>R21__coassemble_309_pt1 | contig 41342 bp, 42 predicted proteins | sample R21__metabat2_low_PE_075 | metagenome-assembled genome bin R21
GCGGTGCCACTTATTTTATTTATTTGGATCATGCACAAAAATGGCACCGCAAGGGTGTCATAACCTAATCAAAAGCTGTATCGTTAAACAAGCATCTGAGGTACCTTACGGTGCCATTATTGCACTTGTTTAACGAACACTCTTTATATAAAATAAAGTACAGCTTTTGAATAATGATTAAGTTATGACACTTTCATTATAACACGAGCGAAAACAAAAAAGCAACCCCGTTTTCCACCCCTGTTGTATTTTAATGTTCCCTGTGGTATAATGGGCTTATGAAAATAATTACCACGCCGGACCCGCGGCTAAGGGAGAAATCAGAAAAGGTTAGCACTATCGATGATGAAGTGCTAGATGTGATTGCAAAAATGCGGAAATTGTCTCTAGATTGGGAGGCCAAGCACCCTTATGAGCTGTCGGCGGCGATGGCTGCACCCCAAATGGGAGTCTTAAAACGCATAATTATCGTGCGTGATGATATGGAAGATAAGAATAAGGCGACTTTTACCGCTTTGATTAACCCTGTCGTGATAAAAGCCGAGGGTAAAGTAAAGAGTGATTATGAAGGGTGTCTGTCTGTACCATCCGTATATGGAATGGTGCCAAGGCCGTCTAAGGTGCGCGTAAAAGCAAAATTAGAGGACGGTACAGAGGTACGCATCAAGGCTACAGATGAGTTGGCACGGACGCTTCTGCACGAGATAGATCATTTGGATGGTATATTATTTATTGACCACATTCGCGATAAAAAAGATGCTTTTTATAAGATGAATGATAAGGGCGATCTAGAGCCTGCAGATTACGAAAAAGAGATTGCTAATAATACCAAACTTTGGGGTGAAGAATAGAGGTGATCCGTTATGGAAAAGGTGATTTTCTTCGGAAATGGGCCACTTGCAGATTATGCATTAGCAGTTATAGAGCGTGAGTGCCAAGTAATTTTTCATGCTAGGAGTCGTGAGGATTTAGAAGAAGTAAAACGTCTTAAGGTAAAATATCCAGAGGCGCATGGCATATTAGCATCTTTTGGGGTTTTAATCCGGAGCGATGTGCTAGATTTATTTGAGCCAGAAGGGATTTTAAATATTCATCCTTCTCTGTTACCTTTATATCGTGGGGCTTCACCGATAGAGAGTGCAATTTTGGCGGGAGATGATGATTTTTCGGTATCGGTGATGAAATTGGTAAAGGCGATGGATGCGGGGCCGGTTTATTATCAGACTACTTTGTCTGATTTGCCACTTGAGAAAGATGCGATTTACTGCGCTTTAGCAGAAACAGGGGCGGAGTGGATCGTTAAGAATATCAAAAAATTACCGGAACCAGTTTCACAAGATGATTCCCCGGCGACTTTTTGCGGAAAATTAGATAAATCTATGGGGATTTTGACACCAGAAACAGATACAGCCGAAGAGACTTTTCGTAAAATCGTAGCTTTTCAGGGGTTCCCAAAACCAAAGTATACGTTTTTTGGCATTCCTTGCATTGTTTTAGAGGCGCATATACCAAAGCAGGGTGAGACAGCGGCACTTACTCTTCCCTGTGTTGACGGGCATTCTGTGGCGATTGACAGATTACAGCCAGAGGGCCGCAAAGCGATGGATGCGAAATCATTCTTGAATGGATACGCTAGATAAGTTTGCTGCGGTTGGCGCGGATTTCGTCTTTCATTTCTTCGATCGTGCGATTGACGATTTCGCGGTAATCTGGGCGATTTTTCTCTAGCCACTTGGCAGCTTCGGCAGGGTCAGTGATCATATCGAATTCGTTTAACTGCACCTCAGTAAGGCCTCTAGAAATACGTTCGCCGATACGAACTTCGAGCTCTTCTTGCGCATAAGCCAAGAAGGCTTTTTTCTGCTCTTCCGGCATGGCCGAAAGCCCCATTTCTTGTAAAAATTTTTCGTCAAATTGCATTGTCGTGGTCTCCCGTAGCTTCTTCTTGAATATTCATATCACTATCACCGCCATATTTAGCAGCTAATTCTGGATCGTAATCCGTTTTCTTTTCTGGATATAGCGGTTCGGAGACAATATGCACCGTCTGTGCGGTTTTTTCTATACTGGTGACTTCTTTTTTGTCCCATACTGCAGCCTTAGAGATAAAGAATGCCGCAATCGACGTACCGATGAAAGAAATCCAGGTAATTATAGATAAGATGTTCATCTTAGCCGAAGCAAGATAGTCATTGCCGAAATCTACGAAGATATTCAGTATGCCAAATAATACCGCACATGATAGGAAAGTCACGGCGACTGGCTTTATGATGCTGACTATTTTTTGACTATTTTCTTTAATAGCAAGGATGTTCGAACCAAAGAATGCGAGAGCTTCTAAATAAACTGCGGAAGTAACAAGCTTCGCAAACACGGTTGGTGTAGAACTATAATAACTATAGAAATAGCCGTAACTATCCATTTCCTCGTAATAAGGAATAACCTCCCAAATCATTAAAGTCAAAAACAATACACAGAGGGGGCCAAGGATTAGACTAATAAGGGCCAGAGTCTGAGCACCTTTGCTGTCACTATTTAATTTACGAAAATTATCAATCAGTACCGCTACAGAAACAGCCAGAATTGCTAGTGGTGTCAGAATTTTCCCAGTATCTGATAAAACATCTGGGTTCGCTAATACAAGTATACCGCCAATAATAGCATACAATATAAATACCCCAAACGCTAAATATAGCACATAGTTTTTAATTAAACTGATTTTTGAAAAGATGTTTTGCATCTAGTACATCCTGCTTATGTTTATAATTATATTGTAGCACGATTATGAAATTTTCGTAAAATTATGACTTGGAAGATGTAGCTTTGCGATGGAGGTACACAAGAGCAGTAGCGACAAAATATGTTGTGATACAGACAGTTAGTAGTGTAGTAAAAGATACTAGATAGCTACCGCCAGAAGTAAAATTATAAAAATCAATCCAATCCTTAAAAATTAGAACATGTAAGCCATATACCAATGCGTAGATAAGCGGCGGGACAAGTGCAAGCAGTTTCCCGCTCTGGCCAATTTTTGTGCCGTCTAGCAAGAATATAAATGAACAAACCGCCAAAATAGGATTCAATAAATGAAAGAAGAACATGTCGTCCGCGTACATAGCAAGGCCATTTTCCCCATGAGAAAATCTAAGCGGAATTAAAAAGAAAGTTACTACCAGAAAAGTGAGCATCAATGACGTCGCAGCCATGAGGTATGAATTTGTCAATGCACGAGAAAATGTTGGAGCGTTTTTTATTTTACGATGACGACGAAAAGTTTGCAATAAAGTAAAACCTGAAACAATAGCCATTAGAATGTTACTATCCACAGTAAAAGGTGCAAAATAATTCCAACCTATCATGCCGGATCCATTTTGCCCGCCCCCAGCACCATAAATAAAATCATATACAGAAATAACGACCGTAGAGATGAATATAATGAGGTTAAATATTATAAATAACTTTTTCTTCGTCATTTATAATGTCCGCTTTTTGGTTTCGCGGGTGAAGAATTTGAGACGATCGCCGATGGCCAGATCAATTCTTTGGGTGGTTTTTAATGCGAGACCACCAGTTTCGCCAGCAATCAATTCCTTTGCGTCAATTTTCTCTTTTTGCACTGAGGTGACTTCGGCTTCGCCGAGATATTTTTTATCGCGAACAATACGGACGAGATAGCCCGGCTTAGCATTGCCCTTTAATACTTCCCCGCCGGCAATAATACTTGTCTTTTCGGTACGGAAGACACCGAGAACTTTCATTTCACCTTGATCTTCTTCTACGATTTCGGCATCGAGGAGATTTTCCATCTCGTGTTTAGCGTCGTCTAGGAGCTCATAAATTACTTTGTAAGTGCGGATTGGCACACCATCACGTGCGGCCATTTTGGAAATATTGATTGGAACAGAAACGTTAAAACCGTAAATAACTGTATTGCCGCCGGCAGCCATATAGACATCGTTTTCGTTGATGTCGCCAACGCCAGTAGAAACTATGTTCAATGTGATCTCGCCGTGGGTGTCAATGAGTTTAAGTGAATCAACTACAGAAGTAACCGATCCGAGTACATCGCCCTTGATAATTACGTTAAAGACCTTGGAATTATCAGCCACATTCATCATACGAAGAAGGTCTGTAGAAGTAACATTAGCCGAGGCAGCCTCATTAGCTTGATTTTGGGCGTTAAGTAGAGCCATTTTGCGGGCGGTTTTTTCGTCCGACACTTCGACAAAGCGATCGCCAAAGTTTGGGAGCTCCTTAAAGCCAGTGATAGTGACTGGTGTAGAAGGCGTAGCTTTGCCCTTCGGTTTACCCTTCCAATCTAGCATAGTACGGACTTTGCCATAGGTAGAGCCAGCTACGATAAATTCACCCGTCTTTAATTCCCCGCCAGTGACAAGAAGATTTACAACCGAACCTTTACCAGTTTCCATGTGGGATTCGATGACGAGGCCTTCGGCTGGAATATCTACATCGGCTTTGAGCTCTTCAATATCGGCAGTAAGCAGGATCATGTCTAACAATTCTTCAAGATTTTGATTCATTTTGGCAGAAATTGGCACCATAGTGATATCACCACCCCATTCTTCTGGTTGGAGACCATGATTAGATAGGTCGGCCTTGGTGCGATCAATGTCGGCACCTTCGCGGTCAATCTTATTGATAGCAACTATGATTTTGGCGTTCGCGGATTTGGCAAAATTGATTGCCTCTACAGTCTGTGGCTTTACGCCATCATCGGCAGCCACCACTATCACCACGATGTCGGTAAGCATGGCACCATGCTGACGAATGGCAGCGAAAGCTTCGTGGCCTGGAGTGTCAAGAAAAGTAATGATACGATCGTTATGCTTGAGCTGATAAGCAGAGATATGCTGAGTAATACCACCAGCCTCAGCCTCTACGGTTTTTTTATGAAGCAAGGTGTCTAGAAGAGTGGTTTTACCGTGGTCTACGTGCCCCATCACCGCAACTACCGGTGGACGATTAACGGCCTTATCTGATAATTCCCTATGAAAATCTGAGGTCTTAGTAGCAGTATTTTTCTTTTCGAGTTTAACGTTTTTTAGACCTAGTTCGTCGATAATAATGCTGGCAGTTTCAAAATCCAAACGTTGGTTAATGGTAGCGACGATGCCGTTTTTGAAAAGAGTGCCAATAAGCTCTGTAACAGAAAGACCGAGCGCATTTGCGAGCTCGTCAACAGTAATAGAACCAGCAATTTGAATTGTTTTTTCTTCCATTAGAATAATTTTACCACAAAACGGAAAAATATGCTATAATAGGTACATTGCACATTCCCGGGTAGCTCAATGGTGGAGCAAGAAGCTGTTAACTTCGAGGTTGCTGGTTCGAGTCCAGTCCCGGGAGCCACATATGAGTAAACGTCGTATTGGCGTTTTTTTGTTGGAACAATCTATCCATCATAGTAAAGCCATCGTAATACTGCTGCATTTTGCTTGGGTCGGTATGCCAAGAATTTCCATTAAAGAAATAATCACAAAACTCTTCCCTAGCAATTAAAATTTCGCGGAGGCGAGGTGGGTTCTTAATATTTGCCTCAATGGTAAAATCAAAAAGCTCAAGCGCTCGGTCAATGGCTGTGGCGGCACGCTTCTTATTGCCTTTTTTAGTCCACTTTAAGGAACGTGAGACCTCACTACCGATGTTCCCCATTTGATACGTAATGGGATATTTGTGCCAATTATCGTGTAGCTCTTCGCTATGGATATAGTTTAATTTAGCCATTTTGATACTATAGACTTAATTTTTGCCTGCGTTTCTAGATCTTCCACTCCACGGCTGCGATTCCCCTGTGCTGGGCGAATATTGATCATGGAGTCAAATTCAACAAGATCATCTATATTATCTTCATCTAAATAAAGGTTAATGCCCCATAAGTCTTCTTGCTTGGAGCCATTTGTCAAAAGTAGCTGTTCGCAATCGTAATGCATTGGTGAATCTACCGCAATAATCTTGCGTTTCACATCCACCACTGCTTTTATGGTGTTTTCATCGATAAAATTTGAAGACGTTGAAATCAACTCAGTTTTTGAAATAGGCTTCTCTAAGATTCTCATGGGAATATTATAGCATTTATTAAGCTAATTTAATATCGCGACTGCAAGGTTGAGACAAGCAGCGAAAGTGCTCCACAAAAGATATGGTATCAAACACCAAGCGGCGGCTTTGCGATTTTTGAAAGCCATAATGATAAGCGCAAGAATCATCAGCCACATTGCAATGAGCCAACCGAAAGCAAAGTATCTTAGTTCGAACCTAAAGAATAAGATAGTCCAAAGAAAATTGAAGGTAAGCTGGATAAAGTAAACAATGAGTTCAGCTTTCCTGAGTCGTACCTCAGAACGATTCTTAGTTTTTAACTTATAGATTAAATAAGATGCTACACCCATGAGTAAATACAAAATTGTCCATGCGACTGGGAAAAGCCATGCCGGGGGCGCAAATGGAGGCTGATTTAGTGAGCCAAAGCTCATCATGGCGTCACCCGTGAGGGCGGACGAAATGAGCCCAACTACTAAAGGAAAAACTATAAAACCAGCTGCAATAATAAAATGTTTAAAGCTGTTTTGCTTTTTTGATTTAATTTTTTTCTTTGCAGTAACTTTTTTAGAGTTAGCCATCACCCTTTCTCCTTAAATTTATATATTTAGTATATCACGATTAACCGCCAAAAAGCATTTTGAAAAAGCCAAGTGACACGCCGAGCATGAGGAGACCGGCCACAAGAATGCCAGCCGTAATGGAGATGATTGTCTTTTTAAAGTCTAAATTCAAAATACTGGCGGCCAAAGTACCAGTCCAGGCGCCAGTACCAGGTATTGGTATGGCAACGAAGAGAAAAAGCGCAAAGTAAGTACCAGCCTTGCCAGCTTTTTTAAGAAGCTTATCGCCGGCTTTCTGGCCTTTTTTGAGACAAAAATTACAAAACTGTTTGAGAGGTTTCCATTTTTTCTTGCTGCCCCATTCGAGAAATTTACGAGCAAATAAATAGATGATCGGCACAGGAATGATGTTGCCAATAATAGCTATTATTAAAACGAGCCATTCTGGAAGACCTAGGTCCATGCCTACAGCAACCGGTATAGCGCCACGGAGCTCAACTAATGGAATCATTGATATTATGAGAACTAATAGAATTTTCCAGATCATGCATTGATTATAGCATTAATTCGTTTATGTTAACAATATCATGTATAATTAGAACTATGTTGATTTCGATTATCATCCCGGTCTATAATGCAGAAAAATATTTGGGTAGATGTTTAGATTCGGTGATTGCAGCTCTTGGTGATAAAAGAGGCGAGATTTTACTGATTAATGATAGGTCTACCGATAAAACTATTAAAATTGCAGAGGAATACAGTAAAAAATATTTAAAAATGATTCGTGTATTACATTGTAATACACGCGGGGCTGGCGCCGCGAGAAATTTTGGCGCAAAGGTTGCCAAAGGAGAATATATTTGGTTCATAGACGCAGACGATTATATCCGAAAAGATGCAATATCGAAATTGGTTGATAAAGCTACGAATGCAAAAGCCGACATCGTAATGATGGGGGCTGCAAGGATTTCTAGGGATGGAGATGTTGCCTCCAATCTTTCTGCAGTAGATGAAACTAAACCGAATTATAAGAGCCGCTTTGTGAGATATGGTATGGGGCCATGGCAAATAATTATTCGGCGAAAATGGTGGCTGGAGCATGACTTTAAGTTCCGAGAAGGTATCATCCATGAAGATATGGAATTGATGTCTTCTTTGGTACTTTACACTGACAAATTTTCTAGTATCAATGAACCATTATACTTTTATTGCGATAATCCGGAATCGGTTTTACATAAAACTAAGTTCAGCTCGCATATTTTTGATATCTTCCCCGCCCTTACTGGTCTGTACGAAAGATTCAGCAGCGTTGGGGCTGAACAAACGTATCACGATGAGCTAGAATGGTTTTTCATTTGGAATTTACTGATCGACTCGGCAAAGGATTTTGCTAAATTTCGCGAAGGAAAAATTGGATTTGAGAAGTCGCGCAAAATGTTGAAAGAGTATTTTCCTAATTGGCGACAAAATAAATTTTTGCAAGAAAAACCTCTGAAATTAAAAATTAGAGTAAGACTAAATTATTATAAATAAGTCTACTTTTTCTTTTCTTCTTTTTCGAGTTCGCGGAAAGCGACCTTGCCGACTTTAGTGTGCGGGAGTTTATCGCGGAATTCATATGAAGCCGGGAGAGCGTAGATTGGAACATTGCGCTCTAAGAGTTCCCTGATTTCTCGCTCTAAACGTTTGCCGGGGCGATAGCCGGGCTTTAGCACAATAAAGGCTTTTGGCACTTGCCCTTTATATGGGTGATCTATGCCTATTACGGTGGAGGTAAGAACTCCTTCATGTGAATTGATGATAGATTCGAGGTGGGTTGGATAAATATTGTAGCCTGAAGATATAATAATGCGCTTGAGTCTTTGGGCAAAATAGATAAAACCATCGTCGCCCAAGTATCCGATGTCTCCGGTATGGAGCCATAACTTACCATCTGGGTGCACACGAAGTGCCTGAGCTGTCTCGGCGTCGTCGCCCAAGTACCCCATCATGACAAGTGGGCCAGAAATACAAATTTCGCCCTCTTCGCCAGCTGGAAGTTTGTTGAAAGTATCGTTTTTAATGATTTTGAGATCCGTACTTGGGAGTGGTGCACCAATAATACCATCTTTGAAAGAATTTTCAGGCGAAAGACAAACCGCCCCAGAACCTTCAGTGAGACCATAGCCGACGCGGATTTTAGCACTAGAACCGTGCGCTTCAAGATAGTTATTGATTTTGTCGCGGAGGGTCTGGTTTAAAGCATCGCCACCACAAATTACAGCAGTAACAGATTTGAGGTCATCAGATTTTAGTTTTGTATTAATGAGAGCTTCAAATAGTGTGGGTACACCAACGATAAAGTTTGGCTCATTTTTTCTAATAATTTCAGCAAATTGTTTATGTGAGAAAGCTGGAATAAGAATGCAGCCCATTCCCTTACAGAGCGGTGTGTGAATACAAACGCCAAGGCCAAAACAATGGAAAAGTGGCAGAATAGATAGTACCGTAGCGCCTGGTTCGATTTGGCGAATTACGGTAGCGTCACAAAGCGACTCTGCGTTGATATTAAGATTTGAGAGCAAAACTGGCTTTGGGGCTCCGGTGGTGCCGCCGGAATACATAATTATCGCTGGATCTTCGCCGCCGCGTTCTTCATGATAATTCCCTTGGTAGAAATATGAATTGGCGATAAAATCTTCCCATAGCACAACGCGACTATCATTTGATGGTAATTTAACTTTTTTTACATGGAGAAGCTTATACATGCGCTGTTTCAAAAAGCCAAGACCATCTGAAGGTCGCACTACGATAATGCGCTCTAGCCCAGCAGTATCACGTAGCCTGTAAATCTTATCAAATACGGCATCAAAAACTAAAACATATTTGGAATCTGCAACTTTGATATAATATTCAAGCTCTTTTTCAGAGGATAGAGGGTGAACCATATTGCAAATGGCACCAACCATATTGACGGCATAAACCATGGTAATACCCTCTGGAGTATTGGGCATACAGATAGTTACGCGGTCGCCTTCTTTGACGCCATAATTTTTAAGCGCACGAGCGGTTTTCTCAATTTTCTTAACAAAATTCTTATAAGTAACTTTGTGTCCGTAATATGAGTAAGCAATGTTGTCTGGCCATTTCTCAGCAGACTGCATCACCATGTCTACCATGGAACAATCTGGATATTCTATATTACCTGGTAAGTTTTCTTCCTCATAGAATTGCAGCCAAGGGCGCTCATCGTAATCTTTTTTTGTGTATTTCACAAATCTTCTCCTTAAGACTTGATTATATCATATTTGCTGCCTAAGCTGCGGCTTGGCCGCTAAATTGGCCTTCTTCTTTATCGTGTTGAGCAAGCCAATTAAGAAATCGCTTACTAATATTGGAATTATCAGAGGAGTTAGACTTTAGAATCTTTCGAACTGTTTTTCTGCCATTATCATCCAGATTGTTATCCCACCAATCTTCATAGAATTTTTCATCATAAAATCCCTTGGAAGTGAGGATACTTATTCCCTTATCTCCACCGATTTTATCGCTATTGGATCTGATTAAATCCATCGCGTCAGTCTCCACTTCCGATGCACCCCTTTTTTGGAGCTCGGCTCGGATTTCTTTCATCCCTTGATCGTATTTTTTTAACTCCGCTTCTTTGTTGGCGAGATCAAGTGTGGCTTCACCTCTACGGCTCCTACTTTCATTGATTTCAGCTAGTATACTTTCTTTAGTACGAGCTTCTTCTGGGTTTTCTTTTGGTGCTTCTGGAGCTTTGGGGGCTGGCTCACCAACAATCTCTTTTGTGGATTCTAAAGTGATTCCGCTAAAGATTCGATCTACCTCTCCGGAAACTACTTTCATAACCTGGTCGTAAATGATTGGGCCTAATTCTTTAATTAGGCGCTCCTTAGCTTCATCGATTACGTTTGTGGAGATATCCACTTTCTCTTCTTTGGCATCTTTTGGCTCTTCCACTTTGGATTTTTCAACGGATTTAGGTGTGTCATCTTCTGCGGTAGTTTTCTTCGTGGCAGGTTTTTCTTTGAAGCCTCTCTCTTCCAACCATTTCTCATAATTTTCTTGGTCTTCCTTAGGGCCGACTGTCTTGCTATCTTCAAAATCTTGGCGAATGCCATCTATTTCTTTGATCGATGAATTTAGTTTTCTTTCAAGAAGTCTATCAGCATGCTCTTTAGCCATTCTGCCTTCTTGAACTGCACGTTCTAATTTGTCAGCAATACGGTCGTAACTAGCTTCCGCATCCAACTCTTTTTTGCCAAAATCAGACCCTAAGTAATCTTTGGTCCTCATATTTTGTGCGTCGATGATAGCTTTGGACGCCTCTTCCTTGGCAGCTTGCTCGGCCATGTATTTGGCGGTTTTTTCGTGCATGTCCTTTAGCCTGGCACCATATTCTTCAGAAGACTCACCTGGTTGGCGAGGATATAAATCAAATTCGGAAAAGGTACGCTCTTTACCGGTTCTGTCATTTACATTTCTTTCGCCGGCAAAATTATCAAAATTGCTCCATGCACCAGAATCTTGATTAGATGTCTGATCTGTTTTTACGTTTTCTCCGCTCATCTTACGTAGAGCCCCTTTTCTGTTAAATTTTTATGATGTTTATGTTTAAATATTAGCATAGATATCTGGAAAGTCAATAAAAAATAGCCCTGTTTAGCGGGGCTATTTTTTATTGTTACACTATTTGGCGATAGACAATGAGATCTTGCGACCTTCCTTATCGATATCTAGCACCTTGAAATCTTTGCGCTCATTAAGAGTGAAGACTTTCTCAGGATCCACGTCAGAACCTTCGCCGAGTTCAGATACGTGCACCAAAGCTTCTACTGCAGGCGAAATCTGTACGAATGCACCAAATGGAGTAATGCGGGTAACAGTACCTTCGACCTTGGAGCCTTTTTTGAGATTTTCTACCTCTGATAGCCATGGGTCTTCTACCAATTGTTTCATTGATAGCGAGAGGCGCTCCTTGTCGATAGCGATAATCTTAGCTTCGATATTGTCGCCAACCTTGACGTAATCAGATGGGTTATTAACGCGTTCCCATGAGATTTCTGAGATATGGACTAAACCTTCGATGCCATCGACGTTTACAAATACACCAAAGTCCACCACACCCGTGACGACGCCCTTGACGATGTCGCCAACTTTGAGTTCAGCAAAGCGTTCAGCGAGACCATCTTTGATGGCTTCTTTCTCTGAGAAGATAAGCTTGTTTTCTTTCTTGTTTGCGTCAAGGATGCGAACCTTAATGTTTTTACCAACGAGAGAGTTGAGTCTCTGAAGAATTTCGTCCTTGTCGGCAGAACCTACACGAGGATAATGCTCTGCAGATAGCTGAGAAACTGGCAAGAAACCCCTGATACCTTCGTACTCTACGAGTAGACCGCCACGATTGGCGTCGAATGGAGTGATTTCTACAGTTTCGGCGTTGTCAAGCTTGGCCTGGATCTCATCCCAACCCTTGTCTTTAACAGCCTTGCGGAGCGACAATAGAACATAGCCGTCCTTCATTTCTGCCTCAATAACTGAAGCAGTAACTTCGTCGCCAACGTTTAGGTTGCGAGCGAAAGACGCTTCCTTGCGAGGTACGAGACCTACGCCTTGTGCGCCGAGATCAATTAGAATCTCATGTTTTTTGACGGAGATAACCGTACCAGAAACGGTATCACCTGCGATAGCTTTTTTGAATGACTCTTCACTACCAGCGAGAAGTTCATCCATAGTAATTTTTTTGGCATTTGCCATGATTAATTTATTCCTTCCTTTAGACTCATTCATCAGCCGGCAAGATAAAAAACAAGCTTTTACCTTGGCCAATAACAAGGCTAATGAATGAGCCTAAAACTCCTATAATTATATCAAAATTACATGATATAATCAAGATATGTATTTAGTAATCGATATCGGCGGAACAAAAACCTTAATTGCGCTCTTTTCGAAACGAGGGAGAGTACGGAGGCGATATAAGTTTAAGACGCCACAAGATAAAATACAGTTTTTAAACGAATTATCACGCAATTTACAGGATTTTCTAAAATATGATATAAGGGCTTTGGCTGTAGCTGTACCTGGGCACGTACGCATTGAACAAAAAAATTGTTCAGCCAACTTAGGTAATCGTGACTGGGGTTGGTTTAATCTTTCGGATACATTAAATAAATTATTCAGCTGTCCAATTTATTATGAAAATGATGCAAACTTAGCTTCAGTTTATGAATCTAAGGGTATTCTTGGCAAAACGGTATTTTTGACTTTTTCTACTGGTATCGGAGGTGGCGTAGCAAGAGACGGCAAACTTCTAGTGAACGATACTGACGGATTTGAGCCTGGCCATAAAAAATACTCTTATAATGGAGAAACAAAAGAGTGGGAAGATATTGCCGCAGCAAGCGCTCTAGAGAAAGCTTTCGGCATTAAATATGCCACGGATCTTAGAGGTAAAGAGATCATGCAAGATGTCGCTACGAGGATCTATCTTGGTCTGCCAGATATAATAAAAGAATACCGGCCGAATACGATCATTTTAGGTGGTCCGCTTGGTAAGATTTTCCGTTTATATGCTAAATACTTGCCGAAGATCCCAAAGGTGAAGTTTAGACGACCAAAACGCCCGACGGAATCTGTAATTTATGGTGGATATTTATACGCTAAACAGAAAGAGCGTGAGTAATTCCCTTTTATTATGATGGATAAAGAGTTTATAGCCAAAATTAAAACAGATTTTCCCGAGCTAATTATAAGAGATGGAAAGAAATTCGCTTTTAGGCCACCAAAAACTGTTATGGTGGGGCCAGAAGAAGATTTTTGGGAACTTTTATTATTGCATGAGGTGGCACACGCGGTGTTAAGGCATAAAACCTTTAGATTGGATGCTGAAAGACTGAAGATGGAGACAGCAGCCTGGGATAAGGCCACTGAACTAGCTAAGATTTACGGAATAGAGATAGATGAGGATTTCGTACAGAATCAATTGGACACTTATAGAGACTGGCTGCACAAAAAATCGCGTTGCCCGAAATGTGGGCTAACGCGATTTCAGACGCCAGATGGACAATATAGTTGTCCAAGATGCGATATTTAATTTAAGCAGCTTTTTTAGCTGGGCCACGACGAGAGATGCGGCCACCTTTAGCGCCAGCAACACGTGCTAGTGCAGGGTTGGCAGCAAAACCGCCGGTGTGACCATTTTGGCCACCTTTTTTACCAATACGAGCATAAAACTCTTTGCCATATTTGGCTTTATTGGTAGCAGCAGCTTTCATGCCGCCAGCTTTAGTTCCAGACATCTAGAACTCCTATTCCGCCCACCAAATTCTTAAAATTGATAACAAACCACCCTTTTACGAGTGAATAGTTCCATTATACCATAGTGCTTTCGTTTTGTCAATACGCTTTTTCTTTATTTTATGTTTTAATATTTTTAATTTTCCCGAACAATTTTTTGTGATGTTTTGCACAAATTGTGGAAAAAAGGTATTGACTTTATGCATGCCGTGATATAAAATTATTTTAACTTGAGTAGATTAAACTGCGAGGCTACTTAAGTGTATGTATGACCTGAGAAACCGCCCAAAATAGGCGGTTTCTTCTTTTGGCTTAATTCCCTTTGACTTTTTTAGAGGTTTGCGGTAAAATAGTCGTACGGGGTAATAGCTCAGTTGATTAGAGCGCTGCCTTTGCAAGGCAGAGGTCCAGGGTTTGAGTCCCTGTTACTCCACCAAATTTAACATGATGGGGATATAGCTCAGCTGGTTAGAGCGCGTCACTGATAATGACGAGGTCTGTGGTTCAAGTCCACATATCCCCACCATTTTTTATAGAATCCCGATTTTTTTCGCCATTCCGCCCTTGTAATTCGCTGTTAAGTGCCTTCGTGAGTTCAGGGGCTATTTTTTTTGACGATTTTTCCAGAAATACTAATAACCACAGGCGTTGTATTTTAAATTTGAGTAATAAGTAGTTTTTTGATTAAGGAGGGTTTTATATGAATATTCTGCGGAATCCAACTCGGCCTTAGCGCTATTATATTTTTCCCTGAGTGGAGCACGTTGGCTTTCAGTTAATACAACATTCGATTTGTATAAACTGTTATAGGCGCTAGTATAGGCTTTAGATTTTTGGTTAAGGGCGTTTTTAGCGGAGCGAACCTCAGGATCTTCTTCTGCTAGTTTGGTGGCAGTTCTATCTCCGTATGTCGCTAGATAATTGTCACATTTTGCCTTGGTGTTTTGTTCTTCTTGTTGCCGGCGAGCTTCAGATGCTGTGATCTGTTGCCTTTGGCGCTCAATTTCGGCTTCAGTCTCTGCTATCTGTCGTTCTAACTCAGCTCGCTGAGCGCTTCTTTCTTCACTTTTTTTGATTGATTCGGCATCGATTTCAGCTTTTCTACGTTCATACTCAGCTTGGCTTTTAGCAATGGATTCTTGATATTCACGTTCGCTTTCGGCCACGGCACGACGATATTCTTCGTTGTTTAATTCAGCCTGTGCGGAGTTTTGACGGAATTCGGCAAGCTTTTCTTGTAAGTTTGATTTCTCAATGGAGCTAGCGACTGAAGGATATCTATCGTAACAAGCGATAGTTTGTTCATATCTAGCAATGTATTTCTGCCAAAATTCACTATCGTCTATAGATATATCTGAATTATTGATGGAGCCGAGGCAAGCTTGAAAATCTGAATATTCTTGGTCTATGGCTACATTAGTAGCGATATTACTTTGCCGAGACTGTCCATTGTCGAAGAACGGATTCTCTCGCAATAATAATGCTCCACAGATGATAATAGCGATTAAGAAAAGCCCTATAAAAAATGGCTTTAGAGAAAAGCTTCTGCCAAAAGCTTTATTGACTTTTTTCTTATTATTGGCAGAAGAATAGCCGCGTTCGGCTAGAATACGTTTGACTTCGGCTTCGTTTTTTAGCTGTGCCTCGCTTTTTTCGCCCATGATTAGTAATCTCCACTAATTGGTTATATTATAGCACCCTCCGTGTAGATTGTTAATGTGTGCCTAATGATTAATTCGCCTCTGATTTTTGCGCAAATTATTTTTTATTTTTATTAGATTTACTATTTTCTAATTTGGTTTTTTGTTTATTGCGCGAAATTTTGGTCTTAGGTTTTTTCTTGTCAAACCATTTCTTGAATAGGAAGACTATACAAAAAGCGACAATAAGAATAAGTGACATAATAATTGGTGCCGCTAATTTGTAGTGTAAATCTGTTATATTGTATGGATTATCTGGATCGTAATATATAGTGATCTCGTCGCCTTCTTTGCCGAAACAACCCTTAGCCTCCAATAATGTATCATTTCGGTAATGGACCCCATCAATTACATATTCGACTTTCACGCTATCACAAGTGCATCCATCTCCGTCACAAAGACCGCTGGAAACCTCATAAACGACCCCCTGTACCGTTCTGTTCTTTGCTTTTATGGTAAAATGATTAATGGTATAAGATATACCCACTGCAACCCCAGTTATAAGCAATGCCGCGCCAAGTATAAGCCAGAACCGTTCTTTCTTGGATTTTTTGATTTGTTTATGCTGCTCAGCCATATTATGCTTAAAGTTTATCATGAATATATATCCATGACAAGGTCCTGTGTTATAATATAGCTATGGATTTTACATTTAGTCTCGGGTGGATGTTTGGTGGTATTGGTATTATTTTGGCCGGTGGGCTGGTGGTAATATTTTACCGCCAAATTGCCGAAAACCTAGCCAACGGTGTTTCCTCTTACGAGAAGGTGAAATTATTTGGCATTATTACGATTGTTATTGGTTTTTTGGTGGCAACCAATTTATTCTCTTTTGTAATGACAGCTTTGATTAGACTGCTATTTAATAGAGGCTAATCAAAAACATTTTGACGCGTCCATTCGTACATGGCGATAGCGGCGGCGGCGCCTACATTCACTGAACGGGTGGAACCGAAACTTTCTATATATCTAACGTCTTGTGATTTCTCTAATAAATCTGAGGTAATACCGTTGTTTTCGGAGCCAAAAATCAATGTAGTATTATTGGCGAAATTTTTATCATGGAGCGCCTGGGCGCGCGGAGTGTTATTTTCTATGGCTACCAGTTCCCTGTTTTCTTGAGATTTTAAAAAATCTTCTATACTGGAATGATGAATAATTTCAAGATATTTATCAGTGCACATGGCACCGCGACGGTTGTATTTTTTCTTGCCAATGATATGAACCTTGCTAACATTAAAAGAATTGGCCGTGCGGACGATAGAGCCAATGTTAAAATCGTGTTCAACGTTTTCGATAGCAATTTCGAGGCCAGTACGGGTTTTATCCAAAGCCTCAAAAACTTGCTCGTTCGTGAGACCTTTGTATTCATCGATGAGGTTACGGGTGTCTTCCATATCTCTAATTATAACATGTGATATAATTATCTTAACCAGGAGGTAAGATGAATTTAGACAAATATCAAAAACAGGCGGCAGAATATGACCTATTTGAGACTACGGTGGATTTGAAGTCTCCGGGTTTTTTAGAAAAAATTTTAGGATTAGCGGGTGAGGCCGGCGAAGCGGCAGATAAAGTTAAAAAAATCCTAAGAGATAAGGGTGGCTATGCGTCTGAGGAAGATCGCACCGCACTCGTAAAAGAGCTTGGTGACGTGCTTTGGTATGTAGCAAATGTCGCTAGATATCTTGGCGTGTCATTATCGGATGTAGCGGAAGGCAATATAGAGAAGTTGTCTAGTCGTAAGAAGCGCAATAAATTGCACGGTGAAGGTGATGAAAGATAAAGAAATTAACCCGTATCATAACATTAATGAGATAAACAACGCCAATAATAAGTGGTCAGTTTTAAGTAGCCTTGCTGACAAATATGAGGAAATGACTCGTTCTCGCGTAGATAATCTAAAAGCGAATTTGCGAGAGAAACCGTCACTATCTTATGAATATAGAGAGCGACAAGTCAATGTATCTCCAACCTTGGCGCGTAAAATCTGCAGGGTTGCCTTAGCTGCAATGGGTATGACCTCTAGGACTAGTAACTCTAGGCAGGAGCGAGAAGCGATGTCGGTAGCGCTGCACGAATACAATAAAGAAGAAAAAGAGCGGGCCTCCGAAACGGAAAGGCAACTTGCCGAAAAAGAAGCCAATAGATTAATGAAAAGAGCCGAGGAAGAACGCGCTACAGCTGAAAAAGAAAAGAAACTCAAAGAAGAAATGTTGATTAACAGTATAGCCGTTAACCACCAGATATCGAATAATGAAAAAATAAGGGGTTTTAGGCGGGAGCGAGTACAAGAGATTGTCGAGCGTGAACTAAATTCTAAAATTATGAAGATAGATAACCTAGAAGAAGAGTTACTATCTGAAAACCCAGGAATTGGAAAAAGAGAGATAAAATATGGAGAGGGCGATATAACGGTTTATGATTTAAATGGTCTACCATTCTCAATGCTAACGCACGCAGTAGATTATCATGGAACAGAAGTGGATGGTAAAGGCACTGAAACTGCAAAAAAAATATTAGAGAATCCAACTATTTGGACAGAAGACCTATATGAAGCGAAAAAAGATCCTGGGTTTGCTCAGCGTGGTAGCAATACAAGGGGTAATACAATTTCCACTTCTTATACAAATTCTGAGCACAACCTAGAAACTAGATTTGTAGGCAATAAGCTAACCTATGGTTTTGACCATATAGATGCAGATTCCATAATTTCCGTGATAAATGGCGACGGCGCGACTGCCAATATGGCTGGTGAAAGAAAGACTACAGTTACGAATGTCAAAATAATCAAGGATTTAGAGAATAGCCCCGCAATTGGATATAACGAGATTCTACTCCGACGTTATTCTGAAAATGGATATCCTAAAAAACCAGATTATATAGTAGTGCAAGATGATAAGATTAGCGAGGAGGCGATGAAACATGCAGAATATTTCAAAATTCCAATTGTAAATATAAATTTGCAAGCATATGATCGATTAAAATAATGCAGGAAAAAGCCGCGTATCACGCGGCTTTTGTTATGCATTGCAGAGGATTTTGTGTATTATTTTTACACATTTGAACGATGCGTCCTGGACGTTCTTTTTGAATGCCTCGGAGTCCTCATTTACACCATCCGAAACGGCTTTAATAAGAGTAACTGGCACGCTATTTCTATTGCAGGTAATAATGATACCAGCTGCCTCCATTTCGCAGATATCGGCGCCGAAGTCTCTCTTTAGTTTCCTTTTTGGTTCGCCGGCGGCAACAAATTTGTCCGCAGAAGCACAAACAAATTCTGATAGACCATAGTATTTTAACGTAGGCTGCGGGACGGCATCCTTTTCTGGACGCAGAAATACTCCTTTGCCGGGATATTCTCCCTGGGCATAATGGCCATTGGCTGAAATGTCAAAGTCGTAATGCACGGCTCGTTCAACATAGCCAATTTTGCCAACAGAACACCCATCATCCAAGCCGCCAACTACGCCATAGTTGATTACCATGTTAACGCCATATTCGCTAATCAAATACTGGACACTTGAAGTGGCGGCGATTTCTCCGAACCCACTTTGAACGAGATAAATGGCTGAATTATGCTTTTTTAAATCCCACTTGAATGCTTCATAGCTACCATTTACCGCTGAAAAGCTCTGGTCATTTGGGCCAAATACCTCAAAGAATGGACTCATCTCCTCTTTAGTTGCAACTACGATGCCAATTTTCATTGACATCACCCCCTTCTTTTTAAATTTTTTAAGGTACTTTCTTTATTATATCACATTTTACACAAAAAGTCCACCCTACCAGGGTGGACTTTAGTTTAACAACTTAGTTGTGCAAATCATCGTCATTTAGCTTAATGTTACGTCTATTTCTAGAGTTGTTATGATTCAAGCTTGCATAATCATAACCGTAACCGACCTAGCTATCTGCAACATTACTGTTCCAGACGCATCAATTCCTTCTCAAGAAAGGAGGTAATCCATCGACACGTTCTCGTACCGATGCCTTGTTACGACTTAACCCCAATCATCTCCCCCACCTTAGGCCGCCGAGGCGGACTTCGGGTGTTGGTGACTCTCATGGTTTGACGGGCGGTGTGTACAAGACCCGGGAACGTATTCACCGCAACATGCTGATCTGCGATTACTAGCGATTCCGACTTCAAAGAGGCGAGTTTCAGCCTCTTATCCGAACTGGGACCGGCTTTGGTGCGATTTGCTTCACATCACTGCTTCGCTTCGCATTGTACCGGCCATTGTAGCGCGATTCTAGCCCAAGGCGTAAGGGAAATACTGACCTGACATCATCCCCTCCTTCCTCCCCGTTACCGGGGCAGTCCTACCAGAAAAATACAACTGGTTGCAAGGGTTGCGCTCGTTGATGGACTTAACCAAACATCTCACGACACGAGCTGACGACGGCCATGCATCACCTGTCTTCGGGTTCCCGAGGGCACAGTTTCCTTTCGGAAGCCTTCCCGAGATGTCAAGCCTTGGTAAGGTTTATCGTTTACCATCGAATTAAAGATCACGCTCCACCGCTTGTGCGGGTCCCCGTCAATTCCTTTATGTTTTAATCTTGCGATCGTACTACACAGGTGGGATACTTAACGCGTTAGCTTCGCAACTCCAGGGGTCGATACCCGAAACTGCTAGTATCCATCGTTTACGGCGTGGACTACCGGGGTATCTAATCCCGTTTGCTCCCCACGCTTTCGTGCCTTAGTGTCAGAAACGTCCCAGTAGCCTGCCTACGCTATCGGTGTTCTTTCTAATATCTACGGATTTCACTCCTACACTAGAAATTCCAGCTACCCCTAACGTTCTCGAGCGGAGCAGTTTAGATAATAGTCTGAATGGTTGAGCCACCAGATTTCACTATCTACTTACCCTGCCACCTACGCAACTCTTTACACCCAGTCAATCCGGATAATGCTTGGACCCTACGTATGACCGCGGCTGCTGGCACGTAGTTAGCCGGTCCTTATTCATAAGTTACCATCATATTTCTCGCTTATAAAAGCAGTTTACAACCCGAAGGCCGTCATCCTGCACGCGGCGTTGCTCCATCAGGCTTTCGCCCATTGTGAAAGATTCCCTACTGCTGCCTCCCGTAGGAGTCTGGGCCGTGTCTCAGTCCCAGTCTGGATGATCATCTTCTCAAACCATCTAACGATCGTCGACTTGGTGGGCTATTACCCCGCCAACTATCTAATCGTACGCAGGCCAGTCCCAAACCGGATAAATCCTTTAATCCGAAGATCACATGCGGTATTAGCCACTCTTTCGAGTAGTTATCCCTCAGTTTGGGGTCCGTTCCCACGCGTTACTCAGCCGTCCGCCGCTCGTCAGCAGCTTCACTGTTCCCTCGAAATCTAACCACTTGCACTCAGGCCAAGTGTGTCAAGGAAACGGTGAAGCCCTGTTACCGCTCGACTTGCATGTATTAGGCACGCCGCCAGCATTCATCCTGAGCCAGGATCAAACTCTCCATTAAAGTGTTTGAACTCTTAGTTCATTCATAAAATAAAACTGACGATGATTAATTGCACAACTAAATTGTTAAAATATTTTCAAAGACTCCTAAAATAACTTCTCGCAGCTTTGAACTATTTACTAGTTTATCTCACATCTTAAATTTTGTCAACACCTTTTTCTGAAAAAATGACGTTTTCTTGCAATATTCCATACAACTATGGCGCTACCGAAAAGCATGAGCGCTGTTGTCTCTGGTGAGATCTCAGATATCTCAGCTTGTCCACGTGTTAATGTTCCGGTGTTTGGAGTACTTGCAATATTAGTCGCTAACTCGACGGTCTCTTCAGCAGCAGAGCGATCTTCTGATGATGTTATCAATTGGCGATCGGCACCTGCTGAAGCCTGAACATAGACGACACCATTACTTGAGTATCTGATTTGGCACTCTGTTCCCTCTTGATAATTCGCCAAACAGTCGGACAACCTATAAAGCTCTAGATATCTAGAATTAGAATCTTCGAGTATATAATAAAATGAATTATTAATATTAGTCGCCAGTTCTAAATTCTCTGCATCAAATTCTTGTTCTACATTTGGTAAAAGTTCTACATGATTTTCATCTTCAGAATTCCATCTAAATGTCATGTAGATATTTCTGGCTGTTTCTCTGTTATTGACGATATTCTCTATATCGTTCCAAGGACTGTAATTAATGTCTGATTCGCCTTCTATTCTGCCGATGTATATAGAATGTAAGGTTGCCGGGCCTTCTTCTTTGCCCAAGTATCTAGAGCGTTTGTTTTCGTTGTAATAGATAAGCTTGATTTTGCCACTAGTCGGGTTTACCGATGTGATAATTAGCTTTGGATATTCATAAGAGTCCAGCGCCTCATAAATACCACCTCTGGAGCGCCGGTCCCTAAGATATTTTTGCCAACATCCCCTGTTGCTGCCTTCGCAGAGTTCTTTAGCTTCAGCAAAAGACGCCTCGCTGAGTTCTGCCATTTCTTCTAGAGTCCAATATTCAGAATCTGATTCTATAGAAGCCGCTGATACTAGAGATGGACCGAAGAACCCCATTATTGTTGTTAATGTAATTGATAAGAAAAGAAATTTTCTTCCCATATATACTCCTCAATTATTAATTTTGAGGAGTATAGACATAGTTTACTCGAAATTACAACCCCCTACCATGATTTTGAAAACGCCTAGGCTTAGTTTTGTGCGTCTTCTTCCGCATCCGGCAATACAATACCGATAGATGCCACGGTGTCACCATCGTTCAAGCGCATAATGCGAACACCCTGAGTGGCGCGGCCGAGGGTCGGGATTTCTTTCATAGCGATACGAATAGCTTGACCTTTAGTAGACATCATGATGACTTCTTTAGCAGCTGGGTCTAGGGTATGAACCGCTACGATTGGGCCAGTTTTTTCAGTAACGCTGGCGACTTTGATACCTACACCACCTCGCTTGTGTGGTGGGAAGTTTGATACCAATGTAGCTTTACCATAACCATTTGCGGAAATAGCGATCAACTTTTGGCCTGGATCAGTAATAACATCCATACCTACAATCTCATCTTTCGGACGAAGGCGCATACCACGAACACCCATAGCGGCACGACCCATAACGCGAACTTCCTTTTCATTAAACCTAGTAGCTTGGCCAGCCGAGGTAGAGATTACTACATCGTTTTCACCGGTAGTCTCCTTGACCCAGCGTAGTTCATCTCCGGAGTCTAATTTGATGGCAATGAGACCATTACTACGTACATTGAAGAAATCTTTAATGGCAGATTTTTTGATAGTACCCTTTTTGGTGGCCATAAATAGATAGCCGTCAGCTCCAGCATCGCCCTGCTTGATGATGGCTGTAATTTTTTCCTCTGGATGCATATTGAGAAGATTGACGGCAGCGGTTCCCTTTGCAGCTAAGGAAGCTTGTGGCACTTCGTAGGCCTTCATACGGAATAGCCTACCTTGATTGGTGAAGAATAGTAGATGGTCATGCGAGTTCGCAGTGAGAATCTGAGCAATTACATCTTCTTCCTTGGTAGTCATACCACGTTTGCCTTTACCACCTCTATTTTGCTTACGGAAATCGGCTTGAGGAACACGTTTCATGTAATTCTCTGAGGTAAGCAAGATAACGCTCTCTTCCTCCGGGATGAGCTCTTCCTCGGAGAATTTGCCAACTTCATGGTTAATGATCTTTGAACGACGCGGATCATCATATTTTTCTTTAATGGCGATGAGTTCCTCTTTTACGACTCTTAGAACTTCGTTTTCGTCCGCTAAAATAGCTTCAAGTTTGGCAATAAGTTCGTGGAGCTGCTTTAATTCTTCTTCAATTTTGTCACGCTCTAGGCCTTGGAGACGACGAAGTTGCATTTGGAGAATAGCATTGGCCTGAATTTCAGATAGACCGAAGCGCGACATAAGTTGTTTATCGGCATCATCATAAGAAGCGCGAATAACCTTAATTACTTCGTCGATATTATCTAAAGCTATCTTCAAACCCTCTAAGATATGGGCGCGCTCTTTGGCTTTTTTGAGATCAAACTCGGTACGACGGCGAATGACTTTCTGACGATGTTTGATAAACTCTGCCAAAATTTCCTTGAGGCCAAGTACGCGCGGCTGAATACCGTCTATGAGGGCGAGCATGTTGTAATGGAAAGATGTCTGAAGTGGGGTAAGTTTATAGAGTTGATTCAAAATTTTCTTTGGGAAGGCATCTTTTTTAAGCTCTACAACTACGCGAATCTTACCTCTAGCCGACTCATCACGGGCGTCTGCGATATGGTCTAACTTCTTAGCTAATACTAAATCACGGACTTTTTCAATAAAATCTTCCTTGCTCATGCCGTAAGGAACTTCGGTAATTACAATATTGTAGCGGCCATTCTTGCGCTCTTCAATATTAGCAACAGCACGAATAACTACGGAGCCTTTACCGGTAGCGTAAGCCTGCTTCATAGAAGCACCACCGTAAACCTCAGCGCCGGTTGGGAAATCTGGGCCTTTAACATATTTCATAAGCCCCTCTAGGCTGATCTCTGGGTTGTCTATCTGAGCAACGGTAGCGTCAACCAACTCACCGAGATTATGTGGCGGAATATTGGTAGCCATACCGACAGCAATACCCATTTGGCCATTTAAGAGAATGTTTGGCAAGGCTGCTGGCAATACAGACGGCTCTCTCTCAGTACCGTCAAAGTTATCGCGAAAGTCCACAGTGTCTTTTTCGATGTCGGCAAGAAGTTCTGCGCCTACCTTGTCGAGGCGAGCCTCAGTATAACGGTAAGCGGCTGGCTCATCCCCATCCATGGAACCAAAGTTACCCTGGCCCTCGATGAGTGTATAGCGCATCTTCCAAGGCTGAGCCAAGTTGACCATCGCCATATAGATAGATGAATCACCGTGCGGATGATATTTACCCATTACGTCACCGACGATACGGGCGGATTTTACGGTAGCATGAGGAGCCTTCCAGCCATTTTTATTCATTGTATAGAGAATGCGACGGTTTACTGGCTTCAGACCATCACGCACATCTGGAAGTGCGCGATCCACAATAACAGAGAGCGAATAGCGGAGGAAGTAATCCTCCATGGTATTTTCGACAGTACGAAGCTCAATGCCGTCTTCGGCGATAATCTGTTCATTCTGTTTGTCATTTTCTTCCATGGTTCCTCCTTAAAAGTCCAAATCATCAAGGTCTACGCTGGCAGCGCGAGCTTGGATAAAGTTTTTACGCAATTCGGCCTGGTCGCCCATAAGCTTCGAGAAGATAGCGTCGGCTTTTTCGGCATCTTCAATATTTACACGGATCAGAATACGGTTCTCTGGGTTCATGGTAGTTTCCCAAAGCTGAGAGGCGTCCATCTCGCCAAGACCCTTAAAGCGCTGCTGAGCAGTGTACCCTGCCTGCTTGAAACGTTCGGCAGTTTCGTCTATTTTGGTGCCGGCGGCTTTACGTTCGGCGATCTTTTTAGTTAAAGTGTCTTCTAAAGCCTGCTCGTCATAAATATAATCTATCTTGCGACCTTGACCAGTACCTTTGATAAGACCAAATAGGGGTGGTTTTGCCAAGTAAACGTGGCCAGCTTTGATGACTTCTGGCATGTAGCGGAAGAAGAAAGTAAGAAGTAAGGTAGAAATGTGGGAACCGTCAACGTCGGCATCGGTCATGAAGACGATTTTATGATATCTGAGGCCGTCAATATTGAATTGATCACCTATACCAACGCCTAAACCTTTGATGAGTGAAACTAGCTCTTGGTTGGCAAGCATTTTGTCTAACCTAGCACGCTCGGTATTGAGGACTTTACCTCTTAGCGGCAAGATGGCTTGAATCTTCGAATCTCTTCCCTCTTTGGCGGAACCAGCAGCAGAGTTACCCTCTACGATAAATAGTTCACAATCTTCGGCGTTTCTGGATGAACAATCCGCTAATTTAGATGGGAGATTGAGGCCCTCAAAGGCACCTTTCCTAATGACATTATCTCTAGCGGCACGAGCAGCTTTACGAGCCCGAGCGGCTAAGGTAGCTTTACCGACGATTTTTTTGGCAATGGCAGGGTTTTCTTCAAGATAATAACCAAAATATTCAGTCATTGTCTTGTCAACATAGCCGCGCACCTCTGGGTTGCCAAGCTTATTTTTAGTCTGACCTTCAAATTGCGGATCTGGTAATTTTACCAAGATTACTGCAGTGAGGCCTTCCTTAATATCGTCACCGGTGAGATTGTCTTCTTTCTCTTTTAGTAGACCATTCTTGCGAGCATAATCATTAACTGTGCGAGTGAGACCAGTACGAAAACCAACTACATGCATACCACCATCAGGGGTAAGAACGTTATTAGCGAATGGTTTTAAGGTTTCCGCAAAACTATCATTGTACTGGAGTGCAATTTCTATACCTGTATCACCAATCTGTTTATCTACGTAGAAAATATCATCCGAAAGAAGCTCTTTGCCGTTGTTGAGACGCTTGACGTAGCTTTTAATGCCACCCTCGAAATAGAAGGACTCTCTTGCCCCAGTACGTTCGTCTTTTACTGTGATTAAGATTCCCTTAGTGAGGTAGGCTTGGTGGCGAGCATAATTGGCAACCCAATTGTACTCAAAAGTAGTAGTCTCCTTAAAGATGGTAGGATCTGGATAGAAAGTAATAGAGGTACCGTGCTCGCGAGGTGAGCCCTTGGCAACTTGAAGATCCATAGTGGGCTTACCAGTGTCAAATTCGATATGATGGGTTTTACCATCTCTATAGACTTCCGCAATCATGCGACTAGAGAGAGCGTTCACTACGGACGAACCAACGCCGTGCAGCCCAGAGGAAACTTTATATCCGCCATCGCCAAATTTACCACCAGCGTGTAGAACTGTAAGCACTGTCTCAAGGGTAGATTTTTTGGTTTTAGGGTGAATGTCTACTGGTATACCACGTCCGTTATCATCTACTCTGACACCGCCATCCTTTAGGATGGTAATCTCGATTTTATTAGCATAGCCAGCGATGGCCTCATCGATAGAGTTGTCTGCTATTTCTTTAATGAGATGATGTAAGCCGTCATAGCCAGTAGAGCCAATATACATGCCTGGACGGAGACGGACCGGCTCGAGCCCTTCTAGTACACGAATCTCAGATGAATCATAGGCTTCTTTTTCAGCCATTTTAATACCTCTTCTTAGATAATCTTCCCCTATTATACACCTTAGAAGCTGGGAAATCAAGGGCTAGCGGATTTTGAAAATCTGTTCGTCTTGGCTTTGTGGGGTTGAGCTGATTGATTCAATTATCTGATCTGTTTTGGCTGGTTCAACTGGTTTTATTGGAGTGGCAGGCTTAGATGCTGCGGGTTTGTTGGCTAACCAGTTGTCCAAAAATCCTTTCTGAGGTGCCTGAGGGGCCCTAGGAGCGGCCAAAGGCTCTGGCAACGTATCTTGGTCATCTTTTGTCGGAAGCACGTCTGAAGCGGTTTTAAAGGGCTCTGGAGCGGTTTTTTTGGCAACACTCCAGCGATCGTTTATTTCCTTTTCTACTTCAGCGCGAGTTTTAGCATATCTAGTGGCAGAATAAACTTTTAAGGTTTCCATAAGTTGATCATTTGGCTCACCCATAGGCGCTGGCAGGTTCATGGTGAAAGCACTAGATGGCATGCCAAACATCATAACTTTACAAACCGCGGCATGGTTCGGAGTTTTCGTGAGATCCTCCGCGGTAAAGGTAGGGGTAAAAGCTTTGACCATAAGGTCGGCGTCGGTAACACCTACGCGGCCACAAATAATTGTACCTACGTTACCAAGTAATGCTTCCCTGATTTTATCGGTCAGTTGGGTCATAAATTGGTTGGCAACGATAAGATTAAGGCGGTATTTGCGAGCCTCAGAGAGAATAGACTCAAAACTATCTGTGGCAAAATTTTGGAACTCATCTACATAGAGACAGAAATCCTTACGCTGATCTTCAGGTATATCTTGGCGGCTCATGGCGGCCTGTTGGAACTTCATAACGAAAATCATACCGAGAAGGTTGGCATTAATATCACCTAAGCGCCCTTTTGAAAGGTTTACTAAGAAGATTTTCTTATTGTCCATGATTTCACGGATATTGAAGCCTGATTTAACCTGACCTAAGGTGTTACGCATAATAGTATTAGAGAGGAACGGACCCCATTTGGAAGCAAACCAAGTGATAACCTCACCAGCATCGCTGGATTTTTGGCTAGCCGGAAATTCCTTAGTCCAATAATCATACACAGCCTTATCCGTGACATATTTGAGCTTAGATTTAACGAATTCCGGATCGGTGAAACACTGTGGAATGTCAATAAATGTAGCACCGGCAGGGTCAGACATTAGAAGGAGAGCTGCATTTCTAAACATATGCTGACCACGTGGGCCAAAGAAGCCTTGGTTTGATGGGTCAAAGAGGGATTGAAGCATGCTAATTCCCTCTTGTACAATAAAGTCCTTTTGATCTTCTGATGTATATTCAAACATATTCATGCCAACAGGGTGTTCGATATCTGCAGGGTCAAAATAGATTACGTCATCTATGCGTTCTTCTGGCACACGTTTTAAGAGAGCCTCAACAGCATCACCGTGCGGATCGATAAAGGCAAAGCCGCGACCATCGCACATATCTTGAAAAGCGATATTCTCAAGGAAAACGGACTTACCCATACCGGTCTGGCCAATAACATACATGTGGCGACGACGATCGTCATCCGAAAGATAAATTGGCTTTTTGACGCCGCGAAATTCATTAGTACCCAAGAATATACCTTCTGTGGCAAGCTTGGCTGGGCCGTCCACTTGTTTGGTAAGTTGGCGCTCTACTTGGGAGTTTGGAATAGCGTTTTGATCTGGCAAGTGATAAATGGAGGCTAGTTCTACACTATTCAAGATATTAGTGTGCATTTTTAATGGAAAGAAACGGAAAGTATAGTCAATTGCTAATTTTTTGGGGTCTCTGAACATATTAACCTTAAAGCCATTGAATGTTGGTGAATCGAATTGAGAAAAAGCGGAGATAATGCCACCCACAATCGCCTCTGAGCGTGGTCTCATGCTAGAGCTGGCCACCACCCTAATGAGAGTTTCAAAAGCTGGGTAGCGCATTTTATTGGTGATAGCGGTAATTTCGTCTTGTTTAATATTGGTAATAGCTGTTCCCGGCTCTTCTTTCTTTTCGTGTTCGGCGGGCGGTTCCCAGGGGGCGCGAATAACATCTATGGCTAGTTGACCAATCCCTGCACCCACGGTTTTGGAGTTTTTGCCTTTATGGATGTTTTCGATATATTGTTTAGCTGGAGCAGACCAATTTTTTTGTGCAGGGCGGAACAAAATTTGTACAGTAGCGCCTTCGTCTTGTTTCACGCTAGATAGCGCGTTTAGAATAGCCATCGAGGCGTCTTGCTTAGTATCTTCATAAGTGGCAATCGGGAGATAGAAGTCTTTATTAAGAGTTAACTCTGCTCCAGCGATGTTTTCAATCTTGCCATCAGGGGCAAAGATATTTTCCTCTCTTTTTTCTTCTATTCTGGCTGTTGGGTAAGCTGACTGGATGGCCTGCTTAACTAGCTCTGTCAAAACGGCCGGAACGACAGCATAATACCTGATAAAGCCATCTTTAGCAATAATTTCAAAGGAAAAGTGCCTTTGCCCGTAGATTTTAGTTTTAAATCCTTTGGTTAGCGTAGATGAAAGAATCGAGTACATAAGTTGCGCTTTAGAGATAACTTCATTGGCGATATCGCGTTTGTCTCTTCCGCCGCCATCGATATCATCAGTGGAGGGTGGTAAATGAATAAGAAGTGGCACCATCTTGAGTCCACGTTCGTACTTTTTGGCCTTACGAAGGCTAGAGATGCGGGAAGCAAAAATTATGGCACCAATTAGGATGATTGATCCTACCAAGATTAAAGCTACCACCCAAGGTTCCATTAGCTTTTACCTCTTTGATTATTGTTGTAATTTTTACAAAAACAGGTTATTTTCATGCTGCCAACTTTCTGTTATAAGAATTATCAAGGTTTGCCTCCATCATGTCGCGAATTTCTGAATAAAAATCAGCGATATTGCCGTCTTGACTAAGCTTGGCTGTTGCAAGATCTACTTCTCTTAATGTGGACTTACTTACATGGTCGCCCTCCGTTAAGATCGCTTTGCTATCGAAGCGTACGATGTTAGGATTTAAGTCTTGCGCTGAGGACTGCGCGGTGGGGGGTAGCAATGGATCTACATCCATAATTTCGCCTAAATTTTGTAAATTCTCGTTGGAGTCAATCTGAGTAGACTGAGAGTTAGGGGAAAATATAGCCGCATTGCCTATGCTACGGTGGTTTTCTGGCCTAGTTGAAACATCACCCCATGAAGAAGCTGCATTAGTAAGATCGAGGTTGTTTTCCGACTCGAAGGTGTTTCTGCCGTCGTCATTGGTTCCAGCACCAGAGGTAAAAAAATTCTGATCGGCACCAGAGAGCCCTATACCTTGCGTATTTTGACTGGCTTGACCATAATTCATATGCTTATTTTATCACAAGTTAAGCTCTTTTGTACACTAAAAATTCAGCTAAAAATAAGAACATAACAATAAGACCTATGGTCCAGACATTTATAGCACTAAAAGAGCGCGCCATAAGAACCATAATCGGCCCAAACGAAACAACCGCGGCATAGAGATAATCTTTATGCGTAAAGATCTCTTTTTTGAACGCTAGGCGATAGAAGGCTTTTAAACAGAAACAGGCTATTCCGAAGATTACAATATAAAGTGTTGTAAAAAATAATAAAACTCCGAACGGCCCAATTTCCGTCGGAGATGTTAAGAAGAGCATAAAAGTTAAGGCTGCGAGTCCTATAATGCTCATAATAGAGATAAAACGGTTACGTTTCATAACTCGATTATATCATATCTGGTTTGATCCCCCAAGAATATTTTTTTACAAGGTGGCTCCCTTGATGTATGGGGGAAAGCGGGGGTTATCTGGCACATTATTCACAACTATTCGCCACAACCCTTATCCGCTATTTCCCTTTTTGACCGCTTCACGCGAGGTGAAGCATTGATCCTTGCCGCTGTTTTTCTTTCATTCTGGTTTATGTTTTAAGAAGGTACTAATGAAAGATTTAGCTGCGCGCTCGACGCTTTTGGCGGAGCTCTAGGTAATTCCTAAGGTGTAATTTATGGCTAGAAATTACCTTTTCGCCCGCCAAATTCTATGGTTTATTTCTAGCTTTCTGGTGACACTCTTTCATGATGTTCCTTTTGTTTTTAGTTTTTGTTTTAGTCATCTCGACTACTTTCATGTTAGCATAAAAGGTTTAAAAAAGCAATAGATTTATTCAATAATTATAAAGTATTTTTTACAATACTTTCCCCTATTATTATCTGTTCTATTTTGTTACTCAAAATGTTGTAAATTTTACGTCAATTAGCTGAAAAACTGTGGTGGAGCTGCCGGATACTGCCTCCGGGTCCGAAATATCACTGGGACATGATTCTACGTGCGTAGTTTCCTGTTTTGTCTTGGCAAATATTATTAGCTGCAAGAAACGAAACTAATAAATGCCGTGGCTAATTTTCGAGTTATTTTTCGCCGCTCAAATAACCTTATTTTCGTTGTATGATAATCTTTGGCCTACGAAACCTCAGCCAAGGACCAGCCTTTTAATATAAATTAGGCATAAGCTGGCATGTACATGACATGCGCAGTTTTCGTGTTTTTAGCACTTATTTAATACTTACGGTATTCAATCGACACGCCTCACGTCTGTTAATATCCCGTCTAAGCTTTGTCAGCCCCAACCTGGCGTTAATTTTATCATATTTTTTACTTATCAACAATAGAAGAAGACCGGTAACTGCGAGGAAAACCGGTCTTCAAGTAGAGTGTGGAGTTATTTTGGCTATATGTTTATTTTTGCCTTCTGTATAATTTTTTTATTCAGAAGCTACCTCTATTATAGCGCCTAAAAATGCTAATGTCAATACATTTTTGAACAATTTTTTATGTTTTTTCGTGGAGTTTTCCACAAGTAATTTCCGTACCCAAATTAGCCAAAAATTGGGTGGGGGGTTGTATTATGCACACCGGCGTGATAGTTAGATGGCATGATAGCTAAAATACATTCTGCAATACCTTATGGCTTCGACGGCAGGCTTGTTGAAGTCGAAGGCGACACAAATCGTGGCCTGCCAGCCTTCAATATAGTAGGTATGGCCAATAAAACAATTAACGAATCAAAGGAGCGAGTACGAAGTGCCATTACAAATTCTGGTTTTTCGTTCCCAGATAAGAAAGTTACCATAAACTTAGCACCCGCTGATTTGGAAAAAGACGGTTCGTATCTCGATCTACCAATAGCCTTATCGGTGCTTGTTTTATCTAAACAATTATTGCAAATTGACGTTGACAATAAACTATTTGTGGGTGAATTGTCTCTAAATGGCGAACTAAGGCCCATACGTGGCATTATAAATATCGTGGAAGCGGCAAAGGAGGCCGGAATAAAAGAAGTTTATTTGCCATTAAAGAACCTAACGCAAGCTACACTGGTAGAAGGAATAAAAATTTATGGGGTAAAAACATTAAAAGACCTGTTTCTAACATTGAAAGAACAAGGCAATTTATGTATTAGTGGCAGCGATGTAAGCACCCCTATGAATACGAGTCCGCTAGGGCTCGCTGGGCCGATTTTAGACCACATAAGAGGTCAAGAAACGGCGAAACGGGCTATGGAAATTGCCGTTGCTGGGCATCATAATATTCTGATTTCTGGCCCACCGGGGGCTGGAAAAACTTTACTAGCAAAGGCGGCAGCAAATTTACTGCCAGAATTAACAGATAAAGAGAAGGTTGATATTACCAAATTATGCTCCATTGTTGGCTTATCTACTGGTGAGATCGTAACAAAGAGGCCTTTTCGAAGCCCCCATCATACGGCTAGTGCGACCTCCATTATTGGTGGAGGAGCGAAAGCCCTACCGGGCGAGATTTCCTTAGCACACAAAGGGGTGTTGTTCTTGGATGAGATACCAGAATTCCCAAGATCGGTACTAGAGGCATTGAGGCAGCCTTTAGAAGATAAAGAAATCTCCATATCTAGAGCCAATCGCAAGATAACTTACCCGGCAGATTTTATGTTAATAGCCACAATGAACCCTTGCCCTTGCGGGTATCTGGGAGATCCTACCCATGAATGTAAGTGTACCGAAACGCAAATCCAAAATTATCAGAAAAAGCTGTCTGGTCCATTATTTGATCGGATAGATATGTATGTGAGCGTAGAAAAGGTAGAAAATACAGATTTGATGAAAGCGTTACCCGACAAAAATACCGAACATACTGCTGTAAAAAATACTATAACAGAGGTAATTAAGACCCAGCACGAACGCTATGGGCAAGATGGCGTTTACAACAGCTCGCTTTCCTCTTTTGAAGTATCAAAGAAACTAAAATTAGAAAAAGAGGCCGAAGAGCTTTTGGCTGCAGCTTCGGAGCGGCTGAATTTATCTGCTAGATCATATTTTAAGACCATAAAGGTCGCACGGACGATTGCCGATCTAGATAAATCAGATATCATAAGGCAGAAACATCTGGCCGAAGCATTGACTTTTCGAAAGAGATGATATATAATTGTGAACAGGTTAATTCAAGAGAAGAAAGGACTACCATAAAAACTACATCACACACCCGGCTTAACTCAGAAATTCGTTATCCGGAGGTTCGCGTCATCGGCGCAAGTGGTGAACAGCTAGGCATTATGTCTAGCAAGGAAGCTCAGCTTCTCGCGAATGAACAGGGAGTGGACTTGGTGGAAATTGCCGCCAATGCCAATCCGCCGGTCGTAAAAATCATCGATTGGGGTAAATATCAGTACCAAAAGATGAAAGAGGAGGCCAAAAATCGTAAGAAAGCTCGTGAAAAACAATCTGAGCTGAAACAGATGAAGGTTGGCTTAAAAATCTCAGAAAACGACCTTAACATTAAGGTTCGCAAGATGCGTGGGTTCCTAGACGACGGCGATCGTGTGAAAATTATGGTAATTTTCCGCGGACGCGAGATGGCCCATAAAGAGATTGGTCAAGAGTTATTGGATAAAATTCTTGGATTAATCGGTGAGGACGTAGTCGTAGAAGGTAAACCACAGTTCAACGGACGCAACCTATCAGTCGGAATTCGGAAGAAGTAATTTCCTACTTCCACGGTTCCCTGATCGTACTTTTAGGATAAATATTAACTATAACTAAAGGAAAACCTATGCCAAAGTTAAAAACGCATAAAGGCACGGCGAAGCGCATCAAGATCACCGGTAGTGGCAAAATCACGCGTGAGCGCGCCTTCGGGAATCATATTCTCGCAAAAAAATCTAAAGCCAGGAAGCGCAACATGAAAACTGCTGCCGCAATTAATGGCAAAATCAAGAAAAACATTAAGACAGCATTAGGGGTTTAATTATGAGAGTAAAACGTGGTGTGGCCGCAATGGCCAAACATAAGAAAATTTTGAAAGCTGCCAAGGGCATGCAACATGCACGCACCCGTAGCTATCGTTTAGGCAAGCAGGGTGTAATTAAGGCTCTAAGGTATAGCTACCGTGATCGCCGTAACAAAAAGCGTGATCTTCGCGCTCTTTGGATTACCCGTATCAATAACGCTTCACGCGAACTTGGTATTTCATACTCGCAATTGATTGCCGGCATGAAAGCTAAGAATATCAATGTGGATCGCAAAATTTTAGCCGATCTCGCAGTAAATAACCCTGAAGCTTTTAAGGCAATTGTTAATACGGTAAAGGAGAAATAAGATGGCTATATGTGAAATTACCGGAAAAGGCAAGATGTACGGGCACAATGTTTCGTTCTCCCAAAGACACACTCGTAAGGTATTTAAGCCAAATGTATCGAAGAGAACTTTGATCATTAATGGTCAAAAAGTGAAGTGCAACGTATCAACTTCGGCCCTTAGAACTTTGAAGAAAAAGGGCTTGATCGAGTCGCCAAAAGCTCGTGCTGAGAAAAAAGCGAACAAATAAATTAATCTGTATCAAAAAATCACCCGTTTGGGTGGTTTTTTGATATGAGCCTTCAATAAGCCGGGTTCTGTAACCGTGCCGAAGCGCGGCTGGTGACCATCTATCTTGACGTTACATTGCTATAACGTTCTAGCGGTGAGCGTGCATCCTCGAGCAAAGGTATGTAGCACTCCTTGCAACGGGTAGGGTTTGCCTCCGCACTGTATCGCTACTGCGCGCTGTGAGCTCTTACCTCACTCTTTTCACCCTTACTCTACAAGTAGAGCGGTATAAGTTTCTGTGGTACTTTCCCTATCCTTACGGACGGTCGCTGTTAGCGACTACCCTGCTCTATGTTGCCCGGACTTTCCTCTTAATAAAAAGCGGCCACCTTTCTGGCTCACTATGGATTATATCATAATAAGATCAGGCTGGAAACTATTTTCGTTTAGCAATTCTATCTATGGCCAAGTTAGCTTCGTTGTCGGCAATAGCATTACTGGAACGAGAGATATGAGTAAATGATACTGCCTCAAAAGAGTTAAGCTTCTTTTCTATATCCTGATAAATAGATAAAATATCTTGATTTTTGACAGCGAAAATACCATTAAGCTGATTTACTACCATTAGGCTGTCTGAGAAAAAGTGAGCAGATTTCAAATTTAATTCGATAGCACGCTCTATACCTTTTCGCATAGCATAATATTCGGCCATGCGAGAGGAAGTAAAACCAATAAACTCTCCGCCTTGCTCAATGACTCTGCCGTCACTACCCAAGATATAATATCCGATACCGGCTGGACCAGGATTACCTCTTGAGGCACCGTCTACGTATATTTTGACAGAATTGGCGGTGTCGCGTGGAGAGATACGGCTGGACGATATCTTACCTTCGACAATCTCTAATACAGAAGTACTCGCCTCGTTAAGATGAATACCGCTTTGCGTAAAATCTTTCACAAATTTGTAGGCAGTGTACCTTCCAAAAGGTTCTGGTTTGATTTCGCCCGTAATACCGATTTCATACACTATATAAAGGTTGCTCATGCGGCTAGCTCCCTCAACGGCAAGAAAAGTGATAACATCTTTAAGTCTAACAGCCGAAGCCACTAACCCAGTATACTCAGTGAGCGAGCGAGCCATAGCCTCCTCTGGTTGCTCGCCAAAATTTATCTTCCCTGTGGGCAGCTCCCAAAAAACCGGTGCTTCAGATCGGCCCCGGTTGCGTTTAAAAATTAAGACCCCGTCCTCATTTCTTACAATACCAATTACACGAATTCTCTGTTTCATAGCCCACCTTTGGTTCCCCACTCGGCCTGTTTTCCCCGTAATATATACAAGGTGGGTAAAATCTTATGCTGAGCACCCACGAGTGCAAAGCCACGAAATCCCTATAACATGATTATTCAGGAAAATCATGTCGCCGAGTAGGGCTACTTTAATTATACCATATAGCTAGAGTAGACTTGATACTTTTACTCTAAAATTAGCCACCGACTATTAAGTAGAAAAAGTTTAATATGCCATATATGCCGTTTGCCATGAGATTAGAAAAAACGTCGCCAAAGAGTAAAATCATAACATAGACTATTATTACCCCGTAACGTTCCATATTTGCAAGTATATTACGGAGAAAATCTGGTGCAATGGCATAGAGCACACGAGACCCGTCTAGAGGAGGTATCGGGATAAGATTAAATAGCATGAACCCAAGATTTATAAAGACGAGCTCTGTGAATATAAAATTTAGGATTTCTCCACCCGAACCATAAATAAGCCCCGTAAAATGCCCGATAACGAACGAAATGAACGCAATGAGAAAGTTAGTCAACGGCCCAGCTACGGCAACTAGCGCCATGCCCCATTCATGCCATTTAAGATTGCGGTAATTGACCGGCACCGGCTTAGCTCCACCGAAAACTGGGGCTTTTAGTATATATAATATAACTGGTACCAAGATGGACATATAGGGGTCTATATGCTTAATGGGGTTAAAAGTAAGGCGGCCAGCGTCCTTAGCCGTTCTGTCTCCCAGCCAATAAGCTACAACGCCATGAGCCAACTCGTGCAAAATTACCGATACTACGACAATAACCAAAACAATGGCTATATATAATATATTTGTATTCATTAATTTAGCACCACCACTTCTTTAGTAGTAGGCAAAGATTCTAGATTTTTGACTTTGAGTTTTTTCTCGGTACGAGCGGTTAGTTTAAGATCTGACACCATAGCGTCTACATTGCCCATAGCAATAATAAGTTTGGGTTCGATCTCTCGAATGGCACGAATAGACGATGTGCAAAGAATGTCGGCTACGATATCATCAAGATTTTCTTCTATGCCACCAAGGATACCTGTGTGCACGCCATTTACTTCTACGTCATAAATAGTCTTGCCACTTTCTGTACCGATGCCACGAATGGTAGCATCGCCGATTTCAAATTCACCAGGGCCAGTGATTTTACCTACTGATAAATTAGCATCAATAGTAGCGCTGGCGATATTAAATTTAATGGTGGTGTTTTTGGTACTGATGATAATTTCATCTTGAGATTTGCTCTCTATTTCAAACATTGGGTACTCCTTATTCTTTTATGATTTTTTCTGGGTCAATAATCTCGACGATCTCCATTTCGAAGATATCTTCGATAAAACGGTCACGTACGCTCTTACGATAAGTAAAATCGTCAGCAGACATAATTACGTAGTTGATTGGTTTGCCTTGCTTCTTCTCAACAACCTCGGCCCAACGAGTAAGTTTTTTGGTTTTGTCGTTGCCGATAATAAGGATATCTACGCCGTCTTGACCAGGCAAACGGTTAGTAACGATAAGGCCTTTTAAGTAATTTTTGACTGGGCGGCAATATTCTTCCCACGTGGTTTCGTGAACATCTTTTTCGCGAGATGAGTCAATTTTTTTAGTAAACATATCTACGAGCGGACGGCAAAATGGATGTTTATTATTAGCTGAATAATAAACTTTGTTATCAAAAGTTTCATTCTTAATAATGCCAATACTTTCTAGATTGAGAAGCTCGCGGCGGACTGAGTTAATCTGTTCGTCGATCACCCTGGTCATCTCGCGGACATAAAAAGATTTACCTGGATTCTCAAAAAATAACTTTAGCAACTTAGCTCTAGTTTTCGAGCCAAACAATTTTTCTATTGGAGTGTTAGTTTCTTTGCTCATGTTATATTTATTTTATCACATCATGATAACTTTGAATAATTTTTCGTAACATACGGGTAGACTTCGTTTAGTTTTAACCAAACGATATTTTTGTTTCTTTTAAACCAAGTAAGCTGGCGCTTAGCAAGATGATAGTCTTCGTAAAAACATAGTTCCTTGGCTTTTTCTAATGTGAGTTCACCCTGCATATATTTCCAGGCGTACTCATAAATATCGCTTTTCATTGCGCCACTGCCCCAGCCATATTTTTGAACTAATTTTGTAATTTCGTTGTATAAGTCTGGCTGGAACATTTGATCAATTCTTTTTTTCAGACGATTGCGTAATTCCTCTGTAGTCCACTGTATTCCCACTATTAGATAATCGCCCTTTATCTCTGTTCTGTCTGAGCAACTTTTTTGTTCAATATCGCCAATTTTATGCCCAGTGGGACCTTTAAACTTATAGTCATAGATTAAGGCATCTATGTAAAGCCCTGTGCCGCCGACGATAATCGGGACTTTACCACGCGCTTTAATGTCTTTGATTTTGTCTTCGGCATAGGCTTTCCAGTCGGCTACGGTAAATCTTTCGCCAGGATTAACCAAATCTAGGCCATAGTGAGGAACGCCCTGCATTTCTTCCCCAGTAGGCTTGGCTGTGCCGATATCCATACCTTTATAAATTGCGCGAGAATCGGCAGAAATAATTTCGCCGCCGACAGCCTTTGCTATTTCAATAGAAACTCCAGTTTTACCCGAGCCCGTAGGTCCCAAAATCACAATCGTTGTTTCGAAAACCTGTTTTTCAGGAGCGCTCAAGGGCGCTAGCCCAAGCTTTACTCCCTCGGAACTAGGTTTTTGAGTCATTTATAACCCTTTTACAAATTCCGCAAGATCGGTAAGCTTGATTTTTTCTTCCCTATCACGCAAGCGGATAGAGACGATGTTCTCTTCGGCATCTTTTGGTCCGATGATGATTACGCATGGGATTTTAAGATCGGTAGCGCGTTTGATTTTCTTGCCAAGAGAATCAGCAGAGTCGTCTACAGTGTAGCGAAGTTTATTATTGACAATAGGCGTATTTAGCACAACACCATCGAATATGTCGGTGATATTTTTTACGTAATCAGACACTTGGTTATTGACCGTAAGTATACGAACGTTTTCCGGAGCGCACCACATTGGCAACCAACCAGCGGTATGTTCAAGATAAACACTCATAAAGCGTTCAATGGAGCCGATAAGGGCGCAATGGATCATAATCGGGGTCTTCTTGGCGCCGTTTTCATCGGTGTACTCAAGATTAAACCTGGTTGGCATAGCATAATCAAGCTGTACGGTAGCAAGTTGCCATTCACGGCCAAGCGCATCCACCGCCATAAAGTCCATTTTGGGCCCATACATGGCAGCTTCACCCTCACCGATAAAATAATCCATCTTGAACTTATCTGCCATTTCCTTGATAGCGTTCTGGGCTTTCTCCCACATCTCTGGAGTGCCAATATAACCGTCACTATCGTCGCGGAAAGAAAGACGAAGTTTTAGCTTCATGTCAATTTTGGCATATAGATCTTTGGCTGACTCGATCAATTCACCAAAGATATCGCCAATTTGGTCTTCGGTACAGAAAACATGAGAATCATCTTGGGTAATAGCACGAACTCGCGAGAGACCGCCAAGTTCGCCCTTGCGCTCATCGCGGTAGACCATCGTGGTTTCAAGATATTTGATTGGCAAATCTTTGTAAGAACGCGGAGAGCTGGCAAAAATTTGAGAATGGTGCGGGCAAGAGACTGGTTTTAAGGCAAGATGATCGCCACTTTCTTGCGAAATAAACTGGAACATTTCTGGGAATTTTTCAAAATGCCCGGAAGTCTTATAAAGATCAATATTTGCAATATGCGGGATGCAAACTTTTTTGTAACCGCGCTTAAGGCGATAACTTTGAGTAAAATCATTAAGCAAATCACGTAATACTGTGCCGCGCGGAGTAAAAAGTGGTAAACCAGAACCGACCAAATTAGAATAACAGAATAAATCTAGCTGCTGACCGAGCTTACGGTGATCACGAGCCTTGGCTTCTTCTTGGCGTTTTAGATATTCGGCTAGTTCCTCTTCGGTGTCAAAAGCTACGCCGTAAACACGTGTGAGCATTTCCCTCTTCTCATCGCCACGCCAATAAGCTCCAGCTACGCGAATAAGTTTGAATGCGCCAATTTCTTTCATCGAGTCGACATGTGGACCTTTGCAAAGGTCGGTGAAAATCACTTTCCCGCTAGGGGTGACCATATCGTAAAATGAAATTTTTTCATCTTTTGGGAGATCTTCGATTAGTTCAACTTTATATTTTTGGCTATTGTCTTTGGCCCAAGCGAGGGCATTTTCGCGTGATTCTTCCCTGCGCACCATCTTGCAACCCTGCGCGATAATACCACGCATTTTTTTCTCGATTTTTGGCAAATCTGCATCAGACACCTTAGTGTCATCAAAATCTATATCGTAGTAAAAACCATTATCAATGGCAGGACCGACGCCAAATGTTGTTGTAGGATAAATCTCTCGTACTGCAGCAGCGAGTACATGGCTTAGAGTATGTCGCATTTTGTCCAGATTTTCTGAATCCATATTTATCCTTTCTTTTACTGTGTAATTATATCATATTTACCCGAGAAAGAGTAGCGCTATGGGGCTACTTATGATAGCAACCGCCGCGGATCTTTAAGATTTTGCAGGCGTCGCGGTAGGCTACGTTAAAGCTATCGTGAATTTTAATATTATGGCCCAGAGCACTCCGAAGTTCATTTTTGATATCACTGAATTGGGCGCCGGCGAGAATTAGATCTTTAGGATTGAAGTCTTTGACTAGAATGAGTTTTGTGATACCCTCTTTAATTTCGCGCGGTGTAAGTTCGCCGTCATCTATCTTGGCGAGCCAATCATCCTCCGTGATAGTCATGGTGTGGCATTTCAATCTAAAAATAAAATTGTAATAGTTTATAGTGCGGCTCATAGCCGTAGTGGTTAAGATCAATGCTGGGCGATTCGTAGTAACATCTGGTTGAATAAGTTTAAAACCAATGAATTTTTGATTTTTATATTTGCGACAAAAATATTTAAGACTGGTGGCAGAAAGTAAATGATTGGCGAAAATGATTAAATCCACCTGGCCAATATATGATCGCAAAGCTTCTTCGGCTGCTTTACGAGCAGATTTGCGACCTTTTAATAGCTCATCGGCATGTCGCCAATCTATGACGCGAATGATTTCGGCTACACAAAGTTGTTCTTCTAGGTGATCAGCAAATAATTCCCCGCCAAAGCCGCTGTCGTAAACGACTATTTTTAACATTTTGTCCTTCCCCCTCCACTGAGGATAGTCTAGCATAAAATTTTTAGTACGAAATTATAGAAAAATAAGTTTTGCTACAAATGTAGTTTAAATTTAAAAATTGGAAATAAAAATAAAGAGCCTACGGCTCTTTCTTCATTTACTGGTGGGTGATGAGGGGCTCGAACCCCCGACCTTCTCGGTGTAAACGAGACGCTC
>R21__coassemble_325_pt1 | contig 40209 bp, 50 predicted proteins | sample R21__metabat2_low_PE_075 | metagenome-assembled genome bin R21
CTTATTTTATTTATAGACACATGCACAAAAATGGCACCGCAAGGGGTGCAACAATTTGACAATTTTATCAGCACAAAAGCTAATCCGATTGACAATTACCTTACGGCGCCATATTCACCGGATAGCTTCAGTATGAAAAAATGCTGAACTACCAAATCGTCAAATTGTTGCACTCTCATCATACCACAAACATTCCGCATATGGTAGTCTTGCATTTTACCAAAAATATTTCATAACAAAAAATACCCCTGTTTGAAGGGGTATTCCTATCAGATTGATTTATATATCTAGATCATCTAGATCGGCCAATTCTGCACGTGTCTTCTCGGCAAGCTCAGAAGATTCTTCTTCGCCACCTTCATCCTCTTCCTCAACTTCCTCTTCTTCCGTTTCAGGCTCTTCTGCAACCTCAATTGTCTCTTCCACAACCTCCGCCGGCGCATCCTGTTTTTCACCGTCTTCATCGGTATTTACAATCTTCAAATTGTAACGCGCATCCTGCTTGGTGCCAAGTGCACGGAGCAACATTCTGATAGACTGTGCAGTCACGCCACGCTTGCCAATCACGCGGCCCACGTCTTCAGGAGCCACCGTTAGAGACAAAAGTACGCCTTTTTCATCAATCTTGCGTTCCACCGAAACTTTATCGGGATTATTGACTAGGGTTTTTACGATATATTCTACAAATTGCTGGTCGATAGTAGCCATATTTTCTCCATATCATTTATTTTTAACCATTATAACAAAAAAATGGCCCTTTACAAAGAGCCATTTTTTGCAATTTTAAGCTTCTGCAGGAGTTGCCTCTTCGGCTGCAGCTTCCTCTGCTGGAGCCTCAGCAACTTCTTCAGTCGGCGCTTCTTCCTTTGGCTGATTTTTCCTCAACTTATCTGCGTGCTTAGCCTTAGCAGACTTCTTCGAAGCCACCTTTACCCAATCAGGTAATTTCACCCCGTTTTTACTCAAGATGAAAGCCACCCGGCTCGAAGGTTGAGCACCATTTTTAAGATATTTTTCTACCAACTCTTTGTCGAGAGTAAGAGCTTTGGTAGCTGGGTTGTAATTGCCGACCTCAGCTACAACGCGCCCAGACAAAGGGTGGCGCTGCGCTTCTTGGACGACTATCCGGTACGTAGGATAATGCGCCCGGCCGTTACGTTGCATGCGAATCGCTAGCATTTTTTCTCCTTAAATTAATATTTAGATCATTATATCATAAAAGATCGCAAATGAAAAGGGTCTCCTATGAGACCCTTCTATCTAAAAGTGCTTTTCCTCGATGTCTTCGTCCCGAGATTCGGGACCTTCAAATTCTATCTCCTCTTCGTCAACGTCTCTGCTCCAAGTTCTTGGATCATCTGCCTCCTCAAAGGAATATCCGCCATAGAATTTAATTTTAGACATCTTCCTGCCCCCTTTCTTGCAGAAAACTACTAGACTGCATCTCTACCCTAATTATATCATACTTACGCTAAAAAGTCAACATAAAACCTTGCCTTACCTCTATTTTATGTTATAATTACCGCAGTAATGTAACCCATTAAGCAATTTACATTTTTTACAAAGGAGGGCTGAATATGGGTCGTACTTTCACTATTATTGGTGGCATTTTGGGCGTCATCCTAGTGGTTATCTTAATAATTTTATCCCCCAGGCAACACGAACTAACTATCATCGACAAACACTGGGAAAGACAGGTGATTGTAGAAGAATACCGTACCGTGCAAGAAGAAGGTTGGAGTATCCCTACTGGCGGCCGCAAAACCGGCCAATATCAAGATATCTATACCTACCAGCAAGTTTTCGACCACTACGATTACACCACCGAAAGCCGCACAGTGCCAGACGGTGGCCACTACGAGGTCGTCGGTCATGACAGTGAGGGCAATCCGATTACTGAGTGGGTAACAGATTATCGAACTGAATATTACACCGAGTCGGAGCCAGTTTATCGCCAAGAACCCGTTTATCGCACCAAATATCAATACGATATCGAACGCTGGATTTTTGACCATTACGAAACCACTAGCGGGCGCGTCGACGCACCATATTTTGCCACACCAAACCTTACCGAAAATTTCCGTACCAACGGCACCAAAGAAAAGTATACCGTCACCGCTACAAAAAACCGTGACGATTCCAAAGTCGGAACCTATACTTTAAACTTTGAAGATTGGTCATCTGTAAAAATCGACCAGACCGTTCGTGTCAAAAAATACGTCGGTAACCACATCGAACTCATCAAAGACGATGAGTAAACCAAATCTCCCAAATCTACTGGGAGATTTTCTGTTGCAATGCCTTGTAAGCTTTCACCCCTTCACGCGCCGCTTCAGTCTGTGCTTCCTGCTTAGAATGCCCCGTACCGGTACCCATAATCTTGTCGCCCACATAAATCCCTACCGTGAAAGTCTTATCATGATCTGGGCCCTCTTCTTTAAGAGTACTATACACCGGTGTACAACCATCGATTCTCTGCGCCAACTCCTGCACGTAAGACTTCGGGTCGCGCCAAGTCTCCTCCTCCAAAATCGCATCTATTTTCACCAAAATATGTTTTGCAATAAAATCTCGCGCCGCATCATAACCCTGGTCCAAATAAATCGCCCCTATCACCGCCTCAAAACAATCCGCAAGTATCACATCGTGTGCCCTATCCGAACCATTTTGCTCTCCACGTGATAATCTCACCAAAGGCTCATAGCCCAACTCTTTCCCAGCATCGCCAATCGACTCAGTCCTCACCAAAGCCGCTCTTAGAGCCGTCATAATCCCCTCGGGTTTGTCGTAAGTCCTATACAAAAAATCTGAAGAGACTAATTCTAGTACCGCATCCCCCAAAAATTCCAGCCTTTCATTATGCTCATGTACTAATTTGTGCTCATTTACATAACTTCGATGCGTCAAAGCCGTCACTAAAAGGTTTATATCATTAAACTCAAAACCTAACTTTTCTTTTGCAAACTCCTGATACGGAGTTACGTCCAACATTTTATTATCTTTCAATTTGCCTCCTTATTTTTAATAATCACCAGACCTAATTTTTTTCTTAGCAATCAACATCAATTTCTCAATATCTTCATATTCTATTAAATCAAGCGCCTTCGCAAACGGAAACCACTGTATACCCTTCATCCATTTTTCAGGCGTAGGCATCTCGTGTGCATCCAAAGCCTGCACTAGATAAATCTGAGTAGTCATAAGTACTAATTTATCCGCCCGACGATATTTAAAATGAATCTTTCCAAGCCAAGTAAGCACCGAGAAATTCTTCAGACCAGTTTCTTCCTCTATCTCACGCCGCGCCGTCATTTTTGCCGTCTCACCCGGCTCAATATGTCCTTTCGGAATCGTCCAACGCCCTTTAGAATCCTGAATCAAAAGCACTTCTATATCTTTTTGATCACTCGTCAATCGAAAAACAATCCCACCAGAAGTCGGCTCACGCACGATAGATTGAATCGCTGTCTTTTTCCCAAAAACAGCCGAAGTGATTTTCTTAAAAGGAGATTCTTTAATCCGCTCCGTCGGCAACGCTTCCGGAACCTTCAGTGTCCTTCGCGCTACCGGCTCCTTCGGAGCCGTCACTCTCCCCACCGTCCTTCTCGACGGATTCATCTGTTGATTCATGATTACTTTCTTTTGCAATATTGAGCTCTTTAAAGGCCGTACCAAGCACGCCGTTGATAAACTTCGACGAATTATCTGAGCCAAAGGCTTTTGCTAGCTCTACAGCCTCATTGATAGCTACCTTCGGCGGAATAGTATTTCTACACTCCGAAAGCTCATAAAGTCCCATCCTTAAGACATTTCTATCAATCGCAGAAATCGAACTAATTGGCCACTCTGGCGCCATCGGCTGGAGGGCAGTATCCAAAGTCTCAAAATTCTCGGTAACTTTGTGTGCAAGATTATACACGAACTCAGTATCACCGAGCGCTTTCTCGTATGGTTCGATATTTTTCGCGATAATAATGTCTAGATCGACTTCTGGGTCATTTGCGAGGGTCCTAAGCTCATACTCATACAAGCTCTGCAAGACAATAACTCTACCTAAATGTCGATTACTAGCCATCTTTAAGCTTCTTTTTTCTTAACAGTTTTTACTTTAAGATTCGGTGTCTTCTTCTTGGTTTCGAAAACTTTCACCGGAGATGTTTTGTTAACTCTACGAGCCAACGCTAAACGAAGATGGCTTCGACGAAGACCAGTCTTCCGCGGGCTACTCTGTTTTTTAGGTTCAGGCATTTTGCTCCTTAATTAATAGATAATTTTCTCCATTTTACCACGTTATGCCTGTTTTCGCAAGGCTCTTTTGATTGCTGGGCGATCAAAACCTATTATCCGCTCTCCGTTGATCTCCGTCACCGGCACCGTATTGATCTCTGGATACTTGGTCGCATCCAGTTCTTCATATTCCACGCCCATTTCATCCAACCAATCCATCAAAGCATGGCAATATATACAAGTTGAAGTCGTATAAATCTTTATCATAAGTTCATTATACCATACATGGCAATTCCTGCCGCCACCGATACATTAAAAGACTCTTTTTGACCCTTCATTGGTATTTCCACAAACAGATCTATCATATCATACAATGAATAATCTATGCCATCCACCTCCTCTCCAAGTATCAAAATAACCTTATCTCCAATTTTATCTTTGAGGCCCAAATCATTTAGTTTATACAGGGGTACATCTTCAATATTATTCTCCAAACCCACAACTTGCCACCCCTGTTTATGCAATTCTTTCACCTCAGTAAATATATCACCGCACGAATAAATATCTAGCATTTTTTCCGCACCTAATGCAGTCTTATGAATTTCCTTATTTAGTTTTTCCCTCAAGTGTGGCAATAAATTCGCATCGTCAATCCTTGGAGTATACCCAGACAAAATTACCCGGCTCACTCCAAAACCTTCCGCCGTCCTAAGAATAGAGCCTACGTTATAACACGAACGAATGTTATGCATCACCAATATCATTTCCATACAAAATATTATACAACTATTTTTAAAAAAATCCAGCTACCTATCCAGCTTCCCCCCTGTTATTTTGACTTTTTCCTTTTCTATGTTATATTATAAGTAAGGGGGTGTTAATATGGCAACATTAAGCCATTGGCTACAAAACGTCGAGCTAATCGAGGTACCATTAGCAATCGTAGCAGCAATCGTATTAACTTTCACCGTGAGGGCCATAGGCTGGTCCCCCTTAGAAAAAATGCTCATAGCAGCTGCAGCGTTTTGCGCATGTTTCGCCGATCAGGCGATGCCTTATGACACGCTATTTGACGTTTTGGTCGTTCTGCTAGAAGCAGTGCTCATTATTTTACCTATTCTCCGATATTTTTATTATCGGAGGTAGCCGATCCCCGCTTTAGCGGGGATTTTTCCTGACTTTTATGATATAATATTGTTAAGAAAAATCAAATTTTATTATGCGAAATCACCTTTTATCTCAACATTTCTTACGTAACCCTCGTTTAGCTTTAATTTTGATCGGCCACTCAAACCTCAAAAAACGTGATCTCGTAATTGAAATCGGCGCTGGCTCCGGCGTCATCACTAGCGCTTTGTCAAAACGCGTGCGCAAGGTCATCGCCATCGAACCAGACCATCAAACTGCCTCAAAATTACGCGAAAATCTCACAAAACGCAATATTTCAAACGTAAAAATCGTAGAAGAAGATTTCTTAAAATACCAACTACCTTCCGAACCCTACAAAATCTTTTCCAATCCACCTTTTCATCTTAGCTCAGCCATTATCCATCGTTTACTAGAAGCAAACAACCCACCCGAAGCTTTTTACCTCATCCTCCAAAAACAGTTTGCATTAAAACTCTTAAACACTGACCGCCATTATACTTCTCAACTTGGCCATGCCTTAATCCAAAAATACCAAACCAAAATCCGTTTACCGCTAAAAAATACTGATTTCACTCCACCGCCAGCCGTTCCTACCGTATTTTTTGAAGCCAAAAAAATCCCTGATACAGCTACAGATGAGCAAATCATCAAAGCTCTAAAATCCAGCCAAATCGCCACCGTTCCAACTGAAACAGTAGAAGGCTATGCCGTGGCGCTAAATTCAAAAGACGGCATTCTTAATCTTATGAAGCTCAAAAACCGCGATTTTGATTCCGGTAAAATTTTTACTCTCGTCCCAGAAAATATTGATGCCATTTCAAAATACGTCATAATTCCAGACACCGCAAAAAGCCTGATCAAAGAACATCTTCCTGGTGAACTCACTCTCATTTTACCTAAAAACCCAGACTTCCATCATTTTTACTACGACCATTTTAATACCATTGGCATCCGCATCCCAGCTCACCCATTATTCCCAAAAATCGCCAAAGAAGTTGGACCGATCCTCCTCACTTCAGCCAATCCTCGTGGCGGCACTCCGCGCACGCTAACCGGCCACTTGCCCTCCACTATTATTGATTTGTCTGGCAATAAGCCAAAAATCATCCGCCAAGGTGACCTAATAATACCTTTTGGGACCATAAGCTCGGGCGAACGCCCTTGAGTGTGTCCCAAAAGGTATTATTAGGTCACCAAATATGATATAATTTATCCTATGGAAAGATACGAACCACTCAAAATTGAAGAAAAATGGCAAAAAATTTGGGAAGAAACTTCTGCTTTTAAAGCCGAAGAGCTAAAAAATCGCCCAAAAATGATGCTCGCCGAAATGTTCCCATATCCATCAGGCGCTGGTCTTCATGTTGGACACGTTCGTAATTTTACTATCGTAGATGTTCTTACTCGTTTTTATCATCAACAAGGTCTCAATGTATTGCGCCCATTCGGATACGACACCTTTGGCCTTCCTGCCGAAAATTATGCCATCAAGACTGGCACCGCCCCCCAAGAAGTCACCAAAACCAACATCGCCAATTTCCGCAAACAAGCCAAACGTCTTGGCTATGCCATTGACTGGTCTCGCGAAATCAATACTTCCGACCCAGAATATTATCGTTGGACCCAGTGGTGCTTCCTCCAACTCTACAAAAAAGGTCTCGCTTACCAAAAAGAATCCTATCAATGGTGGTGTCCAGTAGACCAAACCGTCCTCGCCAATGAACAAGTCGAAAACGGCAAATGTTGGCGTTGTGGTCATGAAGTCGAAAAAAAGAAAATGAAACAATGGTTCTTCAAAATTACCGAATATGCAGACGAGCTACTAGACGAAATTGATAACCTCGAATGGCCAGAAAAAATCAAGACCATGCAAGAAAATTGGATTGGCCGCTCCGTTGGTGCCGAAATCGACTTTATGATTACAAATAGTCGCAAAATCAAAGTCTTTACTACCCGCCCAGACACAATACTCGGCGCAACATTCTTAGTGGTCGCTCCAGAATATCCCGAACTCGAATCATTGGTAAATGACGGCACTCGCGAAGAAGTCTTAGCCTACAAAGCCGCTGCCCTCAAAAAATCCGAAATTGAACGCCAAGAAAACAAAGAAAAAACCGGCGTTTTCACCGGTTCATATGCCATAAACCCAGCTACCAAGGCAAAAATTCCTATCTACGTCGCGGATTACGTACTCGCCGGATACGGTACTGGTGCCATTATGGCCGTTCCCGCAATGGATGACCGCGACCGTGAATTCGCTGAAAAATTCAATTTACCAATCGTCGAAACCGAGCTTGTCGATCGCGATCTTTATGGCACTCCAAAAGTCACCTATCGTATGCGCGACTGGCTTATTTCCCGTCAACGTTACTGGGGTTGTCCAATTCCAATCGCTTATGATAAAGAAGGTAATCCTCATCCTATCCCAGAAGATCAACTTCCAGTACTCATCCCAGAAGTAGATGACTATAAACCAGATAACTCTGGGCGCAGCGCTCTCGCCAAAGCTAAAGATTGGCTCAAAGTTACTATAAATGGCGAAGAAATGACTCGCGAAACCGACACACTAGATGGCTACGCTTGCTCTTCTTGGTATCTCTGGCGCTATGCTTCACCACATGATAATAAAGCCGCCTGGGATCCCGAAGCTATCAAATATTGGGAACCTGTTGATTATTATTGTGGTGGCGACCATGCTGTTGCTCACTTACTCTACGTCCGATTCTGGTGTAAATTCTTCGCCGATGAAGGTTATCTACCTTTCCGCGAACCAATCAAAAGATTACTTTACAATGGTTACATCAACGCTCCTGACGGCAAAAAGATGAGCAAAAGTAAAGGAAATGTTATCGACCCTCTCGACGTCATCAATGACGGTTACGGCGCCGACACTCTTCGTACATACGAAATGTTCATTGGTCCATACGACCAAGATGCCGCTTGGGACACCCGCTCTGTTGGTGGTGTTTATCGCTTCTTAAATCGTTGTTGGAATTTAGTTTTCACCAAACCGTCTCCTGAGGATAAAAACATCGTCATCAGAAACAAAACTATCAAAAAAGCCACCAGTGACATTCACCGCTACAACTTCAATACTGCCGTTGCCGCTCTAATGGAATACGTCAACGAACTCTATAAAACCGGCGCCACAAACGAAGATCTCATCGTACTCGCTAAACTCTTAAAACCTTTCGCCCCACACCTTGCCTCCGAAATGCTAGAACGCCTAAATGCCACCGACGAATGGCCTACCTGGGACGATAAATACCTAATTGCGGATACTATAGAAATTATCGTCCAAGTCAATGGCAAACTCCGCGCCAAAATTTCCGTCGTCCCAGAAGATTTAGAAGACGAATCAAAAATTCTCTCCCTAGCCCTCGCCGACGACAAAGTCAAAAAATACACCGAAAATGGCATCAAAAAATCCATTTTCGTGAAAAAAGCCAAACTATTAAACTTAGTTGTTTAAGACACGATTATATATATTGACAAACTTATCTAAAGTTTTTTCAAAATCGTGCTCCGAAGCAATCTTTAGTGAGTTTTTGCTAAATTTTTCTCTCAATTTTGGATCCGATAAAATTTTTTCGATCGCCAAAGCAATACCGCTCACATCTCCAGGCCTACATAAAAAGCCATTTTCATCGTTAACACAAACCTCAGACACTGCACCAGCATCCACCGCGATAAGCGGTAAACCAGAAGCCGCCGCCTCGATCAATACGATACCTTGCGTTTCGATTTCGCTAGCCGTAACAAACACATTGCCTATTTTATATATTTCATACAAATCCGGCGCCACCACTCTCCCCAAAAATCTTGCTGATTCCGTCAAGCCAAGCTTCACGGCTTTTTCTTCAAGACGGGCTTTATCTACACCGTCACCCACAATCACCAACATCGCCTCTGGCACCTTCTTAACCACCTCAGAAAAAGCCTCCACCACCATGCCCACATTCTTTTCCGGATCAACCCTCCCTACGTATAGCACAATCGGTCTATCTGTGGGAATGTTATATTTCTTATAAAAATCTACCTTCACTTTTCCAAGCTTAAAATTAGATAGATCTACCCCATTGCTCACAGCCGCCACCGGCACAGTAAATTCTCTACCATCCAACAAATTATAAATCGCCTTCTTTGTTGGCATCGTCACAAAATCGCTCTTACTCTGCCGATTCACAAAATATGCATTCAAAAGAGCATTTACCGGCTTTTTTACTAAGCCTGGCATCTTTAAAGGTTCCGTCAACACTTCTGGCTGATTATGTTCAGTCGTCACTACGGGTATCTTGTGTTTTCTTGCATAAGATACTACCGATAAACCTATTGGATCAGAAATTTGCACATGTACTACATCCGGCTTAAAATTATCCAAAATTTTCTTTATCTCATTAAACGGGAATACCGATACCCTAAATCCATGTTTATACCACAAGTGTGGCCACTTCATGCCAAGAAACTTCTTTTTTTCTGGCACTTCGTGAATCTGATCTGGATAAACCTTTGCTTCCACCGAACGAAGATAGTGTACCTCTACATCATCTTCTTTTCTTTTATAACTTTTTCCGGTTTGCGAAGGGCATAATACCAAAACATCATGACCCCGTTTAGCCAACCCCACTGCCAAATTATGCGAAAACATCGCCACGCCATTTATCATTGGATAATAAACAGCTGTGGCGATTATAATTTTCATTAAAGCTCCTTTGCTTTTTTAAGCTGCGGATCCTTCATAGCATTAATATCTTCAAAAGTCCGTTCCACTTCTACATCCGGCTTAATTCCCTCGCCGCTAATAGATCTATCATTTGGTGTATACCATTCTGCCGTAGTCACTTTGAGTGTAGTACCACCAGACAAATTAAACAAATTTTGTACTACACCTTTTCCATATGTGCTTTCACCAACTATCGTAGCCTTTCCGTAATCCTGCAAAGCCCCTGCCACGATCTCCGAAGCTGAAGCTGTTGAACCATTTACTAACACTATAGTCTTCATATCTTTCAAGATAGCTTTACCGCTGGCCGTAGAAGTAGTAGAATCGCCATAATGCTTCGATTTTTGAATCAACATCTTCTGATTATCTAACCATAAACTAAGTAAATCTTGTGCTGCAGACACATAACCACCGCCATTACCACGCAAATCCAAAATCACTTTATTTACGCCCTTTTTACTAAACTCTTGTGCCATCTGTTGCACTTTTGTACCAGTATCATTATCAAATCTCGTCAACGTTATGATTGCCGTCTTACCGTCATATTCTACATATGCCGACACATTATTAATTGTCTCACGCTTCATTGTAAAATCTAATTCCTCACCATCTCTTACCACGGTCACCGTAACTTCAGAGCCTTCTTCACCGCGTATTTTTTGCGCAATTACTTCGGAAGATTCAGTCCATATTTCTTCGCCATTTACCTTATATAATATATCTCCAGCCAAAATACCTACTTTTCTCGCTGGGTTATCCGGTAAAGTTCTAAGCACTCTTACATAGCCATCACGAAGCCCCATCTCTACACCAATGCCGCTTCCTACATTACCATGTAAATCATCGTAAAAATCAGAACTCTCATCGGCATCAAGATATACCGTATATTTATCACCAAGTGATTCCACTAACCCCTTCTTAGCTCCTTCTATTGCATCATTCAAGGCAATCTCACCATTATAAGAATCATTTAGCTTATTATATACTTCATCCAAAGCTGACCAATCATTGCCGCCAACAATCCCAAACTGAACCCCACTACCACTAAACCACTTACTACAATTCGCACCAATAATTATGCCAACCACCAACACTGCGGCGCAAGCAATAATAGCACTCCCCAAATTAAGTTTTATTCTTTTTTGTTTCCACTCCAATTTATTCATTACTTTATTATAGCATAAAAACTATATTTTAGCGTAAATGAATATAATTATAGCCAGCTGCCTGAGCCGCCGATAAAGTTTGCGAGCCAAAGTCACCCATATGATACGATCCAGTCAATTGCCCAGTAGACCAATAATTGTTATACTCTGTAATATTCACCGAACCATCAGCATTTACACTCTCTACCCAGAATACATGGCCATAAGTACCTCCCACCGCCTGCCCAATCGTGCCAGCCGCAGGATTATGATCTACGGTATATCCTCTCTTCTCGGCTGAGCTCTTCCAAGACTTAGCATCGCCCCAGAAAGATATCACAATCCCATATCTTTCATAAGCCTTCCATCCTGCATAGCTAGTACATTCGCAAAGATAACCGCCAATCACGCCTACACCAGGATATCTTGAAAGATCCCAGTCTTGGTGATGTGGACATTCATCCTGCCAATAATAAGTATTGGCTCCAGAATACACCTTGCCATTACCGTACAACTGTGGGTTAGCCCTCTGTTCGGCTTCTTCGGCAGCTATCTTTTCCGCCAAAGCTACCCTGGCCTGCTCTTCATAAGCCGAGGCGTCATTCTGATACTTAATTACTAGCTCTTCCTGCGCCGCCTTTGTAGATTCCAGACTAACTTTTGTCGTCCGTTGTTCGGCCAATAACTCTTCAACCTTCGCTCTATCAGCTTCCAATTCTTCCTTTGCCCGCTTTATATCGGCCGCCTTAATACTTATTTGCTGTTCTACCACTTCACTCCGTGCTTGTTTTTCCGCTAGATCAGAAATCGACTCCGCACCAGCCAACACCTTTATTGGCTCCGAATCATCCTCAAAATGCATATTAACCAATAGTTCCGCTAAGGCCTCTTTCTCTGCTACCAACTTTTTCTCAGTCACTATAATCTTCGCATTCAAGTCATCCACTTCTGCAGCAGTCTCCGCAATTGCCATCTCCATACTAGCAATCTGCAAGCTAAGCTCCGTCACCTTAGCTTGGAATAAACTTGCTGAATTACTAGCCTCTGAAGCTTTTTTATTTGCCTCTTCTTCTCTCTGTGCGGCCTCTCTACATTCCTTGCTATTCTCACAAGCCTTAGAAAGTGCCCCCACCCTACCCGTCATTGCAAGATCAGTCAACACTGGAACAAAAGTCAAAATCACTGCACCAAAGACCACCAGAACATTTTTCATTTTTGTTTTCAAAAGCATTACCATAATTATATTATAGCATAAACGTCAACCATCAAGCAAATTTTATGCCTTATTCAGATATTTCGATACCGCAAGTCTTGCTGATACCCTACCAATAACTATACCAATTGCCACAAATGCCAAATATACTAAGATTAATTTATTTGACTCCAAAGTCGCCTTAATGGTTTCCACATTGATCCCATATCCAGCCAATTTCGGCGCCAAGAACATAAAACCAAAGTAACTAGCCGTAGCTGCCACTACTCCAGCAATAATCCCGCAAATCTCTGCCTCCACTAGAAACGGCCCACGAATAAAACGCTTATCTGCCCCAACCAATTTCATCATATAAATCTCTTCCCGACGCGAGAAAATCGCCATTCTAATCGTACTAAATATAATGAGTACCGATATCACCAAAAATACCAACGCCAGTATCATACCACCAGTTCTTGCAATCCTCGCCCAAGAAGTAATCGTCGCAATCTCCACTTGATTCACATCATAAGTTGGAGACATCTCCTCGTCCACATATTTTTTAAACAACTCATTCGTTGCCACTAATTCTTTTATGCTATCCAAATTATCCACATCATAAACCTTAATTCTCATCGTCGCCTGCATTTTAGCGATCATCAAATCTTTCATTTCATCATCGAGTACGTTAAGAATATCTTCACTTTCTGCATTCTCTTCCAAAAACTTTGCATATTCTTCTTCCGAACTAGAGGTTACTACGCTCTTAATATTATTGTCACTAGAAATAATCTCTTCAAGTTTACCCAATACCTCTTTTGACGTATTTGGCTTTAAATAAATTGTGATATCAATTTTGTCGCGCATCATTTCTGCAGTATTTGTCAAAATCACACTCGCTACAACCGTTACAAACAAAATAATCAAAGTAATAGACATTACCACAGTTGCAGCCGTAGAAAGCCATATATTTCTCGCGAAACCTTTTGTACCGTACTTTATAATACGCCCTTCTTTGCGCATCGGATGTTTTGCACGAGTTTTCTTCATAGCCTTAAGGCCACTCTTTGCCGCTTTTTTCAAGCTTCTGTCATTATTGTCTGGTAAACTATTCTTTCGCATCATCATAGAACTTTCCTTTTCATTGCATGCCCCGGAGTTTGAATCACACGCTTCGGCTTAGGTGGTATTTTTTTCTCATCCAATTTATATATACCATTGTTCTTTTGATCATCCACTATTTTGCCGTCTTTCATAGTCACTACACGCTTTTGTAAAGTATTCACCACATTTTCATTATGTGTAGTTACTAATATCGTAGTACCAAAATCGTTAATCTTTTTAAGAAGACCCATGATTTCTTCCGTCGTCAGCTTATCCAAATTTGCCGTAGGCTCATCCGCAATTAAAATCTTCGGCTGACGCGCTACACTTCTTGCAATCGATACGCGCTGTTGTTGCCCACCAGAAAGCTGACTTGGAAATTTCTTTGCTTGATCTAATAAATCTACCAACTCTAGCACTTTTGGCACAGTCTTACGAATTTCCTTACCGCTCATTCCGGCAATCTCAAGCGCAAAAGCCACATTTTCATACACCGTACGTCTCGGCAATAACTTAAAATCTTGAAATACCACACCAAGCCTTCTACGATAGCCGGGTATGTGACGTTTTTTCACATAATCAAGATCAATGCCACCGATAATGATTTTCCCAGAATCCGGGTTTTCTTCCTTTGTGATCATTTTCATTAAGGTGGATTTACCAGCACCAGACTTACCTACCAAAAATACAAATTCATTTGGCTCAATATGAAGTGATACCGAATCAAGCGCCGGCTCCTTGTCACCAGCGTAAGTTTTAGTCACGTTATCGAGCAATATCATAAGCTCATTTTAGCATAAACTTTATAACGCTTCAAGTTTTTGCATAATCTCACCGTCGATTCTTTGATCAAATTCCAAATGTAAAGAAATCCGTTTCTTTTCACCATCAGGCTGATAAATTGAAATCGGCGAAATCTCCGCACGTAAATTATTTTCCGCCAAAACATCATGAATGCGCTTCAATAACTCACCGTAACCAATATTAGTCTCTACCGTTAAATCACGTTTTTCTTTTTCGGCCACAATATCTACTGTTTTCTTATCTTGTTTCAAGTCCAAAACTGCATCAAGATTAATTTCAAAACCTGCCAAATACTCTGCTAGCTTAAAATTCCTTCTCACTGAATTTTTAAATTCACCCACCACGCCAATTTTCCGTTCAGCACTCCAAATCTCCGCCGCACGTTTACTCTCGAACGGCAAACTATCTGCGTCTTTATTCTTAAGCGGCAAAAATTCCACCGTAATATTCATCTTCTTAAATAATTCTTCAGCGTATTTTTTTGCTTTATAATATGCAGTTTCAGTATTCTTCCGCTCTGCCACCACGAAACCCATTTGCATTTTTTCTACTGGCACGCCCTCATCATTCATCCCCCATGCTTTCTGATAAACTTTGTTAATTTCAAAAATCGCAAACTTATCTACTGGCAATTTTTGATTCATATAAGCTTTATCAAGTAAACTTGGCACAATAGATTGCCTTACATATTGTAATTCTGGTGAAATTGAATTAACAATTTTATACGAATTATTAGCATCCTGCCCAGCCTTTTTAATCAATTTCTCACTCACAAAACTATAAGTCAAAAGTTCATTTGCACCAAAATTACTCATCGTACTACGAACAAAATTCTTCAATTCCAACATTTGATTTTTATTTGCTGTGCGATGTTGTGGCAGAGTAGGAGTAATATTATCATATCCAAGCAATCTCCCTACTTCTTCAATAACATCTTCTTTAATATGAATATCCGTCCGCCATAACGGTGCGGTGACAAGCATTTCATTGCCTTCAAGCCTTATTCCAAACCCAACATTTTCCAAAGTTTTTACAATTAACTCTTTCTCATAAGTCGTACCAAGTAAATCATTTATTTCATCTATCTTCACTTTCACTACACTAGCGCTCTGCCAACCAGGAAAATAATCATCCAAGGCTAGTGGTTTGGCCCCAATTTCTTTCACCGCTTCAGCTAAGACATTAAACGTACCACCGGCCGGAACGCCTTTTGTAAATCTCGTAATTGCCTCACTAAAAATTCCATGCGACATCTGCGTCTTGCGCAAATTATACAAACTAAATGAAGCCGATTCCAAAATTACATTCTTTGTATCCTCATCAATCATAGTAGACTTACCGCCCATCGCTCCCGCCAAAGCCACCGGCACGTCATTAGAACAAATCACAATATCATTTTCGTTCAACTCTATTTCTTTATCATCAAGCAAAATAATTTTCTCACCCGCGTTAGCCAATCTCACATTTATCATCGGGAAATCAGTCCCACCCACCATCAAAAACTTATCACCATCAAAAGCATGTAAAGGTTGCCCAGTTAAAAGCATTAAATAGTTCGTAATATCCACAATTTTTGACCTTGTCATCATGCCAGATTTAGCAAGCTCAATTTGCATTTCCGATAAATATTTTTCCTCCGCCGTAGCCTCCACCACTTTCACCAAAGCACCAGTATAACGCGGGCAAATCTTGGAATCAGAAATCTTAACCTCAATCTCACCGTCCTTACTTTTTACTCCATCCTTTGTTTCTACCAAAAATCCTTCCGGAAATACTGTTTCCTTAAACAAAAACTCCGGCTCGATAAATTTCTGTCCCAAAATCCCTGCCACTTCTCTCGCAAAACCAATAATTCCAAAACAATCCGGTCTATGCGTAAGTGACTTATTCTCAATTTCAAGAATCAAATCATTCAGATCGAATACATCAGCAAGAGAATCACCAGCCTTAGCCATTGCCGGATCAATTTCTACGATTTTTTCATGTTTATCATCAAAATCCAACTCATCCGCACCGGCAAGCATACCGTTGGATTCATAACCTTGCATCTTGCGCTTACCAATCACAAAAGGCGCATCTTCATGTATTGAAGCTGGCACTACAGCACCCGGTGCAATCCACACGGCAAACATTCCCTCGCGCACATTTGGTGCACCACACACTACCTGGATTAACTCCGACCCACCATTATTAATTTGACACAGAGTCAAATGTGTATCCGGAATCTTTTCTGCAGATTCTACTTTTACTATATATATATTGTCGTATTTATGTGTCTCATCAATTACGCCTTCGACTTCTACAAGCCTTGCACCAATCAAACGAATCAAATCTTCATTCGACACCGTTATATTTACAAACTTTTTTAGCCAATTTAATGATATACGCATTTTAAAACTCCCTCAAAAAGTTAAGATTTCCCGATTCAAAATATCTCACATCCTTAAGACCATAACGCAACATCACTAGGCGATCTATTCCTCCGCCCCAAGCAAAACCGTGATATTTCTCCGGGTCAATCCCTGCCATTTTCAATACATTTGGATGAATCATCCCGCAACCAAGCATCTCCAGAAAATCACCCTTCTTGCCACCAAGTGCCTGCGGTTTTTCAATCATAAATTCCAAACTTGGTTCCGTAAACGGGAAATACCCAGGCTGAGTTCTAATATTCAATTTTTGCTCATAATACTTTTCAAAAAACTCCCGCAAAATCCCAAGCATATCGCCCATTGTACATTTTTCCGACACATACACACCCTCATATTGATAAAATGTATGTTCGTGTGTAGCATCCACATCCTCATTACGATATACTCTGCCCGGCACTACTACCGCAATCTCTTCACCACGTTTTAGATTATCACGATACATTTTTAAAACTCTATTTTGCATTGTTGAAGTATGTGCTGGCGGTATCAATCCTTCTTCGGTCCGAAAAGTATCATAACCATCGCGCGCTGGATGTTCTTTTGGGAAATTTAAAGAATCGAACATATGATACTCATCATCAAGCTGCCTTGATTCCACCACATCAAAACCCATCATTTGATAAATTTCCACCACCCGTTTCAATTCTGCTGTCAAAGGATGTCTCGATCCATCAAGTACCGAATACAATTCTGGCAAAGGTTCATTTGGCGCACATGGTGCAGTAATATCAATCGGCTCCACCTCAGTATCCAACGCCGCCTCTTCCACCGCACGAATTTGCTCCAGAATATCCATCTTCTCAGCATTTAATTTACGCCCAAACTCCGCCCGTTGCTCTACCGGTACATCCTTAATACCTGCGTACTTCGCATTCAAATTTTTTAGTTCAGATTTTAGTTTCTCCAACTCTTCCATATAATATATATTATATCACAGCTTTATCTTTTTAAATAAATCCTCTATGTACGCCGAATCTTCTACAAAATCAGGATCATCCCGCGAGCTAGTTTGCAATTTTGCCCTAAGATCCGCATTGATTCTTCGCGTTAATTCTTCATTTTTATCTTCTTCTCGATTCATCATTATTGCCATTTTTTCATTATACCATAATCAAAGTGTGCTATAATTGTATCAATATTATTTAAGGAGGAATCATGGCAACAAAAAAGCCAAAGTCGTCCGCAAAGTCTACTAAGACAAAAGCGACGAAATCTCAAACTGCCGCGAAGACTGTCGAAACACCAGTATCCGAGGCTCCTAAAAAAACTACAGCTGAAAAATCCAGCAAAAAATCTTGCTTGAGCGGTTTCTTTGCTAAAAAATACGAAGAAAAAGAAAGCATCCTCACAGTATTCAAGAGCCATAAATTCTATGGCGCTCTACTCGGAGAAGTGATCGGCACAGCACTTATCACATTACTGTTGTTCGCCCTTTCACTTATGGGCATTGCCTCGATCGCTACCTACTCTTTTGCAGTACTAGCTATCTTCATCGCAGTCTACGCTTTCTCTAGCGCCTGCCTTAACCCTATCGTTGCCGCCGGCATGATGGCTTCTCGCCGCATGTCTGTCATCCGCGGTGTTATGTATATCATCGCTGAAATCGTCGGCGCATGGCTCGGTTGGCTTATCTTCAACGCTTTCCACCTCGCCGGTGGCGACACCGCTATGGTAGATGTGCCAGTCATGGCAGAAATCGCTGAAGGCAACTTCTGGGTCACTGCAATGGTAGAATTGCTCGGTGCAGTAATTATTGCCTTCTTCTATGCTCGTGCCCTCAAATACAAGCGCAGTGTATTTACATTCGGCGCAACCATCGCCGGTGGTCTAGCACTTGCTATCGTACTCGGCTACGTAGTTTCTGCAGCCTTCGTTGGCTTAAATAGTAACTTTATCTTCAACCCAGCTTCAGCTTTGATGCTTCAAATTTTCCCAACCGCTGGTGAAAACTTTGGTGAAATCATGGGCGGCGTTTGCCAAGCTCTCTCGGTTTACGCACTCATCCCAATGATCGGCGGCGTCTGCGGTTTCTACTTGTCAGACTTCATGGGCAAACTAAGCTCCGAAGAGTAAAGTACTTTAAATAAAAAATAACTCTCTTACGAGAGTTATTTTTTATTATTGCTTAGGGAACAATGGCACTTCTGGTGGCGTAATCGGATCAGCAAAAACCTTCTCAATTTTTTTACATGTATCTGGAATAAACGGCTTCAACATATTATTTACACTCAAAAGCTCATTAATCAACCCAACCATGCAAGCATTCAACTTTTCAGTCTCACCATTTTTTGCCAGACTCCAAGGTTTTTCTTCATCAACCCTACGATTGATATCCTGCACTTTTGCCCACACATAGTCAAACGCCTTACTGTATTCAAAATTATTCATTAATTCAGTATACTCGTGCGGCAACTCAAATTTCAATTCATCATTAATCGTAATGTTATTCTTTTTTGCTAAAGTTGCCAACCTCTGTACTAAGTTCCCAAGATCATTTGCAAGTTCGTTATTATAAGCGTTGTCAAACTTTTCCCATGTAAAATCCGAATCCGCAAAAGTATCTATATGCCTTAAGAAATAATAACGAAACGCATCTAAACCATGTTTTTCTATAGCTTCCATAGGATCCACTACATTGCCAATCGATTTAGACATCTTTTGCCCATTAGCTAATACCATCCCATGCGAAACTAAATTCTTTGGCAAAGGAAGCCCTAGCCCCATCAGCATCGCTGGCCAAATAATTGCATGGAATCTCAAAATATCCTTACCAACAAACTGCGCTTCCGCTGGCCACCAATCCAAAATATCTTTTTCTGGATATCCAAGTACCGTAATATAATTTGCCAATGCATCAATCCATACATACATTACTTGTGTATCATCATCGGGTACCGACACTCCCCATGTCAATTGTTCCTTCGGACGCGAAATCGACACATCGGGCGAATCTGCCAACAGTTTCAAAATCTCTTTCTTGCGGAATTCCGGCAAAATCACCATCTCTCCAGATTCTATAGCCTGGTTAATCCTATCCTTAAAATCCGCAATCCTAAGATAATAATTTTCCTCTTCTAGTCTCTCGTACGGTTTCTGATGATCCGGGCACACCCCATTATTCTCTTCATATTCCTTCTCAGTTATAAACCTCTCACAACCAGTACAATACCAACCCTCATATTTGGCCTTATATATATGGTTTTCCAATTTCTTCCAAATTTCCTGACAGCCTTTTTCGTGCATAGCATCAGTGGTCCGAACAAAATCTGTATAATGCACCCCCAATTTATATATGAAATCTTTGAACTTCTGTGTATTTTCCGCTACATATTCTTCTACGGGTATACCCAGATCCGCTGCTTTCTGAAAAATTTTTCCACCATGCTCATCTACTCCAGCTTGCATTCTTACTTCATCGCCTATCATAGCATGATACCTTGCACACACATCAGCCAAACAATAATCCATCGCATGACCTATATGCGGTGTGCCGTTTACATATGGTATAGCAGTGGTAATATAAGTCTTTTTCATAAATATATTTTACAATACTTTCACCAAACAAACAAGGGTCAGCTCTATTGCCAACCCTTGTCTAAAATAACTTTATTTTGCACTAACCCATCATGGATACTAATAATACTATTAGCGCCACCACCACTACTGCTGCAATCGCAATCAAAATATATAAAGTTTTCTTATCCATTTTCTTCTTCGCCGGAGCCGCCGCCATATTATTAACGGGCGCCTCTGCAGCCGGGTCATTAAATGCCACACTCGGCGTACGTTCGCTTGGATTATTTGCGAAAGTATTCACCATAGGATCAGTCTGAGTCTGGTTATTTTCCGCCGGCACCGAAATCGCGCTACCGATAGACCCCGGCACTGGAGCAGAAGCCTTAAGCGGAGCCTTGAGCTCTTCTTCTTCTGGATCTGGCGTCTTTGGTGGAGCTGGCATAGTAATTGGATCGGTCGCCCCCAACATCTCATCACTACCGGGCTGATAAATATTAGCATTAGCAGCTGGATTAATCACTGGATTCACTGCCGCTGGCGCCTCTGGAGTAGCCACCGGTACATCAACTGGTGCCGCCGCTACATCCGGCATCGCTGGAGCTACTACCCCGCTAGGCTCAATTACCGGTGCTACCGGCGCTGGTTGCACTACTGGTGCCTCTGGAGCTACTGGAACAGCTACAGGAGTCTCCACTGGCGCTGCCGGCGGTGGAGCTACTGGCGCAGGAGCAGGATTTGGTGTTGGTATCGGATTATTTGTTTGATCCATCTCAAAAATTCCTTATTAAGTCTTATTCTTTTATCTAATTTTAACACTTATGCTTAAAACTATCAAGCAAACTATATCTTTATTTTAGAGATTGCACCCCTAAGTACATTCACAGATTTCTGCAATTCTACCCCCTCACGCTCAGAAATCTTTACATCAAGTCTCCGGATCACTCCAGCCCTCCCCACTACCGACGGCCAACCAAAACACGTTCCCGAAAAACTATCATAAGATGATACTGGCAAAACCCGCATTTCGTCATTTAAAATACAATTCAATATTTGTACCACACAAGTCGCGATGCCATAATAAGTTGCGCCCTTCTTTTCAATGATTTGATAAGCCTCGCCTCGCACATAGTCAGAAATACCAGTCAACACTTCCCTTGGTAGCATTTCGGTCACCTTTTGTCCACCTACATCCGCAAGCGACCATGCTGTAAATTCTGAATCACCATGCTCGCCAATCTGATAAGCATGCACTGATTTCGGATTTACATTCAAATAACTAGCAATGCGATGTTTCAATCTCGCTGAATCAAGCACTGTACCAGAACCAATCACCCTCTCATATGGTAAACCAGAAAACTTCCAAGTGAAATAAGTCAAAACATCCATTGGGTTCGTCACCACTAAGAAAATCCCATTAAACCCGCTCGCCATGATTTGGTCAATCATGCCCTTCAAAATATTCACATTCTTTTTGAGTAACTGCATCCTAGTCTCACCAGGCTTCTGTGCCGCACCAGCCGTAATCACTACCACATCACAATCCTTAGCATCTTTATAAGTACCGCTTTTCACTTTCACATAACTCGGCGCTACCGCCAAAGCGTCCGCAAGATCCATCGCCTCGCCTTCGGCGTCTTTCGCAATAATATCAGTCAAAACCAGCTCGTTTACCGCCGTGCGCTGATTTACCAAAGCAAAAGCGATGCTCGCTCCAACATTGCCAGTGCCCACAATCATGACTTTGTTGTTATCCATGCGTCTATTATACCATAAGCGATTCAAAATACAATTTTAATTCTTCGCTAATAAATCTATCTTTCTCGTAAACTGCTTTCAGCTCTTCCAAAAATCTCGGCGCCTGTCGCGTCAATCTTTCCTGACGGTACGTCTCCCATTTTTCATACTCGCTCTCAGACAAACTTTGCGGAAAATTTCGCCCCTTATAATGCAACAACAATTCCGGCAGCCTCACATCATCAAAATCAGGATGAAAATCCGCCAATTTATTCTCGTTAGCATTTCTGACTGCTGCCACCTTAATTTTATCACGCTCGTTCAAAAACCCATCATAAAGCGCCACTTCTGGCTCCAAAGCCGGCGAGAACTCTGGACGATTTTCATACTGACTTCGCATTTGCTCCGCAAACTCTGGATGCTTCAAAAGTATTTGCAAATTTTCTTCTACCTTTTCACGAGTCAATCCAATCTTTTTCCAACCGTCAGCCTTTTCTAGTACACCAAGCGGGGCCACCGCCGGGCATTTGTTATAGCATAATTCTTTCACGACCGGGAAAAATTTCACTTTAGCGGGTCCTGCCGACTTTTCCTCCCCCAAAATTTTGCTATCGCAAACATTTTGGGGATCCCCCTCCAAAGTCGTCACCCGCTCAAGCAACTCTTTTAAATTGTACCTAAGATCATATACTAATAAATTCCCATTTCTTCCTGGCGCCAATGGAAACACCACTGTAGTCTTCTCATATTCAGTCGCATATCTCCCGCTCGCATAAACAAAAGGTTGCTTATTATCCAAATTCGCCAACTTCTTCACTTCTTTCTTATCGCGCATTCTAAAAAGGTAGCCAAACAATTCCGGCTGTTTCTGTTTTATCAGATTCGCTACCGCGATCGTCGCATACACATCCGAAAGCGCATCATGCGCATGCGCATGTTCCAATCCATTTAGCTTCGTAATGAGCTCCAGCCGATTCGTCGCCTTACCATCTTCTCTTACCGGCCAATTTATCCCCTCCGGCCGAAGCGCCCTCGTCAACCTCACTACATCCAACATATCCCAACGCGATCTGCCATCCCTCCATTCCCATTCATACGGGTCATAAAAATTTCGCCACAAAATCGCCCGCATAAATTCATCGTCAAACCGCACCGTATTGTACCCTACCGCTACCGTGCCAGACGTAAATACCTCTTCAGTCACATATCGCACGAATTCCGCTTCACTCATCCCATCGGCAAGCGTTTGTTGTGGTGTGATACCCGTCACCATGATCGCCCCCGGGTTTGGCAAAGCATCCTCGGTCATTTTTACTAGCAAATTTACCGGCTCACCAATCGGATTTAGATCCATGTCAGTCCGCTGCCCAGCAAACTGCATAATCCTATCCTCCCGCGGATTTAACCCCGACGTCTCAAGATCATAAAAGAAAAAACTATTCCCTCTCTCCATACACCAAATTATAACACACAAAAATCTATAAATTAAACATGCAGCTTATCGAGTATCCACTCGCTTTGCTACCAGAAACAACGCTAGCAGTATCACTATCAAAACTCATAAAGTAAGCATCGTTACCATCCTCAGCATCAGAAGACCAATAGTAACCATTAGTACCACCATTACTTAATGCGGAATCCATATATGCACCGGCATATATCATACTCACTATCGCACTGGCATTACCAGAGTAACCATCAACCGCCGTTATAAATTCAGTAAGCTCCGTGCTAGTTGGAAGCCTCCAACCCTTTGGACAAATATCGTAGCTACTGCTTCCAGTTGACGGATTTTCACCAGCCGTCGCCGCCGCAAAAGTATAGTATGAATAACAAGCACTAGTATCAGAGCAAGTCGTACTTCCGCTTTTATATACATTCTCCGCGGTATCGTCCGAGAATCCCGTCGCAGAAGATTGTGGCAAAATATAGCCAGAAGCAGACACATTAGAATCAGCCGCCGTCAAAGCCATAGCGCCGGTAGTACTCCCAAGATTCAAGTTAGAAGCCATCCAATAATTTCCATCTGGAAATTTGGCAACCATATATTGTTGGCCATCTCTCACATCCTTTAGCATCGCCGCATCACCAATTTCCGGCATCAAGAGCTCCAAATCACCCTCTGCCACATCCTGCATGTTGCCGGATGTCGGCACATAATTCGTCACTACCTTAAAATTAATCTTATTAGTATAATTACCAGCCACCTGATCACCGGCTGCTTTCGCCCCAATCTGGAACAAAGTCGAAGTATCCCCAGACGTAACAGTTTTCTTCAACTGCGTCCAACCCTCACTTTCGTAATCTGCCAAGCCCGAATAGTTTGCACCAGAATCTATCACATAGCCCCAAGTACTATCCTCAAAATCCGCCAATGCAACGCTGCTTCCTACGGCCAAGCTCGTAAAAGCGTGGTTACTATCAAATGTCAAATCACTTGTCGTATTGGTTGAGCTACCCACCTGTGCGCTCAAAGTATATCCCGTCACATTATTAGAATTTACCGTCACAGTAACTCCATTACTTGTACCAGTAGAACCAGGAGCTAAATCGTCTATCTTGAGCACTTGCGCAGACAACCCGATGCTAAGCGTCGGTTCAAAAGTAAATTCTACATCCACATTATCTTGATAATCCAAACCATTTGCACTACCCACAAATACCAAACCACTAGCCACTAACCCCAAGCTGCATAAAACATGTTTTGCCTTCATGCTCATATCATAGCACAACCTTTTTCAAAAAACAAGATTTATCAAACGTGAAAAATCCCGAGACCTAAGTCTCGGGATTACAATTACCGCCACCGTTTCAGCTCATACTCTATTCTTCTTTTCTTTTTAAGCGCTACGCGCCTACCAACATGGTCCAACAAACTCCAATAAATCCCCGCAAGAAACATCAAGGCCACAGGAGCAAAAATCATGGTCCAAGCCGGACTATCGTTATAAGCTAGACCATTATCCAAAAATTGGATTAGGCCACGCCATGACTCTTTGACGACCATTACCATCAGTATCGCTGTAAAGACAAACGAGATGAAACCAATGAATCGCCTGTTGTAACGCTTAAACATGCACCCGCTATGAACGTAATACATATTATAGCCCACAACAGCAATAAGAATCACACCTAAAACGGCAACTATGTACCAGGCATTAAAACCTGGTATAAATGAATGATAATACGGATTATTCATCTCAAAACCCCCTTAAATATATTTTTTAATTGAACTCAAATCCGCTACTAGGTTCTCTGTATTGCCTACTGGCAAACTCAAACCTATGCCCTAATTATAGCACATATGCTTAAAAAAGTCAATATCAACACAACCTTTTTGACTAATTACCTCTATTATTGCGCTATCATTGCGCCATAGTCAATACCGTAATAAACTCCGTATTGCCACTTGATATACGCCAGCTGCAACTCTGCCGCCATGGTCTTTAATGATTCCTCACTCTCCACTGGCATTATCAAAAACCTCAATGGCTGATTATATTCATCACAAATTTCTCTCTGATCACTATAAGCCAAATCACTCGGAATAGTGATCCTGCGTACCCCACCAAGCTTCATGCCTACTACTCCAGTATTCCAACCCTCAATTACTCCACCAGATACATCTATAGCATTAGTAAACGCGGTGGCATTAGAAGCATTGTCCAGTGACGAATCAAACACCTCGCCGTTTGGACACCAACCCACATAATATACTAGATAATCTGTGTCGCCCTCAGTGAGTTCGCGCCCATCACCCACCAACAAATCTTTAGTTTTTACGCCACCTTCTTCAGCCGCCGCTTTATCATATTCACCCACGGCATTCAAATATTTCGAAAATTTACTAAAATCGTCTGCCGTTGCTGCCTGAAAAGCTACCAATTTATCGGCGTATTCTGTCTCGTACTGAGCCAACTTTTCATCGCTAATCTGCCCAGTCGTAGAAGATGTACTACTTTGGCTACCGTTAATTATAATCGCTACATAGCTCGCCAGCATCGACCCGAGCATCAACACTGCAATCAAAATAATAAAAAACCTCTGCTTCGGGCTAGTCTTTAACTCCTTTTCGTCCATTTTAGAAAACTCCACTTAAATAATAGATATATTATAGCACAAAAAATAACCCCTTTCGGGGTTATTTTTTAAGCTTCTCTTGCTGGTTTTTGTAAAATTGCAACTTTCTTAAAGCTTCCGCCAGCCTTCTTGATGGCTTCTACGGCAGATTTCGAAGCAAATTGCGTCTCAAGCTCAATCTTAGCAGTCAAATCACCACGAGTGATTACTTTCACTTTCACAAATGGCGATGAAATCAAGCTAGCTTCAGCGAGTGCAAAATTATCTACCTTACCAGAAAGATCATTCAATCTATCCGTGTAAACCACTTCAGCCTTTGCGTGAAAACTCTTAAAACCTTTAAGCTTTGGTACAGCCTGCATAATTGCACGCTGACCGCCCATGAATCCAGCCGGCATCTTGCGATGACCAGTACGAGATTTTTGACCTTTAGTACCACGACCAGCAGTTTTACCTTGACCAGCCGAAATACCACGGCCCTTACGTGATGGGCGAGTATTCTTCTCTACAATCAAATCATTGTACTTCATTACTTGTTCTCCTTTGCGGCCTTCTTAGCAGCTGGCTTCGCGGCTGGCTTTTTCGCAGCTGTCTTTTTTACAGCTGGTTTCTCAGCCTTTTTCTCAGCAACTTTTTTCTCTGCTTTACCAGTCCACTCACTGCGTGGTACCTGAGCGCGCAAACCTTCGATCACTGCATAAGCGATATTTACCTTATTGGTGCTACCAAGTGATTTTGAAATCAAATTCTTTACACCGGTAAGGCCCATAATCGAACGCACCGTACCACCAGCAATAATACCTGTACCAGGAGCAGCTGGTTTCATCAATACATCAGCACCTGTCACCTTAGTGCGAGCTTCATGACAAATAGTCTCACCATCCATGCTAAATGTGATCATGGATTTCTTTGCCTTAGAAGTAGCTTTAGCGACAGCTGTGGTCACATCGTTACCCTTAGCTACACCAATGCCTACTTTGTTTTTGTGGTTACCGATTGCAACCAATGCCTTAAAACGCATTCTGCGACCACCAGCCACTGTGCGCGACACGCGATCTACAGCAATGGTAATTTCATCAAATTCTTTTGGCGCTACATCACCACCACGCACGCGGTCGCGACGATTCTTGCGTTCCATCTTGCGACCTGCGATATCGCGAACCTGCTTGGTCTCCGCCACCTTATCATCCATTTTAAGGGTGCCGGATTTGTTAATTACTCGAGGAGCTTTCTTTTCTGTCTCTGGCATATTAGAACTCCAATCCTTCCTTGCGAGCTGCATCAGCGAGTGCACTCATGCGACCTGCATATAATTTAGAACCACGGTCAAATACTACCTTCGAAATCTTCTTGGCTTTAGCCTTTTTGGCAATTTCTTCACCAATTTTTGCAGCTTTCTCAGTCTTAGTACCAGTCATCTTGCCACCTACGGTAGTAGCGTAAGCAAGTGTGGTTTTCTTATCATCATCTACAATTTGTGCCACAATGTGGAGGTTCGAAAAATGAACCGTAAGACGTGGCCTCTCTGCTGTACCGTGAATTTTAGCACGGGTACGCTTTGCTCTAAATACCTTATTCATTATTTCTTCCCTGCCTTTCCAGCCTTGCGGAGAATTACTTCATCCACATATTTAATACCTTTACCCTTGTAAGGCTCTGGCTTCTTGAGGCTACGGATTTCAGCAGCTACCTGACCGACTTTTTGCTTGTCGATACCACTTACTGTGATTTCCATTTTATTCGTGGTAAGCTGAACGCCTTCTGGAGCTTTGTACTTCACTGGATGTGAAAAACCAAGCGCCATTTCGATCTCCTGTCCACCACCTGATAGACGGAAACCTACACCGTTGATTTCTAGTTTTTTCTCAAAACCTTTAGTCACGCCCTGGACGGCATTATTTAAAAGTGCCCTCTGGAGACCGTGCCAAGCCCGAGATTTTGGCTCGTCATTCTCACGAGTGACGGTAGCCACAGTGCCCTCAACCGTTACCTTGGTCTTCGGCTGCACCGGGACGATGAGCTGACCTTTCGGCCCTGCAACAGTAATCTCGCTGTCGCCGACCGTAATTGTCACTCCCGCCGGAATATCGATGGGTTGTTTTCCGATACGACTCATATCTTTCCTTTTGTTAATAATATCCTCTCAATTATACCACACTTTCCCCTAATACGCAACAAAAAGAGCTCCTTTTTGAATACGGAGCTCTCTTATTTTGTAGGTTTATTACTGCTTCCTTCGAGCAAGATATACGAAGCTTACAACAGAAGTCAAAACCCCAATCACCGCAGCCATCACCACTGAAGAAGTCATTGTCGCCGACGCCCCTGTCGTGGTAGACATACCAGTCTCTGGCGCACTGGCAGCTACTTCATTCACACCAACCACCGCATAGGTTGAAAGGTGGGTAGTCTCAAACCAGAAATAGTAATTCCCAGCTTCACCCTCTAACGTGATTTTATATCTCTCAACCTCTTTACCATCTTCAAAGTAGACTGCATAAAGATCATCATATTCTGCAAGCTTTGCATATGTCTCGTCGTCAATATCAAAGTAAATCTTAAGTGCATTATCTTTTACTTCAATCTTTTGACCATCACGATCGAGCATATCTATCTCAACGGCTCCGATCAAATCACCACCTTTAGCGCCGTCAATCGTTAAGTCATCAATGCTCTTCTCGACTACCGAAAGTGTAGCTTTTCTATCTGCAATTAGTTCTTTGCCAAACTCAATCGCAGCGGACACATGGCCTTCTCCTTCGCCACCATCTTCAATATATCCATCACCGTAGTCAACCTTTTTCGGAGCAATATAGCTCACATCGTTTCCATCTTCATCCTTTACTGTCTCAATTTCATCAGCAGGATCAAGCTCCGCTGGACTGATAGCCTCAAAACCTTTCTCTACGCTCACTAAACTGTAGCCTTCTTTGAGATACTTTCCGTCAAAAGTCTTTGAGAAAGTACCACCAGCGACAAACCCAGTTACGTCCTCGCTAGTCACAATCGGGTCACCATTGGTAGCATTGAAAGTTCCACCGGTAATAGATAAGCTAACCTTAGCAATATCTTCCCCGGGATTATGTTGAGGATTAGCCTCCGCAAATGCTACTGGTGCCGTAAATACACCACCAGTCACATTCACATCGATAGATTGTAGTGTAGTATGCTGAGCAACCGCAATTGCTGTACCAGTCGTAGTTGAGCCATTGCCATTTGCTGAAATTGAATACTTAGTATCGGCCGGCACATTTATAACGCCGCCCGTTATATTCAAAGCGCCTGCCCTAATCTCTACTCCAGCCAAAGCGTTTATTACACCACCATTAATCGTAGTTATACCCTGCTTTTGAGGAGCATAAATACCTAACTCGCCAGAGGTAATCGTACCGCCATTGATAGTAACATGAGCACCGGTAGTATTTCCGTTACCAGAAACACCGATACTCCCCTCACCAGTAGCTCTTACTTCGCCACCGTCCATTACGAAATTTGAATTCTCCCAAACTGTAACACCCCAGGTCTTCGAAGTGACAACACCACCTTTTAATGTTAATGATCCGTTTTCGTCTACGATTACACCAGCTTCCGGCTCATATTCGCCAACCAAATTTTGACCGCCGCTAATCGTGCCACCATTGATGGTCACGCTTGAGCCGCCCCTGACATATAATGGTGAATAATATGCAGCGGAGTTATCAATTCCGCCGCCTTCGCCACCGTAAATATTTACAGTGCTATCATAAAACAAAAACGAACAATCGTTCGCGGTAATGGTGTGCTCTCCCAGGTACAACGAAAGATTAACACTGTCTATGTAATAATCTTGCGACAAAGTAAAATCACCACCAATAATCATGGTGGATACACCTTCTCTTGTCACGAACTTGCCTTCACCGGCCGCAAAAAAGTTCGTCAACTCTTCTGCACTAGTTACGACCTCACAGTTTTCAATGCCCTCGCATGTTGTCGGCATCACTTCTGCCCACGCCATCGGCGTAAAAGCAAAAGTACTTGTTGTTAATGCTGTCGCCAAAAAGGCGCAAGCAAACCTATTTTTTACCATTTTTCCTCCACTTTACTAATTTCAGTATAACGTTTATGTTTCAAAAAAACAAGTACTTTTAAATGCAAAATCTCCCGTTTCCGGGAGATTCGCTACGCTACTAACTATAATTATAGCACACTTTTTTATTTTTGTCAATTCTACCTCCTTACAATTAAAAATGCGCTTGGCCCACCAAACGTCAAACACACACTCCTTAGTAACTCTAATATACCGCACTCACTACATAGATCAATACAAAAAAATAGCCCCTAAGGGCTATTTTTTAAATAAATTGTTACCAAACCTTCACTAAGATTTCACCACCAAGGCGATTTTTCTTAGCTTCGCGGCCAGTCATCAAGCCCTTTGAAGTAGATACGATGATCATACCACGACCAGACTTAATCACAGGCAATTCATCGGCACCAGCATACACGCGACGACCCGGTTTTGATACCTTAGTAATCTCATTTACCTTAGCTATGGTACCAGGTTCGTTAATTACAACGTGTAGCATTCCGCGTGGCTTACCATCAATCACGTCAAAGCTAGCAAGGTAGCCATTTTTTGCCAAAATTTCTACCACATTAACTTTTAGCTTAGAAGTAGGCACGAGGATTTCAGTCTTTCCTACCATCACAGCATTACGGATGCGGGTGATGAGGTCAGCAATTTGATCTGTAGATTGTAATGACATATTTCTCCTTTCTCCTACCAGCTACTCTTAGTTACACCAGGAATTTCACCCTTTGAAGCTTTTTCCCGGAAATTAATACGTGAAAGACCAAACCTACGCATATAACCACGTGGACGACCGTCCAACATATCGCGGTTTTTAAGCCTAGTTGGAGAAGCGTTGCGAGGAAGCTTTTGCAAGCCCTCGAGATCGCCCGCCGCCTTTAGCTCTGCGCGCTTAGCTTGATATTTTTCATACATCTTACGCCGTTTTTCATCACGGAGAACAGCAGATTTCTTAGCCATACTACTTATCTCCTTTCTCAAACGGCATTCCAAAGAGTTCTAGCAACTTGTAGCTTCCTTCCTTTGAACCATTTTTGATAATAAACGTAATCTCAAGGCCGTGCAAAGCCGCTGCATCTTCGAAAGTAATTTCTGGGAATACAGTTTGTTCTTTGAGACCTAAATTATAATTACCTTGTGCATCAAATGCTTTTCTCGACACACCGTGAAAATCACGTACGTGCGGCAACGCAATATTGATCAAACGATCTACGAATTCATACATCTTATCATTGCGAAGCGTTACAAGATAACCAACTGGTGCGCCCATACCTTTACGAATCTTAAAGGTAGCGATTGACTTCTTTGCAAGTCTCGACGTTGGTGCTTGACCAGTAATTTTTGCAAGCGTAAGCTCTACCGTCTCGGTAAATCTCTTGTCTTCACGCTTTTTACCCACGCCAGAAGACACAATCACCTTCTTTAGCTCTGGCACCTGGCTAATATTTTTTAGCTCTAACTCTTTTGCGAGTTTCGCCTTTAGCTCGTTGTTGTAGAGAGCTTTGAGACGTGGTTGTGCTTTAGCTACTTTTGTAGCCTTGGCAGCCGTTTTCTTTTCCGCCATTATTTAGCTCCTTTCTTAACTGCTTTTTTAGCAACTTTCTTTTCTTCCTTGGCAGCCTCTACCAATTTCAAATTAGAAAGATCAATTCCTGCATGAATGGTCTTCTTACCACCAGCTGGGTTGAGATATGATTTCTTCATATGGCGCTCAACCACACCAATTCCTTCAAGGCAAGCTTTGCCAGCCTTACGGTCAATCTTCACGATCTTGGCTTCAGTACCTTTGTGAGCTCCAGCAATCACGCGAACTTTGTCGTTTGCTTTCAAATTCTGTGTCATATTATAGTACCTCCGGTGCAAGACTGATAATCTTCGAGAAACCAAGGTCACGAAGCTCACGAGGGATCGGGCCAAACACGCGCGTACCCTTTGGAGTCTTATCGTCATTTACGAGCACTGCAGCATTTTCATCAAAACGGATAGTTGAACCATCTGGACGACGAATCGGAGCTACCGTTCTTACGATCACTGCACGTACTACTGCTTTTTTCTTAATATTGCCAGTTGGCGAGGCTTCCTTCACTGAACAAGTTACGATATCGCCTACTCTAGCATAGCGAGCGCGAGTACCACCAAGCACGCGGATTACTCCGAGCTCTTTAGCGCCACTGTTGTCGGCAACTTTTAGTCTAGTTTCCTGCTGGATCATTGATATCCTCCTTTAATTCTACCGTGCCACGCGCTTTCTCTACGATCTTAGCCAAAGTATAAGCTTTGGTACGAGAAAGTGGACGGCAGGCTACGATTTCTACACGGTCACCAACCTTTGCCTCATTCTTTTCATCATGTGCAGTATATTTACGAGTCTTCGTGTACTGCTTGCGATAAAGTGGATGAGTTTCACGCGAAACAATCGCAACGGTAATGGTCTTATCACGCTTGTCGGAGGTAACTGTGCCTACGAGTGTATGTGCCATCTTAAAACTCCTCTTTCTTTATAATTTTACATTTCACTGGCAACTTGTGTGAAGCAAGACGAAGAGCTTCTTTAGCCTTGTCTTCCGCCACGTCAGCGATTTCAAACATCACTGTACCAGCTTTCACCTTAGCTACATAAAATTGTGGCTCACCCTTACCAGAACCCATTTTTACATCAAGTGGTTTCTTGGTAACTGGTGTATGTGGGAAAATCCGAATCCAAATTTTACCACCACGCTTAATATAACGCGTAATTGCCTGACGTGCTGCCTCGATTTGGCGCGAATTAATGCGCTCATTATCAAGTGACATCAAACCAAATTCACCAAATGCTACAGTATTACAGCGTGTAGCTACGCCTTCGTTTTTACCTTTGCGCACTTTGCGGTGTGCAGTTTTTCTTGGAAGTAAAATAGCCATTTTATTTCTCCCCCTTGTAAATCCAAACTTTCACGCCGACGATACCAGCAATAGTTGGTGCGTGATGACAATAAAAATCAATATCTGCGCGAAGTGTATGTAGAGGCACCGAACCTTCAATAAATTTCTCACGACGGCTCATTTCAGCGCCATTAAGACGACCTGCTACCTCGATACGCACACCCTTAGCACCCGCATTCATAGTAGATTGCAAAGCCATTTTTACAGCCCGGCGGAAATTCATACGCTTGCCAAGTTGAAAACCAATGTTTTCAGCTACAAGCTTAGCATTTAATTCCGGTTTCTTTACTTCTTCTACGTTGATACGAATCGGACCTTCAACGATTTTTTCAATTTGCTTTTTTAGCTCGTTGATACCTGCACCTTGCTTACCAATCACGGCGCCAGCTTTTGCTGTCAAAATCGTAATCGTAGTAAGGTTCGCCGAACGTTCAATGTTTACCCGCGCAATTGTTGGACGAGCTTTAAATCTCTCTTCAACCATCTTGCGAATCTTGTCGTCTTCCACTAGCCAGCGACGAAAATCTGCCTTCTTTGTAAACCACTTCGAAGACCAATCTTTGCTGATCTGGAGACGGTAAGAGATGGGATTAACCTTCTGACCCATATTACTTTTTCTCCTTTTCTGCCTTTGCGTCAGCCTTAGCTTCTGCTGGAGCAGCTTTCTTTACTTTCTCTTCGCCGGCGACCTCGACGAATATATTACTACTAATCTTCTCAAATGGAAGCGCACGACCACGTGAAGCTGGCACGTAACGGCGCATTCTAGTACCGCTAGTTACAAAAATTCTTGCAATTCTCACGGTCTTTGGATCAATCGACACCTTAGAATTATTCAAAAGGTTAGCATTTGCCGATTCTACAGCTTTAAGTACTGCACGAGCAGCACGCCTAGGTGTATTTTCCAAAATCACTACCGCATCAGATACGTAGCGATCACGTACGAGCGATGCCACAATACTAGTCTTGCGTGGCTGTGAGTCGATGCCCTTTTCATATGCATGTGCAAAATGAGTTTCAGCCATATTCTAACCTTTTCCTTTCGCAGCCGCAGCTTCTGCAGCTTTCTTACCGCCATGGCGCTTAAATTTACGTGTTGGTGCAAACTCGCCAAGCTTATGGCCGACCATATTTTCTGAAACAAACACAGGCACATGAACTTTACCATTATGTACAGCAATCGTCCGACCCACCATCTCTGGCGAAATCGTAGAGTGCCTGGCCCAAGTTTTAATCACAGTGCGATCAGAACTGTCGAGAGCGGCAATTTTCTTCGCGAGCTTGTAGTCCACAAATGGACCTTTCTTTAGACTCCGAGACATTATTTCCTCTTTCCTTCGTGACGACTACGCACGATATATTTATTAGTTTTCTTATTACGACGAGTACGATAACCAAGTGTAAGTTGACCCCAAGGCGTACGCGGAGCCTTACCAGAACCGTGACGACCACCGTCACCACCACCGTGTGGGTGATCTGTAGCGTTCATCACTACACCACGTACCGTTGGGCGAATACCCTTACGGCGACGACGCCCTGCTGCACCAATCTTTACATTTTGATGCTGGACATTCGAAACTGTACCGATTGAAGCTTCACAGCCTACCAATACTTTACGTACTTCACCAGATGGCATCTTAAGAGTGGCATAGCCATTCTCTTTTGCCATGAGCTGTGCTGAAGCACCCGCTGCACGTACCATTTGTGCACCTCTACCCGGTGTAAGCTCAATAGCATAAACAAACGTACCCACTGGGATTTTCTCTAGTGGCAAACGATTAGAATCTTCTACTTCAATTTCGTCACCAGTCTTAAAAGTCGTACCTTTTGTCATTTTGGTATCAGCAAGCACATAATAATATGTACCATTTTGATCTTTCACACGAGCAATTCGTGCTGAACGGTTTGGATCGTATTCGATCTCTTCTACCGTCAAGACTAAACCTTTTGGTAGATTATAAGTCATGATACGATAGTGTCTCTTCACGCCACCACCACGATGACGCACCGTAATTCGCCCTTGGTTGTTTTTACCAGCTTGTTGTTTTTTGCTAGCTAGCAAAGACTTCAAAGGCTTCTTGGTTGTAATTTGATCGTAATCCTCAGTCGTCTTCTGGCGTTGCGCCGGAGTGACTGGACGATAAGCCTTAATTGCCATTATTTATTCTCCTTCCCTGCATTCTTGTCAGCCTTTTTAGCTTTCTCGGCTTTTGGGGCTTCCTTTGCGCTGGTTTTATTTTCTTCCGGTTCTTCAAATACCTTGATTGAATTACCTTCTGCCAAAGTCACGTATGCATACTTCTTATCCTGGCGATGTGTAATACCTGGGTAAGCGTGCTTACCTTTGCTATATTTCGTCTTTTTGCCATTACGGATGAGCGTACGTACATCTGTCACTTTCACACTAAATTCTTTTTCTACAAGAGCTGCGATTTCTTGCTTAGAAGCAGTACGCTTTACTGGAAATACATAAGTACGCTTAGTCTGCTCTAAATAAGTCTTTTCGGTAGCTCTTGGCTCCAAGAGGTGTAATTCTACTTTTGCAGTTTTCTTTTCCGCCATCTTACTTCTCCTCCTTTAGCCAATCAGTTGTAGCCTTAAGTGCAGCTTCGCTAAATACAATTGCATCCGCATTCATAATGTCAAATACATTAAGATAAGTTGCGCGTACCAATTTTACATTTGGCAAATTATTGGTCGAACGAAGCACTTCTGGTGTTTTCTCTGCTGCTACTGCAAGCACATTTTTGCCTTCAAGCTTCATGTCTTTCAAAACTTTTGCCGCATCTTTAGTCTTACCAGTCAACTTTACATCAACTGGCAAAATCAATACTGCTTTTTCCGCATTCTTCATCGACAAAGCTTGGCGTACTGCCAATTTCTTAGAAGAACGTGCGATTTTCTTGGTAAAGTTCTCTTCACCGGTACGGCCAAATGCTACACCACCATGGCGCCAGATTGGGTTACGAGTCGAACCAAAACGAGCTCTACCAGTACCTTTTTGCTTCCATGGCTTCTTGCCACCACCACGCACCTCACCACGCTTCAAAGTTTTTGCGTGTGAAGAGCGTGAATTTGCAAGATAGGCATCATAAGCCAATTTAACAAGTTCGTGATTTTCGACGGAAAGGCCGAACACTTCTTTATCTAAAGTTGCCATATTACTCCTTTCCCTCCACTGTTACGATACCTTTTTTCGGTCCTGGCACTGCGCCTTTAAGGCCGATTAGGTTGTTTTCTGCATCTACATAAGCCACTACGAGATTCTTCACTGTTACAGTGTCGTGTCCCATACGACCTGGCATTTTCTTACCCTTCCAAACTTTTTGTGGGTACATAGAACCGATAGAACCAACTCTACGAATATTACCCTTAAAGCCGTGGGTGTTGCGGGATTCTTGGAAATTGTGACGCTTTACTGTACCAGCAAAACCTTTACCCTTGCTTGTACCAGTCACCGTTACCTTATCTCCCAATTTAAATCCTTCTACGGTGATAGCATCACCGAGTTTGAGTCCTTCCGGAATCTCTTCTACACGAAATTCCTTGAGAACCTTAGGATTTATATTTTCACCAGCCTTTTTTACGTGGCCAGTTACCGACTTGCTCAGATTCCGACCCACACCATATCCCATTTGCACAGCGTTATAACCATCGCTCTCGATAGTTTTAATCTGAGTCACTGCGCATGGGCCAGCTTGCAGAATCGTTACCGGAGTAACTTCGCCTGTCTCGCTGATGATCTGAGTCATACCAATTTTGGTGCCGAGAATGACTTGCATTACTTACCTTTCCTTTATGTCTACTAATAATTTCACCCCTGTACACCAGGTAAAATCACTCTGTAGAACTTTTAATATTTTTTACATCATTAAAACTAGACTTTTAAGCCGGTTTCTGAGGTATAAAAACCACAGACCTCGCCTTCTATCTAGCTAACGTTTCCATTTTACCACACTTTTTCCCTTTTGACAAGAGTAAATTATTATAATGAGTATGTAAAACTTAATCAGGAGACCCCTATGGACATGCGCCAATCTATTGCAGAAATCGAACAACAACTAAAATCCCTCAAAAAGCAAGGTCTTAAAAATAAAATTACTAAAGCCGAATATTCTCAAATCAAGAGCGCTCTAAATAAACTTTACTCTGAAAACAAACACACTGTCATGCAGTTTGAAAAAACTAACTACGAACACCTAGTACTAGTGCGTTCCACAAACAATTTTTATAAACTCTTTGGGCACTCTGCCTTATTTTACGCTCACAGTATCGCCCCAAAGCTCAATCTAAAAGCCAACCTCCAAACTGACGGCGATTTCGCCACCAAATCAGATGTTGGCTTTATCTCTATCCGCGAACCCGAAAAACTCACTGAGGCTCTTGCCATCATCGGTATCAAAAAAGTAAAAACCAAAGATCAAACCGGCAACTTTCTACTCTATAAACTTCCTTGGACTTTCACCGAAAACGAAGTCGCTGAATTTATCGAAGATAATCATTTCAAAATGCGTAGTTTTAATCATGTAGTACTGGTAGACAATATCATTCCCGTCCTCTTCATCCAGCTTGAAGAACTTTTAAAAGCTATTTACGAAAACGTTCGCGGCATGGGCGGCCCAGTCGAACGCGAAACTTTTGGCTATGACGCTATTCGCATTGCCAACGAAATGGTCCATTCATACTTAGATCTCGCCAACGGCAAAACCGATAAACTCACCTGCCTTAAAAAACTTAAAATCAAATTAAGTTTTCTTAAATATCAGACCAAAATCATCACCGATCTCAAAATTTGGCAGCCCAAAGTTTGCGCTCGTATCGGTGATATCATTATCAAAGTCCAGGAAATTATAGACCGTGAAAGTCACAACTAGGAAGAACTTATGAATTTTCATGATTTTTTACTAAAAGAACTTTTCGAAGCTTATCATAAAGCTCGCGTTGGCGGCAAACGCAAAACCGAAGACGAACACCGCTTTGAAGCTAACGATATCGAAAACATTCATCATCTTTGCGATACCATTCTAGCCCGTCGCTACAAACCAAGCCGTGGTGTAGCCTTCATAATTCATGATCCGGTCACACGTGAAGTTTTCGCTGCACCCTTCATTGATCGCGTAATTCATCATTTTCTCTTCAAATTTGATATCGCCTGGTGGGAACCACGTCTTTCGCCGGCTTCTTATTCTTGTCGCAAACAAAAAGGCACTCTCTACGGTGTCAAAGATTTACAGCGCAAAATGCGCCGCGTCTCGCAAGATGGACACATTCCTGCATACGTTGTGAAGCGTGATCTACGCGGCTATTTTATGAGCCTCGAACATAAACGCCTCTATGATCGAGTCGTTTGGGGATTAAACCGCCAGTTTCCAAACGGTGGCGAACTTTATCGCACTCTCAAATATCTCTGGCGTGAAATAATCTTTGACACCCCTACCGAAAATATAAAAATCCGCGGACGTAAAAGCGACTGGAACGATCTTCCACCAGACAAAAGCCTATTCAGCCAGCCCAAAGGTCGCGGCGTGGTCATCGGCAACCTCACTTCCCAACATCTCTCAAATGTTTATTTAGACCAACTAGATCGCTACATCACTATCACTCTGGGCTACAAAAACTACGGTCGTTACGTAGATGATTTTTATATCGTAATCACCGAAGAAGAACTACCAATTCTTATGCAGGATATGTACAAAATCGAAAGATATATCGAACATCTCGGCCTAGTCTTGCATCCCAAAAAACAATATGAAATCCCCGTCAAAGACGGCGTAGAATTCCTCGGCGCCAAAGTTTTCATTGACCATATCCTACCCGGCGAACGCATCAGCAAAAACTTCGCCAACTCTGTCTATAAATTAGCCACTACTGGAGCTGGCAAATTAGATGGCATCAGCTCGTATGATGGTCATCTAGCTCACTACAATAGCCACAAACTTAGTAAAAAAATCTACGACGGAGTAGGTTGGGACTACCCCTATCCAAAACTAAAAAAATAATCCCCTTGGAGCTTGTAGACCGCAAGTTCGCCCTAACTTATCAAGAGCGTGGAAAGTCGGGAGGAAAGAAAACGCGGAACAGTAAACGCTTTCGCTACCTAGCTACGCAGCGTACGGAGTAGCCATAGTCGCGACTGAAGTAGTCCTGGGGGCTCAAGTCCCCACCCGCACTGAAGCTGAGGCCGTACGAGTAGACCTCATCGTCAAGAAAGTAAACTACAGACGACCAGTAGTAGCCGTCACTGCCTACAGAGCCAGACTCGCCTCCCCAGTACCCGCCATAAGTAAAGTAGTAAACGCGAATTAAAAAAGAACATTTATCCCCAGCATACCCCTTAAGATATGCGGTGGCACAGCACAAAACCTAACTCATCAAGCACTAGGTATGTTCTTTGTCTTTCCAGATTATAGTACCAACACCGGAGTGAGCACCATCTCGGATCCTGCGTCAGACTACGCGGTCTACCGCATTACCATTTTAACATATCTCTATAAACTTGTAGACCGCAAGTTCGCTCTAGCCAATCAAGAGCGTGGAAAGTCGGGAGGAAAGAAAACGCGGAACAGTAAACGCTTCTGCTACCTAGCCACGCAGCGCACGGAGTAGCCGTTGTTGCGATTGTTGTTGTTCTGGGGGTTCAAGTTCCCATTCACATTGAAGTTGAGAATGTACGAGTTGTTGTCATTGTTGACTACAGACGACCAGTAGTTGCCGTTGGAGCCTACATTCCAGGACTCGCCTTCCCAGTTCCCACCATAAGTAAAGTCGCAAAGACAGTAATTAAAAAGAACATTTTATCCCCTGTATACCCCTTGAGGCATACGGCGGCACAGCACGAGACCTAGATCCCTAGGTATGTTCTTTGCCTTTCCAAATTATAGTACCGGCGCCGGAGTGAGCCTTACCTCGGATCCGTCGTCAGACTACGCGGTCTACCGCACTACTATTTTAGCATATCCATTACTTTTCATACACCAAAATCCCCACTCTCTGTCTTTTTTGCTACATTTGTAGCATTACGGTTTTACATACACGAGTTTCATGATTTTCGGAAAGGCGGGAGGAAAGAAAACGCGGAACAGTAAACGCTTCTGCTACCTAGCCACGCAGCG
>R21__coassemble_388_pt1 | contig 36748 bp, 33 predicted proteins | sample R21__metabat2_low_PE_075 | metagenome-assembled genome bin R21
CAGCCTCAAGTCTAGAACCAGGCACTTACTACATGCAAGACGTAGATGAGTGGGGCAGCCAAGTAGCTATAGGACAAGAAATCACAGCCTACGACAACAGAGATAATAAATCTTATACTGTTCGTAGGATGTGTATGGATGCTACTAGTGAGACTTGGCAAGAGCGAGAGGATAACTGCATTATGGAGGATTCCATGCTCTGGATGACACAAAATCTAGATCTCTGCATTGGTTGCACTGGCACTAATACTCTCACCTCTGAGAATACTAGTATCGCAGAATATCAAAAAGATGGAGTAAACTTTGCCGATTATACTATAGATGCTTTCGGTCTCGTTACCTGGGCCCCTACAGCCTCTACTATGACTGGCACCCCAGCTTACATAACCACTACAAGCGGCACTACTATATCTGGCTATACGAATGATTTCAATATTCCGTATATGGCAGAAGGTGGGGATAGATACTCATACCAAGGTACTAGATATAATTCACTAGAAGATTGTAAAACTGCTGGACATAGTGCTACTGAATGCGCGCACTATCATATTGGTAATTACTATAACTGGTCTGCAGCGGTAGCCATGAGCAATACCAGTGCTTACACCACGAATTATACCGTAATGTCAAACTCCATCTGCCCTAAAGGTTGGAGATTGCCAAATGGCATCACGGAGGATCCAGACGATAATACCGTAAAAATCCAATCAGACTTCAATAAACTGTTATCTGCATACAATATTGCTAATGATACAGATTTAGCTGGCAACACAAATGTAGGTTGGAAGACCAACGGATTTACCAACATCGGCCTTAGCCCTCTTTATTTCGCTCGCTCGAGCCGCGTCTATGGTTCGTTCTTGAGCAGTTTCGGTACGTACGGCAGCTACTGGTCTTCTACGGTCGTTGATAGCTCCAACGCCTACGGCCTGCATTACGATTCGGGTGAATTGTACCCGGCGACCTGGGGCAATCGCGGCTTCGGGAGGCCCGTGCGCTGTGCTTCCGACTACTAGATCGCGCCAAGCCACAAAAATAAGCCCCAACCAGGGGCTTATTTTAAACCTCATCTACAATATCTCATCAATCTTTTCGCAAACTGCGTTCAATATCTCTGGCAAGTGCCCCTTTTCCTCAACCGTAAACTTAGACAACACAAAATCCACATCCCCAACCTTATTGCGCAATTCTGTATTCTCTGTACCAATACGGAGTCTTGCGAAATCCTCTGTTTTTAGCTCAGATATCACCGATTTTAGCCCATTATTCCCCCCCGCAGACCCACTAGAGCGATATCGCATTTTTCCAAACTCCAGGTTAAAATCATCACAAATCACCAAAACATTAGATATATCTATCTTATAATATCGCATATATTCCGCCACCGCTTTACCGCTCAAATTATAAAAATCTTGCGGTTTTATAAACAAAATATCATCCTTACGGCCACACAAAGCCCCTAGGTGAGGTTTTGCCTCCCAACTAAGCTTATGTACCTTAAAATAATAATCTAGCGCTAGAAAGCCAAAATTATGCCGTGTAAAATTATACCGATTCCCTGGATTTCCTAACCCTACAACCAATTTCATAGCTAAATTATACCATACATCCCTTAAAAAAGGCCCCGCTTAGGAGCGGGGCTCTTTAATTTTGCCCTTAACGGGCGGAAGGTGGTGTTTTCTTGTTCTTTTGACGTTCCGCGATCATTTTTACCAAAGGATGACGTACGACTTCGTTTTCTGTAAAACTAATTTGGGCAACTAACGGGCTATCAATTAGTTCATTTCTTGCAAAAACGAGGCCGTTGTTGTCTTTGTCCAGGTAGGCCGCGTGAACTTGCTCGATGTCGCCAGTGATGATCATCTTGCCAGCTTCGCCGATACGCTTCGTCAAAGTATCGGCCTGCGAACGATTTTGGTCTTGAAATTCATCATAAAAAGCGATTTCATGAGCAAAATCACGACCACGAGCGTGTTCGATCGGCACATTGTCAAACCAATTCTCCCAAATCATATTCACTTGATCTCTTAAGCGTGCCTTGATGGATTTCTGAGATTGTTGATCAGAATTCCGGCCTCTTTCCTGAGAGTCACCTTGCGAAGTACCAAACTTTTGGACATTGCGCAACATCTTTACGATATCCTTATCGAATTGTAGCAAATAATTGCGCAAAGCGTTTTTGATCGGTTGCACGCTCGGATCTAGCTTCTCGTTCATATTTCCCGGGAGAAAACCAACCGAGTCCTCTACGAGGCATGGAACTACTGTGGTGCCGATAAATTGACCGCTTTTACAGGCTTCATAAGCATAAACCGTAGCCATGAAAGTCTTGCCAGACCCGGCAGGACCAGTACAAATGACTACCGGAATATCCGGGTCCATCAGAGCTTCGGCATAAATCGCTTGGCCAGGATTCTTAACTGGGCACGGAAAACGGCTTACATGCTTTAGATGGACAATCTGTTCGGTATCTGCGATGTAACGACCAATGTGCGGGAAATAATCCAGATTATCACATTTCAGTAGTAGCTTAATCGTCTTTGGCGTCATTACCAAAAATTCATTCGCAACCAGCGGTGGCTCGTTGGGCATAAGATTTTCCCAATCCTCACGCGAAATATGTCCCACTGACATGAAACGACTAAAGAGTTCATCCGGGACTTCAAGATCACGACGCCCGGTGTAAGGCTCAGGATATTTGTGTCCATAGCGGCTGGTCTTTACTCCACGCGCAGCCGCGCGAATTGCCAAGCCGTTGTCGTTTGTTAGCAATATTATTTCGGAGCCATAGCTCACAAAACAGTTGCTTAGACAACGCGCAACTTCCATAGCCGCCAAGATGATCTGCCCATCCATGTCTGTAGATGAAGGATTAAAGTCTCCGTCGAGTTTGTGGCTAATCGGGAAAATAGAGAAAAGTTGATCACTAAACTCTGATTCTATCGGGCAATTTAGCTCGTAAAAATCCTTGAATTCATGGCCACTACAGTTCTCAAAAATCCCGCGAAGTCTCTTTAAAGCAATGCGCGCTGCACGGCCTCTATCTGAAGTTTCTTTCTTAAAACTGGACAGTTCTCTTATCACGGCCGTCGGAATCACAATGTGTGCTTCTGATAGGTCAATTGTAGGATCCTCTGGTGGTCTGCTAGATTGATCAGGAATGATATCAACATAGTCTACGATAATGTTGGTATCAAGAACGTAGGTTTTTCGTTGCATAAAAATACCTCCTTCTTTTAATGTGCGAAAACGGACATCATTGATGCCCGCCTCAAGGTCATTATATCCTAAAAAAGATTATTTGTCATCTTTATTTTTGTCACTGCGATAACTAAAGAAAATTGGTGTGCCCATAAAGGGGTATTTTTCGCGGATCTTGCGCTCCAAAAATCTCTTCCACGACCAGTGAAGTAGTCCTAGATCGTGCCCGTGCACCACGAACCACGGTGGGCAAGTGTCGGTCTGTACGATATATTTTGGTTTTGGACGGGTGTTTTTGAGCCCAGCCGGCGGATGCGCGATGATCGCCTCATTTAATATCTTATTTAAGTCCGAAGTCTTGATCTCCTGATGGCGATTTTGATTGATCTCTAGGGCTAGTTCAAATAATTTCGTGACGTTTTCGCCAGTCTCAGAGCTAGTAATTAGTACGGGTGCATAAGGGAGAAAATCAAAATCTTTCTCTAGTGCATCTATTAGAAAATCTGCCGCCGTACGATTGCCGACATTTTCCTCGCCAAAATAATTAGTCGGCTCAGCGTTCTCTAGTAAATCAGACTTAGTTATCACTACGATGATCCCCTTACCGGCTTCTATTATTTGCCCGGCTAGAGATTGATCCAGTTTAGAATGTGGCTCGGTAGCATCAACTATTAATGCGCAGATGTCAGCCTCCTCGATCGCGGCTAGTGTTCTGATCGCGCTGAACTTCTCAATCCCCACTTCGCGCTTGCCAGGTTTACGCAAACCCGCTGTATCTAGAATTTCTAATTCTTGGCCTTTATATTTAACCGATACACGGTTTACGTCTCTGGTAGTTCCCTGTCTTGAACTTACTACTGCTTGCTGTTTTTTGCCAAGGGTATTGAACAGGGACGACTTTCCTACGTTCGGCCGCCCAATCAGGGCGATTTTTAGGCAGGCTTGAGAATCCTCCTCTTGAGGGCTTCCAGAGGTCGCTACCGAGGAGTGAGGGGTCAGAGCCCCGTGAAGACGGGAGCGAGGAACCCCGTCCCGAAAGAGGACGGATTCTAAGCCTGTCTTCAGCTTTGCCATGCCTTGTCCAGTCGTAGCCGAGACATAATAGGTATTTTCCGGCGCAACACCAAGCGCTCTAAATTCCGTGATTGGCAGGGATTCAGCCAGATCACATTTGTTAAGCACAAGATATACTTGTTTGCCAGATCTCAAGGCATCTTTAGCGATTTTTGCATCTTTGTGGTCAAAATATTTCGAAGAATCTAGGGTTACCAATATCACATCGGCCACATCAATCGCATCCGCAATCTGATCTTGAATTGAAGCTTCAAAATCATCGTTCGGATCCTTAAGACCCGCCGTGTCAATAAGAACAAAAGCGTCGTCAATCGTCGCCACGACATTATCCCTAGTCGTGCCTTCTTCCCTTGCTACGATGGCGATATTTTTGTGCGCCATCCGGTTGAGCAAGGATGATTTGCCAGCATTTGTTTGCCCGATCAATGCTACTATTGGTAACTTTTTCATGTTACAATTATAACATACTTTATTTAAACGATAAAGAATGTTGTAATTATTGACTTTTAAGCAAAAGTGTGATATAATCTAACTATGAGGCCATGCAATAGGCATGCCTTGATATTTTTAAAAATGGAGGTGGGATTCTTGATAAGAATCTACGAAGCAAAATATGGGGAGGACGGCAACCCTAAACCTACTGAAGCATACGCTCAGTTGAACAGCTATATACTTAGCAAAGTAAGCGATCTGTTGAATGCGAAATTTTACGAAGAAGGTGAATATACTACTAGAAGAGAATGGCGTATTCGTATTGAGGATAAGATCGACTATAGCCCAGAAGCGCACTATGTGCTCGATTTTGGAGACGGAAATACGTTGCTTGCGGTGTCTGATAATATTCATCCCCTAAAAGTCAATTATGTTGAATATTATTCGTGCGCACCAAGTACCATAACTTCAAAATTAGGTATCATTAAGATTTACGCTTTTGGCAGTTTTGGACAAGCGCCTATATTTGTAAAGAGAAACATAGCACACGTCTATCAGCAAGGTCTGAAGAAATATTTCCCAGAATGTTTCTTCGCAGTCGACAAAGAAGCGTATCAAGATCAGTAGACACAACCACGCCCGGGGCTTTTGCTCCGGGTTTTTCTTTCTCTAAAATTTGGTGGGAGTTAGCTCACGGGAGTAAGAATTTTGCTTTGCAAAATTCTTTCCTTTCTGCGTCATTCGGAAAAAGAAAAATAAATTTTTCTTTTTCTCTCATTTCCTTGAAAGGGCGAACTAAAGTTCGCCTCCCACTAGAACCATAAAGCATTAAAATAAGCCCCAAAGGGCTTCTTTTAATGCTTGGTGATTCCGGCGGGAGTCGAACCCGCGATTTTCTGGATGAGAACCAGACGTCCTAGACCACTAGACGACGGAACCAAGTGAGAGATTTAAAACAAAACTTGTTTTGTTTTAAAGAACGAACGCAGGCTCCAGTATGAGCGTAGCGAATACGGAACCACTTATACTCTAATTATAGCACAAAATGGCTTAATATTCAATACTTCCGTAGCTTGGAATAGCTTCTACAAAGGTTTGACCGGGTGCTAACTTAATTTCGTCGCCATCTTCGTCGTAAAACTTTATTTGTTCCGCAGCTGAACCTTTTACCCACTCGCCCTTGATCGCGGTGCCGTTTTGGAAAATATATACATTGCCAGATCCCACAGCTTTTATATCTTCGTGATAGTTGTCTGAAGCCTTACTCTCTTGTACGACCATCGCTATCACTACGTTCGGTGACATTTGCGTAAGCATGCATACATCTTCCGGATTACGCTCGCCTAGATCCTCAGCCGGGCACTCATATACTTCGTGCGCTACGCCACTTTCATAACCTCTCTTGTAACTATTCGTACTAGCGTCATATGCATAGTTTACATTGAAGGAGGCCCAACCGCCGAATCTTAATGCAATATTTTGCACAGTAGCATTTATGCTTGATAAATCACCCGTGGCTGGCTCGGTGATAACTAGTTTTTCTGCTACACTAGCATCTACGCGCGCCCTGCTGGATTCCTCCGGTGTCATCCTAGAGAACCCTTTTATGTCGGAAGTTGTATAACCACTATCATTGCTAAATTGCGCAAGATATGACGATGTAGTAAATAGGTTATTCCATAGCCTTGAACCGTATGTACCGCGATACATATAAGTATAGTTCTCTGTTAGATCTTTATATCCGCCGTTAGCCACTGCAGCCAATGCATCACCAGATCCACCAGCGTGCACAATCGTACAGTCAAACGGTGTATCCCACTGCAAATAATATATCCTGAGCGATCGGATTGGCCCGATCACTGCCGAAGTGGGATTTTGATAAATTGCCGCAAACCTTGTAATGCCTGCTTCAGCAATCGCCTCAAACACTACGCCTGCCTGAGTCAATCCGGCTTGCGGACGGGCGCCATCGGTTCCATTTGGGGTTTGTATACAGTAAGCTGGAGCATTTATATCGGCGCCACTAGCTAATTCTTCACCGGTCAATTTGCTATAAACTTTGTCGGAAGCGGCCTCCGATGGGATAGTCGGAAAACTAATGCCAGCCAAGGTCTTTTCTGGTATAAACAAAGCACCAAGGATCATTGCTAACCCACCTATAATTCCGATGATCCCGGCTATCATAAAACCAAGCCAGGGTCTCTTGTTTTTGGCCGGCTTTTTTGGCTCTTCCGGTTGAACTATAATGCTATTTTTTGGCGCTTCTGGTTGCATATTTAATCCCCGATTATTTTTATAATAATTTTATCACAAATTTAAAAAGGTTGTGTTATAATGTGGTTATGGTCAGAAGGAATATACTTAAAATAAACATTCTAAGTAGCTTTACCCTATTAGCATTCTTATCTTCAATATCTGTTGCTCCATTTACTATGGCAACTGCAAGCAATACTCAGTTCCAGCTCGACATTGACGAGGTTCTAATTGTTTCTGTCACCAAACCTAGTTCCGGTGTTGCCGGTTCCACTGGCGATTTTTTGCGTAACACTGTAGGACTAGAGGTGACCACCAATAATGGCAATGGTTTTACGGCCTTTATGACCACAAAGACCACCACTCCAGATCTCACTAATACTTTTTCTGCCGATACTATACCGACTCTTAGTAGTAACACCACACGCTCCAATTTTCCAAATGATCGTTGGGGATACTCGCTAAGTAATACATCTAGTCTTGCTAGCTGGAGCAGCAATACTCCAGACGATGCGAGCGGTGTCGGCAATAGCACTTACAAGCCACTAGTAGGTTCTAGTAGCACGCCAGTTACGGTGCTGCGTGCAGAATCTACTGCTTCAAGTTCACAAAGTATTTATTTCGGTGCTAAAGCTAGTTCATCGTCTGACTCTGGCACCTATACAAACACTGTAGTTATTAGTGTTGTTTCTGGCATTTCTACAGAAAATAATGTCCCAGCTCCAGAAAATCCAGTCACTCCGGCAGACGATACGGTTGCCAATAATAACACTGGTACCTATGTGGCCGCTGGTAGTGATTCCGGTGCCACAGTTTATAATTATACTTCTTCATCAAATGGAAACGATACCACCACCACTATAGTGACAGAGGGTGATACTCATACAGTAGAATACACCGCCCCGCAAGGCGTATCCAATATTATCGAAGGTACTCCGCTCGCTACTGGTTTAGCAATTACTGCGGCTATTGCAGCCACTTCAGGAGCTTTCTTCTTCATTCTTGCTAAGCGCAAGAAAGACGAAGAAGAGGATGAAGACGAAGATTATTACGATTATTAATTAAATAAATATTAAATACTTCTGGCTACGGCATTTAGTCTTGCTAGTGTTGTTTCGCGCCCAAGTACATCCATGGTTAGATTTAGTGCAGGACTAAACGGCGCAAATGATATAGCGATTCTGATTAGACTAAAAAGTTCTGCTGGTTTGCGACCAGTTTTAGCTAATAAATCGTTCAATTTTTCTTGCAGACTTTCAGGATTCCATTCTTTGAGTTCGGAAAGTTCATTGATGGACACCTTGAGCAATTCTTCTATCTCCGCTTCAGAAAGCTTCTTCAAAAACTTATTTTCTACGAGCATATTTATATCAATGTCAGGGTCTACGAAGAAATATTCTGTCATAGTCTTAAGGTCTGACATGGTTTTTAGCCTATCGTAGATAATAGATAGTACCTTTACACGGTATTCCTCAGAGTAGCTGGCTGCAACTTCTGGCCAGAAGTTTACGGTTCTATCATATAATGCTCTCGCTCCCTGCTCGTCAAAAATCCTGCGGATCCACTGACCATTCAACCAGAGCAATTTCGTCTCGTCATAACGTGCACCGGAATTTTGGATACGATCAATAGAAAAACTTTTAATCAATTCATCCTTTGTATAAATTTCCTGCTCAGTGCCGTCATTCCAGCCAAGACACGCTAAATAATTCAACATGGCTTCCGGCAATACTCCGTCGTCACGATATTCGGTGACAGATTTTGCTCCGTCGCGTTTGCCAAGTTTTTTATTTCCCCGTGGAGCCAGGATATGTGGTAGCGATATTAGTATCGGTCGCTCTAAACCAAAAGCTTCATATAACGCTAGATAATTTGGTGTACTGGAAAGATACTCAACTCCGCGCATCACGTGAGTTACGCCCATTTCAGCATCATCTACAATATGTGCAAAGTTGTAAGTTGGGTAGCCATCACGTTTAATCAAGATAATATCATCCAATACTTCCGGACCAGTATGCATATCGCCCATTACTGCATCGTGCCAACTATACTCTTTCGGCTCGGCCTTAAAGCGAATAGGTATACCTGGTTCCCATTTTGGCGGATTTTCTGGCCGAAAATTGCGATACAAAAACGGAACTTTTTCCTCGTTACACTTACGACGATACTCATCGATTTTTTCCGGTGGAGTAGGATCAGCATAAGCGCGCCCACTATCTAGTAATTTCTGTACCCATTTTAAATAAATTTCACGACGTTCACTCTGAAAATAAGGCTCACTTGGACCACCTACGATTGGGCCCTCATCCCAATCTAGGCCTAGCCATCTCAAAGTGTCTTCTATCAGCTCTGTTGCGCCCTCTACATAGCGCTCTCTGTCGGTATCTTCAATGCGCAAAATCATTTTGCCGCCAGTTTGGCGAGCCACGAGATAGGGGTAAATTGCCGAACGGACGTTCCCAATATGAATATAACCTGTAGGGCTTGGTGCGAAACGAGTGATAGCTTTCATGCCCACAATTATACCACTTTTACAGAGATGTCGCAATTGTTTGGATTTGCTTTTTGGTGAGGCTACCAGAAGTAGTTTTTATTCTAAACAGTATGCCACCATTCACCCATGTAGCGTCACTATTGCTTACGTAGATAGTTAATCCTTGTTCTTTTAATATGGTGTAATTATCGCCAAACTCACCTTTTACGTAATTATTTAGTAAGGCCGTAGAATCCCAAGAGGAGGCCTCCTCAGTCAGTGTGTAGGCGTCGCCACTAGAAGAGTTTCTAAAATTCATTATAATCTTGCCGTTTTCAGACGTGATGTCGGATAGACTATAATCTCGTGGTATATAAGATGGATAAGAAGCTTCTATGCCAGTTTGCATAGCGGTAACCTTGAGTGATATATCCGTAGCGTTGAGATTTACAAAATACACAATCGCAAATACAGCTGCAGCTGCACAAACCATTGCTAGCACCATGCGTCGGAATCCAAAAGTCATCTCGTCAGATTTTCTTGCCTTTTTGGCTTTCTTTGCTTCCTTACGGCTAAGATATTTCTTCGAGGCAATGTTTAGAGCTTTTTGGATTTCCTGCTCTTTAATTTCCTTTGCGGTAGGCCGTGTTGATTGTTCTGGTTTTTCCTCTTTACATGCATTTAGCTGTTCGTCTATTTTTGCTAAATTTACTGCCTGTCTAGTGTTATTGTCTCCGATCGAATTGCCAAGTATTCTCTGATTGCGAGGCCTCATAGTCATATCTTGCACTTTGTTTACGTGTACTACAACATCCTGACTAATCGGAGCATGCATCCGACGATGTATTTTTGTGGCTTGCTCGCCTTTAATATCTTCTAACATCATTACCTCGCTTATTCTTATATAAATAATACACATTTATCCACAAAAACGCAAGTATTATGAATAAAATGTTATGTTATAATTATCTTATGGATCCCGAAAAACGCGCGAGACGTCAAAGTCTTCGTATTATAGTTTCAGAAAGTATTATGGTTGTAGCCGTTGTAGCCGTAGTTACGGTTCTAGCTTTGATAGTTTCAGGCTATTGGATTAATTCTGATTTCACAGTAGAACGTCAAGGTATGCTGCAAGTTTCTTCCGTTCCCACCGGCGCTAATGTAGAGATAGACGGTGAATCTAATATTTTTCAACGCACCAACACTAGTAAGGTTCTGTCTAGTGGCGAGCATAGCGTAGTCCTTACAAAAGATGGATACGATTCCTGGTCAAAAACCATTAAGGTACGCGAAGGTTTACTTTATCGGCTGCATTATCCGAGATTATTTCTGCTAGAACGAGAGAAGAAAGCGGTCTACGATGCAGTTAGCGCCACTTTCGCTACCGTCTCACCGAATCGTAAGCGTGTGCTAATTGCAAATGATACCACGATGTGGACTCTACTTAATCTGGACAGTGAAAATCTTGAACCTAGAACTATAGACATTTCTAAAATATTCTCAGCAGTTAGCTTAGCGGAAGGCGCTTCGTCTGGCCTTTTTAGTGGCACTATTCTTGATGCGGATTGGGATGGTGCCAGTGAACATGTCTTATTTAAAATACAAAATGGCGAGTCCTTAGAGTGGGTACTTATTAATATTAATACTCCGTCTACTAGTGTTAATCTCACCCGTGAATTTGCTACAGATTTTAGTGAAGTTCAGATTTTTGATCAATCTTCTGGCACTTTGCTGGCAATTCGGAACGGCAATCTACACAGAATCGATGTATCAAATCGTCAAATTTCGGCTATTTTAGCGGAAAACGTACAAAGCTACGATCATCTAGACTCAAATCTTGTATATATTGCCGGAGGTGAGGCTGTGCTGACTAAAATTGGTAGCAATAATCTAACAAAGCTAGACGATATTGTAGTCGACGCTAATGCAAAAATTTTCATCAGTCAATTTTATGACGACAAATATATTACTGTCGTTACAGGCGACAGGATTTCCGTTTATAAAAAAGATTCTAATTCAGATGTTGTCTCTAAGTCTATTAGTTTTATTCCAGATTTCGTAAAAATTGGACACGCTGGCGAATTTGTCTTTATGCGATCCGGTACGTCGATAGCCACTTTTGATATGGAGTCTCTTGACATCCATGAATGGACGCTTGATTCCCTACATTTTGGTTGGCTAGACGACGATATGATTTATGATGTCAAGGACGGAACTTTAGTCATTTATGATTTTGATGGACTCAATCGTCGCGAACTAGCCACCAATGTTTCTGAACGTTTCCCTGTCACTATTACGAGCGACAAATGGCTTTATTATTTCTCAGACGGCAATCTTATACGCGAAGTCATTACAAAATAATTTATCGCCCTGTTAGCCAATTCCATATGCCCTCAAAGAAGGATGGTTCGTTTGATGGTAATTCCACCTCGTCCGTGACAGGTGTTAATTTGCCTGCTTCCTCTTCGGCGTCTGCGGATTCGTCATAACTTGGTGAGATTTGTTCGCCGGTTACTAGTAGACGATAACGAGAAGTCCCTAATGGTGTGCAGGTCACCAAAGTTATGAGCGGTTTATTAGTTTCTACGACTAACGCGGCCACATTGGTTGGCTCAATCACCTCTTTCTTTATTACCTGGTAAGTGTATCTTGTAGATTCATAATTTACGTAAATTAAGTCGCCATCTTCTAAGCGCTCAAGCCCCGAAAAAATATATTTGTAAGGGTTTGAGCTGTAAACGTCTCCCGCTGAATGTCCGGTAATAATAAAATTACCAATTTGCCCAGGATAAGCACTGGCGCCACTTATCCTATAGTGCGTTACGCCGTTATTCATGGCACTCATTACATCGGGCAGCGCCACTCCAAATCTAATTGGTACATCAATATTTAATTTTGGGATAATTAAACGCGGATCAGCCGACACGGTTTGCGTGATAGTCGGATCTAGGGCTTCTATTTCTGATGCTGGCGCATTGCCCGGCGAGATATAAGCCATAATAGGCGCGAAGATTAGTCTATTGTATTGCAAAAATAGTATAAACAAAGTTACCGCAATGCCAGCCATCAAAGGAATAAACTTGCGAAATCGGCGAGTTCTTTTTGCACTATCGGTAGCTTTTTTTTGAATCTCTGAGCGGAGCTTTAGTCCGGCGCTTTTGTCACTCTTGCCGCCAGCACGGGCCAATGCATACAAAATTTCGTCTTCCTCGGCTTGGTCGCGCGCTTCTTTTAACTTTTCCTTTGCAATATAATTACGGGCTGCATTTGAATAATATTCACTATAATATTTTTGATAATAATCCTGCCACGCCGAATGATATTTTTTCCATGATTCAGAATTAATTTTTGTAGTGATTGGACGATCCTTTAGATGCTGATTTTCTACTCTGCTGGCGCGAGCTGATTTTTCTGCCGCTTCAGTATAAGCCGCTAGGACTTTTTTCCTAGCGATTTGTGCTGCCGCTTGCCTTTGCAAGTCTCTCTGTTTTTGCCCACCAGAGTTTGAATCCATAAACAAATTATAGCATATTCACACATTTTATGGTACAATATACGCAAGATGGGCGAGTGGCGGAACTGGTAGACGCGCTAGACTCAAAATCTTGTGACCTTCGGGTCGTGAGGGTTCAAGTCCCTCCTCGCCCACCAAGACATTAGAATATGAAGATTGCTTTTTTCTCAGATTGTTATTTAGATCTTTCCGGTGGTATTGTCTCCACTATCAATGCTGAAAAGGCTGAACTCGAACGCCAAGGCCATACGGTCTGCGTTTTTTCTAGCGCCTATCCACATTCCGAAATTGAGCTCAAAAAATTAACTAAACAGCATATTTATCCAGTACCAAGTTGTCGTATTCTCGGTCGCGGTATTGCTCCTATTTCGCGCCGCCCCGGTGTTGTTATTCGTTGGCTTCAAAAAAATCACCCCGAACTTAAAAGTTTTGATTGTTTTTACATTCATTATGAAGCTGGATGTTCTATTGCTGGCTTAAGGCTTGCCCACTCATATCATATTCCAGCTATTCAAGTCATGCACGGCAGAGAGGATTCCGGAGTTATGACCGCAATCCCATTTGGATTTCGCACTATCACTGCCACCGCACTTAATTTTATCCACTCTTGGTATGTTCCGCATACTATAAAAATCCACAAGGACAATTATTTAGCTACCACTACTGCGCGTGCTAAGATGTGGACCATGATGATAAATCACGCTAACTATGCCGATCTCGTCTTAACCCCTTCAGAGCACTTTCGCAAAAAACTAATTCATTACGGTGTTACTGTTCCAATTTTGTCTTTGCATCATGGGATCAGTGACCAGTTCTTTGCTGCTAAACCTATGCCAAAGTCATTTATCCCAGGCGAGACACTTGAGATTATCTGGCATTCTCGCGTACAAGGCGAAAAGCGTATCTTGCCATTTTTAAAGGCGCTTACCATGGTTAAAGGAAAATATCATTTGGATGTTTATGGTGATGGATTTGACCTTCCCAAAGCCAAAAAATACGCTCGTCGTCATAAGCTAAACGTTACATTTAACGGTGAAAAAAGTTTCAACACGGTTAGAGCGCATTTAGAAAAAGCCCACCTAGACGTCTTGGTTTCTTACAACTATGATACTTTCGGTATGTCCTTACTCGAGGCTGCAGTTACTGCTACCCCTACCATAATTGTAGATCCGGATCTTACCGAAATTTTACCAAAGGGTAGTTATTTGCTTACGGACGGTCCAGGGCCAGAGCAAATGGCTACCGCAATCAATTCCATATTTAAAAATCCTGATAAAGTTCACACAATGAGCGCCAAACTCGCTTCAGATGGTAAATTTACTAAAGTCTCCGATAAGGTGGTGTCTCTCGTAGAAATTATGAAAAAATTGCAAAAATCTATTGATTAAACAATTTTTTATGTTACAATGAGCTTATGAATAAAACAAAAAAGGTCATATTCATACTTTCACTTGTTTCACTGTGTTTCGGCGCAGTTTTTTATGGTCGCGCTAATGTGTCCGCAGGCACTTCGAACATAGATTTTGCCGCTACGCTTGAATCATCGGTATCTATTGCTATAGAATACTCTACAAATCCTCTAGCTATTGAGCTTACCAGCAAAGGTACTTTTAATAGTCAGGATATCAAAATTACTTCTTACTCTAATAGTGATGACGGATATGTTGTCACTGTTTCTGCACCAACTACAGATTTGATTACGCCTAGCGGTGATGCTATTCCTACATTAGCTGATTTGCCAGGTGGCTATACTACCGAACTCGGCAAAGATAATACATTTACTACTAATCGTTGGGGCATAGCTATAGACAATGGCAATTATTTCCCTATTTCAGCTACTGGGCTAAAGATTATGGATGTCTCTGGCGGCTTCACTGGTAAAGCCGGGGCCACTAGTACTATCCATCTCGGCGCAAAACTTGATCTAGAATCACCCACCGGTACCTATGAGACCGCACTTAATTTTGCCATTGTAGCTAAAATCCCAGAGTAAGTATGAAATATTATCTAGCTGATATTCTTACGTTGTCTCGTTTTGTTTTAGCAACTGCAATTATTGGTCTTGCCGTCTTGAGTTCCAACGCCAACGATATTGGGGTGGGGTTGATTTTATTTATCTTAGCAGAGCTTACAGACGCTTTTGATGGTACCTGCGCTACGCGTTGGCCATTCCCCAAGGGTAAAGCTCCTTGGTATCGTAAATACGCAGCCCGTTATGACATGTATGCAGATGCTCTTACTGGTTTTGCCGCGATACTATTTTTTACGCTTCGTGTTAATTTTATTGCTGGCGCAATCATTGCTATCTCGTATATAATTCTCAGCATCATAATAGATGGTACTATTTATGGTAGACTATTTGGTCATCCAGATGACGCTAGTCCAAATTCTCTTATTAATCGTAATTTTTCATTAGCCAAAAAAATAATCATGATTCGCCGCACGATCTATCTTTTACTTATTGCGACAGTGGCTATCTGGATGTTATTTGCTACCACCTGGCCCTTTGTAGCTAAGATTTCCATCATTATAGCGTCTATGGTAATTTGTGCGTTTCTATGGTTTTTCTTGGCGGAACGCCGCCACCATATTTCCCGTAATGCCGTAGATCTAGAGAAAAAACTAGAAGCCAAAACTAAGCGAAAACAGCAGCTGAAGTAGCTTTTATAAAATTATTAGGATTATATAAGTTTAGGGCTACAATCTTTGCCGCCATTTCTCCATTCCAAAATAGTATTGGCATAAAACCAGATTTTTGTAGTGGCACTACATTCACGGTACCACTCTTCGCCACGATGATTTGTCCATTATGAATAGTCACCATAGCTACTGGGTAGCTTAAGGTGAATTTATGTAACGCTTCAGCGACCTGAACTAGTGATTGCGACAATGTGAGTATTTTGGGATAATAGACTGCACGAAATAATTTTTGTATCTGCGCCATAGACCCCATCACTACGAGATTTTCGTTCATTAGTGATTTTTCTGTAGTGTTTTCCGCTAATAAATCCACTGCATCTCGTGTAACCAACAGAGGTGCTGCGGAATTTTCACACGCGCTTGCTATGGCTTGGCCAGTAATAGTATTTTTTGATAAATCTCCAATGATTAGGCTATAGTCGGCCAGCGCCATGACATTTTTAAGCTCTTCGCTATCGGCAAAAGATCCAGTTTCTGTAGATTTTAGATAAAATGTATCTGGCATAGGAGGTAATTTAGTCTTTAGAATATCTGGTAAAACTAAATTTACATTCGCTAAAGGATAATTTTTTAGCAAGTATTCTGCGGTTTTTACGCTAGTGCGAAAACTTTGCGCGTTGCCGCCGATGATATTTACTTTGCCTTGTTTTTGTTCAGGTATATTCCAATACAAATCTTTAAAAATATTTTCATCTAATTTATGCAAAAAATCCATCAAAACTCCAATTCAATACTTATAGGGCAATGATCAGAGCCCATATAATTTTCATAAATTTCTGCAGATTTTAGATTTTTTTGTAAATCTTTAGAAATTAAAAAATAATCGATCCGCCAACCAACATTATTTTCGCGGGCATGCCCCATATGACTCCACCAAGTATAACGCTTTGCGTCTGGGTTTAGTTCGCGAAAAGTGTCTACGAATCCGGCGGCGAGCAAATTAGAAACGCCTCTCCTCTCTTCGTCAGTAAATCCGGCATTGTGACGATTTGCTTGAGGTCTAGCTAAATCAATTTCGGTATGTGCTGCGTTGAAATCGCCACAAACCACCACTGGTTTATCTTTTTCTAATATCTTTAAATATTTTAAAAATTCCGGATCCCATAACTTTTCACGTAAGTTTAGTCTCTCTAAACTACGCTTTGAGTTTGGTGTATATACATCTACTAAATAAAATTTTTCAAATTCCGCCGTCAGCACCCTTCCTTCTGACAAGGGATCACCAAATTGATCCTTAAAATCATACTCCGTGCTAAAGTTATTTCTTATGGAAATTGGTTTGACTTTTGTAAAAATCGCCGTCCCAGCGTAACCTGGCCGTTCTGCCGAATTCCACAGCTCTTCATACTCCGGGAAATCTACTTCGGCTTGACCTGGCTTAGCCTTCGTCTCCTGTAAACATAAAATATCAGGGTTTTCTTTCTTGATGAAATCTTGCAAAGCTCCCTTTTTTAAAACGGCGCGTAATCCATTAACATTCCAAGAATATATTTTCATGCGTATCTGCCTCTCTCAAAATCGCGTTTTTTTATGGTTTCGCGCTTATCGTACTTCTTTTTACCTTTACCTAAGGCTACCATTAACTTTATATATCTACTGCCCCCAAGTAATTTTGTTGGCACTATGGTCGAACCGGCCACTTTTTCCTTTTCCAAAGCGGCAATCTGTTTTTTTGTAGCAAGTAATTTAATATTCTTGGCGGTGTCGGCACCAAGTGTTAAATTATTTAACCATAATTCGCCATTTCTGATCGTCACGAACGAACCTTTCAATTGTACGTGGTGATCGCGAATGAGGCGTACTTCTGGCCCAGCAAGAACCATTCCGACAGAAATCTCGTCGCCCAGTTTATAGTCAAAATGCGCTCTACGATTTACGGTCACCGAGCTTGGAGTTTTCTTTTTTTTCATAAGGCAATTATACCACCTTTACCTTATCTTCTCCAAGCAGCTCCCTTAATTTTGATAACATGTCTTCGTTGGCCTCCACCTTGAACGGCATTTTTAATGGTCTTTTGGTTTCGCCATCTTTTAGTACCAGTATCACATCCTGAAACCCTATATTGATGTCGGCAAGTCTTCTGATGGCGGTTAATGTCTCTGTGTCATCTGGGTTTTCAATCAACAAATATAATTTTTCTTTACGTGGGTCTTTCGGCGGGGCCGCTAGTACTCTTGGAGTATCAATAGTTTTTTGCGAAGAGCCGTTGCTGGATGCGGTATTTTTATATACCCTCTCTGCCGAAGTTCTACCGCCGCGACTATAGCTTTTGGTCGCTGCCATTGCAGGTGCCGCTAGTTTTGTGCCGGTAGGCTGGTAATTCTCCAAGATTTCATCAGAAACCAGCTCTATTGTTTCTGCCAATACCTTAGCTTCTGAAGTCAAATTCCCTTCCTTATCTGCGGCGTTTATTTTGCCTTGTACGCGCACTACATTATCTACTTCCATTTTTGCTCCATATTCTGCAAATACGCTTGGAAATACTATGAATTCTGTTTCGGAAGATTTATCTTCAATCTTTACGAAAGCCATTTTGTCGCCTTTTTTTGTCAAGATTGTTCTTACAGCGGTGATAATTCCGCCGATTGTTACAACCTTACCATTATTTTCCGGCGTAATTAGGTTCATCGGGTGAGTCTGCTCATTGAAATAAGTATCATATTTGTCTAACGGATGCGCAGAGAGGTAGAGCCCCATTAAATCTCGCTCCCAGAGCAACTGTTCTTTTTCGGCATATTGTATTGGTGCCGGCTTTATTTCTACCTCTGGTATCATGCCTGCTTCACCCATCATGCCAAATAAATCAGTTTGGCCAGAGCATACATCTTTTTGGCATTTTGCTCCGTAAGCTTGGATAGCTTCTAGATTAAATAACAAATCAGACCGCGAGGCAAACCTATCGAATGCACCTGTCTTTATAGCCGCTTCCCAAGATTTTTTATTAAATTTAGTCGAATCTACTCTTTTTGCAAAATCGCACACCGATTTAAACGGGCCATTTTTATCACGCTCCGGGATTACGATGTCTTCCACTAGGGCTTTCCCCATACTTTTAATACCGGACAAGCCAAAACGAATTGTATTTTCGCCACCAACAATACCAAAATCGCCATAACTTTGGTTGATATCTGGCCCCAATACTTTTATGCCCATTCTCTTACATTCAGCAATTTCAATTGCAAGACGATCCGTCCAACGCATATCGGCAGTCATTAGTGCAGCCATAAAGGCATCAGGATAATGAGCTTTAAGATATGCGGTCCAGTAGGCAATCAAAGCATAACACGCTGCATGTGACTTATTAAAGCAATAATTTGCAAAATCCAGCAACTGGCTCCAAAACGTCTCTGCTATTTCTTTTGTGGCTCCACCTACTTTTATGGCCCCCTCGATGAATTCTGGCTTCACCTTTTTCATCATATCGATCTTTTTCTTCCCTACAGCCTTACGCAGTGTATCTGCTTGGCCACCAGTAAAACCACACCATTCCTTAGAGATCTGCATGAACTGCTCTTGGTAAATCATAATACCGTAGGTATTTTTTAGCGAATTTTCTAGACCAGGGTGCAAATACGTAATAGGCTCTTCACCATGTTTACGTTTGATAAATGAGTCGATAAACTGCATAGGGCCTGGCCGATAGAGTGCTACCATAGCGATAATATCCTCAAAAGTAGACGCCTTTAGATCGCGAAGATATCTCTTCATGCCGGCAGATTCCAGTTGAAATACGCCGGTCGTTTCAGCACGTTGAAGCAAAGCATAAGTTTCTGGATCATCCAACGGCAACGACGACAAGTCGATATCATTGTTATATACCTTACGAATCATCCTGAGGGCATTATTAATAACTGATAAATTAGATAGCCCCAAGAAGTCCATCTTAAGTAGGCCTAATTCTTCTACTTGGCCCATTGGAAATTGTGCGGCAATCGGGCCTTTTGCCGAAACTTCAAGTGGCAAGAATTTTACTAGATCGTCTGGAGCAATAATTACGCCACAAGCATGTACTCCGTGGTTACGAATTGTTCCCTCAAGCCTTGATGCAAAATCAATCACTTCCTTTGCGGTAGGATTAGTTTCGTATTCATGTTTTAGGTCTGGCACATCGCGTATAGCATCTACTAGATGTACATGATGACCCATAACGGGATCCGGCACCATTTTAGCGATTCGGTCTGCTTCGGCGTAAGGCACTTCTAGAACTCGCGCCACATCACGCACTGCGTTTTTGGCCATCATTTTACCGAAAGTCGCAATATTTGATACCCTCGCTGAGCCATACTTATTGGAGCAATATTCAATCACCTCGTCTCTTCGCGTATCCTGAATATCGGTGTCGATATCTGGCATACTAATGCGATCTGGATTCAAAAATCTCTCAAAAAGTAGATCATATTTTAGCGGATCTAACTCTGTAATACGCAGAGCATATGCCAAAATCGAGCCGGCTGCACTACCGCGCCCAGGACCATATACTATACGCTGTGACTTACCCCAGTTGATAAAATCTTGCACGATAAGGAAGTATCCGTTATATCCCATTTTGTCCACCACTGACAATTCATAATCGATGCGCGGCAAAATTTTATGCGCTTCGTCGCGGTCTAAATCTACTTTCTCTAGGATTTTTCGGCATTCACTAATCGTCATATTGGTGGTATCTTCTAATTTTTTGCCGCCATAGCGATAAACTAAACCTTGAAAAACTAATTTATCAAGAAAAGTTTTTTCGTCTTCGCCATCCGGCACCGGGAATTTCGGAATCAAAATTCTACCCAGTTGCAAATCCACATTGCAACGATCTGCGATTTGCTTAGTGTTTAATACTGCTTCCGGGCAGGTGTCCTGCCAATGTTCAATAATTTCTGCTGCGGGTATTACGTGTAAATCGTAATCTTTTAAAGTCATACGATTTTTATCAGACAAGTTTGCCGCAGTACCAATACAGAGCAATACTTCATGCGCATCCTGATCGTCCTTCTTTAGATAATGTGCATCGCAGGTTACTACTAACGGCAACCCTAATTCTTTGGCATGCGCCATATGCCAATCGTTGACCTTCTTTTGCTCTTCGGAATGCGTAGCAGATTTTGGGTGGCCGTGATCTTGCATCTCCAAATAAAAACGATCCTTAAAGACATTGCGATACCAATCAATTAATTCGTAGGCACGTTTATCATCCCCAGCCCTGATCGCCTCGGAAATTTCTGAACCCATGCAACCAGACAGACAGATCAGTCCTTCATTGTATTTTTCTAGTTCTTCGTGATCTGTGCGCGGCTTATAATATTTGCCATATTCTTCCGCGTCGCTCATTATTCTGCAAAGATTTTCAAACCCCTTATTATTCATGGCAATAAGAGTAATATGAAACCTCTGCTTATCATGCGCAGCATCTTTATCGGTCATTTTGCGAGCTGCTACATATGCCTCTAGCCCAAGCAAAGGCTTTATTCCTGCCGCATTGCATTCCTTATATAATTCAACCAAGCCAGACATAGTACCGTGGTCTGTTACGGCCACGGCTTCCATACCTTCCTCTTTCACAAAATTCACTAGTTCTGGTATCTTAGTTAAACCGTCTAGAAGTGAATAATGCGTATGATTGTGCAGATGCACAAAATCACTCGGCTTTAGTCTCATCTCTACTTTTCTGCTTTACGTTGCTTCTTTGGTTTTTCTGTGCAGCTACATTCTTTATCGCAAGCACAATCTTCTTTTTCGCTCTCTTCCTCATCCTTAATATTGGTTGAGATAAACTTGCCAGCTATTGCGCCAGCTATCGCACCGAGTGCTGCTCCCAAAAAGAACTTTCCTGCACCACTTTTTGGCTTTTCGGTATTATTTTCTTTTTTCTCCGCCATCTTCTTTCCTTTCTTTAACTTTTGCTTTTAATTTTGGGTTAATATATTTCTCTACGAACATTTCTACCGTGCCACCTACTGAGGTTAGCCCCTTTACGTTTGCGACCACATCACTTGCATTGCCCGCAATATCTTGGCTTTTTATTACTACTTTCTTTGCCTCGTCGGTAAGGCCTAGTAGTTTCACCATTAGTACAATACCAATGATCAAAAACACAAAAAGTGTCAGGCTTAGTATTGCCACTAAAATCCATTCTGCTACATCCATATTTACTCCTTTTATGCCATTATAGCACGATATTATTTATAATCTGAAACAAATTTTTTCACATCTTCAGCGTAATCAGTATTACTGAGAACATATTCTAAGTGAGCCATGAAGTAGTTTTTTGGATCACCAGTCGTCATCCAATGTCCAGAAGTTTCTTTCACAAAGACCTTCCCGGTTGGGATTAAGTGAGCAATCGCGTCCGCCGTCCACAATTCACCATCAAGCCCAGTAAAATCAGGATTCAAATATTCAAATACTGCAGGCGTTAACAGATAGCGGCCATATGAAGCTAGGTCGGAGGCAGCATCTTCTGGTGCAGGTTTTTCTACTAGACCACGTAGTATACCGGTTTCTTTATCGTAGTCAATAGAAGCATATTTTTTAATTTCTTCATGTGGGACTAACTGTCCAGAAATAATAGCTTTAGCATCTGGATGTTCTCCGTAGGCCTCAATCAATTCTTTTACGGCGGATTTACCAAATACTACGTCGTCGGAGTATAGTACTACAAATGGTTCGTCTTCGCCAATAAAACTTTTGGCAGTAGCGATTGGTGAGCCGTTGCCGTAAGGCAAAGTCGGGTCTTGTTCTATGATGGTAATTTTTGGAAAATCTAAAATTTCTTGCACCGGCTCAAAACGTGAAGCCTTCCCCTGTCTATCCAATAGAGATTTTACGTTTTCGGCTTTATTATGAAAATAATCATCATAAATCTCACGCGCTTTAGTATTTGGCGTAGCCACAATAATTATCTCTTCGATTCCGGCATTAGCACATTCTTCCACGCAAAGTTGCATCACCGGCTTAGCCCCGATAGGGATCATTGCCTTAGGTATAGTTTTGGTAATTGGTAAATACCGGCTAGCAAACCCAGCATCGGTAATGATTGCTTTTTTAACAGACATTTGTCCTCCTTAAAACCCAATTATAACATACAAAATGTTAAATAATGGAAGCGGTGGAGGCTATTTTTTCTTTTTTGTTGTCTTCTTTGATGTGCTTTTTCTAGCTTGCTTTCTAGCTACAGAATCCTCAATTTTTTGCTCACGATTATGGACGCCATAAATCATACTGGTAACGCCAACGATCAACATATAAGCGCCGAAGAAGCGAATAAATGTCATTACTTCAAAGTATCCAGCGTTGATGATCACGAGCCCCATTATACAACCCAAAACACCAGCCAATATACGAATAAAACGATCTGTCGGATCCACTGTAGAAAGAAAACCGTGGAAAATATCGATCGCGCCAGAAATAAAAGTATAGATGGCGATAATCACAAGCCCTGCAACGAGATCGTTTTGCGCAAGGAAGAGTAGTGCCAGTGCTGCAACAATATCGACCAATGCGTCAATCACGGAAGTCACCCAGCCGTGTTTTTTATTGGAATTATAAAGCGCACTAATAGCGTCTATAATGCCAAGCCCAAGCAAGAATACGCTAATTACTGATATGGTTAGCCCTAAATCCGTGAGGGCGCCAAACAGAGCCATGAAACCAAAAACTGTGGCTAACCCACCCCTCAAAACAAAGACAAGCCAATGTTTATCAATAAATCTTCTATTTATATGTGCCATAAAAATCCTTATATTACTTATGCTTATTATAACACAAATAACAAATTACACGTGGCGGATCTTTTTGCGGGTGGTTTCTACGAGTTTTGTCACTAAATATTTTGTAGGATTTAAAATCATATCGTGCGCTGGAGTATATTTATATTCCTCACAGCCAAAAGAGCGTTTAAATTCACTAACTCCGTAAAATCTATGTGATTTTTCCTCTACTCCTACAATCCCCCACAAATTATAGCGTGTTATTTTACGTTTTCTTGCTTCGCGCATGGCTTCAATATGCAAAAGCGGCGCCGCTGAATATTTTGTGCCAAGATCAGAAGACACGCCGTAATGATAACTTGCTTCTGGGCCATAGAAAATCATAAAGTTCTGCGCTAGTATTTCGCCGTCTTTCTTTGCTGTATACATAATTGCTTCGTTGTTTTTAGCAAAAGCCTCAAACTGTTTCGTTAGAAAACTTTCCGAAAACGCCACATAACCCTGCCTTTTAGCGTGCAGATCCTCTAGTTTGCAAAAACTCTTCATAACTACAGGGTTGGTAGATGTCTCTATCTTGATATCGGCCTTCTCTGCTTTGCGCAATTTGCGACGGAACCCCTGTGATGCACCTGCCAAGATCTCCTCTTCGGTTTTGTGTAAATCCAAAATTCCAGCGTATTCTACCGATAAATACATTGGCGCTTTCTTAAGCCCCAATTCGCGCATTAACTTGAGTGATTTTTCAGACAACTCAAGCTGTGGTCGCACTCTTACAAATACGCAATTATTTTCTTCACCCATTTTGCGAATGTCACTAAAAATTGTTTTTACTAAAGCCTTATTTTTCCAGTCTATAATGGGGCCACCTGCAATGGCTAGATAAGTTCCACGTTTTGCCGTTTCCACCACCCCGGCATAGGCGCCGATGATTTTGCCGCCTTCATATATTAGCCGTCGTACTATTTTTTTGCCACGGGCCTTGTGAAATTCATAAAAATCCCAAGATTGTAAAAAATTTGCTTGTTCCTGATTTGCTACAAATCCGTCCCAATCTTTTTTATCTTCCGCTTCCCTGATCTCGAACCCTTTGTTCATAAGTGCCTCCGTTTCTTTCTAGCTTTTTCTACCACCAAATCTTTTAAGTACCCCACTTTTGACAAAACTAGATCATGCGCTGGTACGTATTCTACAATTTCGCCGCCGAAGCCAGTCTTAAAAGTTGTCACTCCTGCGTAGCGATGATTTGGTTGTCCAGCTGGTGCTATACCCCAAAGATTAAATCTCTCGAACCCTTGTTTTTTTAAATTACGCATTGCTTGCCAGAGCAAGGCATACGCTCCTGGTAACTTGCGGTTTAGTATAGTTGAGGCTGCTTCATAGTAATCTGCTTCCTTGCCGTCGCCTATAATCATACCGTATGCGATCTTTTCCCCTTCGGTAGTTTTTGCCGTGTAGATTGAAATTTTATCACCAAAAGCTTCTCGCTCCGCTAATAGGGTCTTAGAGCTCGGTGGTACGAACCCTTGTCTTTTTGCAGTTTCTAACTGTATTTTATGAAATTCCTCGAAAATCTCCTTGTAATTACTCTGTTCTACCTCTATGCCTAATTTTTGCGCGCGACGCACCTCATAGCGTGTCTGACGGCGCATTTTAGACATCATTTCGTCTTCAGACCTACCTAAATCAACCATTACGGTATGTTCGGCGGCAAGATGCATAGGAGACGGCTTCAATCCTAAACCCTCCAAAATCTTCAAATTTTGAGCTTCATTCTTAAGTTGTGGTCGAATTCTCGCGAAGACACATTTCTCGCGCTTCCCTATCTCTGTAATTTTATCAAATACTTCTTTAACGCTTTTTTTATCTCCCCAGTCCATCAGTGGCCCACAAGGAATCTCTAGATAACGTCCACGTTTTGCATCTCTGATAATCATCAAAGCATATCCTTTATCGTCAAAATCTTCCCAAATCACCTTATTTCCCAGCAATTGATTCATTTTTGCATAACTCGGCGACTGTAAAAAGTTTGCCTCTGGGAACTTTTCTACAATTTTCGCCCATTCCTCATCACTAATCATCCAAATACTCCTCTATAATTTTATATGCTGACGCTAATTCTTTCCTCGTGTAATAATTAGGAAAATTAATAATTTTAGAAGCCACATCGGTAGCTACCGGGCATTCTTTCTCTGGAAAATGCACTTTTTCGTAATATCTTTCTGGCGAAACTGGCCTTTCATACCAAAAACCATCAAAATAATATCCAGCCTTTCTTAATTTCGCTAAAACTTCCCCTCTGTTTTTTACCAGATAAAAGTCTCTAAGTGGTTTCTCGCCAGATTTTTTAATTTTTTCTAGCTGTTCTAAGGCCAATTTCGCTTCAAAATTACTGATTTTGCGACTTAAGTCTAGCTTATTATCTGCAGATTTTTCCACCCAATGAATCTTAACTAGTAGCCTCATCAAAGCCCCGCCAAGATGTATGCGTGCCAAACTGCGACATAATCCACCAAATAACGGATAGACTCTTGCTCTTAACGTGTCAGATGGTTTCGGAATAACGCTAGGCGCTTTGATCGGGTTTATTCCGGGTTCTCTTAGAATCAAAGCTCCACCAGAAGTGGTATCTATAGACTTATCTTTACCAAAAGACAGCACAGTAGCAACTCCTACAGTGCCGGCTTCGCGTCCATCTAAATATTTTACTCCCACTGAGTGTGCTAAGTCCTCGATAATTTTTAGATCATGTTTTTTGGCAAACTTTTCAATCTTCACAATATCTACTGGGTTCCCAAGGGTATTTTGCACGATAATACCTTTCGGGCTACCCGAAAGTATCTCTGGCTTTTCTAAGTCCATAATCTTAAAATTTAAATCTTCGCGTGAAATATCTGCCCAAATTGGTTTCATTCCAGCCGCTTTAATCGCCTCATATACGGCATAACAGGTGAAACCGTTTACGATTATACCGTCTCCTTTTTCGAAATTTGCTTTCAGTGCTAGCGCCAATGCTGATCGCCCGTTTTTCGTTAAAATTGCTTCTCCGCCATACTTGTCTTGCAAAAAATTTTTTAATTTTGCACAGTCTCTCTCTGTGCCGCGAGTAAATAATTGCCTCCATGCCTCCCTTTTTCCTGCCGCTAAACCTAAAAAGTAATATTTTTTCACCTTTTTGTCCTCGCTAGTAATGTTTTAATTGCCCTCGCTAAGCCCTCCGGGTCAGAGATGTATGGTGCATGCGTCCAGTTCGCGTAAAATTTTAGATCTGCATTCGGCAAAGCCTCATACATTTTTGTCGCCTGACGTGGCGGTGTGACGGTATCTTTCTTGCCCCATAGTATGAAAGTGCGAGTCGTTACCTTTGACAAATCTAAATTCTTGTCAGACTCAAGCATATTTACCAAAGTTTGTTTCATGTTTTCCGGTGCTCGCGAATAATCTGTTGTGCCAGTTACTCGGTGGAAAGCTTTGTTTACCAGCGGAATTTTCTTTAAAGGTTTACCTATTTTGGCAATTTTTTCTACTAACTGCTTCTTTTTTGATGGCTCATAGATTCCGGCTGCATCGAGCAAAATCAGTTGACTCAATTTGTTTGGCTTTTTTGCGCACAAATTTAACAAAATTCTCCCACCGTTTGAGTGGCCCAATGCTACTGCTCCGTCTGGTATATTGGCGTTGGCCCACTTCATATAATCCTCAATCGTAAATACCTTATCGCTTGGGGAAGTTAAACCTGGTACATGTAGCATTTTTACGTTGAGTCCATAACTGCGGAGTAATTTTACGGTGCTCCGCCATGGCTCCACCGTATAAGTCCAACCATGAATAATATACAAATCTACTTTTCTCTCCATTAATCTAACCCCCAACTCTTTCGCCGAGCCATAGCGGCTTTTTCGCGGCGACATAATTTTTTTGCATCTTTTGGATTTGCCAACAATTTTTCGATCACCCATTCAAGATATTGGCTTCCCTTAAAAATCAAAGTCTCTTTGCCAGTGATATGCTTTTCTATGTAAGTCAAAGCTTTCTTTGGATCGGTAGTAGCAACTGCCGACACACCGAGCTCCTTTAGCCTTGGCGCAGTATATTTTTTCGTGCGTCGCCCTACTAGTACTACCTTTTCCGGCTTCACGCTGGCGATCAATTCCGCCAAACGCTCATGTTCGGTATGTTCAATCGCCCCCTGATCCACGATATCGCCAATCACCAACCATTTGTGCTCTGCGTGCATCCTTTTTGCCATATCTAAAATCGATGCAACCGAAATCATGTGTGCATTGTAGCTACTGTCAACAATATCGATCCCTTTAATGCCTTTGAAATATGAGCTTCGCCCTGGCGCCATCTCAATTTTTGAAAAATCCGATTTAAATGGTAATTTCAAATATTTCATCAAATCTTGTAATACGAATAAATTGAATGCGATATCTTTTGGCTCTGGGTGATCAAAATGGAAAGTGGTATCACCATAGGTAAAGTCAGTCGAATCTGGGTAAACCACATATTTCTTTAGGTCGGATTTCTTTATTGGTACTACCTTAGCCTTGATGTCTTTCGTGGCTTCTTTCATCAGTTTTGAATCAGCGTCAATATACACTCTCTTCGAAGTATTCTCTGGTAAATTAGCAAATTCTGCCGTAATCGCCTCTGACAGGTCTTTGAATTTTCCCTCTTTCACCACTTTTTCGAATTGCACTGCGTGCGACAACCCAATCGACACCCAAATTGTCACCTCTGGTTTAAGCCACTTAGCAAGGAACTCAGCTTCGTGTGGGCGCTCGCCATCGATTTCTACTACATAAAATGGCTGTCTATGTTTGTACAAAAGCCCCATAAAAGGCGCCGCAACAATCAGCCATGCCCAGCGCAATTTTGAACCACGGACCCCTTTAAGACCCAAAATATCAAAAGACACCCCAAATGCCGAGTTTGCGTCATGCGAATAATGGGCTTTTTTACCCATTTCGCGCTCTAGTAACTTTAACATTGTGGTCTTCCCAGCCGATCCAGTAATCGCAATTACGCGCGGATGCCACCTCTTCAAGGAAAGATTGGCAAAATATCTAAAATACCTTGCTACCACGAAATAAAAACGTTTTTTAAATTTAGCAAAAGACATAAAACAATTATACCACAGACTCTCATAAATTACGATTCTATAGAGGTAAGCTTGCAAAAAATTATAAAGTGTGATATAATCAAAGCATAAGCCTGCAAAAAGGCTAATTTTTATTCATCGCACATTAAAAATTTTAGAGGAGGTGTTTTTAAAAATGAATAAAAATACAAAAGAAAACGAGCACATCTGGGTAGCAATTATTGCTGGCGGACAAGGTACGCGCCTTTTCCCGATCAGTCATCCGGCTTGCCCCAAACAATTCTGCCAGCTTGACGAAAGCAATACGTTTATCCAGGCAGTTATCGAGAACTTCAAGTCAATTGGTGTAAAGTCGACCCATATCATGGTTGTTACTACCAATGACAACCAATTGGATCTTGCTAGGAGTCAGTGTCTTTCGCGTGGCGTACTTTCGCAAAATATTCTAAAGTACGACCCAACTCTCGGCTATGCTGGATCCATGGTCAAGGTTACGAAAGATATCCACTGTATTGATCCGGAGGCGATTGTCATAAATACACCGTCCGATCAATACGTCAATCCGGACGAGAGTTTTCGTACGGCTATTGGTGATGCTATTGAAAGTGCACAAAAAGGTGCCGCCGTAATCGTTGGCGTCAAAGTCAACGACATAGTTACGGCCATGGGCTGTGGCCACGCTATTTATGACGAAAATGACGAAGGTCCATGTTTTAAACTTACCGGTGAGCGTTTTGTCGAAAAACCTGATCGTGCAAAAGCGGATCAGTTGATGCGTCAGGGTAATTCGGTTTGCAACACCGGTATCAATGTTTGGCGTGCTGATACTTTGATTCGTACTGTTGATTATGGCCCCGTTCGTATAGCTGGTGGCATAAAAAATACGGATCAACTAATGGACATCTTAAAGCATATTTTGGAAGTTTCGGTCGGCACCTTTGACTGGCACGATTGTGGTACTTTGAAGTCTTTATATGAAATTAGTAAAAAGACTCCAAACCACAAAAACTCCAGCCTCGGTGGTGGTATTTTCGAACGTAACGGCTGTAGACGTAGCTTGCTTTATGCCGCGCCGGGTATGGAGCTTCGGGCCAGTGGTTCTGAGGACGATGCGGTGATATTCTCCGTTATTAACGAACATCCTATCGTCGTCGTAGCTAAACTTTCTGAAAGCCAAAAGATTAAACTCTTAGCAGAGGACTATATTGCTCACAGGGAAATTTTGGACGCAGACTTTTCGATGGGTGCGCGAAACAATACCGTCTTAGGGTCCAACATCGCTAACGAAACAGTTGTTGGTTTCGTAGGTGTACAAAATTATGCGGTATATGTCCACAAGCGCGACGACGGCACACTCGAGGCGGTCGTGTCGCAGCAATTATCTCCCAGAGTAAATCCAGTAACCTCTTAGCACATTAAAAAATCCCCGATTTAACGTCGGGGATTTTTTCTGTCTCGATTTTTACATCTTGATTTCAGCATCTACGCCAGCTGGGAGCGAGAGATTTTGCAAGCTCTCAATCGTTTTCGGGGTAGCATTGCTAATATCGATCAAACGCTTGTGAACTTTCATTTCAAAAGCTTCACCGCCAGTTTTGTAAACGTGTGGCGACTTCACTACAGTGAAAGTGCTACGCTTGGTTGGTAGTGGGATTGGACCACTAACACTGGCACCGGTACGAATTGCGGTGTCTACGATTTGACGTGCGCTCTGATCGATCACGCGATGATCATAAGCCTTCAAACGAATACGAATCTTAAGACCCGTATCTTTTCTGGATTCTGCCATTTTTTCCTTTCCCGGTAACCTCAGATTGCAGATAGACACGCAGTCCATGAGTTCTCCGGAACATTAATTAGTATATACCTCCATTATACCACACATTAGACAAAAAATCAAGCCATGCTATAATTGGAAAAAAGCAGGAGGAATATGTCGAAAAAATACGGTGGCTCACATCGGGTTAAAAACGTCCCCGGTCTGAATCAAATCAGTATAGATCTTAAGCCACATCGCAGCGTGAGCGATGTATTTATTAATCAAAAAATGGACCTTACTGAGCTAGCCAAGTATATTGACAACAAAAAGAAAGCCGGTGAAAGCGTAACTTATTTTCATGCTTTCCTTGCCGCCATTGGTAAAACAGTCTACAATCGTCCCAAATTAAATTACTTCGTGGCCAACCGCCACCTTTATGAACACGATAAAATCGTCTTATCTTTCGTGGCGAAGGTCAGTTTTGACGATCACTCCGAAGAAATGATGGTAATGATCCCGATTGAGAAAAACGATACGATTTACACTATCGGTGATAAAGTCCGCAAAAAGGTTGACAGTTTCCGCGAATCTAAGTCCAAAAAAGTAAATAAACAGGGTGCAAATTCTGCCATCGATATACTGGGCAAAATGCCAAATATCATCAGAGTGCCACTCATTGGTGTCCTTAAGTGGACGGATAAAAAAGGTTTTCTGCCGAGCTCCCTCACTAAAGACAACCTTTACTATAGCACTATGATAGTCTCAAATCTTGGATCTATTGGTTGTGGCGCTATTTTCCACAATATTACCGATTTTGGCAATTCTTCTTCCCTACTTACGATGGGCGAAATCAAGGATGAAGAAGTCATCGCTGGCAAAAAGCGTGAAATCCGTAAACTTTGCGAATGGGGCATGAATTTTGATGAGCGTATTGCGGATGGCTACTATTTTGCAAAATCTGCCAAGTTGCTTCAATATCTTCTTTCTCATCCGGAAGAGCTCGAAAAACCAGCTGGCGAGAAAATCGACCTCCCAGAACTTCGTTAAAAAACAAAAAATAGCCCCGAAGGGCTATTTTTTGTTGGTTGGTTATTATTTGATAACCTTGGTGATAACACCAGAGCCAACGGTCTTGCCACCTTCGCGGATAGCGAAGCGGTCGTTGTTGTTCATAGCAACCGGGGCCAAGAGCTTTACATTGAAAGTTACTTGGTCACCAGGCATGACGATTTCCTTGTCAGCTGGAAGCTCTACTTCACCAGTCACATCAGTGGTGCGGAAATAGAACTGTGGCTTGTAGCCCTTAGAAAATGGAGTGTGGCGGCCACCTTCCTCTTTCTTAAGGATGTAAACCTGAGCCTCAAATTCGGTATGTGGGGTGATAGAACCTGGCTTAGCAATTACCTGGCCACGTTCAATCTGATCACGCTCGATACCACGAAGTAGGAGACCAGCGTTATCGCCAGCTTGACCTTGATCGAGAGTCTTGTGGAAGGCCTCGATGCCGGTTACAACCGACTTCTGGGTGTCTTTAAGACCAACGATTTCAACTTCGTCGTTCAACTTTACTACACCTTGCTCGATACGGCCAGTAGCTACAGTACCACGACCCTTGATCGAGAAGACGTCTTCGATTGGCATTAGGAATGGTTTGTCGAGATCGTGCTCTGGAATATCAAAGTACTCATCCATAGCAGTAACGAGTTCCATGATAGCATCTTCGTTTTCCTTGTCACCTTCGAGAGCCTTAGTAGCAGAACCCTTGATGATTGGAGCGTTATCGCCATCGAAACCGTACTTGTTCAAAAGATCGCGTACATCCATCTCTACGAGCTCAACGAGTTCTGGATCAGCGAGATCCATCTTGTTGAGGAAGACGATGATCTTTGGTACGTTCACCTGGTGAGCGAGAAGTACGTGCTCACGAGTCTGTGGCAAAGGACCATCATTCGCAGCAACTACGAGGATAGCACCATCTACCTGTGCAGCACCGGTAATCATGTTCTTGATGTAGTCTGCGTGGCCTGGCATGTCTACGTGTGCGTAGTGGCGCTTTTCAGACTCATACTCCTGGTGAGAAGTAGCGATGGTGATACCACGAGCCTTTTCTTCTGGAGCGTTATCGATTTGATCATAAGCGACTGCCTTGTTTACTTCTGAAGGAAGACGCTTTGCGAGTACGTTGGTAATCGCAGCAGTTAAAGTGGTTTTACCATGGTCGACGTGACCCATGGTGCCGACATTGATATGCGGCTTGGAACGGTCAAAATTTGCCATTCTTTCTCCTTTTATATTATTAATGTTTGGAGCGCTAATAAAAACCAGCTCCAAAACTCTACCCTACTATTTTAGACTATTTTTATCTACTTGTAAAGAGGTTTTTAGAGGATAATAATGAAAAATCCCTAATTGCTTTCTTCACTAAAAAATGTTATTATAAAAACACAAGGGGGAGGCTCTTTCATAAGATTATACAGAGAGGATGTGATTTTTTGAGACCCAAAGAAAATTACGATGAATTTTCTACTAAATTTGCTCATTTTGCTGAAGATAACGGATTTCACACGGCGCATATGCAGCCGCTACCTATCAAATTCAATATCTATTATCATCTATTGGACGACATCTGGACGAAATATTCTGAGGGGAGCCGCCTAATATATGGAGTAAATTTGCCGAGCAGACTAAATAGCTGTGATAAAATGCCTGAACCTATCATTGTTGCTACGTATATGGCACCACCTGATGATGGTGGGCAGCACCCGAATAAAAACCTTAGCCAGAATGACGTTGTCGATATTTTAAAGCAAAATGGTATAGCTGATTATTATTCTTATTCGGCCATGCATCGTATCTACGGTGTCTGCAGGGTGTTTTTTAAAAAGGCTTACGAATACGCGTATCCGCGTGGTGTGATTATTGCAAAGACTAGCTTTAGTGTAGGAATAGACTGTAATCGTAAAATTTATTTTACCGATGAATTTTTAACTCCAAACACAACGCTATTCTGGGATGCTGGGGATTTTTACTACGGTGAACACCCAAAACCTCTTACGGAACACGCGAAGCTTTTAAAAGCATTGTTTTAGTTTCAAATCCTCCCCCACAATCGGGCCCGCGCTAATTTGGCGCGGGTTTTCTTTTTACGCAAAATATGTTATTATATAATATATAGAGGGGCGTACATTGAAAATTTTAGAGAGGAGCGTGAATTTCTTGAAATTAAAGAAGAAATACGGCGATTTTAGACATTATTCAAGTGGTAAGGTTAGAGAGGTTTTTTATGACGAATTGTCAGATAGGATCGTCGTTGTTACGACGGACAGGGTTTCGGCGTTCGATGAAAGAGTTGGTTCAATACCGGATAAAGGTAAGATCCTAACCGGCATTTCATCTTTCTGGTCTTTATGGGTAGATTTCGACAGTACAATTCCATATAAAACAGCGTTTCTGGCGTCGAATGCAGCTTTCTATAAAGAGGGCAATCTATATATAGATATACCAGAAGGGTTCGACGAAGATCCGAAATTAGACGGCAGGGTTACCTATATGGTTAATCTTGATATGTTCCCCATTGAATGTATCGTCAGGGGTCATATTACCGGCAGTGCTTGGAAACTTTACGAAAAAGGCGAAAGAGAAATTTGTGGCGTCAAACTTCCGGATGGACTTAAGAACGGCGATCCATTCCCTGATGGTCCGATTTTCACCCCCACCACCAAAGCGACTTCTGGTCATGACGAGAATATTACTTTTGAAGAAATGGTAAAAATCATCAGCAAGAATTACATGGGTGATTTAGATACGGCAGAAACCATTAAAAAATACTGCCTAGATCTCTACAAAAGAGCGTATGATTTTGCCTATGATAAAGGTTTAATTATTGCAGACACCAAATTTGAGCTTGGTCTCAATATAGATGGTGAAATTATATTTGGAGACGAGATCTTAACTCCGGATTCATCACGTTTTTGGGACGCAAGTAAATTTGAACCTGGCAAAGAGCAACCGTCATTTGATAAACAGATCATCAGGGACTATATCGCAAAGAATAAAAACGAAGCCATCCCCAGATCAGTTATTCAAAAAACGCGCCAGAGGTATATTGATTGTTATGAAAAATTGGTTGGTCAAGCATGGCCAAAATAAATTTCTATCGCCCCCTCTAAAAAATCCCCGCTTTTTAAGGCGGGGATTTTTCATTGTTTTATGAGTTATTTCGAATTGCGAGATTCGATCACTTCTTGAGCTACGTTAGGTGGTACTTCCTCGTAACCATTAAGCTCCATTGAGCTTGCTGCGCGACCCTGAGTCATACCGCGAAGATCGCCAGTATAACCAAAGAGATTTGCCAAAGGACAAAACGCCTTGATGAGTTTTGCGCCACCAACTAGATCTTCCATTTCATCAATACGACCACGGCGAGAGTTGATATCGCCAATTACGTCGCCCATGAATTCTTCTGGAGTAGTGATTTCCATCTTCATCACCGGCTCCAAAAGTACTGGGTTAGCTTTCTTGATGCCTTCACGAGTAGCAAGGGCACCAGCGAGGGTAAATGCGAGCTCCGAAGAGTCTACGTCGTGGTAGCTACCATCATAAAGTGTAGCTTTCACGTCTACTACCGGATAGCCAGCAATCACACCGCCAGCAAGCGTGTCTTCGACACCCTTTTGTACTGGCTTGCGGTATTCTTGAGGCACCACGCCACCCTTAATCTGGTCGATAAATTCAAAGCCTTTACCTGGTTCATTCGGCTCAAACTTGATCCAAACGTCACCATACTGACCGCGACCACCAGATTGTTTGATATGTTTACCTTGTGCTTCAGCAGTACCACGAATAGTTTCACGGTAAGCTACCTGCGGTGCACCAGTATTGGCTTCTACGCCATGCTCACGCTTCAAACGGTCAATAATGATTTCTAGGTGTAACTCACCCATGCCAGAGATGATCGTTTGACCGGTTTCTTCATCGGTATGTACGCGGAAAGTTGGATCTTCCTCGGCCATCTTTGATAGACCAATACCCATTTTTTCTTGGTCGGCTTTAGTTTTTGGCTCCACGGCGATTGATACTGGAGGATCTGGGAATTCGATCGATTCGAGCAAAATCGGATGTGCTGGGTCACAAAGAGTCGTACCGGTCGTACAGTTCTTGAGGCCAACCACGGCTGCGATATCGCCAGCACCAATCTCTGAAATATCTTTACGATCATTAGCGTGCATACGCACCAAACGCCCAATGCGCTCTTTGTCTCCAGTCGAAGCATTAAGTACGGTATCGCCAGATTTTAGCTTACCAGCATAAACGCGGATGAAGATTAATTTACCTACGAACGGATCGGTAGCAATCTTGAAAGCAAGAGCTGTTAGCGGCTCAGAATTTTCTGCTTTACGTACAATTTGGTCGCCAGTCTTTGGGTTGGTGCCAACTGTTTGCCCCTGGTCACGATCTAGTGGGCTAGGCAAGTAATCAGTCATAAGGTCGAGTACTTTTTCTACGATCACGCCACGACCATCACCACCGGTTACTAGGAAGAAATCACCATCGAGTACGCGCTTACGTAGAGCGGCCTTTAGTTCATCTACTGTGATAGCTTCTTCACCTTCGTTGAAGTACTTATCCATCAAAGCCTCGTCAGCTTGTACGGCCTCTTCCACTAGCATCGAACGAGCATTCTTAGCTTTTTCCTTCATATCTTCTGGAATTTCACCTACAGTAAGCTCATGATCAGCGTAATCTTTGTATGTGTAAGCCTTCATGTCTACGAGGTCTACGACACCGCAAATGTCTTTCTCAAAACCAATTGGCAAATGAATAGCTACTGCGTTCTTAGACAAACGCTTATGGATTGAATCAAGAGATTTGTAAAAATCGCCACCGATTTGATTAATTTTATTCACGAAACAAATACGTGGAATGCCATACTTGGTAGCTTGGCGCCAAACAGTTTCAGACTGCGCTTCTACACCCATCTTACCATCAAATACCACTACGGCACCATCGAGCACGCGAAGCGAACGTTCCACCTCAGCAGTGAAGTCGATATGGCCCGGCGTATCGATAATATTAATTTGGTGACCTTTCCAATAAACTGTTACAGCGGCGGAAGTAATCGTGATGCCACGCTCTTTTTCCTGCTCCATCCAGTCAGTATCAGCACCACCAGTGCCGCCCTTAACTAAATCAATTTTATGCTTTAAACCTGTGCGATAAAGAATCGCTTCAGAAGTTGTAGTTTTGCCGGCGTCGATATGTGCAATGATACCGATATTGCGCATGTCTGCCAAACTCTTAATTCCAGTAGCCATATGCTCCTTTTACGATTATTATTTTTTCGTCCTTTTTAGAGCTCCACACTCAAAAAGACAAGTTTTAGTCATTATAACATACTTTTTAGATATTTAAAAGAAAAATCCCCCGATAAATCGGGGGACTATAATGGCGTTTTTATTTGATTTTTCGCATATTAAATTTTTCAGTCATATTAAATTATTTTTTGTATTAAAATACATTAATTAAAAAGAGATTAAATCTAACC
>R21__coassemble_595_pt1 | contig 28914 bp, 28 predicted proteins | sample R21__metabat2_low_PE_075 | metagenome-assembled genome bin R21
AAATCGGGATTTTTGACTCCGGCAAAGGCGGCACTACCACTATGTCCGCCATCAAAGAACTTCTACCAAACGAAGAATATTTTTACATCAGCGACCACGAAAATTGTCCTTATGGCGATAAAACCGACGAAACCCTCTACGAAATCGTTAACGCAAACGTTCTAAAGCTAAAAAACTGGGGTGCAAAATTAATCGTCATCGCCTGCAATACCGCTACCACAAAATGTATCAAAAAGCTCCGCCTAGACTACCCAGACATTATTTTTGTAGGTATAGAGCCGGCCATTAAAGTTGCCACAGACTCTAACGCCAAAAACATTCTGGTTTTGGCAACCTCCAACACCGTCAATTCCAAACGCGCACATACTCTAATCAACGAAAATCTCAAGCCAAATCAAAACATCACACTTTTGGCTTGCCCCGGCCTCGCCGACGCTATAGAAAAAAATTCACTCTCCGAAATAGATAATATTCTAGATACTCTTCTTAAAAATTACAATAATATCGACGCCGTCGTACTTGGCTGCACTCATTATTCGCTCATCAAAGATAAAATCCAAACTTATTTCCCCACCGCAAAACTCATAGACGGCAATGACGGCGTGGCTCGTTATGTGCATAAGCTCATCAAAAATCTCCCCTAGCAAGGGGAGATTTTTATAATAGATTATTTGCTTTTCTTTGTATTGTCTGCAATATTTTGTGTATTACGCCAGATCATGATAAACATCATAATGCTTTCGTAAGCCAAACGAATAAAGATTGGGCCACCAACCAACATAATCACAAACGCCAGGAAGCTGGTGCTAATAAACGCAAACGAAGCCAAAATACAAAAGATCGTACCGATATAGTAAATCACTTTCATAATTGGTTCAATCCACATAATCTTGAAAGCTAGAAAATCCTTCAACCACTTTAAGAATTTACCTTTTGGACTGTCTTTGCCCTTCACAAACAAAAAGTGTACCAAAATCCCACCAATTAGCGCTAATACCGCAGCGATGATAATCCATATACCGGCACCAGTATCTACGCCACTGGTCAAATCCACAGTCGTAGAACCCGCTAACTCATTATAGCTATATGTATATGTAGGCATTTTATAACTCCTTTACTTTTTATACCTCAATAATAACATAAAAATTTTCAAAATCCACTATTTTAAATTATAATTGCCTTATGAATAGAGTTCCATTGGCAGAACGTATGCGCCCAACAAAGTTATCTGAAGTTCTTGGCCAAGACGAAATTATAGGCGACGGCAAAATTCTCACCGAAATCGTCAAAAAAGGCGAGCCTGTCAATTTGATTTTTTGGGGTCCTCCCGGCACCGGCAAAACTACTCTCGCCCGCATCCTCGCCCACGAATTTAAAGCCGATTTTATAGAGATTTCCGCTGTAACAGCCGGTAAAAAAGACGTAGAAGAAGTTGTAGTTCGAGCCAAGACTAACTGGAACCTCAAAATCCGCACCGTACTCTTCGTAGACGAAATTCATCGCTTCAATAAAGCTCAACAGGATGCTTTTCTCCCGCATGTAGAATCTGGCCTTATCACCCTGATTGGCGCAACTACCGAAAACCCATCATTTGAAGTCATATCACCGCTTCTCTCCCGCTCCCGCGTCGTAATCGTATCGCCACTCTCAAAAGACGCCATTTTAAAAGTCTTAAAACATGCCGCTAAAGCTGAAAAATCTACCAACCGAATCACCAAAAAAGCCCTCGACTGCCTCGCCGAACTTTCTGGTGGTGATGCCCGCTCTGCTCTCGGCGATCTAGAACTCGCCCTTTCGCTTTCCGACAAAGTTGACGAAAAAACAGTTCTCGAAGCTGCTGGGCGCAAAATGCCCGGCTACGACAAAAAAGGCGACAAACACTATGACACTATTTCAGCATTCATCAAATCTATGCGCGGTTCAGATGTTGATGCGACTTTATATTATCTTGCCCGCATGGTCGAAGCCGGCGAAGATCCCAAATTTATTGCCAGACGTATGGTAATTTTTGCTTCCGAAGATATTGGCCTCGCTGGCAATGGCGCCCTTTCACTTGCCACGGCTTGTTTCCAAGCCGTCGAACGCGTCGGCATGCCCGAGTCCGGTCTTATCTTGGCTCACGCCGCAGTTGCCCTGGCTAAGTCAAAAAAGTCTCGTGCAACTACCGATGCTTGGTATGCTGCGCTAGACCTAGCCCGCAAAACCCCAAACGAACCAGTACCAGTCTGGCTCCGCAATGCTCCTACCAAACTCATGAAAGATCTTGGTTTTGGTAAAGGCCAAAAATGGGAAGCTGGTTTTCATCTCGACAAAAACTACTTACCCGATAACATCAAAGATACACATCTATTTTGAATCTTCTAAAAACGCTCCGCTTTGCCTAGACCAAAGTTTTGCATATTCACCACCCCTCGCAAGTAGTTCCTTATGAGAACCTTGCTCCACAATTTTACCGTCATTCAAGACTACAATTTCATCTAACCCAGCAATCGTAGAAAGCCTATGCGCCACCACAATTGACGTACGCCCCCGCATCAAATTCACTAACGCTTCCTGTATCGCTGCTTCTGATTCTGAATCAAGAGCCGAGGTAGCTTCATCAAGCACCAATATCGGAGCATTCTTCAAAATAGCTCGCGCAATCGCAATTCTCTGCCTTTGCCCACCCGAAAGTTTTACGCCCCTTTCCCCCACCAAAGTTTCATACCCATCCGGCAAATCACGGATAAACTCATCCGCATTTGCCAATTTAGCTGCCTTTAATACCTCGTCTTTAGTTGCACCAAGTTTACCATACGCAATATTTTCATATATACTACGATGAAATAGTGATGATTCCTGCGGTACATACGCAATCTTCTCACGCAAGCTCCGTTGAGTCACATCACGAATGTCTTGTCCATCAATATAAATTGCTCCCGCCTCCACATCGGCAAACCGAAGCAATAATTTCGTCAAAGTCGACTTGCCAGACCCAGAAACACCCACAAGTCCTACCGACTTCCCCGGTGCAATTTCCAAAGTAAAATCTTTAAATAATTTTTCTTTTTGTTCCTCATGTTGGAAATTAATGTGTTCAATATCAATCGCGGCATTCGTTATTACTAACGGCTTATCAGTTTTATCATCAATAATATAAGGCAAATCCAAAATTTCAACCATCTCTTTCGCATTACTAAAACTCCTATTAATGGGTCTAAGAATATGATTAATACTCCATATATTTGACATTAATGTATTCGAAATCGTATACAAAAACACCACACTTGCAACCGATAGTCCAAACCAATCATGGCTAAAAACAATTAGCACCAATATCGCCGCATATGACACTGACTCGACCGCATTACAAGCCGTACCTCGCATAAACGAAGCTTTTGCTGTACCAATAGTTGCATCATGTGTCCGCCTCGTTGCTCGTGCATATCGAGATTTCTCAAAATCCTCTCGAGCGTAAGCTTTTATGCTTACTTCATTAGTAATCGAATCAGCAAGTTGTCCAGTCTGCCTATTTTCCGCTTCGGCTAATTTCTCATCATATTTTCGAGTCTTACGATATGCAAAAGTTGCCACTACCGTATATGTAACCGCAAACAATACCAGAATAATAGCAAACGGCGGACACGTAACAAAAGCAGCTACAACTGTATATACAATACTCAATAGCAATGGGTACATATCCCATACAAAATTTGACTTCAAATCAATGAATGCCCCAGCAAGCTTATTCGCTTGAGACGTCAAAGACCCCGAAAAACGATTTGCATGAAACGTCATAGACTGATTTATGACAGCCATAAACGCCAATTGTGATAAATACTCACCACACTTTGCGTCTAATGTCCAGTCAACCCAATCAATAATTCTCACAATTACTAAATCTTCTAAAAACAACACCCCGACATTCAACGCTAAAATCCCTTGATAGTGCGCAAAATCAAAATCTCCAGCAGAAAGCAACCCAACTATGTCACTAACGCCCTTTGGCAGAATAATATTATTAATCAGAATCCTCACGGGCATCAAAATCAAAATAACTAATGTCAAAAACTTTTGCCGCATTAACGCCTTCCAAAAATAGTACAACGTTCTCCTTACACTACCTGGCTTCTTTTTATTTTTTCCCATATATGTTATTATATAATACATATGAATAAATTAGAAGATATAGTAAGCTTATGCAAACGTCGCGGATTTATTTTTCCGGGCAGCGATATTTACGGCGGTATGGCCGGTACTTGGGATTTCGGCCCACTCGGCATCACCTTAAAGAAAAACCTCATGGATGCCTGGTGGAAATTTTTCGTCGAAAATCGTAACGACATGTATGGCATCGATGCTGCTATTCTCATGAATCCTCGCACCTGGGTAGCTTCCGGACACACAGCCACTTTTGCAGATCCACTCGTCGAGTGTAAAGAATGTAAATCCCGTTTTCGTGCTGATAAAATCGCCGACGGTATTTCCGAATCCGTTACTACCGAAGAATTCTTAGCGACCCACACTAAGTGTCCAGTTTGTGGCAAAGAAAATTGGGGACCAATCCGCAAGTTCAATATGATGTTTTCTACACACGTCGGCGCCGTTTTGCCAGACGACGATCAGGAGCTCATGAGCAAAAATATCGCTTACCTTCGCCCCGAAACCGCCCAAGGCATTTTTACAAACTACAAAAACGTCGTTGATACTTTTTATCCAAACCTTCCATTCGGCCTAGCCCAACAAGGCAAAGCCTTCCGCAATGAGATCAGCCCTCGCGATTTCATTCTTCGCGACCGCGAATGTTCACAAATGGAAATTGAATATTTCGTTGCTCCGGATACTTGGGAAGAAAACTTTGAAAAAATGCGCACTCTGCAGCATGATTTCCTTACAAACATTTGTGGCCTTCACGCCGAAAACATTCATGAACTTGAAGTCCCCGCCGAAGATCGCGCTCATTATAGCAAGCGCACGATTGATTTTATGTTTGATTATCCAAACGGCAAAGAAGAACTTATGGGTCTTGCCTATCGCACCGATTTTGATCTTGCAAACATTGCTCGCGAATCTGGTAAATCTATGGAATATCGTGATAAAATCACCGGCGAAACTTTCATCCCACATGTTATCGAACCATCCATCGGTGTTGAACGTTTATTCTTAGCCGTCCTCGCTACTGCATATACAGAAGAAGATATTGACGGCGAAAAACGCACAATTCTAAAACTACCAGAAAACCTTTCTCCATATAAATTCTGCGTTTCACCACTACTCAAAAATAAACCAGAACTAGTAGAAAAAGCCCACGAAGTTTATGATAAACTCAAAAACAAATATACTTTTGTTACTTGGGACGACTCCGGCAACATCGGCAAACGCTACCGCAAACAAGACGAAATTGGTACACCAAAGTGCGTTGTCGTCGACTTTGACACCTTGAGCGATGACACTGTCACAGTTCGCGACCGCGACACTACTAAACAAATCCGAGTCAAAATTTCTGATCTCTAAATAAGCTTAAAGACTTTAATTTTATGCTATAATAAATCCATAAATAGGAGATTATTATGGCTGAAAAAGCTAAAAAAGAAAATAAAAGCACCGTAATTGGTATATGTATAGCGGTAGTTGCCGTAATTATTATTATAATTGCCGCAATTATTAGCGCAAATGGTAAACAAGCACTAGGCGATTCGTATTTCGTATCAGACGGTTCCAAGTATGTTCTCACCATAGAGTCAGACTCCGATGAAGATGAAACCGCACCAGTCAAAACCCATGTTGTCTACTTCTACTCCGGCGACGAAATAACTGGCGCTAAAACTTACTACGAATTCGCAAATGCCGAAACCGCTCAAGCTGCTTATGACTCACTCAAAGATTCTGTCAACGAAATTAACTCGCTTTCTGTAGACGGTAAATATGTCATTATCGTAGCTGACGAATCCGAATACGCTGACATCACCGCTTCAGAGGTTAAACAACAAATTGAATTCATGGAAAGCCTCCAAAATCTCAACTATGAAGACTCCGGCGACAGCACAGAAGAAAGCGATATTGAAATAGTTGAAGTCAACACAGAAGAATAAAATACAAAAAATAACTCCTCTTTAAGAGGAGTTATTTTTTAATCTAATTATTTATAGGCTTTATCAAAACGTTCAATCGAAGCGGCAATTATTTTCTTGGCCGACTCAACATCCTCAAACGCCTTTACCTCAGTCGTACCTGGCTTCTTCAAATCCTTATAATGATTAAAATGGAACTCAATTTGCTTCAGAGTCTGCTTTGGTAAATCTTCAAGCTTTTGATACGCATCACCATTGTTGCGATCATCCGCCGGTACACAAATCACCTTATCATCTACTTCGCCACCATCCACAAATCTCATTACGCCAAGAATCTTAGCTTTCATCCAAATACCCGTCGTAAGTGGCTGATCGGTAATCATAAGTACATCAAGTTCATCACCATCTTCGTCTAATGTCTGCGGAATAAAACCATAGTTGCAAGGCTTAGCAAAAGCCATTGGCTCTACTCTATCCAACATAAAACAAGCGTGCTCACGATCCCATTCAATCTTATGATTTGATCCAGTTGGGATTTCAATCACTACATTTAATTCACCATTTTCATAATCCCCCGGGGTCAAAACTTTATTAAAGTCTGCCATTTTTTCTCCTTTTTATCCTACTATTATATCATATCTTATTTACCGCTCGCGCAATTCTAAGTATCGTCGGCAAATATTTTTCAATACCCTTTACCCTACATGACACGTCAAGCCCAACCGTCAACATCAATCTCATACTTTTTATTGCCCCCGCGTCCACTTCGCCATCAGGATTTCTAAATAATGCCCCCTCCATAGTGTCCCAGCTATACCTTTCATTCTCACTTAATTTATCTCCATTTAGATCAAAGAATAAATTCACCTGTTCGCCAGTAGCTTTTGCAAAATTCAAATAAAACCATGTCTCAACCAACTCATTTGTTATACCAGAATTTAACGCTTTCATTGTTTGATCTACAATTTTAAAATATTCTACACTATCCGAATGTTCTGCCACCAAACTCACTTTTTTTAAAATTGTGGCTACAAGTTCCATCTTTCCCAAATCCACCAACAGGTTATTATAATATTTCAACATTTTTGCACTAGTAATTGTATATAAATCACTTTTACCTTCGTGGATATTCAATTCTACTAATGAAAACATTTCTATACCGCCAGCTAATTTAGATTTTTCTTTTCGTGCACCCTTAGCAATCGCTGACATCTTACCGTTTGGTGTAATAATATTCAAAATTCTATCCGCCTCACCATAATTAGTTCGACGCAAAACATAAGCCAAAGTCTTTATGTCATTTCGTGTACTCTTCGACATACTTCCTCACATCATCAGGTCGCATCTTATCTTTATTCAAAACACCTACCACCCCATATGTAGATAAATCTCTCTCACCAAAATCCAACGAACTCACTATCACTACCGGAATTTCCACCGTATCCTTATAAGAAATCGTCTCATTTAAAAACGTAAATCCATCAGGCCCAGTCAAAAGTATGTCCAAAAAAATCAAATCTGGCAACTCACCATCCGCAATTGCATTCATTGCTTCGATTGCATTACCAAAAATCTTTACCGTCCCACCAGCAGCTCGCGCCACACATTCCGCCATTATTTCATCATCATCAATTATAAATATCATCTCAAAATAAACTCGCTTGTTTAGAACTAGGCAATTCCACATAAAAACTTGTCCCATCGCGATGCCGAACCGCACCCACCGCCGCATTCATATATCTCGAAAATCTCGACGCAATAAATAATCCCAATCCACTAGATCCTGGCCGCATTGCAATAGAGGTGGGCTTAGCCACCCATCCTCTTTTCATTTCGCGCCATACATCCATCGGTAAAGCCGGGCCATAATCTCGCACCATGATCCTAACCTTGTCATAACAATCTCTTACCACTAATTCAGCCCTCGTTCCCTCGCCCGAATAATGCATTGCGTTCAGTAAAAAATTATATACCACACTATATAGCAAATCTTTATTCGCCACCACTAACTGCGAACGATTTGAATATTTAATAAATAGTTCCCGCTTATTATGATTAAACAAATATTCCAGCTCTCTCGTTACCGCATCACATACCACCCTTACCGATACGGGTTCCATTTCAAACAAACCATCCTCAAGCCTTCTAATTTTAGCTAGATCATTTACTTGTTTAATCGCCCGTTCCGAAACACTAATCATTTCAGACCTAATATGCTCATCCTTTTCATCCATTTCGCCAAACGACAAAGCCAACTGTCGAAGTACCGCAAGTGGAGCCTTTAGCTCATGCGCCGCCACCAAAATACCATTCACCTCCTCATCCATGCCCCCATTATAACATACTATTCGTTAAAGGAGACGCTCGTAAGTAGAGTTGTGAAATCATCGATAAACTGAGTGGCGTCCGTCTGCAATATCACAGTCTTATCACGAATCTTAAATATCACAATCTGGCCATTCAATTCTGTATTTGGAATAGTGCCAGTGTATCTATTTGCTGCTGTGCCAGCCACAGTTATAGACTCTACACTCAAATTAGAATCTTTTCTATCTAATGCCCTTTGGTATTCTTCAGTCACAGCCTCAAAAGATTTATTAGCAATAGTCACCCTCAATGAATTTACCGTATCGTTAGAAACCGGATTTACCTCTATTGGATTAAAATAAGCTTGATAATCTCCACCTTTAGCGGCATCCGATGCTACATACAAACTCCAAGTTTTTGGATATTTAAACGACAATCCACCATAATCAATCGGACCTGAAAAATCTCGATATGGCTCTTTCTCACGCTCTGCGAACTCAGTTTCCATTTTCATAGAATTTTCTTCTATCGCCTTATCAACCGCAAGCTCAATTTGCCCGTTTACATCATCATTTACATCATTATATTGTACTGTCATCCAAATAAACAGACCGATAAACGTCACCGACACCAAACTAAGCACCACTATTACAATAGTTTTCACCAAGCTAGCCACATCTTTTTTTGGCGTGTAAGCATTAGTCTGGCCAGTACCCGAACCAATCACTCCAGCCCCTCCAGGAGTAGTAGGAGCAGACTGATATGGAGACATCGGACCAGGCATCGGCCCCGTCATATCTTGACCCGATTGATAAGGCTGCACTGGTGGCATCTGTATATTATCCATAAGCTCATTATATCACTTTTTACTAAAATCTTCAGCTAAAACTTCAATTTCATTTTTTAAATTATCCAAATCTTTTTCAATTTCTTTCGCTAACTTTACTGCATCTTTATAATTATTCACCGCTTCTTCTAAATTAAAATCATCTGAATAAAACCATTCCGCTTTTTTGTCTAAATTTTCAATCTTTTGATTTAAACTCATCTTTTCTGTCATTTATTTTCCTTTCTTATTTATTACGCAATCGCACATTTTTAATTTCTGCATTTATCTCCTGATCAAATGTTGTAATTTTTACAACATTACCGGGAGATATCTTACCGTTCAATATTGCATAACCCTGCTTTAAGACTTTTTCTGGGTTTAAAGCTTCTAACATTATTATTTTTTGTTTTAAATTTTCTCGACCTAAATTTATTCCGGTTCTTACTCTTTCATAAATCCGCATCATTTTATTTTTATTCTCGCTTATCATGGGTTCAATATATTTCGTCATCAAACCTCGCGAAATTTTTTCACATTTATCAACATTCACAAAACTAGCATTATCTATTTCTTGCAAAATAGCTTGCTTGACGACCTTCATATTACGCCACAATTTTTCTTTCTCTTCTCTACGATCCTTAGTTAATATTTCGGCCGCATTAGAAGGCGTAGAAGCTCTTACATCCGCTGCGAGATCCACCAAAGATTCATCTATTTCATGTCCAATACCAGTAATTACTGGTATACGCGAAGCCGCCACCTCCCTAGCCAGCATTTCATCATTAAAGCACGATAAATCATCTGCGCTACCGCCACCTCGCAATATTGCTATCATTTGCACATCGCTTTTTTCGTTAAAATACTTGAGGGCCCTTATGATCTGATCCGGCGCATCAACTCCTTGTACTTGCGTATGCGCCACTTGCACTCTTATGCCACCCCACCTCGCATTTATTATTTTTATAAAATCTGCATACCCAGCCGCCCCAGTTGAAGAAATCACACCTAATTTAGTTAAATCCCCTGGTATCGATCGCTTTCTATCTGCATCAAATAAACCTTCTTTTTGCAACTTATTTTTCAACATTTCAAAAGCCTTTTTGATACTTCCCTCACCTACTGGCCTTACAGCATTTACTGTCAAAGAAAACTTTCCCCATTTTGTTAATTTAGGTATACCTTTAATCATTACCTTCATACCGTCCTCAAGCGGCATCCTAAGCTGATATAGTGTCATAAAACATGACACCGAAGTCTCAGCATCTTTCACGTCAAAAAATACCCATTTCCCCTGATTAACTTTAAAACTCGCTACTTCACCTTCGATCACTACTTCAGAATAAGCATATTCCAAAGTCTGATTTACCGTCGCAATAAACTCACTCGGAGTAAAACTATTGTTCACTCTTACCCCGTATCACTTTATAATATGGAACAGTACCAGTAAGAATTGTAAATATCAACGTAAACACTCTTGTCATTACCGTAATAATAGTAGCTGTTGGAAAATCTACACCTAGTGCAATCATCACTCCGGCCATACCAAGTTCATACAACCCATATGGCACAATTCCGTCAAATACAGACCCTATTGCTTCACCCACCAAAATGAAAGGCAACAGCTCCGGCCTACCCAATGATATAGCTACTAACCAATAAGTTGCAACCTCAAAAAAACTATAACAAAAACCCCACAAAAGTGGCTTTTTCAGATATTTTTTATTCTGCTTTGCAATTTTTACACTCTCATGAATATCTGCAAAATATTCGCTAATCTTTGCATACTGCATCAATTTCTTTTTTCGCCCAAATGTTACCACCTTCGTAAATGCGTTTATCACCAAGGCTACAGTCTTAGAAAAAAACTCGATCCTTTTTTTACTAACCGCTACATATACAACTAACGACAACATAATAAATACACCCAAATTCATCAATAGCGACACCGGTATTACCCATTTTGCTTCTTCTGGTATCAAATTCAAAGCAAGCAACACTATAATAGCGACTAAAGCCTGCGCATAATTAACCACCGTAGTCACCGCATAACGAAAAATATACAAAAAACTCGCCTGGCCAGCCGGCACCCCAAAAGGTCGCAACCTATAAGTAAGATAAGCCAATCCACCCAAACCACCCGCTGGAACTGCATGATTCACAAAATTTAACTCTGTAGATATTAAAAGAATCTCTTTATTGCTAAATTTCTGCACATTTTTTTGCGTCCTTAAATATGAAAAGAAAATCTGCCCACAAGCAAAATACATAAATAATTGTTCCGGTATCAATAAAAGCAACACAAAAATATTAGTATCACTAAGATGATAAAAAGTATCTACCATATCCGGCCAATTTTGATACACTACATAGCCCACCAATACCGCAGTTAAAATTGACAAAACTGTCCGAAAAGAAATCCACTTACGTTTCTTAGCCATAGCACAATTATATCACGTTCAATCCGCTAGTTATAGCATAAAAACGCAGTTTACGCTATAATATATAATATATGTATTTATCTGTATTAGGGCGTCAAAGTGATATATCCATAGCCGAACTAGAGGCATTATATTCTAATGTCAAAAAAATCGACCTTTGCCTTGCAATCTTTGACAGCGAAGAAACTCCAGACATTAATAGGCTAGGCGGCAGCATTAAAATCGCCGAAAAGTTGCCACAAAACCCTCTAGACTATTTACGCCAACTACCAGAAGGCAAAATTACCCTAGGAATTAGTGATTACTCAAAAAATGCTACCAAAAAATCGGCCGCAATTGAAGCCCTAAAGCTCAAAAAAATCCTATCAAGGCACAATCGCAGCGTTCGCGTCGTTGAAAATAAGGAAGCTATCCTTTCTACAGCCACCTCTTTACATAATGGCCTCAGTGGCAAAAATATCCGCAAAATAGAATTCATCAAAACTAATAGTACATGGTATAAAGTGATCGGCATACAAGATATCGATGCCTATTCAAAACGCGACCAAGCTCGCCCAGCGCGTGACGCCAAGGTTGGTATGCTCCCACCAAAACTTGCTCAAATTCTAATTAACCTCTGCGGACCACTACCAAAAGATTCTTGCATCCTTGATCCCTTCTGCGGCACCGGAGTAGTCTTGCAAGAAGCCTTACTTATGGGTTATCACGCCTACGGCACCGACATAAATGAACGTATGGTAGATTATTCCGAGAAAAACCTAAAATGGCTTGAAAAGCTTGAAAAAAGAACTTCTGATGCTCTTTTTCAAGTTACCCATGGCGACGCTACATCTTTCAAATGGACGCCACCTATCGATGCCGTCGCTTGCGAAGGCTACCTTGGTAAACCTATGTCTAAGATCCCCACCGAAATCAAATTAAAAACCGAAAAACAAGAATGTAGCACAATAATCCTTGGTTTTCTAAAAAACCTAGCAAACCAAATAGAACCAAATACGCCTGTCGTCATAGCTTGCCCCGCATGGCTCCGCGAAGATGGTGCATATTCACGCCTTGAAATCATTGACAATATTCTTAAACTGGGGTATAATGTTAACAATAAATCGCGCGAGGGGCTTCTTTATCATCGAGAAAAGCAAATCGTAGCGAGAGATATAATAATATTAAGGAAAGATTAAATGTCACACGTAAAAGCTGGCGGTACCGCCAAGAACGTCCATAACAATGCTGGCCAGCGCCTAGGCGTTAAGCGCTTTGGTGGCCAAAAAGTCAAAAACGGCGAAGTATTAGTTCGCCAAACCGGAGCCACAAAGATTGCTGGCCCAGGCACCTATATGTCGCGCAACTTTACCATTCACGCTGCTAAAGACGGTGTTGTCACATTTGTTAAAACCAAAAAGACACATTTCTCCGGCAAAAGCTTACCAAGAGTACGCGTAGAAGTTCGTTAAATAAAAAATAGCCCCTCGGGGCTATTTTTTATTTAACAATTGCAAATTTATTCTTACCCTTCTTTATTATCGCAACTTGATTTACTGCAATATCTTCCATTGCCTTTGCACCATTAATAGATACCGCGCCCTGCGCCACGAACTCACGCGCCTTCTTTTTCGACTCAGCAAGTCCAGTATCCACCAATATATCCACCAACATTGCGCCTCTAGCAACTACTGGAAGATATGCTGCGAACTCCGTAATTTCATCCTCTGAAAAATCCTCAAAATCTGTATTTTTATCAAACAACGTACGTGATAAATTTTCCACCGCTTCCGCATTCTCTCTCCCATGAACCACACTAGTCACGCCAAACGCCAACGCTTTCTGCGCAATACGCTTTTCTGGAGCCTCACGGTGTTCGGCTAAAATTCGCTCGATCTCATCTTTATCTAATAAGGTATATATTTTGACCAAATACTCTGCTGCTTGATCTGGTTGCCCCAACCAAAATTGATAGAAATCAAATATTGAAGTGTAGTTACCACCGCCATTATCAGAAGCAGCCAACCATATAGCATTACCCTCAGACTTACCAAACTTCCGTCCCGTCACCGGGTCAATTATAAGTGGCGTAGACCACACATCTGCCCTAGCATCTTCTAAACGACGAATTAGGTGTATACCGGACGTACAATTTCCATATTGATCAGCTCCACAAAGCTGCAAATCTACTCCATATTCCCTATACAAATGCAAAAAATCATAACCCTGTATCAAAGTATACGAAAACTCCGCATAACTTATGCCAGAACCACCCTCACCAATCCGATTTTGTACAAATTGCCGATCCAAAAGCTGCGTCATCGAAAAATTCTTTCCTACTTCACGCAAAAACTTCAAATAGTTCATATCTCGGAACCAATCATAATTATCCACCATCACCAAACCTGGCGTCTCGAAATCCTTCACGTCGCCATCACCAGCATTGATAACTTTTTCTATCTGGCTTTTAATGCAAGCCTTATTATGCTCAACTTCTGCTAAAGTTTTCAAATCCCTTTCGCCGTTTTCTTTTGGATCACCAATCTGACCAGTCGCACCACCTACTAATAAATATGGTTCATAGCCATGCCGCGTAAAACACGCGCACATCATCAATGCTGCCAAATTACCAATTGTCAAAGAGTCCGCCGACGGATCCGCTCCCCAATAAAATTTCTTTGGCTCCCGGCTATCCAGCTCCTCTGGATTATCAATAGTCGTTTCAGCTATAAAGCCCCGGTAAATCAATTCTTCAGATAATTTCATACCTCAATTATATCACAACTCTTCACCTAACCTAGCTTTGTTTGCCCATTCGTCAGCCATTTCATTAAGCTCTGTGCCTACATGCCCTCTCACCCACACCAATTTTACATCATATCTGTGGTACAAATCATAAAGCTCCCGCACTAAATCTAGATTCTTTATTGCCCCACTTTTCTTTTGCCAATTATTCTTTTCCCAAACAGGCGCCCATTTAGTTAATACATTTATCCAAAATTCAGAATCCGTATGGATCTCACAGCCTTCATCACCGGCATATTTTATTGCGGCAATCAAAGCCGAACCTTCCATTCGGATATTGGTAGTATTCCTATCTCTCCCGAGCACCACCGGAAAGCCGCCATTTACATCTTCTATTACGGCAAAGCCACCTGGACCAGGATTCGGCTCAGCACTACCGTCAGTCCATAATATCTTCATATATCTGATATTCAGTGATCATCCAAGGATCATCATTACTGCCATTCCCACTCAAAACCACCGTATCATGGCTGAGTATCCTCATTAAATCTTCTTCTTCCTCACCCTCTTCTTCATCTGCTTCTTCACCTTCCTCTTCTACCAAATCCACACAAACACCGGCTTCTTCATCATACATACCGCTCTTTTCAACTTTTATCTCGCCATCTTCAGTAATCTCAACTACCTTCCAACATATATATTTTTCGTCGTCATCTTCATCACCGAACCTCACATAATAAACTTCTTCTTCCGACTCATCCTCTTCAGAATTTACTTCCAGCTCCTCCACCACTGACTCCTCAATGATATCAGAACCCTCACTCTCTTCTTCATTTCCTTCAGCCAAATCCATCAATAAATCATACAATAATACCTTGTCTTCAGACTCATCAATCTCATCATTTGGTTCGGCCGCATCCACCTCTTCAGCCCTCCATAAGGCATAAAGAGTAACATCGTTGGCCGTAGTCTGATTTATGTTGTATTTATCACCAGGCAAATAAACCATGCTAGCTACGCTATTTGAGTCAATACACTCAGGAACGCCATTACTTAGGACCGGCTCCACCACACACCAACCAACGAACTCAAAACTAGCCCGTGTTGGGATATCATTAGAAATCCTTATACTATCACCACTTGTATTACCAGCTTGAGTTTCCGGCAAGCCAGTCACCGTATCGTCCCCAGTATTATCGGCATAGTTTACAATATAGTTTATTGGATTAGCCACATATTCCAAAACAAATGTAGCACCATCACCATTGTTGCTAAACGTATAAACACCTTTTGGATTGGCATAATCCGCACGTACACCCAGACCAATCGTGTAAATATCCGCATTTTCTACCCCATTACTACTATTGGCCGAATCAGTCACCCTAAGCGTTGTGGCCACAGCCGTAGGAGCCGGCAAATATACATCATTATTCGAAATATTCACATCACCATCCCTATAATAATTTGGCAAATATCCCCATTTATTGTTCAATGCGCTGCTAACGCGACCTACACCATTAAAATCATCATACGAAACGGCGTCCGAAACAGACGACAATCTATTGACGCCATCCGTAAGATCCGTACTGTCGCTATTTGATCTTATCATCAAAGTATATCCGGTATAGTTATTCGTAGAAATCGAAAAACTTGCCTTTTGATCCTCTTCACTAGTCGCAAAAGAACCATCCGGAGATGAAACATTAAGACTAACGCTGGCAACACTATTGATGCTATCAAAAGTTAACGTGCTCGAAACAAAACTATCAGAAATCGCCTCTGTAGAAATCGGGCTGATACTTAACGGGTGCACCGTCAAAGCTACAAGAGATGAAAAAGCGATAAATGATGAAAAAGCTAAAGTTCTCAAAGCTCCACCTTTTATTGCAAGATGTTTTTTGTTATATTTTTGTTTTGCTGCACCTCCCCGAAAAGAGAAGGTACACTTATGACCTTTGTTCATAACACCATGTTAACACAACCATTTTCATCTGTCTAGTGCTTTTTTAGAATTTTATTTTAACTTATTCCCACACGGGCAAGTCATCCGGAAATGGATCAAAATCTTCATCATCAAAATCAGCGAAACCATCACCGTCCTCATCTTTATATCCAGAAGAACCATATGGATTATAGCCTAGTTCTGTCAAAAATCGTGATGGCATATTATAATTTCTGCTACCAAAAGAATACCTAGAAGCAGCATAAGTTAAAAATAACCTCTTCATTGCTCTCGTCATGCCAACATAAGCTAAGCGCCTCTCTTCTTCTAAAGACTCTTCGTCTTCAATCCTTCCGCTCGGGAAAAGCCCGTCTTCCATCCCAACCATAAACACTACCGGAAATTCCAAACCCTTAGCCGCATGCAATGTCATTAAAGTTACCGCATCCTTCCCGCTCGCCTCATCTGCCGATGACATCAACATCGCATCCGCCAAGAAATCTTCAATCCTATCATATTCTGCAGCATTCGCTTTTAATACTTCTAGATTCGCCATTCTATCATCTACGCTCGGGGTACCGTCATCCATCAAAGACCTAAAATCAAAATATTCCACAATTTCACCAACCAAATCCCCGGGGTTATCGTCCGGCTTCACTTTTCTAACAAATTCCATCAACTTCGCCACGGCATTCCTAGCCTTAGCCGCATTCAAAATTTCCGGTAAATCTATATTTTTTAATGGCTCATTTTCTATAGAATCTATTGCTGATAATATTTTAGTTAATGAAGCTTCGCCCACTCCAGACAATACGTTTTTTACCACTCGCGCCAAACTTACTTTGTCTCTCTCATTTACAACTAATTTCATAATCGCAAGTACATCTTTTACCTCCTTGCGATCATAAAATCTTACGCCGCCCACAATTTTGTAAGGTACGTGCAAATTTATAAAAGCTTTTTCAAAAGCATATGATTGCGCATTCGTTCTATAGAGCACAGCAAAATCGCCAAAATTTGGAAATTCTACCCTCATGTTTAAAATTTTTCGCGCTACAAAATTCGCCTCTTCCGTTTCATCTCTCAAACTTTCAATATCCACCGGTTCACCATCGCCAGCTTCTGTAAATAAAACCTTATCCGTCCGAGTCTTATTTTTATTAATCACTTTTTGCGAAGCCGCCAAAATATTTCCAGTAGAACGATAGTTTTGTTCCAATTTAATCACTTTTGCTCCGGGAAAATCTCTCTCAAAATTTAAAATATTTGTAAAATCCGCCCCTCGCCAAGAATAGATAGATTGCCAATCATCCCCCACTACACAAATATTTCGTTCTTCTCCTACTAGTAATTTCACCAACTGATATTGTATGGTATTAGTATCCTGATACTCATCAATTAGGATATATTTAAATTTCTGCTGCCATTTTTTTCTAATTTCCAAGTTTTTACTAAATAATTCCAAAGCCTTGAGCAACAAATCATCAAAATCTAACGCGCCGGCTTTTCTTTTCTCTTCCTCGTATCTCAAAAATACTTTTGCTATTTGTTTTTGATTTGGATAAAATGCCTTCGCGGCATATTCTTCCGGCATATTACCTTGGTTTTTTTCACTCGATATGATCGACTGGATTGATTTCGGTTTCAAATTTTTATTATCTGATAAATTTAAGTCCCGCATCACTCTCCGAATCAAAGATATTTGATCATCCATATCATAAATTACGTAATTCCGGTCCAAACCCGCTGCATCCGCCTCGATACGCAAAATCTTCACACATATACCATGGAAAGTTCCCATATATGGCATAAATGACCTCGATGGAATCGTGCCAAGCAATTTCGCCAATCTTTCCCGCATTTCATTTGCGGCCTTATTAGTAAAAGTTACCGCCAAAATATCGCTCGGCTGTACCCCATGCGCAATCAGATTCGCAATTCTATGCGTTAATGTCTTGGTTTTACCACTCCCTGCCCCCGCCAAAATCAACAGTGGCCCCTCAAGCGTTTCCACCGCCTCTTTTTGCATGCTATTTAATCCACTAGTAACATCCATTTTCGACTATATCCCAGTCAACGGAGTAATGTCCGCACCAAGATGCCTCAATCTTGCCGCAAAATCTTGATATCCACGATTAATTGGGTAAACGTTTCTCAAAATCGAAGTGCCAGGCGCAGCCAACATCCCAATAAGCACCACCACAGCCGGCCTCAAAGCCTGTGGTGCCACTAATTCAGCAGATCGCCAATTCGTCGGCCCCTCAATATACAGCCTATGTGCATCCAATAATTCCACTTTCACATTCAAATTAGCCAATTCCGTAGTATAAATAGCTCGATTCTCAAATACCCAATCATGTATCATAGTGCGTCCATCAGCTACAGCTGCAATTACAGAGAAAAATGGCAAATTATCAATATTTAAACCCGGAAATGGCATTGGATGAATCTTATCTACTGGCGCCACCAATTCTGACTTATGCATTGTAAGATCCACTAATCTAGTCCTACCATTTGCCGAAAGATATTCTGGAGATTTTGTATATTTAGCACCCATTGTCTTCAAAATTTCTAACTCTATCTCAAGAAATTCTATCGGCGTACGTAGCAGCGTAATCTCCGAATTAGTCACAAGCGCCGCAGCAATGAAACTCATAGCTTCTATCGGATCCTCAGATAAGTTATAATCCACATCCTCATCAATTTGAGATTTTCCTCGTACTACCAAAGTAGTCGTACCAATTCCAGAAATTTTAACACCTAATTTTTCCAAAAAGAAACAAAGATCTTGTACCATATAGTTCGGCGAAGCACCTACGATGGTAGTTCTGCCGGGCGACAACGCTGCCGCCATTAATACATTCTCTGTAACTGTATCGCCTCTTTCTGTTAAAACTATATAACGATCCTCGTACTTAGTGAGCGTCTCTTGATTGACTTCTACTTCATAATAACCGCTATTCTTCTCAGCATCCACCCTTAAGCCAAACGATTTCAAAGCTTGAAGATGCGGCTCTACCGTCCTAGTACCTAGTGAGCACCCACCAGCATATGGTAACTCAAATTTCTGGAAACGATGCAGAAGCGGACCCAAAAACATAATAATCGAACGAGTTTTACGTGCTGCTTCAATATCCATTTCGTCAAGCTTTAATTCGCGTGGTGATATAATTTCTAAGTCACGATGGCGATTCTGCCAATGGCATTTCACACCTATGGACTCTAATACTTCAATAATCCGAAAGACTTCTTCAATCCTCGCCACTCGGTGCAATATCGTCCTGCCCGAATTCAAAAGTGCCGCACAAAGAAGCGCCACCGCCGCATTTTTTGAAGTATTCACAGTAATCTCACCGTGCAATTCCTTACCACCACGAATCCTAAAACTCTGTGATACAGAATCATTTATAGAGAGAATCTGATTTCCCAAAGCCTCAGAAAGCTTTTTGATCATTTCAAGTGAAATATTTTGTCCACCTTTTTCTATGCGGTGAATCGCAGATTGACTTGTACCCGCAGCTCTAGCCAACTCTTCCTGAGTCCAGCCTTTTTCAAGCCGCATTTGTTCTACGGTCTCGCCAATTACCTGCTGATATGTCTTTACTTTTGCCATAAAAAGATTATATCACGGCACGAATATTTATTCAATCACATTTAAGCCTGGTAGATCTCTCCCTAGCAAAAATTCAAGAGCCGCTCCACCACCAGTAGATACTAGTGAATATTTCAAATTTTTATGATCATCCATTAAATTTTCCACAAATCCAGTCGTATCGCCACCACATATTACGGTCTCGGCATCTTCTTTTTCGCCCAACATCTCCGCCACAATCGTAGAAGCTGTCGCATAGGCTGGATCCTCGGCCTTGCCAAGTAGCCCATTCCAAATTATAGTCTTTGCATCTGTAATATATCCCGCTATCTTAGTGGTGGCAACCGGGCCCACATCTAATTTTGCGCCCGTTTCGTCTATATCAAAATCCTCTGCCACATACACCTTATCATTGCCGCTATACCCATCTGCTGCAATTTTGCCACCTACTACAACCTGATCCGCCAGTTTGGCAAATTTTTCAATCAATAAAGCCTTGTCTTCACCTTTTGACCCGCCAATAATAAACAGTAGCGGCCTTGTTGGATTTTTAGTTACTTTTTCTAAATTCTTTACCTCTTTTTCCAACAAAAGCCCTGCATAAACCGGCAAATAATCCGTCACCGCAGCGGTTGAAGCGTGCGCTCTATGCACAACCGCAAAACCATCTTGTATATATACTTCAGCTCCGGTAGAATCAATAATTTCCCTTATGAAATCTGCCGAGTTTGCCTTCTCTCCTGAATAAAAACGCAAATTTTCCAATACCAATATCCCACCTTTTGACATCTTAGCCACCGCCCCCTCCACATCTGGCCCAGAAACATCATCCACAAATGCCACATTTTGCATCTTTTTGCCTAATAATTCGGCTACTGGCCCTAGTGAAAGCTTTTTGTCTCTACCCTCTGGCCTGCCTAAATGCGAAATCACTATTATTTTTGCTGCGCCCTTTTCCCTTAAATATTCCAAAGTCGGCAGGCTTGCCCGTACTCTTAAATCATTCGTGATCTTTCCGTCTTCCATCGGCACGTTAAAATCCGTTCGTACCAAAACTACTTTACCTTTTATTTTTGCATCGCGTACAGTTTGCATATTTTCCCTTCTGCTCACCCTTAAATGTACCTTACTTGTATCGTATCGGTACCTATTTTATCCTTATCGCCAGAAACAATTACCGTTAGCAAATCTTTTTCTCCATCTTTTACCCGAAGATATCCATTATTTTTCAATTCCTCGGCTAATCTATATCCTACATCCTCAGAATACGGTCTCACGAAAGCCGAATTCGCATAAATTAACGCCAACTGATTCGCCACCCTTGGGTTCGAAGTCACAGAAATAATTGGTACATTGGGCCGCTGCGATGCCATAGCAAATGCAGTCGTCCCAGACGCCGTCTGACAAATTATCACATCTGCGTTTATCTTCTCAGCTAATCTCGCCGCTGTGTTGGAAATCGCACCATAAACTTCAGACTCACTCTCTGCTTTTTTCGAAATCTGAGCTACGCGAGAATGATTTTGTGCATACAAAATTACTTTTTTCATCTCTTTTACGGCCTCTACCGGATACTTACCGTTTGCCGTTTCATCCGAAAGCATTACTACATCCGCTCCCTGCACTACAGCAGTCGCCACATCGGATACCTCTGCTCTAGTTGGCTCCGGTGAATCCACCATTGATCCCATCATCTGAGTAGCCACTATACATGGCTTACCGTGCGCTCTACACATAGCTATCAATTTTCGCTGAACTATCGGTACTACCTCAGCCCCAGCTTCTACTGCCATGTCGCCACGAGCTACCATTATACCATCCGCCATTTTTACTATTTCTTCTAGATGTTCGTCGGACGAAATCGCTTTTTTAGTCTCAATTTTTGCGATCACCTTCGCTGTCGAACCAAGAGACAAGAGTATTTGCTTCAATCTTTCTATATCGCTAGCGGACTGCACAAAAGATAATGATACATAATCTATGTCCCGGCTCGCCCCATATTCTATATCTGCCAGATCTTTCTCTGTTAAAATATCCCCCCCAAAATCTGTATCAGGCAAATTCAGCCCTTTTCGCGACATTATAAAACCATCATTTAATATTTCCACCTTTATGGCTGTATCCGAAATAATCTCCTTTACAGTAGACTTCACCTTGCCGTCAAACATCGATAATGGCTCTCCTACGCGCACTTTTTCGGCTAAATTATACTGTACCGGCACCGCCATGCCGCCATCATGCACGAAATTCGGATCAGCCTCAAGTATCAGCTCATCCCCCTTATACAAATCTAAGTGATTATTTTTTATCTCCCCTAATCTAATCTTTGGCCCCTGCAAATCTTGCAAAATCGCTACGCTACGCCCCTTTTTTGCCGCTGCCGCCCTGATCCATTCAATGTGTTTGTCACGCTCTTCGTTGGAACCATGTGAACAATTCATCCTGCAGCCATTTACACCCGCCATAATTACCTCCTCTACCAACTCTGGCGTGTTTGTCGCTGGCCCAATCGTTGCCAATATTTTTGTTCTCTTAAAAAGTTTACTCATATACTCTATATTATCATATTAAAGTTTTTATGGTAATATGTAGTTATGACAACTACCAAAAATAAAAGGGTGCGCCGAACTTTAAATTCCAAAGCCAGCCCCGCCATTAAATACACTGTCTTGACAATCATTGTCTTATCGATGATGGCAGTCATTTTAGCCGCACTCTCCGCTATGCTTTCCAACCCAGAACGAGTAGTTAAACAAAAAATTACCGATATCGCATCTGATTATTACGAAAATTACCTCTACAAAAAAGCTCTCGCCCCCACCGACACACAATCTACCGCCGAACTAGCCGAACGCTACGCAAACTCCGGCTTTCCAATTATCACCCTACGCCAACTTCTCCTTTTCGACAACGGACGCTATGCCGAATCTGCCAATATTATCACCTCTTTTTGCGACGAAAACGACACCATTATTACTATTTACCCAGAATCTCCATTTTCCTCTAAAAATTATCACATAGATTACCACTACGCTTGCACATTTTAAGTTTTTTTGTTATAATTAAACGGTATTTGCATTTTATGGTCTCGTAGTATAACGGTTAGTACATCGGGTTTTCATCCCGACAACGCGGGTTCGACTCCCGCCGAGATCACCAGAATCAGAAGAAGACTCCAAAGGAGTCTTATTTTGATTTTTTATGTCTTAAATATTGACTTTTTAGCATAAGTGTGCTATAATTAGAAGTATCTGAGGGGGCAAAAGCAGACAGAAGCTCTTTAAAATTTGAGGAATGAGGTGTTTAATTATGAAGAAAATTTTAGCATTTACAACGGTACTGGTGATCGCAATCTGTATGTCCACGATTCCAGCCTTGGCACTGGCCGGATATTCCGGCTACTGTTACGACGTTGACGCTCGTAACAACCAAACAATTCAGTCCTACCACGGCGGTTGGATCGAAGATGGAAATGGCGCTAAGTTTGTCTGTGATGACAATTCGTTCATCACAGGTTGGTGGAAAATCGGACAAAGCGCACAATCGTCAACTTGGCGATTCTTTGACGAAAATGGATATCTTGTCAAAGGATGGGCCGGATTCGACGCAGCAGACAAGAGAGTTTGGGACAACTCGCAGGTCGTTAGACAAAGGTTCTTTGACTTAAACGACGGACATCTTTACGAGGGCTATCAAACCATTTCCTGGGGCGGAGTAAACTACAATTACTACTTTGCACCCTCCGGTAACGGAAATTACAGGAATGGTATCCTCGTAAAGAATGCGCAGGCTCCGAACGGCGCTTGGGCGGACGCAAATGGCGTCCTCCAGTGGAATAACCCTAACTTTGTTGGACAAGTCGTAATAGATCCTTCACAACAGGGTTGTCCTATAGGTCAAAATGGCACCGCCATGAACAACCAGAGTTATCTGGGGACATGGACAATGCCCTACCAGACTACTGCTCAAACAGTATACCCTGGGCAAACTCCTGAAGTAGTAACCAATGGCAACACCGGTTGGATCAAAACTGGTAGCTATTACCGCCATTACACAAATGGCAAGCTAGATAAAGGCTTGACAGTGATTGGCGGATACAGTTACTACTTCGATAGTAGTGGCAATATGGCAACCGGCTGGCGCACCGTTGGAAGTAGCCATCGATACTTCGACAAGCAAACCGGAATTATGTATTTCGGCGGCTGGGCGGAAATTGACGGCTACAGCTACTATTTCGATAGTAGCGGCGTCAACTTGCGTGATACCATCACCCCTGATGGCTATTACGTAGGGACAAACGGCAGATGGGACGGAAAAACCCGCCTATCGGCATATGGTCCCGGATTTTAAACACCCCTCAGAAAAAAGCCTCGGGCTCTTGCCCGGGGACTTTTTTATGCAAAAATCAAACCAATTTCAAAAACTCCGCCTCTGATAATCTCGGAATTCCCATTTTGTCAGCCTTATCGGTCTTTGACCGCCCCGGCTTCTCCCCTACGATCAAAGCCGTAGTGTTTTTTGTGACACCAGAAGTTACCGTCGCACCAAACTCACGCAATTTATCCTCGGCCTCCTCCCTCCCCATCGAAGCTAACGTACCCGTCACTACATAAGATTTACCTTCTAGCGGCAACGTTCCTCCGACCTCATCTTGAGGCCACACACCAAGCTCACGCAATTCTTCAAGCATTTTTACGTTGTCATCATCCGAAAACCACGCCAAAATCGACTCTGCCACCACTTCCCCAATATCCGAAATCTCAAGCAGATCTTCTTCCGTCGCCACCATTAAATTATCCAACGATTTAAACTTTTTCGCCAGACTAATAGCTGTCTGTGTGCCCACATGACGAATACCGAGCGCCGTAATAAATTTAGCTAAAGTTGGCGTCTTAGTTTTAGCTATTGCCTTAACCAAATTCTGAGCTGATAGCTCCCCAAACCTCTCTAATTTTGCCACCTCTCCAACTTTCAAACGATACAAATCTGGCAAACTTTTCACTAGTCCGGTATCCACCAACGCCTCCACGTTTTTTTCACCAAGACCCTCAATATTAAGTGCCGGCTTTGAAGCATAATATTCAATCGCTCGTTTCAAAATAAAATCACTTGATTCGCCTTTTACCCTATATACCGCCTCACCTTCCGGCCGCACAAATATAAGCTCCGGATATTGTCTCTTCAAAGCTTCTTTGAAGTCAAATCTTTCCGCACCGTCTGGACGTAAACTTATCAGTACTTCCTTCACCTGCGGAATAATATCTCCAGCCTTGTAAACTATCACCGTGTCGCCAATCCGCACATCTAGTCTCGCAATCTCATCTGCATTATGCAAAGATGCATGCCTCACCGTCGTTCCTGCCACTGAAACCGGATCAAACAGCGCCACCGGCGTAGCCGCACCGGTCCGCCCAATAGATATCACTATATCCTTTACCTTAGTCGTAGCCTCCTCAGCCGGAAATTTATATGCAACCGCTCCACGCGGAGTCTTGCCAACAATCCCAAGCTTATCATAAACCTTACGGTCATTTATCTTTATCACCATCCCATCAGTATTAAATGGCAAAGTCTTACGATACTCATCAAGCTTATCAATATATTCAAATAAACCCCTTGTATCATCTCCGCCCCACACTTTATCCTCGCCAGAAGTCTGAAAGCCCAAATCACGCAACATTTCATAAGCCTGCTTATGTGTCGGCAAATCCGGCTTTACTAAATCATAAGCTACAAATTTAAGCGGGCGGCTCGCCGCCACCTTTGGATCTAGTTGCCTAATAGATCCCGCCGCCAAATTCCTCGGATTGGCAAATTTATCCTTTAACTTCTCAAAATCCTTTTTGAAGATGACAATTTCTCCTCTAACCTCAACTTCAGAAGGAATACCCTCCTCCGAAGACCGTAAGCTCGGTCGAACGGCCTTGAGTGTGTCCGAGGAGAACGGGTATTCTTCTGAAGTTGAAAGTTTAAGTGGTATATTTTCAATCGTCTTCACATTCAAAGTTACATCCTCACCAATCAAACCATCTCCCCGCGTCACTGCTTGATAAAACACTCCGTCACGATATTTGAGCGAACACGCCAACCCATCCATCTTAATATCCGTAAAAAACTCTGCAATTTTACCACCTGGCACTAACTTCTCATTTCGATTAATCCAATCTAGCACTTCCTCACGTGAAAACACATCCGCAAGACTAATCATCCTCTTTTCATGCGCCACTTTCTCAAATTTATCTAATGGCTTTCCGGCTACTCGTTGTGTTGGCGAATCCGGCGTAACTAGTTCTGGATATTCCGCTTCAAGCTGAGAAAGTTCATGTTTTAACGAATCTGCCGCCGCCTCACTCATAATCGATTCGTCTAGCACGTGATAATGATAGCGATAATCGTTAATCAATTCTCTCAATTTTAAAATTCTAGCCTCAGCCTCACTTTTTATCATACCTAGCCCTTTCGTCATTCAACAACCACCTATAATATAAATACAAATACGTTGCGACATATACTACCGAAAAACAACCAAGCACAAATACCCCTCCACCCACAATTTGCCAACCTGTTACATTCTGTATTAAGCCCACCGGCACCATCACGACCAACCAAATAACTAACATCATAAGGACCAATATCAAAAGTCTCAAAAACATCTTCATTTTTCGCCCCTTCATCATTTCAGAAGAAAGCATCAAAGCTTCTACCGGATAAGTGCCCGGTACGCTCACTGCCACTAATCCCATTAAACTACTGGTAACAAAAAATGCCGACACTGCCACTAGCCCTAGTGCCACCAATACGAATATCGATCCGTAAAAAACATTACCAAATAAATTCGTCTCTACTGCCGAAGAATACCCAATAATTAAAAGAAAAATCGGTATACATTCTGCTAGTAAAACCACCAAAACTATTAAAGTAGGAATTATCGGCCCCATTGCATTATATATAGCATCACGAAAACTAATTTCTTTCCCCGCCGACAAATGCCTTAAAACAATCAAAGTCGCAAGCCACAACATCAAAATCACTAGTACCATTATTATAACCCATGCATCATCACTTACGCCAAGTGATACACCACCTAACACAGCCGCCACTATCATAAGTGGCAAAAACAATTTATAATTTTTGAAAATAATCTTAAAACTCTCGACCAAATGCCTAACAGGCTTCGATATATCAAGCACCATATCTTTTTCTTTAGAATGTTTTTTTGCCATGTTCCAATCTTTCAATTCTTTTTTCAATCGGCGGATGCGTACTAAGTAAATTATTAAAAAAACCTTTTCTTAAAGGATCATTAATATACATTGAGGCTGCCGCCACATTTTGATTCTTCATCGGTCGACTATGCGATTGTAATTTTTTTAGTGCATCAATCATCCCTTCTGGATACCTAGTAATATTTACCGCTGAAGCATCCGCAAGATACTCTCTTTCGCGAGACACCGCCATTTGCGCCAAAGCCGCAATTATCGGCGCAAATATCGCCGCCAACATAATTAAAAGATACCCCATCGGACTACCCTCATCATTGCGACGCCGGTTTCCATAAAACACCATCCGAAAAGCCACATCCGAAATCAAACCAACTACACACACAAGCCCAAACACTATCATCGACACCCTAATATCGTAATTTTTCACATGTGACATCTCATGCGCCATCACCGCAGTTAATTCCTTATCGTTCATGATATCTAGAAGTCCAGTAGTCGCCGCTACTACTGCATGCTCCGGGTCACGCCCAGTCGCAAAGGCATTTGGTGCCGGATCATCAATGATATAAACTTTCGGCATTGGCAAACCTGTAGTAATGCTCAAATTTTCCACAATATTATAAAAACGCGGGTTATCTTTTTTAACAATTTCATGCGCACCAGTCATCATCGTTGCAAGCGAACCAGATGCAAAATATTGTATAACCGCATAGATTATAGCTACCACAATTGTCCACACCGCAACCCACGGGTCTTTAAAATAAACCGCAAAAACCGCCGCAATTACGCCAATCATCACCACGAATGCCAACATAATCAGCACGGTTCTACGTTTATTCTGCGCAATTTGTTTATACATTATTTCATCCTAAATTGGGGAGAGAAACTCCCCAATCTTTAAAATTTCACTTCCGGAGCTTTTTCAATTTTAGCTTTTTCAGCTTCCGCTACTTCAAAATATTCGCGCTTCTTAAAATGCCCAAACATATTATTCACAATATTTGAAGGGAAAGTCATAATTTTCGTATTTAATTCTTTTGCTCCAGAATTATAAAATCTTCTAGCTGCTTGAATTTTATCTTCTACATCCTGAAGTTGAGTCTGAAGAGTTTGAAAATTCGTATTTGCTTTAAGTTCCGGATAAGCTTCCGCAATCGCAAAAATTCGCCCCAATGCACTTTGCATGGCATTCTCAGCATCAGCAGCTTGCTTTACGGTCTTAGCGCTCATCACCGCCGAACGCGCACTAGTCACCATCTCAAAAGTTTCTTTTTCGTGCTTCGCATAACCCTTTACGGTCTCAACTACATTCGGAATTAAATCTGCTCTATATTTAAGCTGTACAGTAATATCGCTCCAAGCTTCATTTACGCGTTCATTCAAGCTAACCAAACTATTATAAGCACCCACAATTATAATCACCAGCAAGATGATAAACGCTAGCACAACTAATATTATTCCAATTGGACTCATTACCGCTCCTTATGTTAAATATAAGTACATTATATCATAAAAAAACAAAAATGGTGCGAATGAAGAGACTCTGACTCTCGATACGAAGTACGAGAGTTAGCCAACGAAAAAAGGCCTTCGCGGCCCTGTAATGTGGTGCGAATGAAGAGACTCTAACTCTCGACCTCTTCCTTGGCAAGGAAGCGCTCTAAACAACTGAGCTACGCTCGCACGTGAAACCATGCAGTCTTTCATTTGCACATATTTGTAATGATAGATAAGTCATGCATCTGCTGCACGTTTATCTATTCATGCACCGTATCCAAATAATTTGAAGAACTGAGACCATTTTACCTT
>R21__coassemble_648_pt1 | contig 27603 bp, 30 predicted proteins | sample R21__metabat2_low_PE_075 | metagenome-assembled genome bin R21
AGGCTTCACGATAATCGAAGTCGTGCTCGTACTTGCTATCGCAGGTCTAATCTTCTTAATGGTGTTTATCGCTTTGCCTCAGCTCCAGAGAGCACAGCGTGATACCCAAAGGCGTAATGATATGGCTAGACTAGCCACGGCAATTACTCAATTCCAAACCAACAATGGTGGTAAGATACCTAATGAAATTGCGTCTGCCCAAAGTGATTTTGTGACGAAATATTTAAAGGATGAGTTCACTGACCCAGACGGAGAAGATTATATCATATCATGGGGCGATGCTGTTACGGGCACTATACCGACCGACCCAGCTCTTCACACGGTCTATGTTTTTAATAAAGCTATGTGTGAGGGTGAAAAAATGGTGCCATCCACCAATAAGAACACACGTGATTATGCAATCCTTTACAAGCTTGAAGGCTCTGGTACATATTGCCAAGATAATAATCAATAATTATTGTAATACTAAAAAGCGCCCACCCGGGCGCTTTTTGGTGATTTATGCGTCACAGAAGAGCGATTTTAAGACATTAAAAATAGAGACGCAATGCATTAATAATGTAAATTTATATCCTATAAAGCTATTGCTTTTTGCCATTTATTTGATATGATGAAATAAAGGATACTTCGTCCAATCGCTCTTCTGCGACATCGGGCAAAAAACAATAGAAAGATGGAAATGCCAAATAAGAAGATTAAATCTAAAAAAGGCTTCACGATAATCGAAGTCGTGCTCGTACTTGCTATCGCAGGTCTAATCTTCCTAATGGTATTTGTTGCTTTGCCCCAGCTCCAGAGGTCCCAAAGGGATACTCAGAGACGAGATGATGCGGCCCGTATCGCTACGGCACTGACCCAGTATCAAACCAATAACGGCGGAAAGTTTCCTATACAGTCCGGCTCTTCCTTATGCTATCCAGAAGACGCCGAAACTATTGCTCCCAATAATAAAAGTTCCTATGAGAGTCTTGGTTCAGGTACAAAAAGAGGGGTATCTTGTAGGTTTATAGCAGAATATTTAAATTCTAATTCTTCTTCAACAAACGAATTTGTAGATCCAGACGGTACTAGTTATGGAATCAGGATGTATCGTACCGCTACTATCGGCTCAAACCCCATCGGAAATATATCTGCATCTTTATCAATGGATAGCTATTCGCATCAATTTTATATTAGATTTGGAACTAAATGTGGAGACAGTGAAGGAACATACACCAAGACTACACTTCCTGGCGACTACGCTATATTCTACAAGCTTGAAGGCTCAGGCATATATTGCATAGATAATCAATAAAATAAGCCAAAGAGGTTATATGAAAAACAAGAAAGATAAAACAAAGTACGGATTCACCATTATAGAAGTGGTTTTGGTGCTAGCTATCGCTGGTCTAATCTTCCTAATGGTATTTGTTGCACTGCCGCAGCTTCAACGTAACCAGCGCGACACTCAACGCAGGAACGATGTAGCCAAGGTGGTAACTGCGGTGAATCAATATAAGACCAATAACAGAGGCAAATTATTTAAAGATGTTAATTATGCAGAATGCCTAAGCTCTACGTCTAAATCGATCAACCCCAGCTCATACAGTGGCAGTAATCAAGCATGTAAATTTATTGCGAAATATTTAAATTCTAGTTCTTCTTCAGAAAATGAATTCGTAGATCCGGATGGAACATCCTACGGATTAATCATATATAATGATGGATATTCATGGGATTTTGCTAACAACATGGACTTTAAGGATCACAACATAGTAATCGACGTTGGCGTAGTGTGTGACGGAAGTTCTCAAACGACCGAGGCTAACCCGTATAGCTTTGCAGTATATATAATATTAGAAGGCTCAGGCACATATTGTGCAGACAACCAGTAAAACACCTACCTATCCGTCTAAACAAAACAAATCATTAGTTTCTAGTCTATATAGTACAGCGAATTTCCTTTGATTTGAGGATCTTATTGGGTCATTATCTTGGCATTTTGCGCTAGTCATCACAAACATGACGTACCCATTTGGAAATTCCGAATTAAATAAGCTAGCTCCAAAGCCTGTATTTGTGACTTGCCCGCATGTAGTCCCCAGGGAACTAGTGCAATTAGATATAATTATTCTATAATTTGGCTCGTTCGGGTCAGCGAAATTATCCCCCAGAAAATTATGATAGAAATCATTCCACTCAGTCAAATTATTGATATCGGGTAACGCTCCTCTATTATTATTGGTCTGATATTTTTTAAGTGCCGACACCAACTTTTCCATGTCGGTTTTCCTCTGCGAATCTCGAGCCAATCTCAAAAGGTTTGGTACAGCCACTAAAGCTCCCACTAAAATCAACCCCCCAATCGCCACCACCAGCGACACTTCCACAATAGTAAAACCTTTTCTTGTTCTCATATTTTAAGTATAAAGAAAAAGCTCAAAATTTCAAGATTCTTATGCTAAAATAAAACTATGCAGGTCATATTTTACATACTTATATTTATTCTAGGTGCCGCCTTGGGCTCATTTTTATGCTGCCAAGCTCACCGTCTTCACTTCAAAGAAACTAAGAAAAAATCTCCAGGCCGCCGATCAGCGTGTCTGCACTGCGGGCATAAATTAAAATGGCACGAAAACATCCCTATCATCTCATGGCTTATCCAAAAAGGGAAATGCAAGAAATGTGGTAAAAAAATTGGCATGGCCGAACTTTTGTCCGAACTTGGCATCGCGCTTAGCTTTTTAGCGATAGGCACGACTATTAATATCGCTACCGCCACTGTAATAGAATGGAGTATTTTTATTGTTACGTTATTGCTTATTTTAAGCATGGGCTTTCTAGCTATCTACGATGGTAAGTGGGGCAAACTCCCAGTAAGTATTCTTGCACTTTCTATCATTTTCGCTATAGGCATCTGTGTTTTGAGATGGGTGAATATCTTTACAGTTAGCATCTTCGCATGGGAGCCAGTTTTATGTACATTCGCTGCAGTAGTAATTCTTGGTGGTCTCTATCTGCTGCTCTATTTAATTTCTAAAGGCAAATGGGTTGGAGATGGTGATTGGATCATAGGCGTCATTATGGGCCTCGCCCTAGGCACTCTATGGCTTGCGCTCGTGGCTCTATTTATCGCGAATTTTGCAGCCTGCATAGTAATGTACCCACTTATTCGCAAGAAAAAAACCAAAAAAATTCATCTCGCCCCATTCTTGTTCTTTGCCTTGGTTGTTACACTTACTTTTGCGAAATATTTAACTAATTTGGTGGGGTAAAATATGAAAACATTCAAACATAAAACCGGCGACACACTCGTAGAAGTAGCCTTAGCCATTGGCATTTTCTCTATGGTGGCTATTGCGGTGGTATCTGTAGTAAGCGGGAGTAGTTCCAGTACTCAGGCAGCTTTAGAGACTACAATTACGCGCGAAGAGATAGATACTCAAGCTGAAGCTCTACGTTTCATCCACGCATCATACAATGCGGGTGGGGAAGTAGGTGGCAGTGAAGCCAGCAAATATAAGACTATCTGGAATGAAATCATTAAAAATGCTGTGGACCCATCAGTAGATTCATCGGAGATCGTAAATGCCGTAACCAACTACAACCCCGATACTTGTTCTGTACTATATAAAGAATCTAGTTCGGATGCTAATTATATAGGCAACCAAGGAGCTTTTATTATTAATACTAAAAATCTCAGTATGGACAATGTCAACTCTAGCAATGTAGGCAACATTATTGTTAGATCTGATAGTTCTACTGGTAAGAGTATATTTAAATCTGCCGCTACCTACCCAAGGCTAGTATATACTGATGACAGTGATGCCTTACTCAGCCTTAATGATAGTAATACTTTACAATCTGCAGAAGGCATATATATAGTAGCCGTGAAGGATCCTAATACTACTGCCATCATATCAGACGATGGTGGTGGGGGACAAGTACAGAGCATGTCTGCTTACTATGATTTCTATATTCATACTTGCTGGTATAATCCAAACGAAGAACGTCCATCTACTATATCCACTGTAGTGAGATTATATGACCCAGACACTATTTCCATTAACCAATATAGCCGCAAAATTGTCACGATTAATTATGATGGCAATGGTGCTACTTCTGGCGGTATGCCTGCTCAGTATGTCCTTTCAGGCAGAACCATAACCTTACTGCAGAACAAATATGAAAGGCCAGGGTATAGATTCTTAGGCTGGAGTGATGACGGTAATAACAAGACAGTAGAATATACTGACAAGGATGCCTACCAGGCCTATGCCAATCTCACTACAAACCAAACAGTTACACTTACTGCCGTATGGGGATATGTATACACATTAACCTACTACGGGAATGATGGAGTTACGGAACTATGTAAACAAGAAGGTGTATCTACCGAAACTAGTTATACATTCACAATTGGCAGTGGCAGTTGTGCCGGTGTGAAACCCACTAACCCCGACACAAGACAAGTATTCCAAGGGTGGTCTGAGGACAAGATAGAAGGCAAGGAGCCTTTATATAACAAAAATGGAACCGATGACACCAATAGCACCATTACTGCTACAGCTATAACCAAGCAAAACATCAAACTATACCCAGTATGGAGAATTGTAGTTACGTTTTCTGGCGACGATTGGACCAAGGACGGCTATGATAGCGCCTCGGATTGTTATATTTTCCAAGTCAATAAACCGTCAAACGGATACTCCCAGGAAATTAAGAAAGGCAATTATTATGGTGGTGGTACGGCTCCAATGGACGGTTATTTAGTGAGCGGGGGAGGCCAGCATATAGAAACATTTACTAATGGCATAAATTTCCAAGGTTATTGCTATAGAAGTGCTAATGTGGGCGTCTATTATGAAATTGGCAAAAATGACACATTTGAACTTTCCGCCAAGATGAATACGGCCGGCATGCAAACTCATCCAGGCGGATATGTTAACGTCAGTATTGGGCCAATAAGCGCTACGATTTATCGCACTTATATTACGGCTACCTGCAATGGTTCTAGTAACACAGAATATTTCAGCGGTAGCTCAGTTATAGGTCTAAAACTATCTAAATATAACAACGATTATGACATGTCAGTGGACAACGAAACGGTAAAGTCTTGCACTGTACCAAATCATACCGATGGTAACGATAAAATAAAAATTAAATATTATATGATACATAGTAGCCATGGTTGCAGTTCAGTATTTAATGTCCAGCTTACTGATATAAAGATGAAACGAGTTATTAAGGAATAATCACTTCGTCTCACTATGAAATTTATCATGCACTTCTTTTAAGTGTGCATCCGTTACGTGTGTGTAGATTTGTGTAGTAGATATATCCGCATGTCCCAGCATCGACTGCACCGACCTTAGATCTGCTCCATTCATCAAAAGATCCGTCGCAAAGGAATGCCTTAAAGTATGTGGCGACACGTGTTTGGTAATCCCAGCTAGCCTTGCATATTTCTCCACTATTCTTTCTACTGAGCGCGCCGTAATCCTGCGATAATTTCCAGAAGTATCCACTGTCTGCAAATTCCGTGAATTATTCAAAAACAAAGCCGGCAGGGAATCGGTTCTAGCGTCTAAATAATCCTGCACTCTATCTGCCGCTGATTGGCTGATAAATATCGGCCGGTCTTTTGAACCTTTACCTCGCACCATAAATTCCCGACGTTCCAAATTGATCGAATCACGATTTAATCCCACCAGCTCGCTCACGCGCAATCCGCCAGAGTACAGCAACTCTATAATCGCCCTATCCCTTAAACCAGATTCCGTAGATAAATCTATTTGCTCTAACATATCCTCAACCTCATCGTAGTGCAAAAACGTCACTTGCTTGCGGATTATGTGCGGCAGTTCCACTAGCGATGGATCTAGCGAACGTATCTCTCTTCTCGCTAAGTATTTCAAAAACCCCCTTAGTGCAATTAAGTGATAAGTTTGCGTGATAGTTTTTAAATCGTCACTACCATTATCAGACCCATACCGATTTAATTTTAGCCGATATTTCCTCAGTAGCTCCCGCGACAAGTCGGCTGCTTTGACATCGTCTTTATTTAATATCTCTTGTGATAGTTCTAAAAATCTCTCAAGGTAAAGCCGGTAATTCTCGACAGTCTTCCTGCTACGTCCATTTTCTACCTCAAGGTGTTCCAAAAAATCTTCAATCAAATCAGATACGTACATAATAATATTATATGATATAATATCAAAAAAGGAGAGTTTATGCCAAAATCGCAAGATTTTATTCAAAGAAGTTTAGTAGTATTAAAGCCAGATACGGTGCAGCGTGGTATCATTGGCGAAGTTATCCAACGTTTTGAGCGTGTCGGTCTTAAGATTGTCGGTATGAAAATGGTCATGCCAGACGAACACCTTTATCGTGAGCACTACGAAGGTATTGGTCAGATGATCACTCGCCGTGGCGAACAGGTTTTCCGCTATAATGTAGAATATATGATGACCGGCCCGGTCATTGCTATGGTATTAGAAGGTGTAGAGGCTGTGCCACTAGTTCGCAAAATTGTTGGCCCAACTGAACCAAAATCTGCTGAAATGGGTACTATCCGTGGTGACTTTTCACACATGAGCTTTGGTTATTCTGACGCCAAAGGTACTGGTGTGCCAAATCTCGTCCACGCTTCAAGCAACCAAGAAGAAGCCAAAAAAGAAATTGACCTTTGGTTTAACGCTAATGAGCTTTATGACTACAGCGATCTAAACGAGAAGTACACTCGCTAGAAATTCTTTCACTCGTTCTGTTTTGGGGCGCTCGAAGAAATCTTCGGGCGTCCCTTCTTCTATAATTTTACCTTTGTCTACAAACACAATTCTGGTTGCGATTTCTTTTGCAAAGCTCATCTCGTGTGTTACGATCATGATCGTCATGCCGCGCTCCGCTAGTTCGCGTATCAAACTTAGCACATCACCGATCGACTCGGGATCTAGCGCCGAAGTCGGCTCGTCAAAAAGTAAAACTTCCGGTGACAGCATCATTGCCCGCACTATTGCGACTCTTTGTTTTTGCCCACCAGATAAGCTAGAAGGGTATGCACTAGCTTTATTTAAAAGCCCAATATGTCTCAGCAACTCCTTTGCACGTTTCTCAGCCGCATCGCGTTTCATTAGTTTTAGCTTCACTGGCGCCAAAGTCATATTTTCCATCACGGTGAGGTTATTGATTAAATTAAAATGCTGAAACACCATCCCTACATTACGACGGATCTTGCGAATATTTTTGTCAGTTACTAATGTACCATCGAAATATATTTCACCAGACGTCGGCTCTTCAATTCGGTTAATGCAGCGCAAGAAAGTGGATTTGCCAGAACCAGAAGGCCCCAACACTACTACACGCTCGCCCTCGTGTAGCTTAAAATTGATCCCATTTAAAACTTTATTTTTTCCGTAAGATTTATGTAGGTTTTTTATTAGTAAATCGGTATTATTCTCCATCATTCCTCCGTCCTAAGGTCGCTTTTTCGCAAACTCTTTTCAATACGCTTTATCGCAAAGGTAATCAGATAAATTGTCGCTAGATAAAATAGCGCTGCCACAAACATCGGTACGATATAACTTGCCATATTTTGCCCAGATCCAATATCTTTTGCCGCCATATTAAGATCATACATGCCAACCATGCTTACGATCGCCGTCTCTTTTATCACGGTGATAATCTCATTTCCCATCGCTGGCAGCATATTCTTGATAGCTTGTGGCGCCACAATCTTAAAGAAAATCGTCCGTCTAGATAATCCTAGCGCTAGCCCAGCCTCAGTCTGGCCTGCATCCACGGATTGTATGCCACTCCTTACCACCTCTGCCACATATGCCGCCGAATTCAAACCAAACGCAATAATTGCGATAATAATACTTGGAAATCCTCTGATCGCAAAAATCACAAAAAACATTATAAATAGTTGCAAAGCCATCGGTGTACCGCGAATCACTGTAGTATATACCCGACAAATAAATTTTGGTGCCGCCATCCATTTTGACTCTTTGGCTGTATCTATCAAAGCAATTATTGTACCCAGTAATATTCCGATCAAAAGCGCGAAGTATGACACCTGCATAGTTAACAAAAACCCATGTAAAAGCGAGTCAATATACTCTGGCGTACTAAAAAGTTCTACTATTTTATCAAAGAAATTATTCATCTAAAAGCCCCATATATTTAAGCACTAATTTATCAATTTCGGTTTGGCCTTCATCATTTTCGGTCAACATTTCTGCCAGTACTTCATTAAACGCCTCGAGCAGCTCCGTCCTTGATTTATTTACTGCGATCGCATAGGATTCTTCTACTGGATAATCTTCTTCTCGCGTTGCTCCGGAATAATAAAGTGACAAAGCCTCAAGTTCTGGATTTTTTTCTACGATAAATTTCGCAGCCAATTCATCAGCAATCGCAAAATCTACAATATGTGCATTGATTGCATCGGCTGCCAGCTGGTGCGAATCGATACCTTTAATCTTGGTGCCGGTTCCGGCCAACACTCCATTTTCAATCTCGTCCTCAGTAAATAAATACCCCGTGCTGCCAATCTGTGAGCCGAGGGTCGCACCTTCGAGTGCCTCCCACACTACATGGTCATCTCGTAGTGATGGCGGCATATTTTTATTGAAGATTACATATTGCACAGAATTATAATAGGGAATCGTGAAATTTACTTTTTCCTCACGCGCCGGCGTAATTGTTAGACCCGCCGCCCCAGCGTCCGCAATTCGCCCAGCCTCTACATTGTCGATAATCACATCAAACTCTACGTTTTTAACCTGGATTTTTTTATTCATTTTTTCCGCTACGCGATTCACGATTTCTATATCTACCCCCACAATCTGCCGATTTTCATAAAATTCAAATGGCGCAAAAAACGCATTAGTTTCTACTACGTAATCTGCATTCTCAGAATCCCGGATCGAAAAAAACACACTCACTCCCATCCCAACCGTCACTAGCAAAAACACAAGAACCCAAATAACGTTTTTAACCTTATGCATAATGCCATTATAACACAAACTGAGGCGCATTTGTGCTATAATATACTATATGGCCCGGTGGCTCAATGGATAGAGCAATTCCGTCCTAAGGAAGAGGTTGTGCGTTCGACTCGCACCCGGGTCACCAAAATATTTACTATGAGTGTATTCAAGAAAAAAGACATAAAAAAGACCGAGCAGGAAAAGGTCGAAGAACGTCGCGAAGAAGTTCTTGCCAAAGGGCGCAAGTTTAAATATCCTTTGCAATGGACTAAGCACCGCATTGTAATCAATACAGTTTTGATTACTTTTATAACTATTGCTATTCTTGTCACTAGTGGCTGGCTAGCTCTTTATCGTTTTGGTATGACTGACGAGATGCTGTTTCGCGTCACTAAGATCTTCCCAGTTCCGGTAGCATCTGTCGACAATGAAAATGTCCTCTTTTCGGATTATCTAATGTTTTATCGTAGCAGTGTAATATCTATAGAGCGTCAGTCTGGGCAACTCGATAATGAAGGGGATCTCGATACTTTACGCTTGCAATACAAACGTGCGGCACTCTCAGAAGCAGAAGAATATACCTATGCTGTAAAAATCGCTAGGGAATTAAACATTGTAGTTACCGATGAGGAAATTGACGAAGAATTTAATCGCCATCTTGCGATTGGTGGCGTAGACCGTAGTGAAGAAGGTTTCACTAAAATTATTCAAGATAACTTTGGTCTTAGCAAAAATGAATATCGTCGCATGCTTTATCTTAGTCTCATTAAAGCTAAGGTTGAAATTGCCATTGATGAACAAGCTAGCGCAACTGCTAACAAGGTAGAAACTTTACTTGGCGAGAATGGCGGGGATTATGCCTTAGTAGCTGAGGCGCTCGGTGCCGAGATTAATTATGAGGAAACTGGCGGCATGGTCTCAAACCAAAATATTGACGGTGGTCGCGCCTCTGAAGCTTCTAAATTAGAGCCAGGCCAGCAAAGTGGTCGGTTTGTTTCTATGAATGGCGACGGTTATTATTTTGTCAAACTTATTAATAAGACCGACTCCGATGTTAATTTTGTCTCGATCAAAGTACCATTTACGACATTTACCGAACGTTTCAACGCCCTTAAAGAAGATGGCAAGATTGTCGAATTTATCGAAATCTCAAGCCCAACTGATCTAGCTGAATAAAAATAAAGCCCCAAGAGGACTTTCTGGTGCGGGTACAGGGAGTCGGACCCTGATCTCATCCTTGGGAAGGATACATAATAGCCGCTATACGATACCCGCGACTCCTCTTATTATACCATAATACCCTTAAACATGCTATAATTGTCTTATGCAAGAAATCAGGGAACAACTCAAAAACGCTATCAAAAACCTTTATGGCTTAGATTTTGAGCCCGAAGTCACTCCTTCGCCCGCTAATATTCCCGCAGATTATTCTACCAACGCTCCGCTAAAACTTGCCAAAGAACTCCACAAGAGCCCAATGGCCATTTCAGAAGAGCTATCAAATGTTCTTCAGCAAGAGCTCACAATAACTCCTCCAGGCTTTATTAACTTTACATTGTCAGATAATTATTTATCGTCAAAGCTTAGCAACCTGAACAAAGATTTTACTCAACAAATTTCATCTGATAAGTTTGCTGGCAAAACCGTTATTTGTGAATTTAGCGACCCAAATCCCTTCAAAGTTTTACATGTTGGTCACCTATATACCTCAGTAGTTGGCGACTCAATCTCTAGGCTCTTTGAATATGCTGGCGCCAATGTTATTCGCGCCAATTTCGGTGGCGACGTTGGTCTTCATGTCGCTAAGACCATGTATATTTTGCAACAAAAAGACATCAAAGATCTTACTATAGAAGATATTGCTAAATGTTATGTTGAAGGCACAGCCGCCTATGATGACGACGAAGAAGCTCATCAAAAAATCACAGACCTCAATAAAGAAATTTATAAAATTAATTCTGAAAATATTCACGGCACGCCTTTGTCAGATCTTTATTGGCGCGGCAGAGAATTATCATACGATTATTTTAAGAATTTTTACGCTACTATTGGCTTAATATTTGATAAATTTTATCCAGAATCCACTGTTGCTAGCCTCGGCCTCGAAAAAGTCAAAGCCGAACTAGAAAAAGGCGTTTACGAAGAATCTAACGGTGCTGTAATTTTCAATGGCGAAAAATACGGTCTTCATACGCGTGTATTTATTAATAAAGAAGGTGTCCCTACTTACGAAACAAAAGACGTCGGCCTAATTTTTACCAAGTGGCAAGATTATCATTTTGATAAGTCGGTTGTTATTACGGGAAACGAACAGCTTGAGTATATGAAAGTTGTTTTAAAATCCGTCGAGCAGTATGCTCCAGATCTTGTAGAAAAAACTTCCCATCTAACTCACGGCCTTGTTAAGCTTCCTGGCAATGTCAAAATGTCTTCCAGAAAAGGCAATTTCTTAAAAGCTGTTGATGTGCTCGATATGGTAAAATCAGCTCTCGAATCAGAATACAATTCAAAAGACGAAAAAGTATCCCTCGCTGCCACCAAGTACGCCTTTCTTAAATATAAAATGGGTGGCAATATTATCTTCGATCCTAAAGAATCCGTCAAAATGACCGGCAACTCCGGCCCATACTTGCTTTATTCGGCTGTTCGTGCCAAGAAGATATTAGTATCTGTAAAAGATACTTTTGAGGAGCATAATCGCCAACGGGGCGATTACGGAGCGACCGAAGCCCGTAACGACGGGCCTGAGGGAGCGTTCCGAACAGATACCGAGAGAAATTTAATCAAGAAGATTTTAGAATACAAAGATGTTTTAAGCGAATCAGTTTCCGAAATGGCTCCCCATAAAGTCGCCAACTATTTATACGAACTAGCTCAAGAATTTTCTAGATTTTACGAAAACTGCCAAGTTGCTGGCAGCGACGAAGAAGAATCTCGCGCTATGATTGTTAAGGTTTACTTAGATACTATGACGCACGGATTAAATATCCTAGGCATCAATATTCCGGAGGAAATGTAATGAAAAAAGCTAAATTATTATGGCTCGATCTCGAAATGACTGGTCTCGATCCAGAAAAAGACAGGATTCTCGAAGTTGCTGCCATCGCGACCGACATGAGCCTAAGTCAAATCGCCACTTACGAAGCCGTCGTCAAGGTCGATGCTAGTCTCATGAAAGAACGCATGGTCGGCGAATTTTGGGAAAATAATTTCGCATCTCGCGATGCGCTTCAGGCGCAAAATCAGGACGGTAAACCAATCAAAGAAGTCGAAAAAGAGTTACTTAAATTTTTAGACGATCACTTTGGCAAGGAAATTTATCTTGCCGGAAATTCAATTCATCAAGATCGCAAATTTATTGAACGCGAAATGCCTGAGCTAAACAAGCGTCTTCACTATCGTATGCTCGATGTCTCTGCTTGGAAAATTTATTTCGAAAACGCAAAACATAAGAAATTTACCAAACCTGAAAATCACCGTGCACTCGACGATATTAATGGTTCAATAGAGGAGCTCAAATGGTATTTGACATTTCTGAAGTAACTGGACTCGGCAAATATAAGAAAAAAACTGAAGAATCTCGCGATCTATACTACCGAGATGACAAAGTTTTTCTTGTGGTAAACAAAAACACTATAGAAATTCGTACCGACGATCAGCTTAGTAAATTGCTCAGGGAAAAATACGAATCCGTCATGGAGTCGCGTTATTTCGGCCGCGGTGGCATCGAAATTGTTCTCGCAAATCAGCTCAGCCAAACCGAACTTTATGACCTTGTTCGGCTTAGCTATAATTTAAGTTAAAATCTTTATAATTCCGTCTTTTCGGCTTTTTTGTCTCTACGACGGTTGATTCTATTCATGGCTTTAATTATCAAGAAAATCACCCAGGCAATAATCAAGAACTCAACTACGTTTTGGATAAAGTTACCATAGGCAATTACCGCTGCGGTGTCTCCGCCAAAGAAATTTGGAATCACTAATTTAAGTTCCGTAAAGTCTACACCACCACCGATCAGCCCCACTATCGGCATTACGATATCATTGACTAGGGAATTAACAATCGCTGTGAAAGCTCCGCCTACTGCAACGCCTACTGCGAGATCTACTACTGAACCACGATTAATAAATTCGATAAACTCTTTTCTAAAGCCAGAATCTTTTTTATGAACCTTTGCTGCTACTTCTTTTGCTTTTTCTTTAGTTTTTTCCACCGCTTTAGATTTTTCTGCCATATTATTCCTTTCTTTTATTTAGTTTCCGAAAAATCACTAAAGTTATTATAAAGATTATCCAAACTATTATAAGATGTGTCAAGAATATCTTTTAATTGCTCATCTCTAGTAGACTCAGACAACGAAGCTTCTTCCGAAGTAATTAGTGAAATTTCGTAAGCCATTTTGAGTGCAAAAATCCTATCCAGTGTTCCACTTATTTTTGCTGTAAACAAATCTGAATCAAGCGCATCTTTATGCAGAGTTGCCTCCTCTATCAGATCCTTGTCTTCTTTGCCTTCTTTATAGGATGGGTATTTTTCTGCTATATAATCTCCCAGCTCACGGCTTGTGTTTGACAAAATCGAACTGAGCGAAACCGAACTAGATCGTAAGTTTGAAGATTTTAAGTTGCCACGATACGTAGAAATTATATCGATAGTATTATCTATGTGCAACTTTAAAGATACATTTTTGTCTAATGTACTTTTACCGCCCCCACTAAGCATCGATCCTAAAATAATAATTAAAATTAATGCTGCGACCCCGATAATCAATACTTTGAATATTGGTGATTGCATAAATCTGCCACCCATTTTTGAAGATTTTTTTTCTGGGCGTACTGAAGCAGAGATTTGATTCAGATACTCTTGTCCATCCATGATATAATTATTATAACATGGATGGTGCGAAGGAAGAGATTAAATCTAGACTCGCGGTGGAAGATGTAGTTGGTGGCTACGTTGAGTTAAAAAGGGCAGGACGCAATCTTAAAGGTCACTCCCCATGGGGCGTCGATAAGACTCCCTCTTTTATGGTTTCACCAGAAAAGGGCATTTGGCACGATTTTTCCGCCAATAAAGGCGGCGACATTTTTACTTTTATTATGGAAGTAGAGGGCATTTCTTTTCGCGAGGCCATGGAAAAACTCGCAGCCAGAGCCGGAGTGGATCTCGCTAAATATCAAGGGGGCGATCGAGACCTCTCGCGCCGTAAACTTCGTGCCAAGGAGGCCTTAGCTCTCGCCACCAAATATTATCAAGCCTGCCTAGTACGTAGCAAATCCGTTTGTGAATATGTTTTTTATAATCGCAACCTTAATCGCGGTACCGTAGAAGAGTTCAAAATAGGTTATTCGCCAGCTAGCGGCAAAGCCCTTCGTACTGCTCTCGAAAAACGCGGTTTTACTGAAAAAGAATTAGATGAAGCGGGCCTTTTAAATCGTTTCAAAACCGACATGTTTCGCGACCGCATGATGGTACCTTTTATTGACACCAGTGGAGATGTCATTGGTTTTACCGCACGGATTCTTAAAAAAGGTGAACCTAAATATCTTAATACCCCGGAGACGATACTTTTCAATAAATCACGCTTTATATTTGGTTTATATCACGCCAAAGAAGCCATTCGCCGCCACGGATTTATTGTGATTGTGGAAGGCAACATGGATGTAATTTCTTCGCATCAGGCTGGCGTCAAAGAAGCTGTCGCTACTTCTGGCACAGCCATGACCGAACAGCATCTCAAAATTCTTTCCAACCTTTCTTCGGACATCCGGTTAGCCTATGACGGTGATGCTGCAGGCATTAAAGCTACTGAGCGTGCCATTATGTTGGCTGGCGACCTTGGCATCGATCTTACTGTTATTTCAAATTACCACGGTGCTAAAGATCCAGACGAGCTCATCCAAAAAGACCCTGCGTTATGGCAACAAGCAGTAGAAGAACGTGTCCCCGCCGTAGATTGGCTTCTAAACAAATATGAAGAAAATCTTAATCTTCGCCTTGCCCCAGACAAGAAAAAATATTCTGACATTGCTTTGAAACTTCTCAGTTATGTTAAAGATGAGATAGAACGTGCTGCTTATGAAGAAAAAGTTGCCAAAAAATTAGGCGTGGAAGTATCCATTCTTCGTGAAAAGGGAGAACGCTTGAACAAAAAATTAGAACAATCCGCATCTCATAAATACCTTAAAAAACCCAAAACCGATTTTAAGCCAGACCACATCAAAAAGATCGAAGACAGTCTTTTGGCACTAAAGGTCTATGGCGGTATTACTAACACCAAAATTCCGCTCGATATCCCAGAAGACGAAACTCGTCTTGATGAGCTAGAATTGATTTTTAATCGTGATCATGAATCTATCGCTAACCCAAATTACGAACAAGAAGCCACTGATCTGTTAAAGCGTTATAATTTAGAAATCAAAAAACACCGCATTAAATCATTAAACGAAAAATTAGCCTCTCTCGACGAGGAAAGTGAAGAATATAGTGACATCTTGAAAGAAATTGTAGAGTTGCAAAATTCTTGATTTTAGATTATACTATGTCTAATGAGCTCTAAAAAAGATGATATTTTGAATGTAAACTCTGTGCCGATTGATTTAGACGAGCCAGAGACTAATGATCTTGAGAATGAAGAAGAATTGTCCGACGAAGATCTCGCCATCACCGCCGAGAACGTCGACGCTTTTGCTGACGATTCCGTCAGACTTTATTTGCGTGAAATCGGTAAAATCCCTCTCCTTACTCCTGAAGAAGAGGCGGATCTCGCTCAGCGCATTGTCAAAGGTGACAAAAAAGCCAAAGACAAAATGGTTGAGAGTAATATGCGTCTTGTTGTTTCAATTGCCAAACGCTACGGTGGTCGCGGTCTAGACTTTCTAGATTTAATCCAAGAGGGAAACACCGGTTTACTTCGTGCTGTAGAAAAATTTGACCCAGAAAAAGGTTTTAAATTCTCTACTTATGCTACTTGGTGGGTGCGCCAGGCAATTACCCGTGCTATTGCAGATCAAGCTCGTACTATTCGTATTCCAGTTCACATGGTAGAGACCATCAATAAAGTTTTAAGGACTACCCGCAAGCTCACTTCTGAACTCAATCGTGAGCCTACCAACGAAGAAATCGCCAAAGAGCTCGATATGGAGCCAGATAAGATTGATTATGTTATGCGTATCAAACAAGATATTGCTTCTCTTGATGCTTCTGTTGGTCGCGATGGTGATGACGAAGATTCCGTCCTCGGTGACTTCGTTGAGGATGAAGAACGTGATTCTCCTGAAGATTCCGCTGCTAATCAAATTCTAAAAGAGCAACTTTCCGAAATTATCGCAACATTGACCGATAGGGAACAAAAGATCATCCGTCTCCGCTTTGGCATTGGTGGCGGCCGCCCGCATACCCTAGAAGAGGTCGGTGCTGAGTTTGATGTTACCCGCGAGCGCATTCGCCAGATCGAGGCCAAAGCTCTTTCTAAACTCCGCAAAAACAAAGAAACTAAAAAATTACACGAATATTTAAGGTAGGAGGAACATGAAGAAAATATTTGCAGCAATTTTAGCACTAGTCTTAGGCTTGTCATACTTAGGCTCCCCAGCAATGGCTACCAATCAAGCGACTATTTTCGGGGATCCATTAGGCAGCAACAACGCTGCGATATTAAAGGATTGTGCCGACAAAGACGGTGAAGAAAGTATTAAATGTGTTCTCAACCTCGTAGTCGATATCATGTCCGTCCTCATCGGTATTCTTGGCGTCATCGGTATCACAATTACTGGCATCCAATACCTCACGGCCGGCGGTAGTGAAGAAAAAACTCGCAAAGCCAAGCGTCGTTTATTTGAGATCGTCATTGGCCTCGCCGTTTATGCCGTGATGTATGCTTTGCTTAGCTGGCTCTTACCAAACAATTAATTTACCATATGCAGCGTCTACTTGTTATTTATAATCCTCGTTCCACTCGCTATAAATCCGTCAAAAGCGAAGTGTTGGATAAGCTGCCAAATTTAAAAGGCTATATTATTGGTAAATACACTATCAAAAAAATCGGTTTTGAAGGTAACGTTAAAGATCTTTCTAAAGTCATAAAAGACGGAGATCTTATTATTTCTGCTGGCGGTGATGCTACTGCGGCTATTTCTGCAAATGCTATTATCAAATCTGGCAAAGACGCCACGCTTGGTGTCTTGCCGTACGGCAATTTCAATGATCTCGCCCGCACGCTTAAGACGCATACCTTGGACGATATTATTTCGCAAAATCAAAAACCAGTAAAACTCTATCCTTTAGAAATTATTGTAGATGGTAAGTTTTGGCGCTATGCTACTTGTTATGTCACTATTGGCATGACCGCTGAAGCCGTAGAACTTTTTGATGAACAAAAAGTGCGCACTTATCTCCAAAAAGGACACAAGAGTTCTTGGCGTTCATATATCTACCTCATGAAATGGTATTTCAAAAATCGTCACAAAAAAATTTTCCTACCTGGTCTTAAGATCAATGGCGCTACTCAACATAAAAAAACTTCTGACTACGCTGCGCTCAGTGGTCGCTCTATGTGTCGCGTTATGAAAGGACGCGAAGATTATCTCAAACCAAAAGTTTTTCGCAGTACAGCTAAGCCATTGGCAAATTTTTGGCCACTTTTTACTTTAATGACCAAAAGTATTTTTTATCGTGTGCCAGGAGATGAAACTACCGGTGATAAACTAGAGTTTTCTAACCCCACTACGATAGAACTCCAAGCGGAGGGAGAATATCAAATTTTTCAAAATGTCAAAACTGTAGAAGTAAAGAAAGGCACCAAATGTCTGAAAGTAGTTCAGAATTAACTAGAATTATAGAATACATGAAGAACCACTGGCCTAGCGAGGTTAAGCCGGAATGGCAAGTAAATTTAAAAGAGTACCCACTTATTGCCAAAAAGGTTATAGAGGATTTTACTAAAGACAAGACTATACATCATCAACTCATCCGCATCGCTGGCCTTTCTGGTTCTGGCAAAACTACGCAAATTCTACCAGCAGTTGAGGCATATTGCGAAAAAAATAATCTAAAGCCAATTCTTATTGCTGCCCGTCGTTTTGTAGAATATCACCCACATTATCAAGAAATTAAAGATTTTTATGGCGATGCTAATCTTCGTAAAATGACCGATGAGTTTTCCACTATCATGATGTTTCTTGTATTGTCAGAACTTATTAAAAATGGCTATGACATTATATTGGATGTCACTCTTTTAGATCCAGAAATTGAAGCTATTTTATTAAAAATGCTTACATCTTCAGAGTACAAAATGCTACTTTTGATGATAGCAATATCTCCTACGGTCACAGCACATTTTCTAGCTGGTCGTGCTTGGCGCCACACCAAAGCCACTGAACAGGAATTCATTCGTGCCACTTCGCACGCTCTTAATTTTTATGCCGAATATGCCCCGGAGTCCCGTATTATATTATGGAGTGTTTACGATAAACCACCTATTTACGACGGCCCGATCAAGGACTGTGTTGAAATTTTTACTGAATATTCAAATCGCGAAGATCTCCCGGCCAAAGATGATGACGCGCGCCGCGATGCAAAAATCGCTTATCTTACCAAATAAATTTTTGCTTTCTAAGCATTTATGCTATACTTATTATAGCTAAACATTCACAATTCATTTTGAATCTTAAAGGTAAGAAGCGGCCATATACGCAACTGAGCCTTTAAGTCCGGTTGTGAATGTTTAGCGACTAAGTATATGGTCGCTTTTTTGGCGACAGAAAGGGAAAAATGCAAAAACAATATTTAACAGAAGAAAATTATCAAAGAATAAATAAAAAATTTAAAACCATTTCACTGACCGTCTTTATCATTGGTTTAATAATTGGCCTTGGCTTAATTGTATTCGGCGTTGTTAAGACCAACGAAATCAATAGGACTAATGAGGAGAGAGCCGCTGCTGCCGTTGCTGAATCGGAAGCCAGTGTGGCCACCGCAAAAGAAAAATTGAGTGAAATTGAAGCAGAGCTGAGTGGTCTAGAGGCTCAATATGACGCTAAAGCATCTGAATGTGATTCATTAGATATGGCCGACGATGATTGGTTCGCTAAGAGTGGTAAATGTCAAAGGGAAGAAATGGCCCTGCAGACAAAAATCGCCGAATTACAAAGTAGTCAATTTCAAATTAAAAATGCCGATTACACTGTCTATTATCAAGAAGACGATTTATTTGTAAGTTACATTCTTTATGGTGCTGGCGGATTTATCATTTTAGCTAGTGCCGGTATAGCATTGGCTATTTGGCTAATTACTAAGCGACGTGCGCTCTTGGCTTATCACGCACAGTCTGTTATGCCAGTAGCTAAGGAGGGGATAGATGAGATTACCCCGACCGTAGCAAATTCTGCCGGCAATATTGCTGACTCCGTAGCTGAAGGCATAGCGCGTGGCATCAAAAAAGGTAAAGAATAAAACGCTATTATAAAAAATATCCCTGAAAGGGATATTTTTTATAGCTGATTCAAATTAATTTCTGGGAAGTTGCTACGTATGTGGTCGGCGTAGCCAGCGTCGATATGTTTCCAGGCTAATTTCATTCTCCCGACTTCATCGGTATTTGTGAATTGTGCCAAAAACATTTTTTCAAATTCTTTCGGCACTGGTCGCGACAACATTCTAGCAGTATCCATTTGTGGATTACCCGTTCCAGCAAAACAAAAATCTATTACGCCCACTACTTTATCATTTTCGTCTAACAATATATTACCAAGATTCAAATCACCATGTACCAAGTTTTTAGTCTCAGTCGCTTTTATGTATTCGTGATCAGCGTCAATATGTTTTTTGTAATGTTTGTAGTCTAATTCTTTTAAAAAATCTGATAAAGGATATTTCACCTCTTCAGGCGCATCTTTCAGATCTATGTCAGAAAGTTCCTTAATAAACTTTGCGACGTCGTAGGCTACGCCAGTAAGTGCCGTATGTGATAAATGGTAAATCCTATCGCCCAACGTATAACCTTCGATTTTCTTATGCACCGAAAATGGACGATGCTTTTTGTCGTAACACAATTTCATTTGCGGTGTATAAAAACTTGTTTTTCCATCCACAAAATTACATACAGTAGCATCCTTTACTATCATTTTTGACCAAAATGGATTCCTAGGGAATCGGAAAAAGTATGCTCCGTCGTCTGTGTTTACTTCGATTACGATATTTGTCCACCCAGTCAAAATATGCTTAGTACTAAGAATTTTTTTGTCAGGAAAAGTCTCCGCAATAATTTTGTCCAGTGGATCAGAAGTAGTAAAAAAATTACTCATACGGATATTATAGCATGTAATGCCGTTTGAGGACCATAAGCTCGGGCGAACGCCCTTGAGTGTGTCCGAAAAGGGCGTTACGTGCTATAATGAATTTATGGACAATGTAAAAATTCTAGCTATCGTGGGCATGAGCGGCAGTGGTAAATCCGTTGCAGTGGACTATCTTACCAACAAAGGCTACCCAAAAGTTTATTTCGGCGGCATGATTTACAAAGAAATGGAAAAGCGCGGGATCGAACGCACCGAAGATGGTGAGTCCGAAAAAAACTTCCGCGAAATGATTCGCGAGACAGAAGGCAAAGATTGGGTTGTTCGCCAGGTCATAAGCGAAACCAAAGATTTGATCAATGCTGGCCAAAAACGCATTATATTAGATGGCGTTTATTCGTGGACGGAATATAAAACTCTAAAACATGAATTTCCGGGCAACCTTACTTTTGTGGCCGTCGTGGTAGATAAAAAGATCCGTTATAAACGCGTCTCCATGCGACCGGATCGTGCTTTTGACGCAACGGCCATCCGCGAGCGTGACCAATCCGAAATCGAGAATCTTGAAAAAGGTGGCCCGATTGCCGCTGCAGACTATTATATTTTGAATAATGGTTCGACGGAAGAAATGGACGATAGGCTAGCTGAAATATTAAAAGAAATAGATTTTTAATGAAACGTTTGGTATTAATAGACGGTAAATCAGTATTCTACAGGGGGTACTATGCTATGGGCGCTCTCAGTTTGCCGGACGGCACCCCCACGGGTGGAGTTTATGGTTTTGCTGCCATTGCCATGGAGATCGTCAAAAAAATTAACCCCACTAAAGTTATTGTTGCTTGGGATTCTAAAACTTCCGTTTCCAAGCGTCGCGCTATTTATCAAGATTATAAAGCCGGGCGAGTCAAACCGGGCGAAGATTTTTACGCCCAAATTCCACTCTTAAAAGAACTTATCGGTGATCTTGGCTGGAGTTTTGTCGAGCTTGATAATTACGAAGCCGACGATATTATCGGCACGTTATCTCGTGAAGCGGATGAAGCTGGAGATTGGGAAACTTACATCATATCTTCCGATCTTGATATGCTGCAAATTGTGGATCACAACACACATATGTGGCGTATTCTAAAAGGCTTTACAAATATTGAGCAAATTAATGTTTCAGAACTAGAGTCTAAATATGGTATCAAAAAATCTCAGTTTCTCGACCTTAAATCCTTAAAGGGCGATTCTTCTGATAACATTCCTGGCGTTCCTGGTATTGGCGAAAAAACTGCCGTCAAATTGCTTAACGATTATGGCACACTAGATAATATCTATGCGCACATTGATAATATTTCCGGTTCTACTAAGGCCAAACTTGAGGCCGGCAAAGATTCTGCCTATATGTCAAAAACTTTAGCAAAGATTATGTTTGATGCGCCGATAGATCTAAATGACATCCCAGACTTTCATTTTGATAAAGAAAAATCCATCACCGGCCTCAAGAAGCTTGCTTTTAACTCTTTAATCCGTAAAATTAATAATACCCCTGAACCAAAAAATAACACTACTCGAGGGCTTCCGGAGGCTACGGCCGAGGATGAGGGGGCGAACCCCGTAACGACGGGCGTGAGCAACCCGTCCCGAGAGAGTGTTGTTTTTGGTTCAAATGGTAAAATTATAATAGATTACAACATTAAAAGTCTCATGCATAGCGATCCCAAAATCGCCTCCGAAATCTTGCAAGACCAAAAACCATTCTGGGATTTATCTCAAGCCGCTTTTTTGCTTAATCCGCTTGCAAGAGAAGAACCAAAGCTTTCTGTACCAGAAGAAGAATACCAAAAACAATTAAAAGAATTTAATCAGTACCCGAAACTTTATAAGGTTCTTACCGAATTGGACTTTCCATTAATTCCGGTCCTTTACAAAATGGAAGAAAAAGGTATGCTCATAGACCGTTCTTATTTTGCCGATCTCCGCAATGAATATACCAAAGAAGTAGCAAAATTAGAACAAGAAGTCTTTGATCTCGCTGGCCGTTCGTTTAATCTCAATTCACCGTATCAATTATCTGACATTTTATTTATTGACTTGCGTTTGCCTACAAAAGGAATCAAAAAAACCTCTCGCGGCTACTCAACTGGCGCAAAAGAGCTCGAAAAATTAAAAGATCTCCATCCTATTATTGGAAAAATTACTGAATATCGTGAAGCCGCCAAACTTCTCTCTACCTATATTATTCCGATTCCGGATCTTGCTGATGATAATAACCGCATCCACACTACCTTTACCCAGAATGTTACGGCTACGGGCAGGCTTTCCAGCCTTAATCCAAATCTTCAAAACATTCCAGTTCGCACCAATGAAGGCAGACGAATCCGTGCTGGGTTTATCGCTCCAGAAGGTAAAGTTCTTGTTTCAGCCGATTATTCACAGTTCGAGCTTCGCCTTGCCGCAATTTTGTCAAATGACGAAAATCTCATAAATGATTTCAATAGTGGCATTGATATTCACACCAAAACAGCTTCTGAAGCTTTCCATGTTCCTTTTGATAAGGTAACAAAAGATCAACGTCGTGCAGCTAAGGTCATCAATTTTGGCATTTTATACGGCATGAGCATGAAAGGCCTTTCTGATGCTACTGGTATGTCTGTTGTCGAAGCGAAGCATTTTATTGATAATTATTTCGAACTTCGTGCTCCTATTAAACGTAAACTGGAAAGCATCTTAAAACAAGCCAGGGAACAAGGCTATGTTGAAACATTCTATGGCCGCCGCCGCCCCACTCCAGATGTTAAGTCTCCAAATTTCTTAATTCGTCAGGCTGCTGAGCGTGCTGCTGCCAACATGCCAATTCAAGGCACCGAAGCTGACTTGATGAAACGTGCTATGATCAATGTCGACAAAGCTCTTCCGGATGGCGCTGAGCTTGTTATGCAAGTACACGATTCGCTCATTGTCGAATGTCCAGAAAATGATGCCGACAAAATTGCTAAAATTTTGCAAAAACAAATGGAATCTGTAGCGCCCGAACTTGCCATTAAACTAGCCGTAGAGGTGACTATTGGCAAAAACTGGGGAATGTTGTAATTTCCACATTTAGTGTAAAAAAGTTCTTGACACCACCATATCTAGCGTTTATAATGGATTCTAGGTAATGCTTATAACAAACATAAGTCCTAGGTGGACAGAAAGAAAACCATGAAGAAAATTATTTATAAGAATCCAAACGACGCAGAGAATTTTGATATCAAACGCTTTGTAAAATCACTTAATAAATACGCAAAAATTTCTGAGGCAGAAGCTACTGAGGCTCTCGCAGACTTTGATCAATACGAAACTATGCACGTCTCTTGCTTAGTGGAAGCCGGCATGAACCTCATCGCCAACAAAAAAGGCGAAGAGGCTGCCAAGGAATATTTCGATAACTATGCAGAATATTTTGACGAAGGTAAATTTGAACGTCTCCGCCGCATCACTGGTTATCTCGTTGGTACATTGGATCGCTGGAATGATGCCAAAAAGGCTGAAGAGCATGCTCGCGTCAAGCACTCTGTAAATTCTGCTATTGATGATGCTGCTCGCATGGTCGCTCTTGAGACTCAAGCCATGGAGCAAAATATCGCCTACGCTAGATAACACCTCTATAGGTATGATATAATTACTGTATCATGCCAGAGTTGCCAGAAGTAGAAACTATCAAACGTGGTCTTAGCCAGTTTATCATCAAGAAAAAGCTGGTAAAGACCACGATTTTATGTGAAAAATCTTTTATCGGTGTTCCCGTGGTTGGCACCGTAAAATCTATTCGCCGTTTTGGTAAAGCTCTCGTTATAGATTTGGATAATGACAAATCTTTGATGATCCATCTTCGCATGACTGGCCAGCTGATTTATGATGGCAAAGAACGTTATGCCGCCGGTCACCCTAGCGAAAATTTTACCGCCAACCTTCCCAATAAACAGACTAGGGCCATTTTGCATTTTGATTCCGGTCCACTCTATTTTAATGATCAGCGTAAGTTTGGTTTTATTAAAGTTTTGCCCACATCAGAAGTGGAGCAAGATGCTTTCATCAAAAAGCTTGCCCCAGAGCCTTGGGCTATGCAGGCTGAAGAATTTTACAGAAGGTTACAAAGACACAAAAGCTCTCTTATCAAAGCCATCATTTTGGATCAAACCATTATCTGTGGCCTAGGGAATATCTATGCCGATGAAGCTTTGTTTGCGGCTGGGATCCACCCAGAACGCCGTTCCGGCACTCTTAATTTTAAAGAGTCGTCACTCTTGTTGAAGTCCGCCTGTGAAGTTATGGACAGATCTATAGCCTCAGGCGGATCCACTATGGCAACTTATGTCAAAGCTGATGGTACTAAAGGCGATTATCTCGAAAAATTTGCTCAAGTCTTTCATCGTGAAAATCAGGCTTGCCCGCGCTGCAAAACCAAAATCATTAAAATTCGCGTTGCGGGGCGCGGCACGCATATTTGCCCACATTGTCAGTCGCTTCAAGCAAAGGACCAAGATGATTAAGATTTTTTACGGAGATGATCGTATTCGCGCCAAACAAGAAATTACTAAATTTCTTGGCGCAGACTACGAAATTTTGGATGGCCCAGATATTGATGTTTGCGATTTGCCTTCAATTTTTCTAGGCGCCTCGCTTTTTTCCGAGTCTCGTAATATTTTAATTCGTGATTTTACCGTAAACAAAGCCGCCTACGATAGTCTTGAAAATTATCTTAGTACCCCGCACAATATTATACTCTTTGAAACAAAGCTGGATAAACGTTCTGCCGCTTATAAATCATTAAAAGACAAATTAGAATTTAAAGAATTCAAGCTTCCGGAGACTACTGATTTTCGTATCGTATTTGATATCTATCACACCGCCAAAAAGGATGGCAGGAAGGCTATTAAAATGCTGGAACAAATTAAACCCAACGAAGACCCCATTAAATTTACCGGTCTTCTTGTTTCGCAGGCAATTAAAGATTTTGCTGCTCGCCAGGGAACTAAGGAAAAATCCATATTACGCTCTCTCTCAAAATTAGATATAGATATGAAAACAACCAAGGTGGAACCTTGGTTGTTAGTAGAAGCTTTTTTGCTTACGCTAGCTTGATGCCAGCCTTTTTTGCAAACTCATGAAGCTGAGCTTTACGACGTGAAGCGGTATTTTTCTTCAAAAGATCTTTCTTCACTGCTTTATCGTATTCAGATTGAGCTTTTGCAAGGCTCTTTGCACTTGGCTTAACCTTGAAAGCTTTAACAGCAGCTTTAATGTCTTTCTTGATTTCTACGTTGTGCTTCGTGCGTTTTGTCGCCTGACGGGCGGCCTTCTTAGCAGATTTGATTATCGGCATTTTCTTCCTATATAGATTAAAAATTAATGACTTTTGCTCATTATAACTCTTTTTACCGAAAAAGTAAAGGGGTATTGCCAAATCTAAGAGCTTATGCTAAGCTGTAATTAGAAAGGTAAAAATGCCTGATCAAAATCAAACAGATAACATGACTACGCCAACTGGTGTGCCTGTCGCCCCAGCTACCCCTGTATTGCCAGACGTTTCTGCGGACTCGGCATCAGATACTGATGCTGCGCAAGAGTCAACAGTCCCAGCGGATACTTCTGATACCGCCATTATGGCGGAAGTGGCTAGCAAGATTGCTGAGGCTCACAATATTTTGATCGCATTATCTTCTGATCCAACGGTAGACGAGCTGGCTACGGCCATCGGTCTTTCGCTTTGTCTAGATCGTGTAGGGAAGCGCGCTACGGCTATTTATTCCGGCAGTACTCCAAACGCACTTGAATTTTTAAAACCAGATGAAATTTTTGAAGATTCAGCTGACACACTTCAAGATTTTGTGATTGCCTTAAACAAGGATAAAGCAGACCACCTCAGGTATAAACTGGATGGTGATTATGTTAAAATTTTCATCACTCCTTATCGTAGTCGCATCGCTGAGGAAGATCTGGAATTTTCGTATGGTGACTTTAATATTGATTTAGTGCTTGCTCTCAATGTCGCTAATGGCATAGATCTCGATGCTGCTCTTCGTGAGCATGGTCGCATCATGCACGATGCCGTAATTGTCGATATTACCACTGGCAATCCAGGCAAGCTCGGCGAAATTGAATGGAGTGACAAAAAATCCAGCTCTGTCGCGGAAATGATCTCAAACCTTCTTTTTAGCTTAGGTAAAAAACTAACCGTAGAAAAAGAAGAGGCCACGGCTTTTCTTACCGCTATTGTTGCCGCCACAGATCATTTTACTAAACCAAACACTACTCCTCGCACTATGCAGATAGCAGGAAAACTCATGGAGGCTGGTGCCGATCAACAGCTTGTTTCGCAAAATATTGCTATGGATACAGATAATCAGCTTTTCTCACTACCAGGTGATTTCTTTGGCAAAACAAAAGAAGAATCGGACGACGCCGCTCTCGATATTGATCATAAGTCTAATGCTGATGAGCCTAAAGAACAAGAGCCAAGCCAAGAGTCCGCCCCAGAACCAGAATCGGAACCAAATACAGAAGAAGATTCGCTCGCTGCAGATCTTAAGGCGGCTGAAGAGAGTTTAGCTAACGCTGCTGCGGAAACTACACCCGAAACAGTCCAAGAGCCGCTAAGAATAGACAGCGACGAAGGGTCAGGAGCCGAGTCTAGCTCTACAGGGGTTAATCTAACACCTAGCCCTGAATTTACCGCTACTTCAGAGCCAGTACCGGCTAGCGACTTGGCTCCAGTAGAATCAGCCATTAAATCCGACTTCATTTCCAGCGTTAAACCAGAAAAAATTCTCGCCCCGTCTGAAGGTTTTAATCCAGACGCTAAAGACGAGGGAAGTAGTAAATACGGCCAAATGTTAGAAGAAGCACTCGCAGAGGCTAATGCTGCTGAGCCAGCGCCACTTCCGAACTACACTCCAGAGCCAGCACCCTCATCTCCATCGTCAAACCCTGCTAGCTCTATAGCTCCACCAGTTGCTACCGAACCAGAAATTAACGGAGTTCCAGAAATAAACTATATGCCAATGCCAGGCGATGAAATTCTACCTCCGCCCCCAACGCCACCTATAGATTTTGAAGCGCCAATGCCGGCAGCACCAGTTGTGCCGGAAGTAGAATCTGCTGTTCCTGAGCCAGCGCTTCAGGAGACTGCTCCTCAAGAAACCCCACAACAGCCGCCTAATCCGGGTGCTTTCAAGATTCCAGGCATGTAATATATTGCTTTTTCGTCAAAAGTGCGCTATAATAGCAAATAGTGGATTCGTAGCTCAGTTGGTTAGAGCGCTGCCCTGTCACGGCAGAGGTCGCGAGTTCGAGTCTCGTCGGATCCGCCA
>R21__coassemble_767_pt1 | contig 24922 bp, 25 predicted proteins | sample R21__metabat2_low_PE_075 | metagenome-assembled genome bin R21
ACGCGGAACAGTAAACGCTTCTGCTACCTAGCCACGCAGCGCACGGAGTAGCCGTAGTAGCGATCGTTGAAGTACTGGGGGTACAAGTACCCATGCACATTGAAGTAGAGAATGTACGAGTCGTAGTCATTGTTGACTACAGACGACCAGTAGTAGCCGTCGGAGCCTACATCCCAGGACTCGCCTCCCCAGTACCCACCATAAGTAAAGAATACTGGCGTATTTTGAATATTGCCACTTGTGCCAGAAGTTAAGCTAAGCTGATTCTTGAGATATAAGAACGAACCAGAACCAGTTTGTGTAGTACCGCTTTTTGGTAGCATCCAGCCTGCTGGACAGATGGATTGGTTTACATCTTGATTCTGTGTAGTATAGCTACTAGAATCATTCATAGCCACCGCAGCTGTCCAGTTGTAGTAATTACCAATACTGTAATTCATATTACTGCCGTCTATACAGGCTGTGGTGCCATTGTCTAGTGTAGTTTCCCAGTTTTCATCTAACACGCCATTCCAACAAAGATTACCTGGATCGTACGACTCTGGCGAGGTCGTAGAATAGTTCCACGTCGTGACGCCTTTTGCATAAGTCGAAGTGCTTGGTGTCCAGTTTGCAGAAATATCGGTATTACTTGAGGTGTAAGTTACACTAGAGTTAAGATCCAAGTCTAGATTTTGTGTCATCCAGATATTGCCATCAGCAAGCTTCGCTATATAATATTCTTTTTCATCACGATTATCTTTCAAGGAATATTGTCTATCCTGTACCATACTATTAACTACATCAGTCTTCTCACTACTCGTGAGCGTAGCAAACTTCTGCATGTACTCTAACTGATTAATCGAGCTAATCGTACCAGGGTTATTCACGATCGCCGCGAACACGATGGTAGTGCCATATACGCCAGCTGGGGTGTTGTTATCAATTTTCGCCCCAAAAGACAGCTCAGTAGTATTAGCATTAGCGTTAGTATTCGTAGTAGCGATATCAGTGGAAGTAGTCGGCACTGGCAGATAATCTGTCGAAGCATCTACGCCATTTTTCACACAAGTAGTACACTTATAGCCCCACATATTCGTAAGGCCAGATGTGGACTCGATCGTCGCTTGAGTCCAGCCGGTCGCTGGCATATCTGTAGTCGTGAATGGCGCCACTGTTGGCGTAGTGCCATTATTTAACGCTTCCGTACGCTTCAAGGCTCCATTTAAGCTAGGATCTGTCACCATTTTCAAGGAATAACCATACTGACTACTAGTACCTACCGTAATACTAAAATCTTCAGACCCAAACCTACCACTGCTGGACGGCGTAAGATCTAGCACCACCGAGCCACTACTGATCTCCATCTCTAGCGTCTCAGATGAAGCATCTAGCTGAAACGATACCGTTGCTGCAGAGGCATAGCTCGCCTGCAAAGTAGTCCCAAAGATCGCAGCTACCCCAAGCACCGCACACACACTGCCAATTTTAACCCACGCTTTACCACTAAGTGTATGTATTTTCCTTTTCATACCACCATATTAGCATAGCCTTTTTCAAAAATCTAGTGTTTTTTACGCATTTTCCAAATATGCGTCGATCAGCCCGTCCAGCTTACCGTCTAGCACAGCATCCGGGTCAGTCTCTTCATGTCCAGTACGGGTATCTTTTACCAACTTATATGGTTGCAATACATAATTCCTAATCTGCTGCCCCCAGCCTGCCGATTCTCCGGCCCTTAGCTCACCTATCGTAGCAGCATGTTGCTCTAATTGCATTTGCGCTAATTTGCCACGCAATATTTCCATCGCTTTTTCTTTGTTTTGCAATTGCGAGCGCTCATTCTGAATCGCTACCACCGTATTTGTGGGCAAATGCGTAATCCTCACCGCCGAGTTAGTCGTGTTTACTGATTGCCCACCATGCCCACCAGAGTGATACACATCTATCCGCAAATCTTTTTCGTCAATCACCACTTCAGTATCCGCCTTGATCACCGGCAACACCTCCACCAAAGCGAACGAAGTCTGCCTGAGATTATTCGCGTTGAATGGCGAAAGCCTCACCAACCGATGTACACCATGCTCAGATTTCAACATACCATACGCATTCACACCGCTCACCTCATACACTGCCGTCTTAATGCCAGCCTCTTCACCCTCTACTCGCTCGAGCAAAGACACCTTAAAACCTTTTTGCTCAAAATACCTCAGATACATCCGCTCCAGCATCGACGCCCAATCCATCGCTTCCACCCCACCAGCTCCAGAAGTGATCCTGAGAATTGCATCATTTTGATCATACGGCCCGGTAAACCTAAGTGCCTTTTTCAGCTCGGCGAAGTTGTCTTCCATCGCCTCCAGCTGCCCGGCAATTTCATCTTTCAAACTATCATCCGATAATTCTAATAATTCCCTAATGTCCGCCAGCTGAGTCTTTAGCAGTACCCAAGCTTCTGTTTCATCATTTAATTTCGCCAATTCCTGATTTTTCGCAGTTGCCTTTTCTACATCCCGCCAAATCTCCGGCTCCGCCACTTCCTTTTCTAGAGCCTCAAGATTTGCCAGTTTTTTATCAATTTCCAGCTTCTCGTACGTTTTTTCAAAATCTTTTGTCAGACTTTCTAGTTTCTTATTCAGCTCCTGCATACGCCAATTATACCACACGGTATAAAACTAGCCCCTTGCGGGGCTAATTTTATTGTGTGAGATGCCAGGACAAATCACTAGAATTGAATTCTAGTCGCATTTGTTCCCGACCAACCAGAACGTCGAAAATGTGCAGCGTGACTTGCCCCGCGAAGTGAATTTGGGTGCGGAGAAGTTCTGTCACTTCGGTTTCTTTCTGACCGCGTCGCCTAAAAGTTAGTGGCTGACATGGTGTCATTTCGTAACCGAAGAGCGCCATCACCTCGACTTGCTCTGTTTTATTTTTGTTGTTAAAGTTTTTCATAAAAGACTCCTTATTGATTAATTTAGAGTCATTTATGTGAGCCTGATTTATTGGCTCCTGGCTGCAAATGCAAATGACAAACATTCGCAGCTTTGAAACTTTTCTCTATACCAGGGACCGAAGTATGGCTAGAGTAATTCCATTATATCATAACGGTTGTTTTTATATTCAAGCAAAATTCGCCAAGATTTCACGCGCCTCTTTTACCGAATGAGTCTCCATTAATTTGGCACGCAAGTCTGAAGCTCCTGGAAAATTATTGATGTAAATTTTATAAAAATGCTTTAAAGGTTCGTACGCGAAATATTTATCCGGGTGTGCTTTTTGATATTTTTCGGCTTGTTTTTCGTATAAATCTAAATGCAAATATAATAATTGCATTAATTCTTCTTGACTCGCTATGTGATCAGTAAAGCAGTATGGATTTTTGAATACGCCTCTTCCGATCATAAAACCATCTACTTCTGGGTATTTACTATAAAGTTCTTCCGCTTGCGCTCGATTCATAATGTCGCCGTTAATAATCAATTTTGTCTCGGGGCTTATAGAGTCGCGTAATTTTATAATTTCGGGTATTAACTCATAATGTGCAGATACCTTGCTCATTTCTTTTTTCGTACGGAGATGCACGGTAAGTGCAACTGGATGTTGGTTCAAAAGCGTCGCAAGCCAATCTTGATATTCTTCTACTTTTGACCAGCCTAGACGGGTTTTTATAGATACCGGTAGATTGGTAGATTTTTTAGCATTTTGGTAACATTCTACCGCTAAATCTGGCGTTCTAATCATAGCAGCACCACCACCAGCTTTGTTGACATGTTTGTCTGGACAGCCAAAATTAAGATCTATGCCACTAAATCCCAACGAACCAAGCGCCTGACAAATTTCCGCAAAATGCGCCGGGTTTTTACCCCAAATTTGGGCAATTATAGGCTTATCTGTGCTGTTAATTTCTAATCTCTCAAGTGCATTTTCGCGTCCTTTTTCTGATGCATAGCTAGATACATTAGTAAATTCCGTAAAAAACAAATCTGGTCTTCCGGCGGCCGCAATTACGGCACGAAAAACTACATCTGTTACACCTTCCATTGGCGCTAAGATTAGAAATGGTCTCGGTAGATTATTCCAAATATTCATGTCTTTCCTAAAGTTAATCCCACCTAGGTAACATAGCATACGGGCAACAATAAAACAAGGGGGGACTACTTGTGATATAATAATTACATGAAAATTGCATTACTTGGATACGGCAAAGAAGGTCAAGCCGCCGAAAAATATTTCAAAAACAAATACAACGCTACCTTTGACGTCTTCGAAAATCTCGCTCCGACAGAATTTGCCAATTTAGATTATTCACCTTACGACTTAGTATTAAGAAGTCCATCTATTCCACCATTTTCGCAAGACCCTAAATTCACTTCTATCACGCGTTACTTTTTTGATCACTGTCCGTGTAATATCGTTGGCGTCACCGCTACTAAAGGTAAAGGCACTACCTGTTCATTTATTAAATCTCTTCTCGATGCTGGCGGATACGACGCTTATCTAGTAGGCAATATTGGTACTCCAGCCATCGAGATTTTAGACCAACTTACGCCAAATTCCGTAGTGGTTTATGAAATGTCCAGTTTCCAGCTTTGGGATTTAGAGAAATCTCCGCACGTTGCAGTAATTGGTCATCTAGAGCCCGATCATCTCAATGTTCATCACGGCTTTGAAGATTATCTTAATGCAAAATCTCACATTTGCGCCTACCAAACTAACGATGATTATCTAATTTATTATTCCAAAAATCCAGACTCCGCCCGCCTTGCCGAAAGATCTCCCGCCCACAAAATTCCATATCCATTTGATGTGCCAAACGACATCCTAGATTCTATCACTTTACCCGGCGCGCACAATCGCGAAAATGCCATTGCTGCTATCGCTGCTGTAGCCAGTTTTAGAAATTTATCGCCCAACGAATATCTAAATAGCTGCACAAACGAAATCAAATCCGGCCTCGCCAATTTTCATGGTTTGCCACACCGCCTAGAATTTATCCGCGAGATCAACAATATTCGTTATTACGACGACAATTTCTCAACCAATCCAGCTTCCACTCGCGTAGCAATCAACGCTTTTCCAAATGATAACGTCATAGCCATCATAGGCGGACGTGACAAAACTGATTATGCAGATTTACCAGAAATTTATGAAATTATTTCTTCGCCAAACGTTAAAAAAGTTATTTTAATGGGTGAGTCCGGTCACGAAATAGCCAAAAAGCACCCAAACGAAAACTTTACTCTCGCTGATTCCCTAGAATCAGCAGTGCAATCCGCCAGCCAAGCCGCTACAAATTATGATTCGGCTATTGTATTAATGTCACCCTCAGCCGCCTCATTTGACATGTTCAAAAATGTCTACGACAGAGGTGAACAATATCAAAGAATAGTTAATAAGTTATAATCAAAAATTCAAATGCGCCTCTAAGCCCGAAATTACGGCCTTTTCCACCGATGACACCGTTGCAAAACCTTTTATACCAGAGCCAGCAAACTCTCTTGCTAGCTCTATCATCCTGTTTTTATCAATTCCTTGAATAATATTCGGCATATTATCGTATTTTTCTACAGTTTCATTCGTGAAATAATTTTCCGCATAATAATCTGCCACTTGCCCCACCGTCTGCGCTCCCATTTGAAATCTCCCCAGTGCATAAGATTTTGCCGCCTCAAAATCAGCATCTGATATTTCACCATTCAAAGTCTTCATCATTTCTTTTTGAATCAAATCAAACAAATCTTCCGCATTTTCTACATTTACTTCACCATCAAAGTCCCAATAAGTATTGTTTGCATTACTTGCCACCGAACTACCCATACCATACACTAGCCCTCGCTTCCTTGCCGTACCAAATATCTTTGAATTTGTCGTACCATTCAAAATATGATTTAAACAATTCATCGTAAACACTTCATTCGGCTCCAAATGTCTCGGTGTCACTAATGAAAATCCAAAAGTAATGTTGCTGGCATCCTTACGCCGGATCGATACCGCTTCTGAAGAATGTAAATCTGCCTTAGGAATTTCAAAACTCTCACCCTCTTTGAGTGGCCAACTCTCAAGCTCGTGAATTATCTTATGTTTCCTACCTTTTATCTTGCCGGCTATAATAAATAGCATATTTTTTGCTGTATGAGTACGCCGGTAATGCTCACGAATATCTTTTAGTTCAATGTTAGAAATCGTCTTGAGCCGCTCCGACAAATCCAAAATATCTTCACCCACTGCCTGCTGTACTCTTGGCCACAGCAAACGATAATAATCATTCATATAACCAGTAAGTTCGCTCCTCACATTCGCTTTTTCGCTCTTCAACTCTTCCTCATTAAATTTTGGCTCACAAATAGACACTTTTTGTAAGCCCATAATTCTATCCCATTCAAAATCTGCACATTCCGTTTCATAACACACCGAAATATCACTTGTCCAGGCATTATGATAGGCTCCGTTTTTTGTAAATTCGGCCTCAAACGCCTGTTCATCCTTAAACTTTGCATTCGCCCCAAAAGCCAAATGCTCTACTACATGCGGTATCTCGTAAACTTTATGATTTTTGGCATACATCATGCCGGCACGAAATTGTATACGCGTCGCCATTACGCTGGCCCCAGGGAGATCTATCAATAGCCCCCTTGCACCATTTTTCAACCGAACTTCTTCAACTGAATGTTTCATTTCCGCTTCGATTTGGATTTTTTACGTTTACTTTTAGACTTCGTTGTCTTTTTTGCGGCGACCGGTTTCTTAGCACCTTTCTTCGTAGTCTTTTTGAATTCATTATCAAGATTTTTTTCGCCCTTACTAATTTCATTCACGCCACGCTCAGTTTGAGATTCAGCCATCTTGGTGAGTTCACTCTCATATTCTTCACCGTCTGTCACATTATCGGCTCTCGCTTCCGCAGGAGTGATTGATAGCAAAATCTTCAATACTTCCTCGCGCAAATTTCTCTGCAAACCATCAAACAATTTCTGCGATTCACTTCTATATTCTACTAGCGGATCTCTCTGCCCAACGCTGCGCCAATGAATGCCTTCACGCAAATGCTGCATATTCTCAAGATGCTGCATCCAAAGTGTATCTAAGACTTTCAAATACACTTCACGCTCCACCTTGCGCATCGTCTCTGCGCCAAATTCAGCTTCTTTCTTTTTGTAAGCTTCCTCTACCGCCTCAAGCGCCAACTTTTCACGCTCTTTTTCTTTGCGTTTTATGCCGATACCATGGATCAAATCGTCATCAAAATCAAATACAGCCTTAAATTCCTTATCGAAATTCTTGTTAACTTTGCTCGAAAACTCCGTCAGCATCTTTACTTCATCACGCATCAAACGCTTAATCTCTGGATAAATATCATCACCCATCAAAATTTTCCGACGCATCATATAAACCACGCGACGATGACGATTAATCACGTTATCATACTGCACCACATTCTTGCGAGAATCAAAGTTAAATCCCTCAATGCGCTTTTGTGCAGCTTCCAAAGTCCTCGAAATAGCCTTCGTCTGAATCGGCGTTGTTTCATCTACGCCCAACCGAGTCATCAACATCTTCACTCTATCACCCTGGAAAATTCGCATCAAATCATCTTCACAACTCACAAAGAACTGCGTTATACCAGGATCGCCTTGACGACCACCACGACCACGTAGCTGATTGTCTACGCGTCTAGAATCGTGTCTTTCTGAACCTATCACTACCAAACCACCAAGTTCTTTCACGCCCTCGCCAAGCTTAATATCGGTACCACGACCCGCCATATTGGTAGCCAAGGTAATAGCACCCTTTTCACCAGCCTTAGCAATAATTGCCGCTTCACGCTCATTATTTTTTGCATTCAAAATTTCATATGGCAAACCAAATCCGTCCAAATATCTTGCGATTTCTTCATTATTAGCGATTGAGCCAGAACCCACTAGTACTGGCTGGCCTTTCTCATGATATTTCTTTACTTCCTCAGCAATCGCCTTCAGCTTGCCGGCTTTAGTCTTATAAATCAAATCGTCTTTATCCACACGTGCAATAGGCTTATTGGGTGGAATCTGAATTACGTCAAGCGCATAAATCTGTTGAAATTCTTCAGCTTCAGTGAACGCCGTACCAGTCATACCAGACAATTTCTTATATAATCTAAAGAAATTCTGGAACGAAATCGTAGCCAAGGTCATTGATTCTTGCTTTACTACCACACCTTCTTTAGCCTCAATCGCTTGATGCAATCCTTCATTGTACCTACGCCCCTGCATCAAACGACCAGTATGCTCATCTACAATTACTACTTCACCAGAATTCGTCACTACATAATCTTTATCACGCTTAAATATTACTTCAGCTCTAAGCGCTTGCTCCAGATGGTACACTAGTGGAGTATTTTTTGTAGAATAAAGATTATCTACACCTAAAATTTTCTGAATTTTATCAATACCAGTATCAGTCAAAGTCACGCTGCGACGTTTTTCATCCAAAATATAATCTTCTGGAGTCAGTCTATCTGCAACCTTTGCAAACTGATAATAAGATTCTGGATTATCACCAGCCGGCGCCGAAATAATAAGTGGCGTCCTTGCTTCATCAATCAAAATCGAATCTACCTCATCTACGATCGCAAAATTCAACTCTCTCTGGCGCAAATATTGTACTTCGCTAGTCATATTGTCACGCAAATAATCAAAACCAAATTCGTTATTAGTACCATAGGTGATATCTGCTGCGTAAGCCTCTTTACGTGTAGCCGGGCGAAGATGACGGAATCTCTCATCCGCATGATCTTCATTTTCGTATTCGGCATCATAAATAAATGAAGCTTCATTAATAATCACGCCTACACTCATACCAAGAAAATCATAAACTGGACCATTCCAACCGGCATCACGTTGCGCAAGATAATCATTCACCGTCACTACATGTACGCCACGTCCAGTCAAACCATTAAGATATGCCGGAAGCATTGCTACGAGAGTTTTACCTTCGCCAGTCTTCATTTCTGCCACTGCGCCTTCGTGTAGCACCATACCACCGATCAATTGTACATCGTATGGCCTAAGCCCCAAAATACGTTTAGATGCTTCTCTAGCTACTGCAAACACCTCTGGCAACAAATCATTCAATATTTTGGTGTCGTCTACCGGCTGACGCTTTTTAGCACCCTTCTTACCTGTATTTTTTTCAGTATTTGCGACCTTTAGAGCCTTCGCTATTCTTTCCTTGAATACCTCCGTCTGTTTTGCGAGCTCCTCATCGCTCATTGCCTCGTACTTAGGCTCTAACTTTCCTATTTCTTGAGCCTTTTTCCACATTCTCTTCAGAATTTTTTTCTGAGCATCACCAAATACCCCCTGCAAAAATTTAGTTAGAGCAGTCTTGTCGGCTAGCTTATCGGTCGGTTTTTTTTCTTTAACTTTTTTCACAGCAGGCTTCTTGCCGGCATCGGTTTTCTTCACCATATATTAACTCCAATCTACCCCCAATTCTATCACACTATCTTCTCTTTATAAAGAGGTCTTTTAGGCTTCTTTTTTGACGATGCGGCTGCACTTCCAACTTATAGCGTCGGATTTGTCCGGTCAGCTTCGCCTCAACAAGATCCACCCCAGCAAACACATTTGAGCACTCATCTCGCGCCGCCAAAACCTTACCGCCCGGGATTTCCATTGCTGCCGAAATCTCATATTTATCGCCCTTATTTTTACCAATCTCTGAAACAATCACCTTTGCTACAACATCTTTTTTTGATCCTTTTGGCAAATAACGGTCCAACTTTCCGATCCGCTTCTCAGTATACTTACGAAAACCTTCTTCCACCCTAAAATCATTGCCAGTAATTTCGATTTTTTCTATCATTTTTCCTCCTTTTATAATTCTTCTTTTCCACCTAAATATGGACGCAAAACCTCTGGAACTTTAAACTTGCCACCTTCATTAGCATAATTTTCCAAAAGCACTACCAATGCTCTCGCTAGTGGTATTGCCGTACCATTCAAAGTGTGTACAAATTCCACCGTACCATCCTTACGACGTACTCTTGCATTTACTGCTCTCGCTTGGAAATCAGTACAGTTCGAACAGCTCGTAATTTCCTGATACTTCTGATTTACCGGCGACCAATATTCCATATCATACTTTTTTGCCGCTGGAGCACCAAGATCACCCGCCGCAATATTTATCACGTGATATGGAATACCCAGACCTTGCCAGATTTCTTCTTCTATTGCTAATATTTTTTCGTGCATTTCTTTACTTTGTTCTGGTAAACAAAATACATACATTTCTAACTTATTAAACTGGTGCACTCTGAAAAGTCCGCGAGTATATTTACCATAAGTCCCCGCCTCCTTTCTAAAACATGCCGAATAGCCAGCATAAAAGAGCGGCAACTTATCCTCATCAATAATTTCATCCATATGATAGCCAGTAAGCGGCATCTCCGCCGTAGCAATCATTGCTAAATCTTCACCTTCAATAAAATATTCGTCAGACTGCTCGGAGCTTCTCGGATTAAATCCACATCCCTCAAGCACCCTACTCGACACCATATCCGGCACCGTCATATATGTAAATCCATGCTCCAATACTTTTGAAAGCCCATATTGCAAGAGCGCATTCTCGAGTAACGCCATCTCACCCTTAAGATAATAAAACTTTGCTCCAGCCACCTTGGCTCCCCGCTCAAAGTCCACCCAATCTCGACTCACTGCATAGTCCAAATGGTCTACGCCTGTTTTATGATTTTCACCCCATTTCTTTACCTCGACCGAACATTCTTCGCCGCCCAACGGCACATCGTCAAAAATCACGTTTGGTACAGATTTAAGCAAACCGTTCAGTCGCCCCTCCAGCTCAGATAATTTGCTTTCCATTCCAGAAAGCTCTGCCTTCACAGCTTTACCTTCTTCTATAAGCTCTGGTGCCGGCTTACCACCTTTCATCTTGCCAGCAATTTCATTACGTTTTTGTCTTAGTTTCTCCGCTTCGGCTAATACTTTCTTGCGTTCATCATCCACCTTCAAAACTTCTTCAACGTCAATCTTGTAACCTTTTTCTCTAGCAGATTTTTTTACTAAATCTAAGTTTTCTCTAATAAACTTCACATCTAACATAATAACTGTATTATATCATTATTTCAGTTCATTAAACAAATTTTGCCAATCCTCCAGATTAAGATCTGCCGGCCGCGCATCCGTACTTATTCCTACCTTTTCAAAAATCTCCAAAATTTCACTCTTAGATTTTAAAGTAGCAATATTATGAGCCACTTTTTTCCTAGGCGACGAAAAGCCCATTTTTATCAACTTAAATACATCATCACCTACCTCTGGCGCCTTTGGCTCCATAATTAATACCTGGCTATCCACCTTTGGTGGTGGAGCAAATTCATCTCTTAGCACCACAGGGCCCAACTTTACCTCGGCTCTATTTTTCACCATCAATGACAACACCGATTCTTTTTCACTTGCGATTCGCTCCGCCACTTCTTTTTGCATCAGCAAGACCACCCTCTTAGGCAGATTCTTCGTCTTCAAAATCTTCTCAATTATAGGGCTCGTAATGTAATAAGGTATATTTCCGGCTATCACATATGGCGCTTCTATATTATCTAAATCGTATTTTAAAAAATCTGCATTTACAACTTCTAAATTTTTGCCAGGAAATGACTTCGGCAAATTTTCTGCTAACTTCGCATCAAATTCTATTGCTAGCACCTTATCAAATCGTCTTAAAAGGCTCGCCGTCAAAGTACCAAGCCCCGGACCAATCTCCACACACAGCCCACCTTCGCCAGAAAGCTCAGCAATCTCATCCAATATAGCCCGGTTTTTCAGCCAATGCTGCCCCAAAGATTTATTATTTTTCATTTAATACCACCCGTGCGAATACCAAAAATCAAGCGCTTGTTGCCACCCACCATATCTACCATTCACATAGCCTATCATCCATTTTATCTGCGTCACAGGATTCGTCTCCCAATCTGCCCCCGCTGAAGCCATTTTGCTACCAGGTAATGCCTGTGGGATCCCGTATGCCCCCGACGCGTTTCGCGCATCTACCCTACAACCACTTTCATGATAAATCAAATCTATCGCCGCAGATAAATCTGCCTCCGATATACCAGCTTGTTTGGCCCATTCCGCACAGGTCACCGCCTCCGGTGGTACTGATTTTTTAGCGCCCACCGCCACTATACGGGCCACCGGCTCGCGCACTACCTCCTCACGCTCCACTTCGCGCAAAACCTCCACGTTGTTTACATATTGTACATTATAATAAACACGCTTCATACCCACCTCACCAATCTGCCGCACTTCACTCATTCCAGATTGCAAATTATAGTCTCTCACAGTCTCTTCAGAAAAAGCAATTTCCTCTTCCACCGTCAAAGTTCTGCCGCCATTTCGCGTAATTTCATACACACTCATCGCTCCAGCTTCCAAAAATGACCTGTTTGGCACTGATTTTATTTCATCTCCATCATAAATTGTCATCCCAGCCTCTCTAGCAATTGCCTTCGGATCACGATTTGCCGTCATCAAGTATTTTTCTACCGCGCCATCTTTGATCATTACTGGCGCAGATCTGTATATATTTATAAAGAAATTGTTGTTATTTATCTCAGTCTCAAGCCCTGGTTCCACTATATCGGCATCATCAATTAATATTCCGGCCCTCTTAATCGCCTCCCCCACCGTCTTTGCATCAGTTTTTACTGTCAACTTCATATCATCATCATAAAAAGTCACAAAATAATCTTCAGATTGCACAAAAGTCGTATCTTCACCCTCCGCAAAAGTAGCTTCACTATGATGTTTTGCCGAAACAACAAAAACAAACGACAAAATAAATATCGTTACAGCAATCAAAACCTTATCGATATTCCGAGAAAGTTTCATATCCCTATTATATCACATTCATGCTTAAAATAAAAGCTATCCACCTCAAATCAACCCCAAATTATCAGATAAAAAGAAAAACCCACTGCGAGATGGGTTTTTATTTAATTTCTAGGTGAAGAACTAAGACGCACCTCCAAAACAACTCTACACCCTACTACCTCCAACGGCTCTGATCTCTCTCAACGTTGATTGATCCGAACCTACTCTTATTTTAGCATAGCCAATATTCATGTCAACATTGATTTTTGTATTTTTTATATTGTAATATAATCATTGTTTCATCCGAAATAACAGAGGTAAATTCTAAAAACCGAACACCACAACATTGACTTTTTAGCATAAGTGTGATATAATAAAAGCATAAGTTATTTCGAACCCAAACCAGATTCAAAATACATCAGTACGTAATCCCAACCCCAAGATAAATCAAATCCAGATGATGTATAACTATTAAACTTAAAATACGGCATCCCAGAAGCTCGCTCGGATGTCTTTTTTGCATTTGCAACTACCTCATCAAGGGTATCATCATTTTTCACGCAACTTTCGAAATTTTCACCCAAACCTACACTTTTACCAATCTCCACCCAATAATCTTTACCTAATTTATTAAATTCCGAAAATGCCGACTTGCCAGACGCTTCAAAATACTCTTCCCACACCTTAGAAATCGCCAAATTATAATAATCCCAGAACTTCCCCTCATTTTTCGCACAATAAGTCGCTACGGCACCATATCTAGACTCTATCGGGCGAGATTCGCCATACTCATACAAAAAATCAGACAATCTCACCTCTAATAAAATATCATTCTGCTCTATGTAGTTCAAAAACTCTTCTTCATTTTCTACAATTGCATTCTCAAAGGCCACACAATACGGGCATGCAATGTCAGAGTATATGACAAAATAATTACTCGCATCCATATTTCCCACCGTAGTTGCTTCATCCCAAACCTTTTCCGAATTTGGCACTTTTTGATTCATACTCGCAATAATCGCCGCAAAAATCACAACTACTACCACTACCACGCCGATCACCCTAAGCGCTTTTTTCACACTCCTCCTTTTTCTTCAAATATTTTTCGTTTACTATTATAACATAGGTCTCCTCACCTATCCGCTTCAAAGAAAGAACCGCAATAATGATTGCTAGCCACGTCACAATGCTGGAAATTACCCCAGTTACTGCCAACCCGCCAGTCGAAAAAACCGCACCAAGAAGTGGCGTCAAAAGTGTAGTCCCACAAGTCGGGCAACCCGCTCCAAGGGCAATCAGCCCAGTAACTATCCCAGCTTTTTCTACGTTAGCCGAATTCGACGTATCACCACCACTAGAAACCCGTTTTTTATGCCAAATCAACACAATTAAACCTATCAGTGCCCCCTGCAAAAGTGAAATCAAAAACACAAAAAGCCAATCCGTCACCACCATGTTTATACCAAACACCCCAATAAATGCATCACCAATAATCTTCATACTTCCACCAAACCCGCTCGCCGCCATCAATTCAAATTTAGAAAATCCCCCCGCAAGTAAATTCATCAAAGTCCCAAAAAACAAAAACGCTATGCTAAAACCCGCCCAAAATCTCTTTTCGCGCGTCGCCAACAAAATTCCCTTGCCAGCGAGTGCAAAACCATCACACCACTTCCTCCAATTCATAAATCAATTTTAGCACAAAAGCTATCGAATTTAACGAAATTCTTTCACCCTGTAAGAGCGAGATTCTACTTCACTTTCCCCTATCACGATACATTTTTTCGCTACCTTAGCCGCATAAGCCATCTTGTCACCTAATTTCTTATCCAAAGCCACCACCATAGCAGACTCACCGCCTTTTCTCACCTCATTTGCCACTTCGGTAGCATATGCCAACTCATTTTCCGTAATTGGTACCACTGCTACATCTACCGGTTGCGTATTCTGATTTTTTACCAAACCATATTCATTAAGCACATAAAACAATCTCGTCAACCCTATCGAACCACCAACTCCTGGCAAAGTTTGATCCGTAAAATATCCTGCCAAATTCTCATAACGCCCGCCCCCACACACTGAACCAACCTGACTATATTCTGGCAAATTAAACTCAAACACTGTACCAGTATAATAATCTAACCCTCTCACTATTTTCATATCAGCAACAATCGCATCGCCATAACCTTCCGCCTCCAAAATACCCATTACGGTATCAATCTCTCTAATACCAGCCAAAAACATTTCATTTTGCACACCCATTGAAGACAATTTACCAACAACCTCTTCGCGCCCGCCACGAATTTCCATAAAATCAAGCATCATTTCAACGCGCTCGCTCCCTAGACCAATCTCTTCAAATCCACTCTTGGTCTTTTCTAGCGGCACCTTTTCGGCGTGGTCAATAATGCTATAAATATCCTCAGATTTATTTTCCAAATTAAACTCCGCGATCAGCCCCGACAAAATCTTACGATTGCTAATTCTGGCCAACACTGGGGTGTTTAACTCAAACCCAAAAAAAGCATCCAGAAGCGTCGCAATCACATCCGCATCATAATAAATCGGTAAATTTCCACGTCCAATTACATCCACATCACACTGATAAAATTCACGAAATCGCCCCTTTTGAGCCCTTTCGCCTCGAAAATTACGCCCAATCTGCGATACCTTAAAAGGAAAAGTCAAATCATTTTCATGCTGCACTACATAACGAGCCAAAGGCACCGTGTGATCAAAACGAAGCGCCTGGTCAGCCTCATCTGCAGTCTCTGCTGTTTTAAACACCTTATAAATCTGCTTCTCTGTATCACCGCCAGCCTTTGCCAACAAAATATCACAACGGTCAATAATCGGCGTCTCGATATTTAGATATCCATGTCGATGATATACTTCGCCAATTTTGTTTTTAAGTTTGTTAAAAGTAGCCTGAGCCTCTGGTAAAAGCTCCTGCATACCAGAAATTGGGTTAGTATTCATCTTTTTCATACTTTTAATTATAGCACATATGTGATACAATACTAAGAAGTTGGCTCTGTAGCTCAGTTGGTAGAGCAGAGGCCTGAAGAGCCTTGTGTCACTGGTTCAAGTCCAGTCGGAGCCACCAGATTATATCCAACTCGGCATTTTCGCCGATTTTTTAGTGAAAAGTCTAAAATCCTATTTTTTTGAATATTCGTCTGTTTGAATTTTATTTTCTTCTTCAAGATTTAAACTAACATTTTCATGAGTCGTATCTTTTACTTCTTCCATAGTTATAATTTTTGCCCCAGACTCACTATGTGTATTATTTTTCTTTAAAGCTCTACGCGATAAACTTAAACAAATAGCACCAACGACAAACAACAAAATAAACTGCCAATCTCTCAGTATACTTAGGATTATATTCCCAACACCATTTATACTCTCACCGGTATCAGGATTAACTGTGATCAATAAATTTCCTACTATTGTTACGATAGTCATTAAAACTGAAAAAGAAATCAAAACAATTCCAACCGTACGCAAAATCGCCGCAACAGACAATATCTTTAAATTTTCTCTATTGTTCATCTTTATATACTTCCTTTTTCAACCCAGAGTTCGTCGTTGCTATCAAAATTCGCTTCCTAGCTTTTTCCAAAAGTTCCGTCACATATACCGATTTTAAAGCCTTATATTTCTTACGATCAAAACCTGCGAGCTTAGCAAACTCATACTTCTTCTCAAAATATTTCTCCGCCTCTTTAGGATTTCTTCTAAGATAATCCCGCAGAATAATAAAATCCTTATAAGAGTTCTCATTTACCGGGCAAATATGCACATGAAAATCTCCTTCGCCCGTCTCCTCTAGGCTAGTCGCAAGAAAAATTCTATCAGCATGACTATCGTTTCTCTCAAAATAACCATTTTTAGTCAAAATATCACGCACCCTTACCATTTCATCAGCATCTTTTACGCCCACCAAAATATCAACGATATTCTTGCCACCAATACCTACCGCACTACTTCCTACATGCTCAATTTTTACATGACCCGGCAAAAAATCCCGTATTCGGCTTTTTTCACTTTCAAACCGCTCCACTAAGTCACTAGAATATTCATTTATCTCTACCGTCATACATTGATCTTTCTTCAACCTTACTCATAATAGCCCCATAGACGCTATCTCCTTGCGGATAGTTAATCCAATCCTTGTGCCCCTCGTCCGCTTCTGCAGCCGCACTTATCGCATTGCCAAAAAACAAATCTAGGGCTTTTGTGTCACTATAAAGTTTCTCAAGTTTACTATTTTCTAGGTAATGCCCTTCTAAAAATTTTAGCATCTGTTCAGATTGCGCCTTTAACTCTCTCAGTACGCACCATTTCGCCTTCGCTGATAGCTCATCACGTTTCGTAGACATCAAACCAGTACTCGACATCCTGAGTTCAGTAATCTCTTGTGATATCTCTGGCGAAAAGCCCACCACAAATCTCGGCATTGCCGCAATTCTTCCTTTTTCTATTAATGGATTGTAGCTAAAATTATCCTCAAAGTATTTTACGCTCGAAAAACCTGGCGCATTAATATCTCTATCATAATGCCTCCACGACATTTTTTTACTAAGTCCATCGCTATCGGTATTATAAGTCATATCCAAAGCAAATGGTACCGGCTTAAAATCAGTATCAGCATTACACACTAAGCACACTGCATCTAAATGGTTTACAAAATCATCATATTCACTTGAAAGAAAAACCATAGATTCTTTCCCTTCACCATCAGGAAAAAGTCTATCAAATTGTTTTTGTTCATGAAACCAATCCATTTCCCCAATTTCCTGAGCAACAGCATATTCTTGTATACGTGAATCCGAAATACCTTGCTCCAGCAGAATACCCTTGCCAATTTTGATCCCCCTAATATGATTCAAGTCTCTTTTGATATCATCAGAAGTATATACGTCGTCAAAATCTTTTTCTTTAGGAGTTAGATCGTCGACATCCCTACAAATATCATTCCAATTATATATTTTCTCACTCATAAATCTATTATAGAACATCTTTATGAAAGTAAAAAGGGCTCGCCATATTTAAAAACGAGCCCCTATGTACGCTACTTCTTTAAACTCGGAATTATTTCCGTCATTAAAATATTTAATGTAGCGACAACTTTTGTCGAAATATAAGCATTATTGCAAAATGCCACATTTAACGACAAAATTCCATGCCGAAAGTCTTCCCAACTTGAAACCATATATAGCACTCCACCAGAGTTCCGTAATAATACAGCCTCCATCTTAGAAAAACTGCTCTTTACACACTCATAAGCAGTGCCTGGAAAGCGTATCTCTAACTTATAGATATCACTTTCATAAACCAAAGGCATTATCCTTACGCCCTTATGCTCAGGCTGACTTTCGTTCCAGATATTAATGTACTCCAAAACCTTATTTTCCATTTTAACACCCCCTTAAATAAGGCCTATCAAAACAGAGCTTTATTTCAAGCTAGTTTTGCTAATTATAGCACATATGCTTAAAAAAGTCAATAACAATACCATTTTATCATCTCTACTATTGACAAATTAAACCCCTTGTGCTATAATTAAAATATTGAGCCTACCGCTCAAAATCTAGCACCCAAGAGGTGAGTACGTTGAAAATTTTAAGAAAGGAGATTTTTCAGTCTCGGGCTTCTGCCCCTTATTCCCTATCTCAATTTAGGTAGTTAACCCTAAATTTTTATATATATTCAAATTATATAGAGAGTGATTTTATAAACAACATCACCAATACAACAACTACTAAGGAGGTAGAAAACATGGTAAAAAAAGCAGAAACCCTAAAATCTTTGGCGGAATTAAATCTATCAAAAAGAACTTGCGCCTATCTCGAAAGAGGATACGGCTCTACCAACGAAATCATCAAAGAAGGTAGAATCATAGCCTTTGGCTATCAAAAATACCCTGAAATGTTTAATACAGCTCCAAAATGGAAACTAGAGCTCATTACTGCTCTTGAAAAGGCTGGCTTTATTCGCCCTGTCACAGATTTTGCCCAATCGCTCAATATAAATTCTCTTTATGGAGCACTCCATGGGTATTATGATAGAGGCTTCATTACGTCGATAGACCAGCTCACCAACGAACAATATGAAAACTTCAAAGGCTACGACAAAGTAAAAATTGAAGCCATCAAAAGTGCGCTTCAATCACAGCTAACCAAAATGGAGTTCGAAATCATCTCATACCGTTTTGGTTTAGAAGACGGCTGTAATGCATCTCTTGATGATTGCGAAGAGCACTTTGGTGTAACCCGCGAGCGTATTCGCTATTGTGAGGCAAAAGCCTTAAGAAAATTAAGGGCTAGTAGACATCCTCTTCCTCCCATTCTAGAATCTTCAACAGAAGACAAAAAGCAGGTTGACTCCATTATTGAAGAAATTGAAGAACTTCATAAGAGTCCTGTTTACCAGAAGGAGGCCGAACTCAGACAAAGGTTGCGCATAATATCAATGATGCCTTTCGAACACGCTAAAAAGGCAAAAGAATATCTCGATGGCGGCGCTTCAGATTTTACAGATATTGAACGGTTCAATTTTAGTAGACGCACCTATAATTGTCTAAAACGCGCCGGTATCAACACCATAGCTGACATTATTAGGCAAGATGATTGGTCTAAAGTCAGAAATCTCAACAGACAAAATCTGGCAGAAATAGTAGAAATAGTCCATTCCGTAGGCTACACAAATTTTAATATTAACCTTCTTTCTTAAAAACCCAAAAGTCCCTGGCAGCCAGCCAGGGCTTTTTAATTTCACTCAAATAAGAAAAACCCTAGGCGTGTTTACTCAGCCATATTTATGATCATTCTACCTTATTTACAATGTGCAATACAACAAAAAATCCCCGACCAGCGGTCAAGGATTTTTCTTAATGTTCTCATCGGGGGAGAAATTTACTGAGAAAAGCTTCGTCAATTCCTGCATTTTTTAAATCCGTATAATAACATTCTCGATCAAGCTCATCAAGTTTATCAAATTCGCAGCTATTCACAAATTTTTCTATATCGATATTTGTTGCTCCAGCAAAGACCAAATAAAACATGGAATCAAATTTAGAATAGCCAATTTCATCGATAAACTTTTTCGCCAGGACATTAACATCTCCGCCAGCTTTAACATAATCATCAATAAAGCCGTCAAATCCGCAACTCTCAGTTATTTCCAGGATCTCCTTCATCGAATAAGAGTCAACGATTTTGTCTAGAGTGATTAACTCCGGCAGCTCCTTTACATTAAAGCCATAATAAATGCAATCTTCCCCATGACGCTCAATCCAAAGATCAACATAATCTGAAGCATTAACACCTAAATCTTTCCAAACATCAGGGTTATATTCAATTATGTCATCAATGAGAGCGTCCCCCACATGAGAATTCAGCCAGTCAACCATGCTATTTACAGATAATCCGTACTTGCGCAAGATTGAGAAGGTCTTAGACCATCTTTCCGGCCAACCGTCGTTGAATTTAAACAAACCTTTAGCAAGCTCAAATACAGTCTCGGCGCTAGCGCCCTTTTCAAGAAGAAACTCGACTTTTTTGTCGTCATCGACATCATTGTCAAAACATTTCTTAACGAGTGCATCAGCGGAAACTCCGCGCTCTACAAACTCATCCCAATGTTTTTTGACAAATTCAACACCAAATTTCGACATCATCTTCGTCGCATCAATCGACACGCCATAAGACAATAAAACGTCGTAATGTTTCCATCTATCTTTGCGAGACATCATTTTCGCCACCTGTTTTGCATCAAAACCAGCTTCCAAAAATTCACGCCAGCATTTCCGCATTTCCCGATTTACATCTTCGACTATGATACTATCACTCCCGTCAAATCTGTCCACCATTTCATCAAATTTTGCCTGCAAAATAATCTTTTCCATACATATTCTCCTCCTTGTAAATGTTCGAACATACCAGTAGGCCATATTCTACTCTGCATACAATTATAGCACATATGCTTAAAAAAGTCAATAACAATACCATTTTATCATCTTTACTATTGACAAATTAAACCACTTGTGCTATAATCAGACACAATAGTCACGTAGAAAGGGGGATTATTTTATGTCGACTATCGTTTCTTTAGAAGATTTTAGAGAACGGAGAAACACTTTAGCCTATAAGTGGGCCGTCAAGGAGCAAAAGGAATTAAATATTCCCGCTCCACCCGTGGAAATCAAGTTTGATTCCGACAGGCTAACACACAACGAGGATGATTGCTTTGTTTCCATTTTTTACAATAAGGATGACGGCAAAGCACTACTCCGGAGAGATTGGGATAAGGACCTCACAGTCCAGTATAATCTCCTCACTAATTATGAGGAAATTAAAAAAATCGCCCCAAACTCCCTAGAGAAATTGATACAAAATGGTATCAAACTCCAAGAACGATATAGGAAAGCACGTGTCTCTTATTAATCTCAAAGCCCCCGATTATTCGGGGGCTTTTGTTAATCAATAATATTATCCTTCTCGGTACCCAGCTTCTGCTTCTAGCCAACTTTCCCTGGTGCTATGCACACCACCACGGCTATCGATATAAGTCGTCTTCTCTACTGACTTTCCAGCAATACCCTGTTTATCTAAATCAGGAGATGCGATTGGCGTTGCACCCAAAGCCGCAGACCCAAGATCCTTCTGATTTTTTATAGTAGCAACATTTTCGACCGCCTCAGACCCACCAACGGGTTCGTTGCCGTCCTCATTGTTGACCGACGGCGCTTCTGGAAATTTCTCCATAGTATTATCTCCTTTCAATCTTTTATAATCATATAATAGCATACCCCCCTCCCCGAGTCAACAAATCACTCCCCTCTAAATATCCAACTGCAAATAAGCCACTCTACCACTTATGCGTACGTACATATAGACACATTGCCATAATTATGTTATAATAAACACTAGAGGGTCCGGAATAGATTTATCCAAAAAACTCTTACGCCCTCAAAAAATAGCCGGCGGGCATACGCAAGGAGGTATGCAGATTATGTATACTAAGAACCTTACCGTTAGAGAAATGTACGCGAGCATCGGGGACACCAACTATATCGTTGAGCTTTTTCAAAAAGGGCTCGAGATAAATAACGATCGGCTGGCCGTTTCCGCTATGGAAGAATTACTTCGCCGCGGCGACACTGATTTTATCGCCAAAGGCCTCAACCACGCTTTCGAGCAAGGTCAATTAACGCCGAAAAGTACATTGGTAACGTTGATCGCCAACTCACTTATGGATGGCGCACGAGAAGTAGATCCCATACTCCAGAGGTATGGAAAAGGGCTTTTGCGTGGTGAACTTATGGGACCATACCAATGGATCGCCAATCACGCCGATCAATTCCGAAAAGTACCAAAGTGTGGCGTCGTAAAAAATGCTCAGCCCTGGGCTTCAGCCCAAATTTGGGGCAAATCAGACATTTCCTAAAAATTAAAAAGTCCCTGGCAGCCAGCCAGGGCTTTTTGTAGTACCATTTTTTTAAATAATATGTTATAATGACAACATACCTTCGTGGGTCGGTAGCTCAGCTGGTTAGAGCACGGGCCTTTTAAGCCCGGTGTCGAGGGTTCGAGCCCCTCCCGACTCACCATTTTTTAAATCATCGGGCGGTTAGCTCAGTTGGCTAGAGCGCGTCTTTGACGTAGACGAGGTCAGAGGTTCAACTCCTCTATCGCCCACCACTAATTTATATCACCCAGACGGTGATTTTTTACATTCTTCTACACTATCAAAATTCACTATTGACAAAAATAAAACCATATGGTATAATGGAAGAACTGTAGCGATATGGGACACCCCCTCATGTCACTACGTATTTTAACTTGTTATGTAGTAAAGGGATCATATATATGTAGACACTTTATCCCCTGGGAAGGATAAACAGCCTAAGCTAAATCTACCCCAGAATTCTAAGCCAAGAATTCAAAAGGCTAAGATTTTACTTATCCGGCTGGATCTACACGGTATAGAGAGATCCCCAATGGTGTCTCTAACGTTTTGCCTCCCGTAAAGGAGTCAAAAATACAAAGAGGCTGGCCATAAGATCGGCCTAGAAAACCATTAACCTGCACCCAGCGGGGGCTTTCGCCATTGATATTAAAATATTGCTCAGAGATGGGCGCCTGTCAATATTTTTCGTACATAGCACTAGCCCACCCCCAGCATCAACGCATATTGCGTCGCCGGGGATTTTTCAAATCAAAAAATGACGCATATAAAAATCCCCTGGTACTCACCAGAGGATTAATATTTCCAATTACAGCAGTTTACTCAGACGCTTCTTGTCTACACCTCCCTTTTAAGCGTCTGAGTCCCCTCAGATAAGCTAGCTAAAGCTCAGCGATATCCATACAGCAGGTAACCACTTGGCCATCTGTCAAATATCCCAGCACGTCATCCGTAATGTACGTGTCGTAGCAAAGCTCATCATCTTTTAGAACGGCCAACTCCCATAAATCGTCTTGCCAACCATAGCTACCATGAGCCACTTTTATTATGGAAGCCCCGTATCCATTGGGGTAAATTACCTCATAAAGCAAAGCGTCCTCCCTCCATGTCTGCTTACAAGAAACAGCCAAATGGATTATAGACTCCCATGCCTCAGGGATAATAAAAGAAAAGTTCATCTCATTGATCATGATGACGACCTTTCCAACCGTGGCCTTCACATAAAATGCTTATAACCATAAAAGCGGCACCCATTCTCTTATGAGATGGGCGGAACCTCAAGGGCCCTTCTCCTATTCGGAAATGCAGCTTTAACTGCTGTTTTTAAAGTTCGATCTGCGGAAGCCTTATATCCACCACAGATAAACGCACATAGCATTGATTATAGCACATATGTTTAAAAAAGTCAATAGAGATAAAAGTTTTGTCTTGATCAAAAAAAATAACATATACGTATTGACTTTTTAAACCTTTTGTGCTATAATTAAAAAATAAATACGAAGGGGGTGTACATTAAAAAATAGTTTAATGTTTAAGTTGCAAAGGTGTCAAGATATTTGGAGATAAAGGGGGAATTTTCAATGACTAATATTAAAACTATTAAAAAATGGCTGCAAAAAGAAAGAGAAGAATGTTGGCGCATAGAGGAAGCTATATATGATTATCTTCTAGTTGATCCGAATAAAATAGAAAGACGCATTAACAGTTTGATAGAAAAAGGCATCGACGCTGAAGTGATCTGGAATTACTTTTATAAAATCAATGCCCGCAGTTATGAACAATTTAAAGCGGTTTTAAAAGCCTTAACAAAACATGGTTGGAATATCAATGATGATACTTTTAAAATCATCTTGGATCTTAAAAACCCCAATTTCATCGAGGAAATCTTTGATTTCCTAGGACCAAACAACATCTATATTGACTTCTATGACGAGGAGCTGCAAGAATTCTTACAACAAAAAGCCCATCCGAGCAAAGCTGTAGCCGGATTTTTAACAAGAATGCTTGAATATTATGGACAAGAAAGAGACGCTTATGGTTTTAAATTAATAGCAGCGTTACTTTATGGGGACGGAGACTGGACGGGCTTTCTGGTAGAGTACGACCGTAAAGAAATAGTCGTAGAAAAATATGCAGGCGGATTAGAAGCATTTGAAAAGGATTGTATCGTGCAGCACATAGACTGCGGTAGCGACAGCTACGAACGTCAACAAGCCAAAGAATATGGTTGGAACAATTTATATGGTTGGCTCGATGAATACGAACGGCTTCATGCCTTTGACAACATTTAAGAAAGGAGGGGGGAAACATTAAACTTTAAATGCCGACACCGTGTCGGCATTTTTTATTCCCTGTTACTTTATAACTTCCACCAACTTCCGGTGGCTTTTTTGTCCTCTTTTTATCACTACACAACTCTTCGCCACGTCATAATAATCCGCCAACATTTTCACAAGGGCCTCATTCGCTTCCCCATCGTGCGGTTTTTCCCGTAAATACACTACGATTTCATCCGAAGATATTGCATCCACCAATGGCCCCTTTTTAGATCCTGGCTTCACTAAAACTTTCACTATCATATATTTTATTATATAATATAATAA
>R21__coassemble_792_pt1 | contig 24265 bp, 23 predicted proteins | sample R21__metabat2_low_PE_075 | metagenome-assembled genome bin R21
GTATGTGCCGGGGGCTGCAGTTTTAGACGCTTACGCCGGAAGTGGCGCGCTAGGAATAGAGGCATTATCCCGCGGAGCAAAATCAGCAGTATTCGTAGAAAAATCTCCTGTGGCCGCTAGTGTAATAAAAAAGAATCTATCCGAGCTAGGACTCGTAGCTGAAGTTACTACATCTGATATCGCTAATTTTCAGCCCAAAGAGAAGTTTGATTTGATTTTGGCTGACCCACCATATGACAAGTTTGATGCCGATAAGATTAAAGACCTAGTAAAGTTTTTGACTAGCGGTGGAATATTGGTATTATCTCACCCTGGTGAAGCCCCAGAGATACCTAGACTCGAATTTTTAAAATCTCGTAAATATGCCGGCGCAAGAATTAGTATTTACAAAAGTGCTTAAATATTGTATATTTTGAATATTGAGTTTACTCAAAATTTTGCACTTTAGGAGGTGTCATGATGAATACTATCAAAAGTTTTCAGATTGATCACGAAAAGCTGGAGCCGGGCATCTATGAGTCTCGCGTGGATAAGATCGGTAAGGGATTTTGTAGCGCATATGTTACGACTTACGATTTACGTTTTACGAGACCAAACAGAGAGCCACCCATTGACCAGTCGGCCTTGCATACGATAGAGCACCTGGGAGCAGTTTATCTCAGAAATCGTACTGGATACAAAGACAATATCGTGTATTTTGGGCCGATGGGCTGCAGGACTGGATTTTATCTGATTCTGGGAGGAAAGTTCGAAGAGATGGAAGTAGTAAGGCTGGTAGAAAGTATGTGCGGATACATCTTGAATTCCACCAAGATCCCAGGCGCGGGGCCAGCCGAATGCGGCAATTATTTAGAGCATAATCTGGATTTGGCGAAATATTATACAGAAAAGTATTTGGACCAAATAAGATTAAAGTATCTGAACAAAAGGCCCTGCACTCCAGAGTTTCACTAGGTCGGTTCTCATACCGACCTTTTTTCAATTGACATTTTTGACAAAGTGTGGTATAATGGTTATGTAAGGAGTTTTATTATGTATAATCTCGATACAGAGAAAAAGGAGCGTCGCAAGGTAATTTTGTTCGCTGTTGGGGCAGTGATTTTGATCTTGGCGCTCATTGTAGCAATTGTGGTGGTAGCAACTGGTAAATCTGCTCGCAAAAATCTCGGCGGAGACGACAACGCTTCGTTTGTGATCGAAGAGAAGAGCGAAGAAAAAGAAGAGTCCGGCGAAGAAGCTAAGAAATCAACTGCTTCGGAAGAAACTACAAAAAGTTCTAATACCACAAATAATACAAACACCTCTAGCACTACAGCTGCAACAAACAAAACTCAAGCTGCTACTAGCAGTAGCTCTAAATTGCCAAATACCGGTCCTGAAGATTTGATGCCAGTGGCTATTATTCTAGGTATACTCACTGCGCTTGGAACCGCAGCCGTAATGGCAAAGCGCGAAGCTTAATTTCACAAAAAAGGCGAATCGGTTCGCCTTTTTTGATGTTTTATGCTATAATCTTATTAATGCCCGAGTGGTGAAATTGGTATACACGTATGCCTTAGGAGCATATGCCATTAGGTGTGCAGGTTCAAGTCCTGTCTCGGGCACCATGTCATTTAGTGCACTATCGAACGATGGTGCTTTTTATTTCTTAAAGAATTTAGGCTTGGCTATGCTAAAATTAATAGCGTTTTTCTGGAAAGTTTTGATGGCGAGATAAATAGCAACGACTGCTGAGGCTGCCACTACCGCGATGCCAATGCAAAATCCCAATGTGTCAATAGTGCCAAAGCAACTCCTGAGCATTAAGGCAATTGGCGCCGAAAGTGGGAAGTAGGTGAAGATCTGAACAATAAGATTTGGCTCGGTAGCCATAAACATTTGCATAAAATAAAGCGGAAAGACCATACAAATAATTGCTGGGCCGATGAACGACGAGGCATCCCGTGCAGTGGAAACTAATGACCCGACAAAGACGCAAACTCCGGCGTGCAAAACTGCAGAAGCGACGAATAAGATGACGCTTAATGTGATCAGGACCGGGTCTATTTCGATCGTTGACAATATAGATGATATAAAAGCGTCGTCACGCTTAATGAACACAATAGCCAGAATTGGTATCACGAGTGCTAGAATTTGGACCAGCCCCAAGACAAGAAGGGCAATGATTTTACCAACAATTAAATGCTTGGATGAAATAGAGGTTAAAATCATTTCACTAATGCGGTTTTCTTTTTCTTCAACTACAGTGAGCAAAAATCTATTGCCGCAAAGTGCAATAAACATGAAAAATACAACACCAATAAAACCAGGTATAATGGCTCTGCCAAGAGCATTTGAGTCGGCGCCGTCTTTCGCGAGTTTGTTGTCTACAATTTCATAGCCACCGGTTAGGGCAATCACGTCAAGCTCATCTACTCGGCTAGCAGAGTCTTGCGATAAAATCATTTTTAGAATATTGCCATCATTATTGAAAATTTCTAGGCCCTCAGAAATATGGTAAAAGTCAGCTTTTTTGCTTTCAGCAAAATCGGCCGGGATGTAAAAATATAAATCCACTTCACCATTTTTGACCATTTCGATACCATAATCTTTGTCGCCGTTAATGAGGTATGGCACATTGCTAGACAAAACACCAGCGTCATCAGTAATGGCAATCTTTGTGTTTTCGTCAAAGGTTGGTTCGGTCTCTACGCTTTGGGCGGAAATGAAACTAATGAAATAGATAACGCCAATCAATAGAGGAATAAGCAGAGTCGCAGCCCAAAAAGCTGGTTTTTTGAGTTGGCGAATGATTTCAAATTTTGCAACTTTTAAAGTGTTTTTATTCATGGCTGTCTCCATATATATCTACGAAAATTTGATCAAGGCTTTTATTTTCAAATTCTTTTTTGATTTCGGGGATTGTGCCGTAGGCTCTGACTGTGCCGTCTTTTAGAAGTAGTGCACGATCACAAAGCTGTTCGACTTCGTCCATATAATGCGTAATCATAATGATGGAAGTACCTTTTTTATGAAGCTCCTCGATAATCTCCATAAGAAGTCGGCGATTCATTGGGTCAAAACCTTTGGTTGGTTCATCCAGAATTAATAGCTTTGGATCATTCATAATGGTGATGCCAAGTTGGATTTTTTGCTGTTGGCCACTGGATAGTTTTTCGATTTTTTCGCTAGATTTGTCTTCTAGGCCGACGCGTTTTAGATATTTTTGACTCCAAGCAAGGGGGTCTTTTAGGCCTTTGAGATTGCCAAAATATACCATAGTATCGATGACGGTTTCCTTACGATAAAGACCGCGCTCTTCCGGTAAATATCCTACGGTTAATTTGGTATTTTCTGGGTTGTATTTTTTGCCGTTTAATAAAAGTTTGCCGCTGGTGGGTTTATAAAATCCCAATAATGCTCTTATGGTAGTAGTTTTGCCAGAGCCGTTGGCACCAAGAAGGCCGAAAATTTCACCCTTTTTGACCGCAAAAGATAAATCTTTGATAACGGTTTTGTCGTCGAAAGACATCTGAAAATGTTCTACCTCTACTAAATTATTCATATTATGATTATAGCAAAAAATGAACCAAAGGATAAAATTAACATTGGTGACAAAACCTAAGTTATATGATAAAAATAAATGACATAGGGGGTGTACATTTGTATTTTGTGAGTTTTTTACAAAGTTTCTCCCTAAGACTTTAGCTATTTATAGGTAAAGGAGGGGTATTATGATAGCCGTATATATACTATGCTGCCTGTTTGCATTGGTATTTTTTCTAATACTAAGCATACATACGCCACCCAGTGATAAAGCCTTTATCATAACCGGACTAGGAGCAACTGATCGCAACGGAGCACCGCGAGTAGTAATTGGGCGAAGTGTTTTAGTAATACCAATAATACAAAGAATATCCATTTTGGATATTGGACTAAGATCTTCGGATTTTATCTCTGACGAATTTGAATTAGTAGATGGCGCAACTGCGACTATCACCTGGTCCATCACTTATTCACCAATACCGGAATTGATACCAGTAGCGGCGAGGAACTTTGCCAATCTTTACCCAGATGATGTCTGCGAGATAATGGTAGATTTAGTGTATGATATATTGGGGTCAGTTATTACGCCGCTAGATGCAGCAGGCTTAGGAGGGGGGGATAAATGATGTTAGAAAAAGGATGGAAGATCGTATCGCAGAACATTCAAGAGAGACGGGAATGAAAATTGAACTTTATATGCACAAAATTAAAATCGTATCGCAATAAAAAAGATTTTAAAACTCACGCGCCCCCTTTTATAGGGGGCAATTTTTTTAAAATGAATTATATATGCTTTTTGAAAGACGTGTGTTATAATCATAAGAAGGATAAGGGATGGGAAAAATTACGAGGTATTTGAATCAGTTGATTGTTGGAAATGTTTTTGATGCCCCGGATGTATTGGAAGCCTATTCTACTGATAGGTCAGTATTAAAAATCAAGCCAAAATACGTTGCTTTGCCAGAGTCGACAGAAGATATTCGTAGATTGATGCGATTTTGTTACCAATTGGCCACTAAGGATATGAAGGTACCAATAACGGTACGTGGAGCCGGATCAGATGAAATGGGCGCTGATCTTGGTAGTGGACTAGTTATTTCCATGGAAAAATTGAATAAGCTACTGGAGTCTGACCGCCGTGAGCGTTTGGTGCGCGTACAAGCCGGCATAACTCTGAAAGAGTTGAACACTGCGCTTTCAATGCACAGTCTGACCGTGCCAATTGGTGGACATCAAAATGAGACTATTGGCGGATTGATATCTAATTGCCCTACAGATAGTTATGCCGGCAAGTATGGTGGCATAATGAATTATGTAGAAAAAATAGAAGTAGTATTACAAAATGGTGATGTTTTGCAAACTAGCAGAATTAGCAAGTCTAGCCTAACAAGAAAAATGCACGAAAAAACAATGGAAGGTGGAATTTATAGCAAAGTCGCCAAAGTTGCCGAAGCGAATAAAGATTTAATTGAAAATATTCGCAAAAATGGAGTAGGCTCGGCTGGCTACCCGACCATTGCGCAGGCCGTGCGTAATAAAAGTATCGATTTGATGCCACTGTTTTTTGGAGCAGAGGGCACACTTGGCATAATTAGCGAAGTAATTTTGAGAGCTGTACCAATAAAATCGCAAACTAAACGGGTAGTAGCGACTTTTGAAGATATTACGATGGCACAAAAATTTCTTGATCTTGTAAACGACTGGAAGCCCCGCGAACTAAATATATATGATTTAAACATTATCACATCCGCCAAAGAAGCCGGTAAGAGGCTTAGCGCCGTAACTAGCAAACTAGAAAATGGCTTTGTGGTGTATGCATGTTTTGACGACAAAGCAAATTCTGCGCTCAAAAAGATAGAGGGGCTAAGAAGTGCTTTACCGAAATCTACCCAGCTTATAGTTGAGTCGCGTAAAAATGAAATCACGTTAAACGAATTCAAAAACGTGTTAGAGAGTTTTTTGAATCAAACTAAGGATGGCGAGCGTGTACCAGTATTGACGAACTTTTATTTGCCGGCAAGAAATTTAGCGAATTTCATTGAAGATATGAAGGTTGTTGAGCAAAAAATGAACTTAGAACTCGATCTATATGGGTCATATTCTTCTTCGACATATAGTTTAAGGCCAAAATTTAATCCTGAAGATGAAGATTTTAATAAAAAAATTATTACTTTCCTAAGAACCGGAGCATTTATCGTAAACAGACAAGGTGGCGCATTGACTGGTGGTGCACCAGAAGGGCGTTTGAAAGCTGCGGCCCTAGATGGCGAACTCGGCAAAGGTGAAGAACAAATGTACTTGGAAATTAAAGGCATTTTTGATCGTTATGATATTTTGAACCCTGGCGTAAAATTAGACGTAGACCTTAGATATATACTGAGACACTTCCGCACTACAAGCTCAGCGAAAATTGTGATATAATAGTCAAAACTATAGGAGTTATTTATGAAGACTAAGCTTAAAAAGCTTTCGGATTCTCGTGTCGAGATTACCGTTACACTAGATGCAAAAGATCTAAAGAACGCTACAGAAAAGGCGCTTGAGAAATTATCAAAAGAAATCCGTGTGGAAGGGTTCCGCAAGGGCAAAGTACCAGCAGATGTTGCAAAAAAGTTTATCCCAGAAAATGATCTAAATGCTGAAGCAATAGATATCGCAGTACGCACCACAGTGATTAATGCATTTACAGAACAAAAGAAATCGCCATTGGTGTTGCCAAGTGTAAATGTAACAAAATATGTACCAGGTGAAACTGCCGAATATACCGCCACAGCCGATATTATTCCAGAAGTAAAATTGGGCGACTATAAAAAATTAGGCGTCAAAAAAGAAGAGGTAAAAGTATCCGAAAAAGATATTGAAGGTGTGCTTAATAATATCGCTAGCTCTTTTGCAGAGAAAAAAGTTGCAAAAAGGGCAGCAAAATTGACCGATGAAGTAATCATTGATTTTGTCGGTAAAAAAGACGGTAAGGCTTTTGAAGGGGGTTCAGCTAAGGATTACCATTTGGTGCTTGGCTCACAAAGTTTTATCCCAGGATTTGAAGATGGTATCGTAGGGCATGAACCTGGCGATAAGTTTGATCTTGAATTGACTTTCCCGAAAGATTATGGCGTAAAGGATCTAGCTGGCGCAAAGACAGTATTTGAAGTACTACTAAAACAAGTCAATGAAGTAACTAAGCCAGAAATCAATGATGAGCTAGCTAAAAAATGTGGCCCATTTGATGATTTGAAGGCGTTAAAAGAAGATATTAAGAAAAATTTGTCTGCCCAAAACGAACATCAGCTTCTTGAAAAGTACAAAAATGACTTAGTGGAAGCTTTGGTAAAGAAATCCACCATACCAGCACCGGAGATCTTAATTGATGATCAAATGAAGATTATTCGCGAAGACGTCAATCGCAACGCCGCTGGCGCTGGCATGAGCTTTGAGGATTATCTAAAGCGAGCTGGCGAGACGATGGAAAATTGGGAGAAACAAGCTCGCAAGGTAGCCGAACAGCGCGTAAAAGGATCTTTGGCCTTGCAAAATTTGGCAATTGCCGAAAAGATTACTGTGTCTGACGATGTAGTGAATGCCAAGATCGCTGAACTCAAAGATGTTTACAAAAAATCACCAGAAGCTTTGAAAAATCTAAAAGACCCGAACGTCAAGATGGATATCAAGAATCGTATGATTATTGAGAAAACCTTGGATTATCTTGTAAAAGTTAATAAATAGTGGTATAATAGAGGGAAGAGTTTCATCTCGTTTACTATTGCTGTAACTGTAAACGGGGCAAATAATAACTATAATAAGGGAATTTTAATGCCAACTATTAATCAGTTGATTCGTAAGCCTCGCAAGAAGCTAGCGAAGAAGTCGAAATCTCCAGCACTTGGCTCCATTGTGAATACTTTGAAGACTAAGCGCTACGAAAAAGCTGCGCCTCTAAAGCGTGGTGTATGTATTAAAGTAACAACCAAGACGCCAAAAAAGCCAAACTCGGCTATGCGTAAGGTCGCCCGTGTGCGCCTAACTAATGGTCAAGAGGTTTGGGCATATATCGGTGGTGAAGGTCACAACTTGCAGGAGCACGCAGTGGTGCTAGTGCGCGGTGGTCGTGTGCCAGATCTTCCTGGTGTGCGTTATCATATCGTACGCGGCACTTTGGACCTCCAAGGTGTACAGGGCCGCAAACAAGGTCGTTCCAAATATGGCGCGAAGAAGGAGGGCAAGTAATTTATGCCACGTAAAACTACTAAATCTTTAGAGCGTAAAGTTAATCCTGATCGCAAATATCAATCTATCTATGTACAAAGATTGATCAATAAGTCGATGCTCGACGGCAAAAAACAAGTTGCCGAACGCGCAGTGTATTCTGCAATTGAGGGCGCCGCTAAGAAATTGAATTCTGAGAATCCAGTAGAAGTACTCGAGAAAGCCATTTCTAATGTATCACCGGATTTTGAAGTAAAGTCTCGCCGCGTAGGTGGTGCTAACTATCAAATTCCTTTCCCAATTTCTGGGCATAGGCAGATGCATTTTGCATTTACCTGGATGGTACAAGCAGCTCGCGCTCGCAGTGGCATGCCTTATGCGAAGCGTCTTGAAGCAGAAATCGTAGATGCCTACAATGAGACCGGCGCAGCCTTCAAGAAGAAGGAAGACTGCCACCGTATGGCTGAAGCGAACCGTGCATTCGCACATTTTGCAAGATAATATAATTGCAGCAAAAAATCTCTTCCAAGAAGAGATTTTTTGATATATAATTAACATAAGTATATTAGGAGGTAAAATGAAAGTTGCAATTAACGGATTTGGCAGAATCGGCCGAAACGCATTTAAGATTTTGATGGAGCGCGGAGACGTTGAGGTAGTGGCAATAAACGATATTACCGACGCTAAGACTTTGGCGCATCTTTTAAAACACGATTCTTCGTACGGTACTTACAATAAATCAGTTACTGCGGGTGAAAATTCTATAATCGTAGATTCAAAAGAGATTCCAATTTTTGCAGAAAAAGATCCAACAAATTTGCCCTGGAAAGATTTGGGTGTAGATGTAGTAATTGAATCTACTGGGTTCTTCACTAAGCCAGAAGATGCCAAGGCACACATCACAGCTGGAGCAAAACGCGTAATTATTTCAGCACCAGCAAAAGGCGAAGGAGCTAAAACCATCGTGCTTGGCGTAAATGAAGAATTGATCGACTCTGGTGACGAAATTGTTTCTAATGCTTCTTGTACCACCAACTGCATTGCGCCAATTATGAAAGTGCTTGAAGATGAGTTTGGTATCGATAAAGCAATGATGACGACGGTACATTCATATACCGGATCTCAAAGAATCCTAGATGCTCCGGCTAAAGATCTCCGCGAAGCACGTTCGGCAGCAGAAAATATTGTGCCTACTACGACTGGCGCATCAAAAGCCGCGGCACTCGCAATCCCAACGTTGCAGGGTAAATTCAATGGTTTGTCAGTACGCGTACCAACTCCTGTAGTTTCACTTTCTGATATTACCGCCATAATTAAACGCGATACCACCAAGGAAGAGCTCGTAGAGCTATTTACAAAGAAGGCCGCAGAGCCACGTTATAGGGGGATAATCGGCGTGACGAACGAAGAATTGGTGTCGTCTGATTTTATCGGCGATCCAAGATCATGCATCGTAGATTTGCCTTTGATTGATGTCGTAGGTGGCGATATGATCAAGGTGGTAGCTTGGTATGATAATGAATGGGGATACTCTAATCGTTTGGTAGAATTAGCCGTGGATTACGGAAAGGAAAATTAATGGAAATCTTCATTGGAGCAGACTACAAAGGCTTAGAAAAAAAAGAAAAGATTCTTCAGTTTTTGGCTGCTGGCAATGATAATGTAACTGATGTTGGAGTATATGAATACCGCGAGGGCGACGACTTTAATGATCCGGCTGTGGCCGTTGCCAAAGCCGTCCGGGAAAACCGCGGGGCTCTAGGAATATTGATTTGCGGGTCTGGCCACGGTATGACGATCCAGGCCAACCGCCTCAAAGGTATACGCGCAACACTTTGCGATTCTGTGGATTCTGTAATCTCAGCCAAAAAACATGACGACGCAAATGTATTATGCTTGTCTTCAGACCGAGTAAGTGATGAGGGGGCAATAAAAATAGTAGACTTGTTTTTGAAAACAGAATTTGAACCATTAGAACGCCGCGTAAGACGTATGAATCGTTTAGATGAAAGGGAAGATTATGCTTAGAACCGTATCCATAGTACCAACAATTTTGACGAACAACAAAGTAGAGTATCGCGCGCAAATAGAAAGAATTAATATTTTTACGAGGCGCGTGCAGATAGATATAACAGACGGCGTATTTGCAAAGAATGAAACTATAGACATTACTAATGTGTGGTGGCCAAAGGGCTGGGTAACGGATCTACATCTAATGGTGAGAAAGCCGTCCGATAATTTGGATACTATTTTAAAACTTATGCCTTCACTTTGCATACTTCATGCCGAAGCAGATGAGGATTTGTTGCCGATTTTTGATACGTTAAAAGAAAAGGGCATACGCACTGGTGTGGCACTTTTACCTTCTACCTATCCTGGAAATGTAAAAAATTATATTGATGCAGTAGATCATGTATTGATCTTTGCTGGCCAGCTTGGCGAGCAAGGCGGAGCGGCTGATATGATGCAGATGGAAAAGATTGCACTAATCCGCAATATGAAACCAGAGCTAGAAATTGGATGGGATGGCGGAGTAAACTTAAAGAATGTACGTGCTTTGGCGCACGCAGATTTGGACGTGATAAATGTAGGCTCGGCAATTAGTCAGGCAGAGGATCCTGCACATATGTTTGACGAACTAGTGGCAGAAATTGATAAGAATGGAGTGGTACTATAATGGCGAGAATGGTGGCTTTGGGCTCGGCATTGCAAGATGTATATTTAATAGATCATGATGATTTGTCTCCGACAAAAATTGGAGAAGAAGCAATTTTTGGCAAAGTACTAGTCGGGTCAAAAGTAGATATAGACAAATTGCACTACGGTATAGGTGGCGGTGGGATAAATTCTGCAATTACTTTCGCTAGAAGTGGGCACGAGGTAGTGTTTTTAGGGAATATCGCGCGTGATTCGGCAGGTGAAGCCATAATGCGGGTCTTAGATCGTGAAGGTGTAGATAATAGCTATGTGAATTTTTTGGAACGCAAAACCACTGGCACATCCGTGATACTTTTGGATTCAAAAGGTGGAGAACGCACGATCTTGACTTATCGTGGAGCAAGTGAAAAGTTTGACAATTTCCGTGAAGAGGATTTGGATTTGATTCAGCCAGACTGGATATACGTAACCACATTGCGTGGAGACATGGAGACTTTAGCAAAATTTTTCAAAAAAGCTAAAACCCTAAACACTAAGATCATGTTTAATCCAGGTGTAAAAGAATTAGAGCAGGATAAGAAACTAATCAGATTATTATCTTTTGTTGATGTTTTGCTAGTAAATAAGTCAGAGGCGGCTAAAATAGTACCCGGCAAGGTACTTCTGGAGCTTTTGTACCACTTAAATGGGTATGTGCAGACCGTAATTATTACTGACGGCCCGATGGGCGGGATTGCTAGTAATCGTAAAGAAATCTACAGGTTTGGTATTTATGAAGACACTAAGGTAAAGGACGCCACCGGCGCAGGCGATGCGTTTGGTGCCGGGTTCTTGGCGCGACTAGCTAACGGATACAGTTTTAAAGATTCGTTGATATTTGCTTCCGCGAATTCTACATCGGTAGTAAGTAAAGTCGGAGCAAATACGGGAGCTCTATTTGATACCACAATCTTGCACCCAATGCCAATTCAAAAAATATAAGGAAATAGAATGTTAAAAACTGAACAGGAATTATTGAAAAAATTATCTATTGCAGATCTCGAACGGGCCAATGCTTATGCCAAGGACTTGGGGCAGGGCCTACAAATTGTACGGTCGTTCCCGCAGGGAGTAACGGTATTTGGATCGGCTAGGTTGCCACAAGACCATAAGTACTCCAAGATGGCTTTTGAATTAGGCGGATTACTTGCCAAAAATGGGCACACCGTAGTAACGGGTGGTGGGCCTGGCATCATGGAAGCCGCCTCACATGGCGCATATGAGATTGGTGGGCGTACAATTGGGTTAAATATCACGCTAAAACATGAACAATTTCCAAATCCTTATCTTACTGATTGCTTGACTTTTGAATATTTCTTTGCGCGTAAAGTAGCGCTTGCGATGGCAGCAAAAGTATTTGTATTTTTCCCAGGAGGTTTTGGTACGATGGATGAACTATCTGAGATCTTGTGTTTGATGCAAGAAGATAAAATGCCGAAAATGCCGGTATTCTTAGTAGGGAAGGGTTTTTGGAAGAATTTTGATAGAATTATTATGAAGATGTTGGACCTGAAATTGATCGCCAAGCCAGATACAAAAATCTTTAAGATTACTGACGATTTAAACGAAATAGTGAAAGCGGCGAACAAGATTGGCCATCCGAAAATTTCTGAAAACTTTTATGATGGTTTTCGTGAAGCCAGCAAACTAATGTAGTTTACCTTAAACTTTTTGTTGCACAAAAATAGCACCTGTGATATAATGAGGGTGCAACAATTTAATAACGTAAACATCAGATATTTTTTATCGAGAGTTTTGCCTTAGCCAGAAAATGGCACCGTAAGGTAATCATAGGCTGAGTCAGAACTCTCTGATGTAGGTTATTAGATTGTTGCACCCCTTGCGGTGCCATTTTTGTGCATGTGTCTATAAATAAAATAAGTGGCACCGCAAGGGGGCATATAACAAAACAAGTGAGGTAAAAAGGATCATGCGCAAAATAAAGAACATTTTATGTAATGCTAAGGTTTTTGGGGGGGTTATTATTACACTTAGCACCATATTATTAGGTAACGTATATTTAAATTCAGTTTATGCTACCCCCCTATCACAGACTACAACTGCCACCACCACCATTCGTGTTAAATCCACTTGTTCCATGACCGCCACCATAGCACCAGGCAAACAACATGCAGCTACCATGATCAATGGCCAATATTTAGCAGATATAGGCCTCACTACCATTCAGACTTTCTGTAATGATCCAAGTGGTTATGTAATCTATGCTATAGGCTATACTGGTGGAGATGCAGGAGTAACTGCAGGAACTAATACAGTACTTCACAGCGATACATTAGGTAGTACCTATGATATAGTCACTGGTCTTGCCACTTCAGGAGACGCTTCCAATTGGGCTATGAAGATTAGCTCAGTAGATGGCACATATAAACCAACCATACTAAATGGTTATAATAACTACAGCTTAGTACCACAAAACTATACTAAAATAGCAGCTTTTAACTCCAATACTGATGCTACTATAGGATCGTCTTTAACTACCACTTACGCAGCCTACATTAAACCTACCCAACCAGCTGGAACCTATGAAGGACAAGTGAAATATGTACTGTTGCACCCATCAGACCATGAAGCTCCTGCTGGTAACTACAAGATGCAAGACGTAGAAGACTGGGGAGGCACTATAGCTATAGGCCAAGAAGTCACAGCTTATGACGATAGAGACAACAAGGCATATACAGTAAGACGTATGTGTATGAGTGGTAGTGGCTCTACTTGGCAAGAGAAAGAAGCTAACTGTAACTTTAATAATTCCATGCTATGGATGACACAGAATCTAGATCTAGACTTGGACTCATCAGTCGCACTTACCTCTGAAAATACTGATTTAAACACAGCTAGAAGCGTGGCTTATCAGGCGGGTTACATAATTGATCAATTTGGGACTATCACTTGGACTCCAGCTACCACGACTGTCACTGATGTTAATACGTCTACTGGTAGTTTTAATGGTTTTCGCGCAAATACCAATATGGCATACTCCGCCGACCCGAATTCTGGAGAACTATCCGCAGATTGGTACGAAACAGGACTCTACTTTGATGCTAATTTGTGCTATGTGAACTCCAACAATCAGACTTGCAACTATCTCAATAGCAACAATACTACTGCCCCAAACTATTTCCAGAAACCGCCCTTTACATCCAGCTTTATTACTAGTGGCGATCATACCAAGATAGGTAACTACTATAACTGGTCTGCGGCCATAGCTTCTAATGATTCTAGTAGCCTCACTTCTTCTACGTACGATGATGTATCCAATAATCCACAGAACTCCATTTGCCCTAAGGGATGGAGGTTACCAACTGCTTCTAGTGTTGCTATAAAAAATGAGTTTAATCGTTTAAATACCGTATATAACAGTATCCACGATAGCGACAAGTTAGATCAAGGTTTATTTAACGCCCCCATTTATATGGTTCGGTCTGGACGCTTGGATAACGGATCTCTTTATGGTGCTGGCTATTACGGTTTTTACTGGTCTAGTACGGTACTTAATTCTGGTTATGCTTACGGCCTGAACTTCCGCAGCGACCTTGTCAATACTTCTGCTAGTAATTATGATAGCTATAGGGCTTTGGGTAGATCTATACGTTGCGTATCCGATTTCTAAATATATATGATCATTAAAATAAGCCCGTGAGGGCTTATTTTAATGGCTTGGTCGTGATGGCTAGAATGGACTGGCCAGGCCAAGACGAGAATTAGTGTCGGCGATGCGAATGAGCTCATTATACTTCGCGATGCGTTCAGAGCGGGAGAGGGAACCGGTCTTGATCTGACCAGTGCCAAGCCCAACGGCGAGATGAGCGATGGACACATCTTCGGTTTCGCCAGAGCGGTGCGACATGACAGTATTGAAGCCAGCGCGCTTAGCGAGTAGCACTGCATCTATAGTTTCCGACAAAGTGCCAATTTGATTTGGCTTGATCAATATAGCATTGCCAGCTTTTTCGGTGATACCGCGCTCTAATAATTTAACATTTGTAACAAATAAATCATCGCCTACTAATTGCACTCGGCCGCCGATGCGTTCGGTCATGATTTTCCAGTTGGCCCAGTCGTTTTCAGCGAGACCGTCCTCGATAGAAACTACCGGATAGTTATCTATGATCCAGGTGTACCAGTTAATAAGGTCGTCGGCAGACTTCCAGTCGCCGTTGGTTTTTAATACATAATGATCTTTATCGTAAAATTCACTAGCGGCAATATCCATGGCAATAGCGATATCTTTGCCAAACTCATAGCCGGTTTTATCTACGGCATATTTGATACATTCGAGAGGCTCGTTGTTACCGTCGCGTACTTTTGGCGCATAACCACCTTCATCTCCAACAGTAGTGGGGTAATTACGCTCCTTTAATACATCTTTTAGAGCATGAAATACTTCAGCCCCCATACGTACAGCGTCGGCAATATTGCCGGCGGAACGCGGAACGATCATATATTCTTGAAAATCTGTAGCCCAAGAGGCGTGCTCGCCGCCATTCATGACGTTCATCATAGGCATCGGGATAGACATTTGCTCCGTAGTGCCGGCAAGCTCTGCTATATAAGCATAGAATGGCATCCTGTAGGCACGAGCATTGGCTTTGGCATTGGCCAGGGAAACAGCAAGAATTGCGTTGGCGCCGAGATTGGATTTGTTTTCGGTGCCGTCTAGCTCAATCATCATTTGATCTACAGTAAATGGATCGGAAGAATTACCAACTAAAACATCGGCGATCTTAGAGTTAACGTTCCAGACAGCTTTTAAGACGCCTTTACCACGAAACCGCTCTGGGTCATTATCTCTAAGCTCCAAAGCCTCTCCGGCGCCGGTAGAGGCTCCAGAAGGCACAATAGCCCGACCAAAACCGCCATTTTCAAGAAAAACTTCAGCTTCAACTGTAGGGTTACCCCTAGAGTCTAAAACTTGCCTTGCTTTTATATTCGAAATTGTAAAATTATCCATATTTACAATGTTAACACGGATATGCTAAAATTAACATAAGCATTATTAAATTTAAGGAGTTTTTTATGAATGAAAATCCAGAGGGGACGCCGAATCCTCTCAACCCAAATCCTGGGATGGAGATGCCGCCTGAAACACCGGTGGCACAGCCAGAGCAAATAGCTCCACAGGAGCCGATTGCTTCGCCAGAGCCTGTACCACAGATGGCCCCGCCACAACCACCAAATAATCGTCCGCTTACGATGGATACCGTTGTGGCAGAGTCCGTTATTAGCGAATCAGTTTCTGAGCCTTTGGAGCCAATGCAACCGGTTCAGCCAGCTACAGTGGAAATGCCGGCCGCAAAAGATTCTATCGTAGAGCCAGTCAAAAAACCAAAGAAAAAAGGTGCATTTATTTTTGCAGTAATTTTGTCTTTGGCAGCGATCGGGTGCGCAGTAGCAGCGATTTTGATGGTAACGGTATTTAATAAGAAGCAAGATGCAGTGCCAGCGGCAATCGCAAAACTAATGAGCGGCGATATCCCTCAGTACGTCAATATGAATGGCACGATCAAAGTAGAGTCTGATTCTTCATTCGTAAACTCACTTGAAGTAACTTTCGGTTCAAATATAGATAACGCGAACCAAGAAAATGCTGCAAATGCTACAATTGTAGCCAACTTTGCAAACGGGTCAGATTTTACGTTTACGGCAGACGAAGTGCACACAAAAGATGGTGATTTATATATGAAGCTTAGCGGCGTAAGTGATGCTCTTACTAATTATGCCAATAATGGTTTGAGTGTGACAGATAACTGTCTGTATAGCGGTGAGTATGACGCTAGCGACGATGATGAAGAAGTATACATGAACTGCGTTTCCACAGAACAGATTACCACTTCTGAATCTAGCGAGGATTTGATTTCCATTCTTAGCTCAATTGGCTTATTTGAGGTAATTGATGATGAATGGATTCGTATCCCAAGCAGTGATTTTAGCAATATTAGCGACTTAAGCGGTATGGGCACGACAGCGCAGTGCTTGATTGACGCGGCTGGCAATTTGGGCGAATATGGTAGCAATTTCGCATCGATGTATGAAGCAAATCCTTTCATTGAGTATTCTACCGAAAATCTCAAAATTGCAAAAAAGAAGAATGATTTGTATCGTCTTTCTATAAATTCAGGGAAGTTTGCGAACTTCATCAACTCAATGACAAATTCTGGGTTTATGAATGAGATGTTGGCCTGTACTGGCGGCTTTGCTACCAATGTGGACGTAGATGATAACGAGTTGGCTGAGATCGTTAACGTTTTGCCACAAATCTACGTAGAGATTGATGAGGACAACAACTTCACTCGCGTGTACCTAAACGGTAATAGCAATGAGGTTGGCGCCAATATTACGACAGATCTATCATTTAGCTACCCGACTGCTGCTGTTGTAGTAGAGGCACCAGAAGAATATTTGGATTACACGGATGTGCTAAATATCGTATTTTCTCAATTTTATGGCGTAGACATCACGGATTATGAAACGACGCCAGAATATGAGGTAGAAATCACTGAGTAAGCGCTAGTGGTATTTACATTTTTGGCATTTTGTGATATAATTAAGGTATGGATGCCTTGCTGAAACAGAAACTTTCTAAGCTCCCGGCTAGTCCGGGAGTTTATTTTCATAAAAACGCGGCAGGCGAAATAATCTATGTAGGGAAAGCCGCGGTACTCAAAAATCGTGTAAGGCAATACTTTCAAAATACACAAAAAGACATAAAAACCGAAGCTCTGGTGCGTGAAATTGCAGATACTGATTGGATCGTGGTGGATACAGAGATGGATGCACTGTTTTTGGAGTCAGAAATGATCAAGCGATATATGCCGAAGTGGAATATACTGCTACGCGACGACAAGACCGTGTCTTATGTCCGCATTTCTATGCAGGACACGGTGCCGTATGTTTCTTTTACGCGTACACCAATGGACGATAAGGCTACATATGTGGGGCCATTTTATGGTAAGACCGCAGTAGAAAAAGCCGTGCGGATGCTAAGGCGGATTTTTCCTTATTATACGAAGCCTTATGGCGGTAAAAAAACTTTAGATACAGATCTCGGGCTGACCCCTGGGATAGAAATTGGCAAGACTACCCCACAGGATTACAAGAGAAATTTGCGCAAATTAATTAAATATCTCGAAGGTGGTCGCGAAAAGTTGTTAAAAGATTTAGAAAAAACGATGTATGATGAGGCCGCAAAAGGAAATTATGAACTAGCGGCTGAAGCAAGAGATCAGCTGGCCGGGCTCAAAGAATTAAAAAGGAAGATCGTATTTTCTGATAAAGAGTTTTTAGATATATCGTCTGACCAGGCCTTAAAACAGCTGCAAATGATGCTCGGATTAGAAAAACCACCACGAAGAATTGAGGGGTATGATATTTCACATCAATCTGGAGAAAACACAGTAGCTAGTATGGTGGTATTCATAAACGGAGCGGCGGCGAGAAGCGAATATCGTAAGTTTAAGATTCGTTCGTCTACAAATGATGATTTAAAAAGTATGCAAGAAGTGATAACTAGACGTTTGAAGCATACAGAGTGGGATTACCCGGATTTGATCGTGCTAGATGGCGGGATTACACAAGTAAATGCGGTGAGCTCGCTCACGGAGCCTTATGGTATCCCGGTGATTGGACGTGACAAATCTGGCGACCACTCAAAATCGGCAAGTGTAAAAATAGTTACACAAAATCATAACACAATTGAACTATCTAAGGGCTCCCATGTTGCGAGATTAATCGCCAGGATTGATGAAGAGTCGCATCGCTTTGCCATAACTTATCATTCTTTACTCAAAAGAAAAAATATGCTAAAGTAGACATATAAGGAGTTATATGCAGATAGGAAGCTTTTTAGAAGGGGTTACGTTTATATCGGCTTTTCTTACGATATTATTGATTCTATTGCAGCAAAGAGGGGCGTCGCTAGGTGCGGGCTTTGGAAGTTCTGGCGAGTTATACACCACTAGGCGCGGACTAGAAAAATCTTTATTCGTGACGACGATTGTTTCTTCGGTCGTGTTCGTCGTTTCAATTTTGGGACTACTTTTAATTCCGGCTTAATATGGTAAATTCTCTCAAAAAGCGTGGGCAAAAATTTGTTAGGAAGTTTTCTAAAGCCTCTGTGAAGGCTAGTGCGGACGGCAAGGAGCACTTAAAAGAAAACTTAATCGGGCGGATTTCTCATGCACGCAATGTGAGGCTCTTGATTTTTGAGTGGATACTTTTGGTGCTAGCACTGGTGATGGTGGCAACAATTCAGGCATTTTGGTTTGGGGGATCTTATGCAGAAGATGTTTTTGTGGACGGCGGAAGCTATACCGAGGCCACGATTGGCCGCGTGAGCTCAATGAACCCACTGTTTGCAACCACCAGTAGCGAAAAAGTTTTGAGTAGATTGATGTTTGCGACACTAATAAAAGTAGACTATTCTGGTAATCCTGGCCCAGGGCTAGCAAAAAGTATTTCTTATAGTGAAGACGGCAGGATATGGACCATAAAACTACGCGAAGGTCTGGTGTGGTCCGACGGCGAACCGATCACCAATGAAGATGTGATGTTTACTGTAAGTTTGATAAAAAATCCGATAGTGAATTCTATTTACGACTACAGCTTGGAGGGTGTGAAAGTATCAGAAAATGAAAATGGCGAAATAGTTTTTGAATTATCTTCTGCTTATGCTGATTTTGCGACAGCTCTTGAATTCCCGATAGTGCCAAAACATAAACTGAAGGATGCGGCACTTAAAACTTTGGTGGAAGACGAGTTTTCGAACGCACCAGTCACTTCTGGGGCATTCAATTTAAACGCTCTGCAGATCTCAGCTTCTGACGACAGTGAGACTATTTATTTGTCAGCGAACCCGAACTACTATCTGGGCAAACCGATGCTTAGTAGTTTTGCAGTGCGCACTTTTGGAGATAAGGAATCTTTGATATCAGCAGTAAACGCTGGTTCGGTTACAGCTACGGCGGAATTATCCGGCCTAGATGCAGACAAGATAACTTCCGGCGCCTTAGAAAAGCGTAATACCAATATCAATGCCGGCGTATTTATGTTTTTTAATCTTAATAATGCCTATACAAAAGATCGGGATTTCCGAGCAGCAATTCGTCAAGGTATAAATATTAGCGAGCTAAGGGCCGAAGCAGCAAACGCATCGGAACTGAGCTACCCGTTGATAGATTCGCAAATACGTTTGTCAAACTATCCACAAATACCAGCTGAGGATTTTGAGGCAGCAAAAGTTAAGATTGGGGAAATGACCGGCGGGAATGCTGTGCAACTTAATATTGCCACTGTAAATTCTGGGTATTTGCCACGCGTAGCAGAAAAATTAAAAGAAGAGCTAAAAGCACTAGGGTTAGAGGCGAATGTTACGCTATATGAAGAAAATCAAGACTTTGTAACAAACGTAGTGTCGAGAAGAAATTACGACATATTGCTTTATGAAGTAGAGTTAGGCGCAGATCCGGATCCGTTGCCATATTATCATTCATCGCAAGCGACTGCGGCAGGCTTGAATTTGTCGAATTACCGAAATGCTTTAGTGGATGATCTGTTAGTAGCCGGCAGAGCGACGCTAGATACAGCTTTACGCGCGAAAAAATATGAGACTTTCCTAGAACACTGGGTGAGCGATGTGCCGGCGATCGGTCTATACCAAGCGAATTTGACCTACATTTACAACAAGAATGTACGGGCATACGGAGACGAGGTGCATTTAGTGACGGCTTTAGATCGTTTTGGCGATGTGGATACGTGGGCGGCGGTAAAAGGTACTAAGAACAAGACTCCTTAAATACTCACTATTTTCGCGGAAATGTGTTATAATGTAGATATGCGCCTGTGGTGGAATTGGTAGACACGCTACCTTGAGGTGGTAGTGGCCACATTTACGGCTGTGCTAGTTCGAGTCTAGTCAGGCGCACCACATTAAAATGCGTCGTAGCATTACGACTCGAACCTTCGGTGCGAGTCTAGTCAGGCGCACCAGACTAAATAGAGGAGGTAAATGAAGATTATTAGGAAGAAATATTTGTTAGCTGCCATAGTTACTTTATGTGGCGCTTTTTTCTGCACAAATAATATCGCATTAGCAGAAGATGGCAATGAAGCAAATGACGCAGCGACAGTAGCTACGAGCATCAGTATCAGTCCAGTAAGTAAGATTTTGCAACTTGAGGAAAACACAGTATATGAAGACGCGTTTAAGGTGACTAACAACAGCGACAGTGCGATGAATTTTGAAGTCTATGCTTCGCCATATTCTTATACTTTCTCCGAAACAGATGGTGAGTATAGGTTGGGTTTTAGTAATGAAAATAACTATACCCAAATTACCCGTTGGATCACTTTCGAAGATGAAGACGGAAACTATGTAGAGAATCCTAGTTTTACGGCTGGACCAAGGGACAGCGTGACGGTGAAATATAGAATTTCTGCCCCATCCAGCATACCTGCAGGCGGTCAATATGCAGTACTTTTCGCGCATACACTATCTGGATCTATAACTTCTAGCGGCATCAGAACGGAAGCCAGTCCAGGCTTAGTAGTATACGGCAGATCGGCTGGCGAAGTTGTGACTTCTGGCGAAATCTCGGGATTATCCATTAACCAAACCATGCAGAAAGATGGCGAAAATAAGAATATTATTAACGCTTCAGCCACAATAAAAAATACCGGCAATGTAGATTTCATGGGGACCGGTAAATTAGTGGTTGAGGGGGTATTTGGTCAGGCATATTATGAGACGCAGCCCACTGGCGGTAAAGTTTCTGTAATCCCCGAATCCGAATTAGTTGTTTCGGATGCTTGGGAAGAAACACCATATTTTGGTTTATTTAAAGCAACTTGGACCGTGACTGCAGCAGGCGAAACGGAAACTATTGAAAAAATGATTTTGATTTTGCCTATGCCGGTGATAGTGGTTGCAATTTTATTGTTGACAATTATAACCATATGGATTATAATTATGGTCAGGAGACGTAAAGAGCGTCGGTCTAGGTTTATGGTTTAGCCTGATTGATACTTTGCGAACCAAAATAAACATAAAATATAAACAAGAGTGTAGAGTATGAAAAAAACACACAAGAAAGCCGCGGGTCTCTTTGGACTATTGCTGGTTGTTGCTATGACCATATTTGCAGCAACTTTGCCAGATACTCCGAAAGCCTCAGCTATAACGGACAGCATAACAGATACGCTGCAAATTAGGGTCGTGGGCGATACTCCAAACGCAAAGTTTGTGGTCCCTTCGGAAAATGTCAATACGAGCGACCCAAATCAAAGTTATAAGGTAAGCTACGAAAATATTACAGACCTTACCATCAAATTAGTTTATACTGACGAGGAGGGGGTATCTGGCGAGGAGATAATCCTTGGAAGTTATGACGATTTGGATTTTTATCCTGGCGACGTGACGAATGACTTAAATTTGGCCGATTATGGGTATGGCAAGTTTGTGCTTAGTACCTATGGATCTGGGTTTAATGGTGAGGGAGTCTATTTGGATGGGATTTCGTTTACCTATGTACCGATTATCGTATCAGCTTCACAGAATGAAGACACAGGATTAGTGGATGCATCAATTGAAGAGTATGGCGATGACGTGGAGACTGTGGATATTTACTTTGAAGGGGAATACTTGAAGACTGTGTCGCGAAGCGATTTTGGTAAGACGATTAAACTATCGCTAGGCAGACATGATTCTGGTTATTATAGTCTCGTGTTTATAGCAAAAGACGGAGAAGGAAAAGTACTTGGCACTTCGTATAAAGCACTCTTTTATTACAATATAATCTACGTTCCGGACACTGGTGGATTATTTAAGAACATCAACATCTCAAAAGCTGATTATTTGATTACTGGACTTATAATCTTCTTCACTTTCGGTATTGCAGCATTTGTGATGATTGCAAGACGAGACAAGAAAACGGGGAAACGCCGCTAAAATAATATATACTTATACTCTACACAAAAAATATGGGCGCTCATAACTGCGAGGGCGCCCATATTTTGATATTTAATTTATTCTTTTTCGGCTTTTTTCTCGGCCTCTTTGGCGGCTTTTTTAGCCTTGTTTTCAAGGGCATCTTTCATCTTTGCGGCCTTGGCAGCGCGAGCCTTAAAGCGATCCACGCGACCTTCGGTATCGATAATCTTCTCTTCGCCAGTAAAGAATGGGTGAGAAGCAGATGAGATCTGCACCTTGATTAGTGGGTATTCTTTACCATCTTCCCACTTGATGGTTTCTTCGCTCTTCGCTGTAGATTTAGTGAGGAACGAAAAGTTCGCGGCTTCGTCCATAAAGACGACATCACGATAATCTTTAGGGTGTAATTCTGTTTTACTCATAATTGTTTTCTATTATATCAGAGATTTGATAAAAAGTAAAGTTAACCTTATGATTTTAGTAGTCTGAGACACAGCGAATAGGCTTTCCTGATCCTCTCCCATTATTATCGCCATTAGTGCTCGCAGGGTTAGTATAGTCACTATTAAATAGTAGGTTGTATGCTGAAGAAGAGTAATTAACCGTACTGGAGTGGTAGTAACCGCCAAAGCCTGCAAGTGTTAGAACTCCGTTATCATATATATATCCGGATCGAGTCATGAACACAGGAAAATCAATAAGGCCCATACCGGTACTAGTGGAGCCATCATTGTATACCTCGTTTAAACGTGCAAATTCGTTTTTTTCTCCACTATTAGTTATAGTAGGTAGCCTCCAGCCTTTGGGGCAGATAGAGTTTGAGGGGTTATTAGATATGTTTTGGTAGGTGGATGTGGTTAGACTACTAGAATCATTAGATGCAATAGCTGCAGACCAGTTGTAATAGTTACCTATTTTACCACGATTGATGTTGCTAGCAAAGGCCGTATGGCTAAAATAAGTCAGAGCCACTGTGTTGTTGTTTTTCAAGTAGTTACAGGTTTGGTAGCTGTTTTTGATGTAACATGAGTAGGAGTTATAAACATCGCCAGTGATATACCAAGAATTTTGATTTTCACCGTCTGGATCTGCAGAATAAGCCGTGTTGTTGTTATTGCTCCAGCCGTTAAAGCTGCCCATAGAAGTGTTTATGCTAGTGATAGTTGTGGTGGCCGGATTCCAGTAAATGACTCCCTCTGAATCCGTTGAATAGTCGGCAGAATATGTATCAGAACCGGACACATTAAGATCTGTGTCGTTTGAAGTAAGTAAAACATCTCTGGTAAGGTCCAGATCTAGATTTTGTGTCATCCAGAGCATTGACTTAGTGCAGTTAGATTCCTTTTCCCGCCAAGTGGAGCCAGTACCGTTCATGCACATCCGCCTTACGGTGTAAGATTTTTCGTCACGAATATCATAGACCATGATTTCTTCTCCTAGGGAAAGTGTGCCGCCCCAACTTTCTACGTTCTGCATATAATAATGATATGGGGTTTCGGTTGTGGGATGGAGCAGTATGTACTTCACTTGCCCTTCATAAGCACCCGCGGGCTGGGTGGGGCTTATGTATGCGGCATAAGTAGTAGTTAAAGATGAACCTATAGTAGCATCAGTGTTAGTATTAAACTTAGCCACTTTAGTATAGCTACTTGGTACCGTATGATAGTTTGAGAATAATCCTTCTATGTCAGATTCTATAGTAGGAGCATAGGTGCCTGATACACTAGATACTTTCATAGCCCAGTTAGAAGTGTCTCCTGATGTAGCAATACCAGTTACTATATCATAGGTAGATCCTAGTGCATTACTATGAAGTACTGTATTAGTTCCTGCAGCTACTCCTGCATCTTCTCCAGTATAGCCTATAGCATAGATTGCATAGCCATTAGGATCATT
>R21__coassemble_1332_pt1 | contig 16868 bp, 15 predicted proteins | sample R21__metabat2_low_PE_075 | metagenome-assembled genome bin R21
AGGCTGGGTCATATCACCAAAATAAAGAATGTCTTCTTTTTTTACATTTAGTTCCTCTAGAAGGTGAGTCATACCAAAGACTTTGTTCATGCCGGGAGTAATTGCGTTGATGGAGGTAGTGCCGCCAATCTCATATTCAAATTCTGGGGCGAGCTCTTTACAGCGAGCAACGATTTTTTCGCGTTTTTTACAATCTGGGTCCCAAGCGTATTTTTCTTTGGTGCCGGCTTTTTGGCCGAGGGCAGAGAAGGTAACTTGAGAGAGACGATTTTCGATGATTTCGTCGCCAGGTAAGAGTTTGTCAGCTTCCCAAAAGCCTAGCTCGCGAGCGGCTTGTTCGATAGTGGTGGTGATTTTTTGGACCTGTTCATCAGTTAATGGGTAGTTGTAAACTTGCTCCCAAGTGGAATTTGTGGTGTTGTAGCGGTAATATTGGGTGCCTTGGGCTACGAAAAGGTGCAAGTGGCTGAGCTGTTCGGGGGTAGGGTTTGGTAGGCGATCAACAATCTGGATGAGAAATTGGTCGAATTTTTGGCCAGAAATTGGGCAAACTTCAAAATGATTAAGACATTCAACGAGTAAGTTGGCAATGTCGTCGGTAATTGGTGTTTTGGCTACATTTAAAGTTTGGTCTATATCAAATGCTAATACTTTTTTCATATTTTTCATTATACCATAGCTATGCTATAATGGATTTATGAAAACTTATATCGTGGGTAATTGGAAATTAAACTTTAATGTGGGGGAAGCATCGATTTATCTTCATAAACTTCAGCGCAAGATGCCGAATTACCGTGATGTAGAGGTAGTAGTGGCGCCATCGGCGGTGGCTTTGCAGCCTTTGTCTTTGCAGATTGATCGTCACAAAATGAAACTTGCCGCACAGAATGCGTTTTATCGTGATTATGGTGCCTATACTGGCGAAATATCTTTTGCCCAGTTGAGGGGATTGGTTGATTATTGTATAATAGGCCATTCAGAACGTAGACATATTTTTGGTGAAGATGATAAGATGATCCAAAAGAAGGTGGCAGCAGCAATTCGTAATAAAATTAAACCAATTTTGTGTATTGGTGAGACGGAATCAGAGAGAGGATTTGGTGAGACGGCGGACGTGATTCGCGATCAATTGGTTGGTGGCCTTGCGGATGTCTCTGAAGAAGATATTGATAAGGTTTTGATTGCATATGAGCCGGTTTGGGCGATTTCTAGTACAAAAGCGGCAAAAATGGCTTCGCCTGACGAAGTGGCTGAAGTGGTAGATTTGGTGCGTAGTGTACTCGGTGAGTTGTATGGAGAAAAAGTTGCCAAGGAAACGGCAGTGCTTTTTGGAGGAAGCGTGAATCCGTCTAATGCAGGAGCTTATTTGACGGTGCCAGGCGTAAATGGGCTACTTATAGGGGGCGCTAGCTTGATTCTTAGCGAGTTCACTGATATAATAGAGACAGCTAAAAGAGTGAGAGCATGAGCGGAAAATACATGGATTTTGTGCCAGTAGGCGCACAAAGGGTAACCCAGAAGAAAGCTGTAGTACGTTCGGTTGTTGATGCCAACAAGAAAGTGGAGCTTGACGAATTGAAGTTGAGCCAAATCATGAAAGAGCGAGAAGTGGTAAGACGTGCTGGAGTTTCCGAGAACGTGGGGCCGAAGTTTGGCGTGATCGAAGATTTTCGGCAGAAATTTGTGAAGACCGAAGTAAAAAAGCGTCCACTTAATAATGCTCAGAAGGCAAAGGAAGAGTTGGCTGCGGCGAAGGCAAAGAAGATTTTGAAAGAGTCAAAGGTTGACAAGCCGGCAGTCGAGGTGAAAGAAGAAGCACCAAAAGAAGATACTCTGAAGGTGCCAAAGTCGCGTTTTGTAAATACAGAAAAGGTGAAAAAACGTCCTTTGTCTAAGAATGTCTATCAGAAAGAGGTGGTAGCGCTGGAAGAAAAGCCGACGGGCCCGATAACGATTATTAGTAAGCCAGAGAAAGATTCGAAAGCTGGGCTGATTGTAACGATTATTATTACGATTATTCTTGGGGCGGCAGCTGGTACAGTGGCGTTTTTGTTGTTGCCCAAATAGGGAATTGATATGCAAAATCCGTTTATCAAATATGTAAGTCGTGAAAAGAAAGAAGATATTTTTCACTCTTCGGCTTACGGTAAGGCGCAGAATGGTGGGAATATAGGGGCGGCATCAACGGAGAGCTTTGCTGATAGGCGAAAAATCGAGAATAATCGGCAAATAATTCGTAAGTATAACGACGCTAGGGTAGTGAGTCAGGCGATGATGAGTGGCCCGAAGGCGAGGACTTATGAGTCACCAGTAAAAAATCAACCGCCGGTAAAAAGTCTTGGTAATCAAGGGAAAAGATGATATAATATTGGTACGGGGGAGTATTTGGTGGGATTAGCTCAGATGGTTAGAGCGTCTGATTGTGGTCCAGAAGGTCGTCGGTTCGATCCCGATATCCCACCCCAGTATAGATATAATTTAGGATTGTTCGGTTCGAATGGAGCGTAGCGACATCCCCTCCCGATATCCCACCCCAGTATAATTTGCGGGTATAGTACAGTGGTTAGTATGCAAGTTTTCCAAACTTGAGATGAGAGTTCGATTCTCTCTACCCGCACCAAATAACCACTTGTGGTTATTTTTTTATGCAAGGAAAAGCCCCCTCGTGAGAGGGGGCAGCACAAATAGGGGGTAATAGTTATTCGTCAGAATGACGCCCGTGGCAATTACCACATCCCCCATGACAACCGCCGCTAGGGCGTTCATCCTGATCATCGTCATCGTCATCATCGCCGCCAAAGATCGATTCAAGAAAGTCATTAAAGCCACCAATGATCTCGATAGCCGCATCGCTTGCAGACGTATCGCGCAAGCTAATAGCCATAAAGGCGAGCAGCAGATCATTTGGTATGATTTCGTGTGCGTAGAGATAGCGCACGATCGGAAGGCTGAAATTGATGCTAAGCGTTTCGACTTCATCGCCGCTAACAATGTAAGCGATTAAAATCTTGAAAAGATCTTCGTCTAACCCCTCAATGACTTCGGCCAGCTTTGGCTTATAATCATTTTTAAGTAAAGCCACACGGAGCTTGTTTGGAATCTTAGTGTAGTCGCTTTCGGTGATTTTGATTTCTGCACCAGTGACTACGAGTCTCAAGAGTTCAAACACGTGTACCGTCGTAGCTGTACGTTCGATGAGCTCGTGGGCTAAACCTTCGGTCAGATCGTCGTGCCAAGATTTAATTGAGGCAAAACTTAGCATCGCAGATACGAGCTCTTTTTGCCCAGAAGTGAAATGGGGGGGGGTGTCATCTTTAGGAAGATCAAACTCCTCCAACATCTCCACTACACGACTTGTGTTGTTGGCTAAAATAGCCTCGATAACTTCTGCCTTTGAAAAATTCTTTTCTTTCATAACTAATTCCTCCTAATTGTAAAAAATTCAAGACTAGGCAGGGTAGTCTCTTTTTTAATTGTAGCATACTTTTTATGTTTCGTCAAGTATGTATCTGTAAAAGTTGACTGCTTATCTCTGTTGTGTTAAAATATAAGGGATGCTCCACCTTAAAAATGGAGCTTAGTTATTTTATATCTTGATTTTACATTTTGAGAAAGGAAGTGATTTGTTTGAGAGTGAGGAATATCGAAGTTGGAAAGCTTATTGGCGAAACTTCGAAGCTTCGTATTTATCTTGGTTCTACGGACGCTAAGCAATCTGTAATCTTAAAGGTTGCAAAGACATTTGATGATGGGCATATTCTTGCAGAAGAAGCCAGTAAATTCAATGAAATGCGCGCTTTTAAAGATGAGATTTTTAAGCTTGAAGAGAAGCAGGGTAAAGAAAACTCCCATTATGATTGGCTTTTTGCTGATCTGCAGGCATCTTTTATGGAGCCGACACAAGATGATCGTCGCATTAATGTTCTGTCAATGCCAGACATTGAGATCGACAAGCTAACTCCTCTTACTAAGCTATCTAGTGAAACCGAAATCGATACTTGGACTAGTATTTGGATTTTGGGACGTTTTTTTAAGTTTTATAGCTTTTTTGAGTTGTTGGCGGCATCGATGGATTGCCCGGTCGTCGAATACCCGATTTTTTCGTCCGGCGATTATTTAATCGGGCCGAAGGAACATCGTTTGATCTACTATAATTTCTCAGGAAAAATAAATGACGTAATGGCTATGGATTTTGTGAAAGCGATTACTAAATTTATCTTGGACTGGGTTGCTATTGGAGATCGTGAGGAAGAGCAAAAATATTTAAATTTGCTCAAAGATTTTTCAGAGGTTGGACGCGACACGTGCGAGAGAGCTCACAAAGAGTTTTATAGACTCGTGGAGGAGCTTTGGGGGATACAGTATTATCCCTTTGTCTATCGCGAACGTGGCACCAGCTACTGGAATGTTATAAGGGAGGAATAAAAATGGGAAGAGAAACTTTTTCGGTAGAAAGCTACCGCGCTGCACGTCGTGAATACGAAGTGGAGAGCGATAGTGGCGTAACGAGGAGAGCGGAGCAGCGCGCTAGGGATACGGGTAGACTAAATGAAATTGTCGATCCGGGAGTAAAACCGATGCGCTATTCCAAAATTAGACTAAACCCTCATCAAAAGAAATGGATCGCAACTGTAGGATGTCCGATGGATATCGAAGTGAGTTGCGATACTACCGGTTCGATGGGGGGAGAAGTCGATACGGAGATGGCAGTTTTGCCTGAGCTCTACGAAGCAGTAGCAAAGGTTTTGCCTGGATATGATCCGCAACTTTGTCTTGGTATATTTGGGGATTGTGATGATGATTTTGTAATTTGTCGTCCGCAGTTTGAGATGGAAGCGCCTAAGATCGTAAACTATCTTAAAGAGATGGCACCACAAAGAGCTGGTGGAGACTATCCGGAAGATCCGCAATACGCAATGTTTGCACGTGCATATCTTACAGATGCTTACACCAACCATATTGGTCTTAAAGGATATCATTTCATAGTGACTGATTCTATTTGTCATAGGTCTATTACGAAAGAACAGATAAAACGTATTTTTGGTAAAGAGATTTTTGAAAATGAGCTAAAAAATATGGAACATCATATCCCAAATATAAAAAAGGTGATCAAAGATCTGAAGAAAAAGACGCATCAATTTATCTTATTGTTGAATGATATTGGTGGTGATGAGTATGAAGATTGGCGTGAACTATGTGGTGAGGATTCTGTAATATGTATCGATTTCACTGAAAATCTGCCGGCTGTAATTTCTACGATTATTGGCCTGACTGAAGGGACAATTGATATCACTGAAGTTAAAGGATTAAGACCAAGCCTAATAAAACAACTATCTAAAATCAAACTTGGTGCACAAGCTGAGCTGAGACATAAACTTCCCTACCCGGTACCTAAGGCAGGTGACATTTTTGCTAAGAAAAGTGATCTCTGGCCAATTCAACCATCTGATTGCAATCCGGAGGCTGAAATGTTGGGTGAGCCTATCGTGGCTTCGGAAGAGATTGAATATCTGTAGAGTCAAGGTTTTTAACAATTTGGTTTTACAAGATAAGGGGATGTGCTAATGTTTGAGAAAATTTATGTTGTAACCGACCTTGGACCCGGTGACGGTGGTAAGGGCGGGGTTGTTCATGCACTTTCGTGCAAAATTGATGCTTCGGTAATCATTAAGCGTGGTGGGGCGCAAGGTTCTCATGGCGTATGCACATCCTACGGAGATAGTTTTAACTTTTCTCAATGGGGTTGCGGGACGTTTGAGGGTGTACCAACTTTTCTTTCCGAGCAGATGGTAATCATGCCAGTCGGTCTCGAAAACGAGTCGGAGGCTTTAAAACGTCTGGGGATCTATGATCCTTATACGCTACTTTCTGTTGATCCACTTTGTATCTGTGCCACGCCGCTACATAAGATTTCTTCTCGGCTTGAGGAACTTAAGCTTGGGAAAAATCCACGGGGTACTATTGGTACTGGTGTTGGTAGAGCCTATCGCATGAAGGATGAATTAGGAGAAGATTTTACTATCTATGCTCATGAGCTAAAATCTCGTGACAAAATCCTAAAGAAGCTTCAAAGGCAACTTGATTATTACAGAGAAAAATATGCAAATTTTTCAAAGGATGACAGCTGTACTTCTGATATAAAATTAATCGCTGAAAATCTTGATTTACTTTATGACAATGATTTTTTGCCTTATATAGTTGATGTTTTTGAAAATGTAGGGAGAAAAATTCGTCTGAAGAATTTGAGCGAAATTTTAAATCTGGAAGGCAATGCAGTTGTTGAGTGCTCGCACGGGGTTTTGACGGATGCTGAAATGGGATTTAAGCCTCATGTAAGTGCTATCAGAACTTTACCCGAATTTACTTTCGAAATGCTTCGAGACGCAGGGTACAATGGCGATATTTCAAATCTCGCCGTACACCGTGCTTATGAAATTCGTCATGGCGCTGGCCCTATGCCAACCTATGACGCTGAATTTACAAGTCGGATGCTTCCCGGTAGTCACAAAGATGAAAATCGCTGGCAAGGCATCGTACGTGCTGGACCGCTAGATTTAAATTTCTTAAGGTATGCACTTGATGCAGCTCGGGAAACGCCGTTTGATGGGCTTTGCTTAACTTGGTTTGATCAAATTTTGGCAACTGGCCGAATATGGCCGATTTGCTTTAATTATGCTGATGTTTTAGGCAGAATAAAGCCCTTAATTCGGGAATATGAAATCAAAAAGCCGATTACAAAATCTGAGCTTTTTGAGCTAGTCGGGGGAATTCTCGAAAAGGAAATTCATATTCCTCTAAAAATGCTCTCAATTGGGTCTACGGAGCTGGACAAAATCAGTTCCAAAAAATTATAAAGGAGGAATAACCCATGAGTAAAGAAGAAAAGAAAACTGCAAATCCGGTTCAGGATGATGTTCGTGCTAAATTAGCCGAATATGGTGCTGACGAAAACGTAATCACTAAGGTGATGGATGATCTTGGTGTCGAGAGTCTGGATGATTTAGCCTCTCTTGAGGTGGCAGATTTAACAGCTATTGGCATGAAACTCGCAAAGGCTCGTAAGCTTGTAGCTGATATGAAAAATGAGGCGAAGTCGACGCCTGCTCCGGCAGCAACTGCTGCGGAGACACGTGCAATTCAGACTCAGTTTGAATCACTTCTGCCTTCCATTCCGAGCGATGAATCTTGGTTAAATGCACTGAAGGCTGGCGGCGTATTAAAGGTGGACGAATCGTCTTATATTGCTGCCATACGTGCAGCTTTGGCCGATCGGGCGGGTCTTTATAAAATTCCTGAAGCGCTTTCTAAGGCTATGGAAGAATATGCCGATGAAACCGAAGAGCAGGTTGACCCGACTTTTTATGCTTTGCGCAAATCTTTGACCAGAAGAGCTTATGGTGATATCTTTGCTGCGATTGATGGTTTGGATGGTACTTTTATTACTGATGGAAGGCGTAAAGAATTTCTTAGCCGTATTCAAGATGTACTTTGGCCGGCAATCGTTGAAAGTTATCAGACGCTGGATGGTTGGTATCAGACTTGGCGTGCAAGCTCTGCTGATCCTTCAATGCTAATAGCTGCGATTAATGGAGGATTTGGCGGTGGGGCTGCTATGATCTCTCCGCCGGATACTGCTTCGCTTCATGATGCAGGTGATACCCTGGTTGATTCTATCAATAGAGTTTTCCGTGGTACTGGCATTCAGGTTTCGGCGGCGATGGCGTATGATGCGAATAATATTCGTAATACATTAGAAGATCCGCGTTTGCCGGCTATGATTGGTGTCAAAAATCGTGAAATGATGCTGAAGAAAATAGGGGCTAGCGTTTCGAGCAACTATATTCGTCTGGAGCAGAACTTAGTGAAGTATGTTTTGGCTTTTGCTAAACATGACGCAGTGACATCGGATGTAGAAGTTAATTATTTCGTAGCGCTATGGCAGCTTGGCACTCAAATCAACTGGAATGAGCTTGGTGGTAAAAATTCCAGTAAAATAACTGGGCTGACCGGCAAAGACGTCTTGTAAAATCAGCGTACCTTAAAAATAAGGCCCCCTTTAAAGGGGGCCTTATTCATGACCTAGAGCCAAACATATTTTGCATAGAGCATAGTTGCTATTTTTCGATATTTGTCATCGTAAAATGGGCAATCGCCATCCATTTCAGGATATTCATTTGTGGCGAATTCTTTGATGCCGTAAAATCTTCTAAATCCTTTATGTAGTAGGCGGTATTGCAAAAGATCGCTTTCTAGCCTTTCGACGGCGCGTTTTTTAGTGCTAGAGCTAGCGTAAGACGACATGATATTTTCTGCTAAATGGTATAATTCTCTAAAATTGACATCTCTACCGCAGAGCCATATTGTGTTAAAAAAGACGTGTACGGAATCAGGATTGCCGAGATTGGATGGCAAAAGCCAGGTGTCAAGATCAGAATTAGTAATCCCATAACCTTTGAGCTTGGAGCCACCCACGAGAACTATATCCTTAGGCTTAAGGTGCGTGATGATTTTGGCTAGTTCTGATTCGAAAGCCGGAACATTATCGGAAAATGGGCCTTCGAGTTTTGCTGATGGCGTCAATAACCGAAATGAATCATTGTTGAGTTCGGCTAACCATTGCTTGCGTTTTTTTGAAACGTAAAGCGGTTGTTTTCTTACTCTCATTCTTAGATGGCTAGTTCTCGCTAAAAGTTTGATCAAGTCAAATGTGTTTAAGATGTGGTGATCGCTTATAAAACGCCAGGTATCTTTGAAGCTTTGGAGAAGTATTTCGTCGTAATTATTTTCGTCAAGGATGCTGACGATTTGCTGCGCATCAAGATAGCCATACTTAATAAGCCATGGGGTTAGGTGAGCGCATTTTACGACTCGCTCTAATCCATCAGATGGACGGGCGTCAAGTTCGAAGCAATCGCCAATATGAAAATTTTCACGGACGTCTTGAACATGGAGTAGATGATGCCAAGCTTTAAGATACGCTTTTTTAAAGCTATTTGGCGCATTTTCTAGAGTGCTTAATGGAAGATAGAGCAAAATTCTCTCAGAATCGGGATCCTCCAATAATAGTTCTAAGGTGTGGTAGAAATCTTGGCGTTCTGTTGGATCATGCATATCACCCTGTTTATTTTCTAGAAAATCGCAAATCTGCTCGGCGGCCTGTTTTCTAATGTTGGTATAGGGGTTTGCGTTGTCGAAACGCTGCTCAATGATTGGCTTAAAAAATTTAATCATTAAATCGCCTCCTTTAGGTCATGTTAAGGTACAATGTTGATATTATAACATAATTTAAAGAAATGTATATAGGGTGTGTTTTTGGCATAATATGTTTTAACCATTGACATTTTTGGAAGAGTGTGCTATAATGAGGCTAAGTTGGCTGGAGGCTCTAAGATTCCAGCAGCAAATTTATATTTAGGAGGTGCTTCTAATGGGAAAGAAGTACGATAGTGGTGAAAGAGGCGGCAATATTCCAAAGAGGAAAGATCTTCCGAAAAAGGACGAACCTAAGGGCAACGATGAGTTGCAGAAAAAGTTCGACCAAAAGGTAAAGGATTACGATAATCTCCAGAAGAAATTTGACGAGGAGAAAAAGAAATCCACGACCAACGCGACGGACTTAGCAAAGGCTCTTGCCGAAAAGGCGGATCTCTTGAAGAAGCTTTCAGCTTCGGAAGCTTCTGAGAAAAAATTGAGGGCAGACCTCGATGCAGCAAAGAAAGCGGCAGAAGAGCTTCAGAAGAAGCTTGAAGCGGCCGAAAAAGCTGTAAAAGAGGCTAAAGCTGCTCCGCCGGTATTCTCAAAGGTTGATCTGTCAGATCTCAGCCCTGAACAGAGAGAAAATGTCCAGAAAGCACTGGATGAAATCCTCAATGCAAAGGAAATCATTGAGAACAATAAGAAGAAGTCCGACGAAAGAAGGGCAATTCTTGACAGACTTCTGGGATAATCACCAGCCTCAAATCCCCCCTAAATAACCTCGGCCGTAAAGGTCGGGGTTATTTTTTTGTTCTAAAGATAGACATAAGCGGAAAAGATGATATTGATATTGACAAAAAAGCTAAAGTGTGATACAATGGAAGCAGTCTGGGTTTTGGTGTGCTCAAAACGGAAGCCCATTAACAACCGAATCATCTCAGGTTTCAACAAAACCTGATGTCTATATATTATCCAACACTCCATCTAAAATATTTTGAAAAAGGGGGACGACGAAATGTTGTTTTCAATTATATTTGCGGTCGTAGCCGCATTGTTAGTCATTATCGCGGAGGCGATGTTCAACAACTCTGATTTAGACATTTCTGATTATGGATTTGTAAATTTTGTAAGAGGAAGTGTAGAAGCAAGAGATTGGGAAAAGGCTATAGTAATTGGCCTGATCGTAGGGGCGATAAGATATTTCGCTCCGATGGCTTCGTGGACTGGTATAGTTTGCTTCGTTGCAACGATAGGTTTACTTGGCTATTTATGTTGGTATTGGCAAGCTGAAGGCTCTGAAATCAGAGAACTGGTATGCTTCGTGCTGCTGGCGATACTGGTGTTCTTTGCTGGAGGTAAGGCAACTAGTGTGGTTGCAGGACTTGTGAAAGGCGGATTTTTTAAATTCGTTTTAGGCAGGTTGCCGCTTGCTACGCTGGTTGGTTCGATTGGCTACATGTTGTGCAATTTCTTACATTATCGTGCTGAGGAATATGCCGAAGACGATGAAGAGGAAGCTTTGTACAATCGCTGGACTAAAATCGTGGCAGTACTTACTGCAATAGCTGTGATTTTGGTTTTTGTGATCGGTGCTAACTGGAGCGCCGTAAACTTTGGCAAAAATAAAGCTGAAGATCCGGTAGCCACAGAGGAGCCAGTAGTTACAGAAGAGCCAGAACCAGAGGATTGGTTTGGTTTCTATAACCTGAACCTTCTTCTGGATGATGACTCGGAGAACGATTTTAACTTCGGTTGGAATCCGTACGACGAGAACACTGTGGGGAAATCTTATGACGAGGACTTACGTTCGAGAATGAAGATTGACCCGGCACTTGGAGCTGCTGTTTTAGCTTGGTTTGACGCTAATGTCGGCACTAGGTTTATGGGTGTGTTCTACGATGAAGTTGACTCCAAATGGGACGCTGCAATCAATCTTGCAAAAGAGAGATTTATGGCAGACCAAGAAGAGTACAATGCTACATTGGATGCATTTTTCAAATACCTTGATGCTTCGGTAAAGGAAGTAAAGGTAGAGGAAAAGAAGAATATCGCCGATCAAATGTATATGAATCCATATACGACCGACGGTACTCCGGATGTAATTGTAGTAGAAACGCCCGACCACGAAGGTCACTTCCTGATTTACGTTCTAAAAATTAAAGGAACGGGGATCTTTGAAGTGGCATTCCGTATCGATTGTGGTTACCAACCGTGTAACGTAGAGAAGGTAATGCAAATTACTCCGCAATCGGTAGAAACCATCAAGAAGGCTAAAACGACTCAGAATACTGGAACCACTATTAAGACAGGTACATCAAAGTCTTCTAGTGGTGGAAGTTCTTCTGTGGGCAGATCCTCTGGTGGAAGTTCTTCTGCAGGTGTAGGCAGATCTTCTAATGGTATTAGCTCTGGTGGTATACCTTCCGGAGGCAGACCATACGGCGGAAGCTCTGGTGGATCTGGTGGCCGCAGTGGCGGTGGTGGCAGTAGTAGCCGTAGTCCTAAAGACCCGACAAAGGGTACGGATGTTGGCAAAAACGATACTACTGGCCCGGGTACGAGTACTAATAACGGAGTTGGCGCTAAGGAATCAACAGCGGATCAACCAACAAACTCTAGCCACAAGAGCTCGCTCTCTAGCGGGAGCAACAGCTATGACGCTGCAATAGAGCAAAATAAGGAAGCTAATCGTACTACGCGTACAAGTCCTTCTAATGGCTCTTCTGGCAGTAAAGGTTCATCTTCTAGTGGTGCTGGTACAAGCAATACTCCGTCATCGTCACGTAGTGGCACCGATAATGTCGATAGCAATGCCGAAAAAGGCACTGGCAATGGTGGTATTGATACACCAACCACCAAAGCCGAAACGCATGTGCAAACCTCTGATGGGGCGACGCATAGCGTATCAAATGATAGTCCCGGGACTTCATGGAGTGGTCCCGTTGACTAAATCTAATATATAGACAGGTGAGAAAGTGAAGGAGTGGATAACCTTCAAGTACTTTATTAGCCTGGCAGCTTCGGCTGCCGGGCCTCACCCCAAGTTTGAGATTTGAGACGATTCGGTTGCGGACGAATGTTAACAATTCGGCTAGCAAACAACCACTTATAAACTTTTTAATTGAAAGGATAATTATGAATAAAGTTTACAATACTATCCTTGGTGTGGCGGCTACAGCGATTGTGGCTGGTGCAACCATGGTGCCTACAAGCGTACTTGCTTGGGGCGATTCAAATAACGGGCGCAATACTTATACGCTCGAACAAATTAACGCCGGTAACCTCGGCAACAATATTACTTTTAACTCTATCACTAATGGTAAAATTGGTGACGAACGTAATTTCGTAGGTGCTAAACTTAGCTCCAGCTCCACTACTACGTGGAATGCAGATGAAATTACCGTACAAGATGGCGAAACTTATACGATTCGTCTTTATGTACACAATAACAGCCCACGTGGCGTGAATGCAATTGCTAAAGGTGTGTCGGCAAACTTTTCTTTGCCTACTACGGTAGCTAAATCACAAACCGTGATTGGTTATCTTAACTCTAGCAATGCAAACCCTACTCGCTATTGGGATGAAGTAAAATTAGTCTCTTCAAACGATTTTTATATCGAATATGTGAAGGGTTCTGCTAAATATACCAACTCTAAGCTCGGTACGGTTGCTTTGCCAGATGAGGTTATTATCTCTGGTGCGACAATCGGTTATGATGCTTTGAATGGTGAGATTCCTGGTTGTTATGAATATGATGGTCAGGTAACGATTGAAGTAAAAGTACACAATTCTATCACTTCTAAACTTTCGAAAACCGTACGTCTTAAGGGTACAAAAACCTGGGGCGAAATGGTGGACGCTAAAGTTGGCGATGAAGTAGAATATCAGATTGAGTATGTCAACTTGGCTGCTGATACGGTGGACAATGTGATGATCCGCGATATTTTACCAAATAATATGGAATATGTGGCTGACTCTACCTATCTTTACAACTCTAACTATCAGAGTGGCGTGAAGGTAGTAGAGAATACTGTAACTACTTCTGGTATTAACATTGGTAGTTATGCAGCACAAGGTAATGCGTATGTGCGCTTTACTGCTAAAGTAGTCAACAAAGACTTAGTTTGTGGCAATAATCAGTTGGTAAACTGGGCAAGTGCTACTGTAAACTCGGCTGTGTTTAAGGATGATGCTTCCGTAATGGTGGTTCAGAGCGAAAACTGTCGTGCTAAGGCTGCAGATACTGGTGCTACGACTTCGTCTATTGTAAATACTGGTCCAGCTGAAATTGCTGGTGCTGCATTAGGCGCTGGTTCGTTAGTTACTGCGCTTGGTTACTTTATTGCTAGCCGTAAAAAGTTAATGTAAATGACCGCTTCACGGGTGGTTGCAAAAATCCCCTCTTAATGAGGGGATTTTTGGTGGGCTTTTAGAGTTTATTTGAGTGCGGCCTGGATGACATGATCGAAGAGGCAGGTAATGGTGAGAGGACCAACACCGCCAGTAGTAGGGGTAATAGCGGAGAGGTCGGTGCGATTACGGATTGAGGAATCAATGTCGCCTTTTAGGACGCCGTCTTCGGAGGCTGTGCCTGCATCAATAAGAATAGCGCCGGGCTTGATCATAGAATCAGAAATCAGGCCGGGAACGCCGGTTGCAGTGATGATTATATCATACTGGTTAAGCTTTGTCAAGTCATCGCCGCGGTGAAAGAGAGTAACATCGTAATTTGAATCTTGGAACATTTTGTAAAGTGGGGCGCCGACGAGTTTGCCGCGGCCGACGATGGCGATTTTTTGATTTTGAAGTTTGATGTCGTAGCCAGCGAGGAGCCAGTTGATGGCGGTGGCGGTAGCAGAGTCAAAAGCGCCATGGCTGGATAGGCCATCTACATCTTTGTTGGCGGAGATGAGATCGGTGAGGGTGTCGGTTTGGTCTTTTTCGAGGATGGGGAGTTGCAAAATGATGCCGGAAATCTCGGGATCTTTATTAGCGGAGAGAATTTTATTTTTGATATCTTCGGAGCTAGTAGCAAAATAATCAATGACATTTACGCCAATATCTTCACCATATTGGATTTTGAGGTTGACGTATTTGGTGATGACTGGATTGTCGCTGTCACGGATAATGAGAAGAGCAGGCTTTTTGCTCATACTTTTAACTTGATGCGATTGCCGTTCTTTGATAAAGCCGGCTAGCTCTTTGCCGTTTAGAATTTTCATGCGATCTCCATGGGTTCTTGTTCGAGCCAGTAACCAAATTTATCATAAACTGTGCCGATGATTTCGGAGCGAGCTTTGGCGAGGTTGGCGTAGGAGCCGGCGGATTCGTTGATTAATACTAAGGCGGCTTTGGGGTTTACGCGCATGCCGTAAAGGAGTTTGTCGGAAAAGCCACATTTTTCGATAAGCCAGCCAGAATTGATTTTGTTGCCGTCTTTACCGCGGTGGATTGGGTAGCCTTTTGACTCGGCCTCTTCGGCCTCTTCGTTGGTAAGATAGACGTTTTTGAAAAATGAGCCAGAGCTAGCTTTTTCGCGAGGATCAGGGAGTTTGTCGGCGCGAATTGCGGAAACAATTTGGCGAATGCCGGCTGGGGAGAAGTCGGTAATGCCGTGTTCGGAAATGTATTTCTCGACGGAATTATAAAATGGGCGAGACATTTGGCCTTGCTCAAGTTGAAGCGTGACGGAAACTACAAAATAACGACCGCGCTCGTTGGTATTTAGGATGCTCTTGCGGTAAGAAAAGTTAAAATCGTCTTTTGACATGATTTTAAATTCGCCGGTGGCGATGTCGTAGACTTCAGCTTCGAGGAAAGTTTGGGAGATGTCTTGGCCATAGGCACCGATATTTTGAACTGGTGCGGCGCCGGTGAGCCCAGGGATTTTGCTGAGGGCTTCGATGCCAGTGTAACCTTTGCTGCAAGCATATTCCACGATAGGATCCCAATCTTCGCCAGCCATGATGGTAAGTTTGCCATTTTCATCGTTGAAACCACGCAAGCGATTTAGGATGATGACGCCGTTGAAGCCTTCGTCGTGACCGATAGAATTGGCGCCACCGCCGAGGATAAAAGTGGGATAGTGATAAGCATTGGCGAAACCGTAGGCATCAGGAAGGTCGGTGGGTTTTTCAACTTCTAAAACATAGCGAGCTGGACCACCAAGACGCATGGTGGTGAGGTTTGCTAAGGGTACATTGTCGTAAATTTTCATGTTTTTATTATACCATATGATGGTGGGGGGTTGTAAGATGTGATAAGGCGTGTTAAGAAAGAGCGCAAGGGTGGGAATTTATCAAAAATAATGTATAATATAAGAAAAGGAAAGGTAATACTATGGCAAAAAAGGAAGCGGTGGCAGAGAATAAAAATGATAAACAGTCTGACGGTAAAAGTGAAGCCTTGAAGTTGGCGATTGCGCAGATTACGAAGCAGTTTGGTGATGGCTCGATTATGAAGCTTGGCGAGACACCAAAGATGGATGTAGAATTATTGCCGAGTGGGTCGCTGTCGCTTGATTTGGCGCTAGGTGGTGGTTGGCCAAAGGGTAGGATCATTGAGATCTATGGACCAGAATCTTCTGGCAAGACGACATTGGCTTTGCATGCGATTGCAGAGATGCAAAAGCAGGGCGGACAGGCGGCGTTTATTGATGCGGAGCATGCTTTGGATCCGGCTTATGCGAAAAAGATTGGAGTAAATACGGCAGATTTGTTGATTTCGCAGCCAGATAATGGTGAACAGGCTTTGGAAATTTGTGAGACATTGGTGCGCTCTAATGCGGTGGATTTAATAGTGGTAGACTCAGTGGCGGCTTTGGTGCCACAGGCCGAGATTGACGGTGATATGGGTGATGCGCAAATGGGGCTTCAGGCGAGATTGATGTCGCAGGCGATGCGAAAGCTCACGGGCATTATTTCGAAATCACGTGCAACAGTGATATTTATTAATCAGATTCGCATGAAGATTGGCGTAATGTTTGGTAATCCAGAGACGACGACTGGTGGTAATGCCTTGAAGTTTTACGCTTCGGTAAGGGTAGATATTCGGAGAATTGGTCAGATTAAGGACGGCGATAATATTTCTGGTAACCGTACAAAGATTAAGGTGGTGAAAAATAAGATTGCAGCGCCTTTTAGAACGGCTGAATTTGATGTGATGTATAACGAGGGGATATCAAAGGCTGGCGATGTGCTGGATCTTGGTGTGCAATATGGTGTACTAGATAAGGCTGGAGCGTTCATTAAATACAATGGTGAGACTTTGGGCCAAGGACGTGAAGCGGTAAAGAAGTTATTTAAGGAAAAACCAGAACTGATGGCAGAGATTGAAGCGAAAGTACGCGAAAAAGCTGCTGCCGAATAATTTTATGATAATTACGAATTTGAAGCAGGGGGTGAAGAATCCGAATCGGGTGAATGTTTTTGTGGACGGAAAATATAGTTTTTCGCTTGATATGGCCCAAGTGGTAGATTTGGGGGTGAAAGTTGAGAAGGAAATTAGTGAAGAAGAATTGATGGAATATAAGGGCGCTTCGGAGTTTGGGAAGTTGTATCAAAGGGCGCTAGAATGGGTGCTCGTGAGGCCTAGATCGGAAAAAGAACTGAATGATTATTTATATAAAAAAATATATGAAAAAAAATTAGATAAAAATTATATAAATAATATTA
>R21__coassemble_1396_pt1 | contig 16348 bp, 15 predicted proteins | sample R21__metabat2_low_PE_075 | metagenome-assembled genome bin R21
GAGCGCTGCCCTGTCACGGCAGAGGTCGCGAGTTCGAGTCTCGTCGGATCCGCCACGTATAAAGCCCTAGGGGCTTTTTTCATACTTGCTACTTTACTCTATCTGTGATATAATACATCCCAGTATGGCTATTAAAGTTACTAGAAAAGATCAAGGCGAGGCAAACGAGAATATTATCCGCCGTTTCAATCGCAAAGTCCTTCAGAGTGGTATCATGCCTTTGAAGAAGTCGCAAATGCGCTTTAGTAAACCTATTTCTAAGCGCGAACGCCGCCTCAAAGCCATTATCCGCGAAGCTCGGAAGGCTGAAAAAACCGAGCGCATCAAGCTTGGTCTCAAATAATAAAATCTCCCCCAGCGGGAGATTTTATTATGATATAATGAACCAAAAGGAGAAACATGATAATTTTATTTGGTTTAGCTGGGTCAGGCAAAGGTACTCAGGGCAAAGCCCTGTCGGAAATTTTTGGTTGGCGTTGGCTATCTGTCGGTGAAGCAATTCGCAGCACTGGCGAATACAAAAACATTATAGATAAAGGGAATCTTATTCCAGACGAAGACGTGATCAGGCTCATGGGGCGTCAAATTGAAAAAGCCGAAGCTGAAGGTTTTGATGTTATTTTAGATGGTTACCCACGCAGCGAAGTCCAGGCTGCCTGGATGATGGATCATATGGCAGATAAAATTGACGGCGCTATTATTTTAGAGGTTCCAAAAGAAGAACTTTACGATCGCCTTACCTTACGCGGGCGCGATGACGACAAAGAACGCGACAGCATAGATCGTCGTTTTGAAATCTTTGAACAAAATATTTGTTCAATTTTACCTCTGTTAGAGGCAAAAAACATTCCAATAGTCCGCGTCGATGGCGTAGGTCCAGTAGAAGAAGTTACGTCAAGATTAGTTGAAATAGCAAAACAATTTAATCCAAATGCTACCGAACAAAGAGACGACGTTAACGGCGAGGAGATTGAAAAAAGCTATGGTGAATAGTGAGAATTCTAGTCCGGCCAAACTTCAGGAAAAAATCGCCGCTATGCGTGAAGGTGGCAAGATTCTCGGCAATTTACTCCGTGGCCTAAAAGCCTATGTGCAGCCCGGCATGACTGGCAAGGAAATTGATGCCTGGGTACGCAAAGAGATCATAAAACGGGGCGCTGAAGTAGCTTACGATATGTTAGACGAAGATTTTCCTGGTTCTATTTGTATTTCCGTCAATGATGAGCTAGTCCACGGCGCCCCAAAAGATGAACCCCTTGAGGCTGGCGATAAGGTTTCATTTGATCTTGATATATATTATAAAGGTTATTTTACAGACTCCGCTTTTACTATGCTAGTTGGCAACACAGGTTCTCCTGCCATCAAAAAAATGATTTCTGTCACCGAGTCATCTATGTGGGAAGGAATTGAACAGGTTAAGCCAGGCGCTCATATAGGAGATATAGGTCATGCCGTTGAACAAGTTCTCCGCAAAGGGCATCTTGGCGTCATCGAAAATTACGTTGGCCATGGCATCGATGAAGAAATGCATTCCGCACCGGAAGTTCCAAATTACGGCAAAAAAGGCCACGGCTATAAACTGGTCGAAGGAGACACTATTTGTATTGAGCCTATGTCCTGCCTGGGTAAACCAGCTAACCATATTGAGGGTGAGGACAATTGGACTGTCAAAATGAACGACGGTTCTATCGGTTGCCACTGTGAGCACACAGTTTTAGTCACCAAAGATGGCTACGAAGTTTTGACATTGCCAGATTAATCTAGTAAGACACCACATTGGCGTTGCATCAATAACGGTGCTATAATAAAGCTAATGTTTAAAGAGTATTGGCAAAATTATAGAAAATACTGCCAGGTAGCAAAGCCAAGTAAATTCTTGCTTAGTGTTTATTTTGTCTGTACTTTGGCATGCAATGCATGCCATACAGCAAAACCTTTTGTGGCGTCTTTAATTATCGGTGCTTTAATGGATCAAGATGCTAATGCTACCTATTTTTATATCATAATATATTGTTTTGTCCTATTAGGATATAGGCTTGCCGATTTTGCTACTTGGCGACTATATTCCGTTGAAGCGGGGCGAGATTATCTCAATTTGCATAAAAAAGTTTTTAACAAAATTATCAGTATAGATAGTAATTTTACGCACGATGTTAAAAAGGGTCGTTTTATGAATACGGTAAACAGCGATATTTTTAACATTAGCGAAATTGGCACTTATACTATTGAGCTATTCATTGAAACTCTTCAACTACCAGTAATATTGATCATCGTGGGCTCATATAATGTATTCTTTGCAGTTTTAATTTTTATTTCCATGATATTATATTTTACCGTTTGTGATCGATCGGACCGCAAATTTAATATTCTATGGGAAAAGAAACGCGAAGAAGATGATAATTATAGCAATTTGATCAGTCAGGTCGCTGATGGCCTACAAGAAGTAAAAGCTTTTAATATGCTGCCTAGGTTATACAAAAAACTCAACATCATTCAGAAACGCTACAACGCATACTATAAGAAAGAGCGTTATTATAGGCGAGTCTGGAAACTTGATTCAAAGTTCATCTTCTACGGATTCCAAACCTTACTATATTTGATCCTCACGATATCTTTGATAAATGGCAAAATAGAATTGAACGTCTTAATCATGATTATAGCCTATCACGACAGTGTTATTAAATCTTATGCTGGGGAAATGCTCGACTATATAGACGAAATTCGTACAAGGTGCATTTCTTTAAAAAGAATCGAAAATATTTTAAACTATACGCCAAAAGAAAGAATAAAGTTTGGACGTACGAGTATTGAAAATCTAAGAGGCGAAATTGAATTCAAGAACACTACACTTAAAATTGGGCAAAAAAAGATTATTGATAACTTTTCGTTGAAAATCAAGCCACATGAAGTTATAGCAATCGTCGGGCCTCCTGGAGCAGGGAAAACTATGATTCTTGATATGCTACTTAGATTACAGCATCCAACGAAAGGAAAAATATTTCTAGACGATATTAATATAGACGAATTTTCCCGCGAAATATATACTTCATCCGTAGCGGTAGCAAATCAAACTCCCTTCGTCTTTAATATTTCAATTCGAGATAATCTAAGTTTTGCAGACGCAAATATTAAAGCGCAAATCAAAGCTTGCAAGACGGTTGGCATCCACGATTTTATCGAGACTCTGCCCCAAGGATATAATACTATTCTTCGCGAGAATGCTTCTAACGTGTCTGGCGGGCAGAAACAAATGATTTCAATTGCAAGGACGATCCTCACCGATGCGGAAGTATTATTGCTAGACGACATCACTACATCCCTGGACCCAGATACAGCAACTTTCATCCCTAAACTAATTGAAAGGCTCAAGAAGGAACACACTGTCATAATGGTGACTAAAAAACCAGAGTTGATGGCTACAGCTGATCGTATTGTGGTATTGCGCCAGGGTAAAATAGACGCGATTGGCTCTCACAAAACATTAATCAAGAAAAATGAAATTTACCGTATGCTGCAATTTGCCTCTTCAAATAGGAGGTCGCCGAATGCTTAAACGCGGTTATTATATTGAATTCGTGCGGCATTTCTTTGCTCTTAAGGTCACAAAGAAAAAATATTTAACGCATCTATTGATATCGGCTATATTAAGGACGCTTTCTTTTCTGTTGATTCCGCCGATGGCGTCAGAAATCGTCAAAGGTCTTGAAGATCAAAATTATCCATATGCCTTTATTTCAATTGGGTTATTTATGGCTACTGCAGTATTATATATATTCTGCCATCGTTATAATTATTGGGCATATTATATTAATGCACAAAGCATCCACAATATTTTGCAGCAAAGAATACTAAGAAAAGTCATGGAGTTTGACGCGTGTTTCTCGTCCGACATTTCAAAAGCGACTCTCATCAGTACGGCCTTTAGGGATATAGATCGTGCTCGGCAAGCCCCAGATGAACTATGCGATGCGATAGTATCAATTTTTGGTATGTTAATCGCTACCATTATTCTATGCACGGTAGACATAAGAATAGGGATTATTAGTTTTGGGTTGTTGGTCATTTCTCTCATAGATTTTGTTCATCATACCAAGAAACGGGATCGCTATAGATCCACCATGCTTAATTATTCCGACGAGCTGTCTGGCCTATATTCTCAAATTATTGATGGCTACAAAGAAGTTCAAACGTTAAATTTAGAAGAAGCTCTCGGTGACTATCAAGACAAGTCAAAGCTTGCCTGGAACAAATATTATCGTGCCGAAAGGCTACATCGAGATCTTGCTGCTTCGGCCACTCCTTTTCTTATGGGGGTCGGACGGGTATTAATCTATTTAATTTGCGCTAGCTTAATTCTAAAAGGTGAATATGATATTGCGACATTGGTGCTAGTAATCGGTTATTACGAAGAAGTTATGGATAAATATGACGAAATTTGCAGCAATATCGACAATATATCACGAAGTTACGTAGCGATTGAGCGTCTGTATCGTTTACTTAGTTATAAGACTCCTCATGCCATTGAATTTGGACGAAACAACACTGATAGGGTCAGGGGAGTGGTAGAATTTAAAAAAGTTAATTTTGAATACAAAGAGCCGCCAAAAACTACACCCGACGGTGCAATTTTACCACTAATAACTGGGAAATATCCAGGACTCAAAAATGTCTCCTTCAAGACTGAGCCCGGAAAGCTTACTGCTATAGTTGGCAAGTCCGGCTCCGGTAAATCCACTATTTTTAGGCTGCTTTTACGATTTTATAAAGTAGAAGACGGCAAAGTGTTATTAGATGACGAAGATATCTACGACTATACGGAAGAAATTTATGCTAGAAATGTGAGTCTCATGTCGCAAAAACCATTTGTTTTTGATATGACGATTCATGACAATTTGAGTTTAGTAGATAGCAATCGCGAACATCAAATAGCGGCTTGCAGAAAAGCAGGGATTCACGAAACTATTATGAAACTACCAAAAGGCTATGACACTTTATTGGAACGCGATGGTAATAATTTGTCGACCGGGCAAAAACAGCTACTATCTTTGGCAAGGATCTTGCTTTCTAAATCTGAAGTATTACTATTCGACGAAGTTACTTCGTCTTTAGATAGCTCTACTACAGAAAAAGTTATGGCACTTTTGAAAAATTTAAAAAAAGACCACAATGTTATCATTATTACACATAAACCAGAATTAATGCGTGCCGCTGATCAAATTATTGTAATAGATAAAGGCAGAATAGTTGGCGAGGGAAGACATCAGGAACTAATGCGAGACAATAAGGTCTACCAAAGTTTACAAAAAATTTATCAAACCTAAGTTGCTACTCTTATATAGTTGTGCTACAATAAGCTTATGGAAAACGATAAACGTTTCGTTACTGGTCTTGATTTGGGCACAGAGAATGTTCGCGCCGTCATCGCATCCGTCGACAAAGATGGTCAATTAGCTGTAGTTGGCTATAACGAAGGCAAAACTTCTGGCATGCGAAAGGGCATACCAGCTAATCTTACTGGACCAGCTAGTTCCATCGATAAAATGTTAGGTGAAGCTGAACGTATGGGTGGATACGAAGTTCGCTCTGCCTACGTTTCCATTAATGGCTCGCAAGTTCTCACTACGCGCACTGAAGGAATGATCGCTGTAGGCACTGTAGAACATGAAATCGACCCCAACGATCTGGATAGGGTCGAAGACGTCGCCGTCACCGGTCGTATCCCGGCCAATCGAGATGTATTAGATGTTGTTCCACTGGAGTATGCCTTAGATGGTCAGGGCGGTATTAAAGATCCACTAGGCATGTCTGGCGCTCGTCTCGAAATGCGCGCTTGTGTTATTTCTGCACTTACTCCAAATTGTGAGAATCTTCGCAAGGCCACTATAGCTGCTGATGTTAAGGCCGATCGTCTCATTCCTAGCCCGGTTGCTGCAGCAAGAGCAGTCCTGACGGAACGTCAAAAAGAAAATGGCGTAGCTATTATCGATATGGGCGCAGCCACTACTTCTGTGGCAGTTTATGAAGAAGGAGATCTGCAATACGTTGGCGTGGTGCCAGCTGGCTCCAATAATATTACTAATGACCTTGCTATTGTCCTAGCCATTGATCCAGACATGGCAGAAGAGATTAAAACCCGTTTTGTCACTGGCGATTTTGATTCTGATAAATCTACTGTTATAAGAGTAGGCAAGCCCGAACGTGTCTTCGACCGTAAAGAAGTTGAAGAAGTTGTAAAAGCTCGTCTTGATGAAATCTTTGGTGAGATTCGTAAAAAACTCAAAGCCGCCAAATATGACCAGCGCCTTCCTGAGGGGATCATCCTTACCGGCGGTGGCGCCAAAATGCGAGACATTGACTTATTTGCAAAAAAATCCCTTGAAGCTTCCGTCAAGATTGGTGTTCCTCATGGCGTTGGTGGTGTTTCCGATGCAGTCGAAAAGCCAGAATTTGCTGTTGCTGTAGGTCTTGCTATGCTTGCCGCAGACAATATATCTTCTCAATCTAGCCCAGTTAAAAAATCTAAAAAGTCTCCGCATCTCAAAACTCCTGGTATATTCAAAAAGATATTCTCAAAATTCTAACCAGTATACATCTCCCAGAAACCCCCTTGTTATTTTTGTTCTTTAGGAGTATACTTATCTTATATAAAAGCGAGGAAATATTATGCCAGAAATTAAACCAACAGAGGTGGAAAGCAAAGCAAGTATCAAAGTAGTAGGTGTTGGTGGCGCCGGTGGATCCGCAGTGGAACGTATGAAAGAGGTTGGCCTAAGTGGTGTTGAATTTGTAGCCATTAATACTGATGCTCAGGCTTTACATCATTCTAGCGCTGATGCTAAAGTCCACATTGGCAAAGGTCTCGGTGCTGGTGGCGATCCAGAAAAGGGCCGTGAGGCTGCCGAAGAAGGCAGAGAAGCTATTGACCAGGCTTTAGATGGCGCTGACATGGTATTTATTACTCTCGGTGCTGGTGGTGGTACTGGCTCTGGTGCTGGCCCAATAGTCGCAGAAGAAGCTCGCAAAAAAGATATTCTTACCGTAGGCGTAGCTACCAAGCCATTCACTTTTGAAGGCGCTCGTCGTCGTGCCAACGCAGACCTCGCTATTGATAAGCTTGCTCGTCAAGTAGACGCCCTCATTACTATCCCGAATGACCGTCTTTTGCAAACTATAGATCCTCGCACTCCTCTTCTTGAAACTTTCAAAATCGCTGATGACGTACTTCGCCAAGGCGTCCAGGGTATCTCGGAGCTCATTACCGAGCACTCACTTATTAACTTGGACTTTGCCGACGTTAAAGCTATTATGAAAAACGCTGGTTCTGCACTTATGGGTATTGGTCGTGCTTCTGGCGAGAATCGTGCCGTCATCGCTGCTCAGCAAGCCGTAGAATCTCCACTTATTGAGGTCAAGATCGAAGGCGCTCGTGGTGTACTATTCTCAGTAGCTGGTGGCTATGATATGTCTATGAGTGAAGTTCAGGAAGCTGCCGAGGTTATCACTGGTGCAGTTTCTCCAGATGCGAACATCATCTTTGGTGCATCTATCCGCCCAGAGCTTGAAGATGAAATCGTTGTTACTGTAGTTGCCACGGGTTTTGATTCAGATTATTATAACGAGCCCGCTATTTCAGAGCCAGAGCCAATTACTTCAGAGCCGGAGCGTCCTGCTACCGAAGTCAAAGATTTTGCCTTAGAAAACAAGTCAAATATGTGGGATTCTATCAAAAACGAACCAGAGCCAGAACTAGCGGCAAACGATGATGAGATGGATGTACCACCTTCACTTCGCGCGCGTTTAAGGGGCAAGAAGAAAAAAGATTAAAAGGAGGGTGCGGTCATGGATTTTAACTTTCGTATCGGTGACAGCAAAGTTCTAGAAAGTCGTGAAACTTTAGATGGCAAAATGATTCGCCGTCGTCGTGAAGCTACAGACGGTCGTCGCTTCACAACTTATGAGCGTATAGAAATGCCACCACTCACCGTCACTAAGCGTAGTGGCAATAAAGAAATCTACGATCGCGATAAATTACTCCTAGCCGTTAAACGTAGCGTTGGTAAATTTTTCAATTCCGAACTAGAAGTGGAAGACGTGGTTAATCGTGCCAGCGATATATTATATAGCTACGGCACAGATCAAATCACATCTAAGCAGATTGGCGAAGCAGTGCTAGATGTTCTTGCTGAGGTTAATGAAGTTGCCTACGTTCGTTTTGCTAGCGTTTTTCGCGAATTTAAAACTCTTGAAGATTTTGAAATTATTTTGAAAGAACAAAAAGGGAAGCGTTAAATTTATGCGGGTGGTGTGTATCTATAGAGATAATCAAGATTATACCAGGAGCGTTACAGATTGGTTAGAAAATTTTCGTCGCCAGACTGGCAAAGAAATTGAAATTATGAATCCAGACGAAAACACTAATTTTTGCGAGTCTTATGATATTGTGGAATATCCTACCATCATAGCACTTGGTAATTCTGGCGAAGTTCTCTCTATGTGGCGTGGGAGAAATTTGCCATTAATTAACGAAGTTTTATACTACATGATATAATAATAAGCATGAGCGATAACAATCCTCCTTCAAAACCGTCAAGATCTAAAATTATTTCCGTCAAAAAGCGCAAAACTTATCTTCGTATGTTGCGCAGTATTGTTGTGGCTGTTATTTTGATCGTAGCCATCCTTATAGTTTTGCAATTATTTGGCATTAATGTCAGTTCAATGCTTGCCGGTGTCGGTATTGCCAGTATTATAATTGGTTTTGCCCTCCAAGACGCCATGAAGGATATTTTCCGTGGCCTTGAAATAGTTTCGGACAATTACTATGATATCGGTGATGTTATTAAATTTAACGAAAATGTAGGCCAAGTACTTTCGATCAATCTCCGCACTACCAAGATTCAAGATATAAACACCATGAATATCGTATCTATCGCGAATCGCAACATTAATCAAGTTGAGGTTGTCACGGGGTATATTTACCTTAGTGCTCCATTGCCACTTCGCATTAAGCCTGCAGGAGCCGATTTGGTCATGAAGGAAATCGCTGACAAAATTCAAGAACTTCCAAACGTCACATCGGTCATCAGTCAGGGTGTCACTAGCATCACTAATTCATCGCTGAATTACCAGCTTCAAATCACTTGCGATCCGATGAATCAGCTTCAAACTCGCCGCGACTCACTTGGCGTCATTGTCTCTGTGCTCGCTTCTCACAAGATTCTTCTCCCATACAACCAACTCGACATCCACACCAAAAAATGATACAATATCTCTATGAAATATAGAGCTGGAGAGCGCCGCAAGGCTATCGAATATGAGAAAGCCATTGTTGAATGGTGGAAAAAGAACAAAACTTTTGAACAGTCGGTTGAAAACCGTCCGATTGATAAATCGTACGTTTTCTATGATGGCCCACCGTTTATTACCGGCAACCCACATCACGGCACGCTCCTTTCTTCTATCGTAAAAGATGCCGTTCCGCGCTACTGGACTATGAATGGCTACCACGTTGAACGTCGTTGGGGTTGGGATTGTCACGGTCTCCCAGCTGAAAATTTTGTTGAAAAACAGCTTGGTATTACCGATCGTCGCGATATTGGTACCAAGTGGACTCTTGAAGATTACATTATTAAAGCTCGCGAATCCATGGTTGCTAATTCTGAAACTTGGCGTTCCACCATTGATCGTATTGGCCGCTGGGTAGATTTTGATAATTGTTACCGCACCATGAACAAAGATTTTATGGAATCTGTCTGGTGGGCTTTCAAAAAATTATACGAAGCTGGCAAAATTTACGAAGGTCGCAAAGTTTTAATGTATGACACTAAGTTTGCTACCCCAGTTTCCAAGGCCGAAGTCACCATGGACAACGACGCTTATCAAACCGTCACCGATCCTAGCGCGTATGCCCTATTTCGTACATTGGACGGAGACTTATCAAGAAACATTGCTAAGACGGAAGATCCGGCTACAAATACTTATTTTCTGGTTTGGACAACTACCCCATGGACTTTGCCGGCCAACTGCGCACTCGCCGTTAACCCAAAATTAAAATATGGTATCTTTGAGATAGACAACCTTAGGCTCATCCTCGCAATTAATATCGCCGAAAAACTTTTCCCTGGAGCTAAACCAGTCGAGACGATGCCCGGCGCTGACTTGGTTGGAGAAGCATATGAACCTCTCCTTTCGCTAAAGGTGCACGAATCTGGCGAGGGCTATGGTCTTTATGGTGAACAAATTTTTAGCTCAAAAGATTTTCCAAAAGTTTGGGCTGCTGATTTCGTCACCTCTGAAGAAGGTACCGGTATCGTCCATATTGCTCCAGCTTATGGAGAAGATGATTACTCCCTCTATCTAGATCATAAGGAAGATATTGGCTTCATGGATGTTCTTGATGAGAACGGCTATTATCTACCCAAAGTTTCCGACACCCTCCATTCTCTCGGCGTCCGTGATACTGACGAGCATGGCATTCAGATTTGGGCAGCCAATAAATTTATTGCCAAATGTTTGGAAGAAAAGGGAATCATTTATAAGATTGAATATATCCAACACGAATATCCATTCAACCCTCGTTCCAAGGAGCGTATCATGTATCGCGCCTTCCCATCCTGGTTCTTTGATATCGATGGCCAAAAGCAGATGATGCTTGCCGAAAACGAAAACATCAATTGGTTCCCAGCCTACTTAAAGCACGGTCGTTTTGCCAATAATATCGAAGCTGCTCCAGATTGGAATTTATCTCGCGACCGCTTCTGGGCTACTGCTATGCCAGTCTGGAAGGGCGACAAGGGTACCGTCAAAGTAATCGGTAGTTACGAAGAGCTTTACGAGCTTTCCGGTATTAAACTAGACGACTATCATCGCCCCTGGGTAGACGAAATTACTTTCGATATTGACGGCGAGCATTTTACTCGTATCGAAAAAGTCCTAGACTGTTGGTTTGAGTCTGGCTCCATGCCATTTGCTCAGCTCCACTATCCATTTGAAAACAAAGAAAAATTCGAAACTAACTACCCCGCTGACTTTATCGTTGAATATGTTGGTCAAGTCCGTGCATGGTTTTACTATGTTCATGCCGTCAATACCGCCCTTGCCGAAATCGGCGCCTTCGGTGAACAGGCCCAAAATGGCGCTAAGAATGCTTATAAAAATGTTATTACTACCGGTACCTTGGCCGGCAACGATGGCCGCAAGATGAGTAAATCTCTCGGTAATTTCACCGACCCGAATGTCTTGATGGATCAATACTCCGCCGACGCTTTACGTTTCTTGCTTCTCAGCTCTCCGGTTCTCTCCGGCGAAGATTTCGCTCTCCTAGACAAAGACGTCTCCGACGTCAACCGCAAGCTCGCTATGATCTGGAATGTTTACGATTTCTTTACTACTTATGCAGAGATTGAAGGCTGGGAAAGCCCAGCCGCGCCAGGCATATTTGGCACCGGCAAGCTTGCTGACCTGAAAAACCCTCTAGACAGCTGGATCCTCGCTCGACTTTACGAGACGCGTCTTCAGGTCATAAACGGCATGGATGAATATAATATCCCGAAAGCACTCGATGGCATTCTTCCATTTATCGACGATCTCTCCAACTGGTTCGTCCGTCGTAGTCGTCGTCGCTTCAATAAGAATCCCGACATGGAAGACAAGCAGGAAGCTTTCTGGACTCTCTGGAAAGTGCTAGAAAAAACCGCTGTCTTACTGGCGCCATTTACGCCGTTCTTAGCTGAGGAACTATGGCAAAAACTAGTAGGCGGTTGGGACAAAGAAAAATCCGTTCACCTTTTGGATTACCCAAAGACCACCGAAATAGATGACAAAGAAGTTTTAGACAACATGACTCGCACGCGCCAGATTATCACCGACGCCCTTGCCCTAAGGATGCGTAAGTCTGATACAGAAGAGCAAATTAAAGTCCGCCAGCCGCTTAGTAAACTTACTTATGACGGCGAGAAACTTCCAGATTTTTATGAGCAGATCATCGCAGACGAAGTTAATGTCAAAGAAGTCAAAAACTCCGACCAGTTTACTCTGGACAAAACTCTAACCGATGATTTGAAGAGGGAAGGATACGCTCGCGATCTCATTCGTGCCATCCAAACTGCTCGCAAGAATGCTAAGCTCAATATGGACGACAAGATCAAGCTTTCACTCTCGATTGACTTGCCAAAGGGATTTGAGGGTCTCGTAAAGTCTGAGGCTCAAGCTGAAGAATTTGCAAAAGACGCCAATTACGCCCATGACGAAATCGCCAAAATTGGCGGCGAAAATATCACGATCAGCTTAGAAAAAATCTAAAAATAACCCCTCCGGGGGTTATTTTTTTGAGCGCATCGTATCTGTTAATTTGACAAAAACACTATTTTAAAGCATAAGCACTATTGACTTTTTTCGCAAAGTGTGCTATACTCAAATTAAGTTAGAAAACAAAACAAACATTCTAACAACAAAAATAAAAAATTAATAAAAACAAAAAAGGAACAAAATGGCGAATATAAATACTTACAAAATACCATTCGAGTACTACAACGGTGAGGGTACATATGTCTCGCCAGCAGAAGTAAGCGAAGAAACGATAGATCGTATTAAAGCTCGCAGGATTGGTACTAAAATTCTTGGCTTATAACCTCATCAAATCACATAACAGAAAGGAGTACACCAATCTAAAAATATATAAATCAGTTTACTTTCAATTCCTATACGAATTGGCCACTATACTTATCGGTGCCATTTAATGACTAGCCTTATCAAATGCACCGCAGGGTAAAAAACCGAACTAAATGTTCGGTTTTTTAATTGCTAAAACATATGTAAAGTTTGACCAAATATTCAGCTTATGCTAAGATAAATAACAGAAAGGTCATCATCACAAAAAACAATATGAATAAAAAATATTTTATTGATCAGCAAACCCTAGAAAAGTTTGTTGAACCAATTATCGCACAGAAATATCCAGATATATCTGTATCAGAGCTAGCTTCGCTCCGCGAAGAAAGCATCCAAAAATTAGACGACTCTATTGGCAATTCGATTTTTGGCAGTATGACCGAGCCCCAACTGGCCGAATTCAGCTCAATTTTAGATAAAGATGATGACCCAGAAGTTCTTTGTGACTTTTTTGATAGAACCAACATCAACCTTGAAGAGAAAATTACCGAGGCACTTGAAAAATTTAAAGCTGACTTTTTAGGAGGTGACAATGCCTGAAGCAGAAAGATTGCATCAAGACACCATCATAGAGGGCAAAAATTCCGAGATCAATGATCATGAATTGGACCTAAGAGTAGGCAATAAGACCAATGAGGTTAAAATCATAAATCGCCTCAAGGAAGAGTACGCTACCCTCGCTAAAGAAAAGAAATTATTAGAAGAGCTCTTAGCAATGGAACGAGAAGAGGCTATTGCAGAGGATACAAAAGAAGCCCCGTCTTTGCCTGAAAACAAGCAAGAAAAAGCCAACGTCATCGAACGGGTTATGGAAAGAGCCAGAAATAGCAGAGGTTTCAAAACCGTGCTGGCCGGCGTAGTGGCTATTACTACAATCTTTTCGGGCTTTGGTTTTTCAAAGGGCGACGCAGGCGACACATTTAATGCAGAAGCAGGTTCTGTATATGCGGAGGCGGAAAAACCACCCAGCAATATTAACCAGCTCCCTGAAGAGCTCCGCACCAATCCAAACTTAGTCATGCACGGCGAAGAAGACACAAAAGCCGAAACGGAGCTGGGCATCCATAATGGCTATGGCGAAAAAGGCATGTGGTTATCTGAGAACAAATCAGGTCGCTATGCTTTTGCCAACGCTGCCGAAGTCGCCGAAGTTTGCAACAATGACGAAGAGGAAATGATGAACTACGCGGCTGATAACCAGGTAGAAAGTTTTGCTGATTATATAGCCAATTTACCAGAGGAACTCCAGCCAGAAGGCTTCAAGGGACTTGGCATTGTAGATACAGAACATAAACTCGAAGAACTCAGCGAGCAAGATTTTAAAGAAATTAAAAAACAATTTTATGGCGCCATGGATAAAGCCTTTACTAGAAGGGTTGTAGCAAACGGCAAATATGACAACGCTTATATGGCATTGAAAGATATCAATGGCGATGCAATTCACGAAAACATGGACATTATTAAATGTACTACCAACGAGCACAATCTTGAAGTCACCGAATTCTACTGGGAAGATGATGATGGCAACGAAATTGGCTCTATGATGGTAAAAATGAGTCCAGTTTATGATGATGACGGTAACATCGTAAGCTTCAAGGGCTGCATGCAAGTTATAAGATCTCACGAACAGGGCTCACCGGTTTACAAAAAACTTACCGTTGTCCCAGCCAATGTCGTTAACACCCCAATTAAAGCTAAAACGACTGAAAAAGTAGAAATAACGGAAGTCCATGAAGAGCAGCCAGAAGAGTCCAAGGAATCTAAGGAATCTATCGGTAGTCCTGCCGAAGAGTCCAAGGAATCTATTGGTAGCCCAGCTGAAGAAACTCCAGTGCCAACCAGTGCCCCTACTGAAACACCTCAAAAGCCTACCGGCGGCGGTGGTCATCATGGCGGTGGCACTCCAACCAAGCAATGGGGCAAGGAAGGTGATCCTCACGGTGGCCCAGACGTTACTCCATCAGATTTAGTAGATCCCAATTCCGAAATCACCAAAGAAGAAAATGACAAAATCAACAAGGGCAACCAAGGATACGTAGATGGCAATAATGCCCAGGCTGCCGCCCAGTCTGCGGCGATCAATAATTCAACCAGCAATCTTGGTGGCACCAATGCAGGTGCAAATGCCGGCAGTACAACATCTGCAGCCGGCAGAGACAACAACAGTAACGCAGCCGAAGAAAGGGCTGTAGCAAACGGAGATTTCTAAAATGATCAAAAAAGCCGCCAAAACCTTAATCCCAGCTACCATACTTACCATTATCGGCGTAGCATTTTCTGGCCAAGCCTCGGCTCTCGTAGACACTCCATGGGGGCCAGATCGCACTACCTTCACTTGGTCTAACCCAGCTACTTATGCCACTTTTAATTCAATCACGGATAATCCGCAACTCGGCGACGAGCGCAACTTTGTTCGCATCCGCGAATATAAAGACGGCGAAACTTACAAAGACGAAGTTACCCTAGAGCGTGGCAAAACCTATGAAGTTTATATTTACTACCATAACAACGCTGATGCTCACGACGTAGGCAAGACAGCTATCGGCATCGCTGACGGCGCCGCGGTCAAATCTACCTTCCCGGCTACCGTTAAAAAAGGCGAGAAGGCCATTGCAAATGCTACAATTTTTGCGTCCGATACTGATCCTCTTGAAGTTTGGGACGGTGTTTACATGGTAGCCTCAGAAGATTTATATTTGCGTTATGTGCCAGGCACGGCCATTATCCATAACGGCGGGGAATTAAATGGCCAATCTATCGGACCGGATTATCTATTTGGCGACGGTGCTTTACTTGGATACAACAAGTTCTCGGGCATTTTGCCGGGTTGTAATGAATATGCCGGCTATATTACCTATCAAATTTTTGCCGACGCGCCAGATTTTAATGTTGAAAAATCTGTCATTTCTGATTCCAATATAGTAAAAGCTGGCGATGAAGTTACTTTCAAGGTTCGCTACGAAAATACCGGTACCATGGATCAGCTAAACGTTGTAATCCGCGATATCCTGCCAGACAAACTTGAATATATTGCCGGCAGTACGCTGCTTTATAACAATAATTTTCTAGATGGCAAATCCGTAAACGACGACATCATTGCTGAAGCGGGTATGAACATTGGCGATTACGCCGGCGGCAATGGTTGGGCGGAAATCGTTTATCGTGCAAAGGTAAAAGACAATGCATACTGTGGCGATACCATTATAAACAGCGCGCTAATTAGCACTACCGATGGCAATAAAACAGCCGAAGCAAATCTTACGGTCAACCCAGAAGGCTGTAATCCTGCTCCGACCTCAGAAGAACTGCCAAGCGAGATTGTAAACACAGGCCCGCTTGAGATTGTCCTCGCTACAATAATTATTCTAGGCATTGGCGGCGGCGGATTTTATCTCTATCGCACACACCATGCACTTAAAGTCGTAGAAGACGAAGTTTCTGGCAAGAAAACTGACTAAAAATAATACTTGCGCTAATTATGTCACCGCGATATAATTAAAGTGCAATAATTTGATATTCGTATAAAGTCGGAGATTTTTATATCTCAGAATAAACCGAATAGTAATGGCACCGTAAGGTTCTGACAATTCGGTTTAGGCTATGCCGACGCACGGATTATCAAATTATTGCACCCCTTGCGGTGCCATTTTTGTGCATGATCCAAATAAATAAAATAAGT
>R21__coassemble_1511_pt1 | contig 15481 bp, 12 predicted proteins | sample R21__metabat2_low_PE_075 | metagenome-assembled genome bin R21
TGACTGCTACTATAGATTCTGGTAATGAACATACAGCTACTATGATTAATGGACAGTATAAAGAAGATATAGGCAAAACAACTATACAAACATTCTGCAATGATCCTAATGGCTATGCTATCTATGCTATAGGTTATACTGGTGGAGACACTGGAGTAGCTGCAGGAACTAACACAGTACTTCATAGTACAGCACTAGGATCTACCTATGATATAGTCACAGGCATTGCTACTTCAGGAGACATATCTAACTGGGCTATGAAAGTATCTAGTGTATCAGGGGCTTATGAGCCTAATATACTAAATGGCTATAATAATTACAGTGTGATACCGCAAAGTTATACTAAAGTAGCAAACTATAGTTCCAGTACGGATTTGGCCACTATAGGCTCCAGCCTCACTACTACCTATGCAGCTTACATTAAACCCACTCAGCCATCTGGAACTTATGAGGGGCGAGTGAAATATGTATTAGTACATCCAGCAGAACATACGGTACCAGGTGTCTACTACATGCAAGATGTGGAAGACTGGGGGCAGACCATATCGGTAGGCCAAGAGGTTACGGCTTATGACAATAGAGATAATAAATCCTATACAGTCAGAAGAATGTGCATGAAAGGCAGTGGTAATACTTGGCAAGACAAAGAGACTATGTGTGGTGATTCTATGCTTTGGATGACGCAGAACCTAGATTTAGACTTAGACGTCAATACAGAGTTAAACTCCGTGAATACTGACCTTAATACAATGAATATTACAGATGCGTATGTGAGTGGGTATCGTATAGATGAAAATGGCGTGATTTACTGGAAGCCGGTTAGTTCTACAGTTGCCAATGTAAATACCACAAACGGCAAAATTGATGGGTGGGCCAACAGTGTTACAGTACCGTCCTCTGCGGATCCAGATGGAAAAATTCTCGATAGTTTTTGGCATACAACTGGCGATTTGTATAATTCTAATTCATGTGGAGCGAATGGCGACCAAACTTGCAATTATCTCAATAGCAGCAATACGATAGCGCCGACATATTTTTCGAAAACTCCATTCATTACCAACGGCAATCACGGCAAGATCGGAAATTATTATAATTGGAGTGCTGCTATAGCATCCAATAATTCCAGTAGTTTTCATGAATCTGGACATGATAAGCCCTTAAATAACCCTAAAAACTCTATTTGTCCAAGCGGGTGGAGATTACCAGTGACGTCTACCGTTATCTCCGACAATGAGTTTGCTAGTTTGAACAATATTTATAATGATGGCCTTTACAATAGTGGATACGGTTTAATTGCGAGACCTATCTACATGATAAGGTCTGGCGCCATCAGTTTGGGGGGCGCTCTAAAGAATGCCGGATCTTATGGGTTTTATTGGTCTAGCACTGTCTCAAATGCCAACAATGCATTTTACCAATATTTTACCAGCGACGTTGTTAATGTTATGAGCGCCGCAAATGGCAGAAATCTCGGAATATCCATCCGTTGCGTCTCCGACTACTAGTCATCCTACAGCAACCCTGGCGGGTCTAGACTAACCTTGAAGTTCTTGTCTAGCTCCGCGCAGGCTTCCGTAAGTGCTCCGCGTGACCTAGATCTCACGATAATCTGCCAGGTATAACCCTTAGCGGTTTGCTCATGAAACGCCGGCATTGGTGGCGACACCGCTAAGCGTTTATCCAGACTCAATCTTTTCGCCACCTCTTGCACCTTTTTGATTGCCAACGCCTCAGTTTTTAGAGTAATTTCCAGCTTCAGCACATACTTATATGGTGGGAATCCACCAAGCCTCCTTTGTTTTAGTAGATATTCGGCAAACCCCTCATAATCTTCATTTATCGCGAAGTCTATCACCGGATGCTCCGGCCGAAAAGTCTGGATTATCACCTCAGCCGTGTCAAGATGCCCACGCCCCACACGCCCCATTACCTGGGTAAGCAGCTGAAATACCCTCTCTTCCGCCGCAAAATCCGGTAATGCCAGCCCAGCATCAGCTTGTACCACTCCCACCGTGGCAAGCTTTGGTAGATCCAGCCCCTTGGCTAGCCCCTGTGTCCCAACGAGAATATCTACTTTACCATCTCTCACCTCTGAATATACCGCCTCTAGTCCTTCGCCTTTTTTGTTGTCTGCATCAAATCGCATTACCTTGGCGGCAGGGAATAATCTGTTTAACTCATTTTCCAGCAATTTTGTCCCAAAACCCTTATGAATTAAGCCTGCCGTGCCACATTTGGGGCAATTTTTTGGCACCAATTCATGATATCCGCAAGTATGGCATACTAGCTCAAAGCTATCGGCATGAAGCGTCAGTGGTAAACGGCAATTTGGGCAGACAATTTCTTCGCCGCAATTTTCACAAATCGTCAGCGGTGCAGATCCCCTGCGATTGTGAAAGATCAGAGTTTGTCGCCCCAGTTCTAAATTGTCAGAGATTGCTTTAATCAGTGTATTGCTAAAATAGCGATTTTTGAGGAATGCATCTCTGTTTTTAAAATCTATTATCTTGACCTCTGGCTTTATTGCGCCAGATTTAGCTCTTTCAGTTAATGGTATCAGAGAGCCTTTTTGCTTAGCGATATAATAATCCGCCACCGTAGGTGTAGCTGAGCCTAAGATACAACTACAACCAAGCTCCTTAGCCATATAGCTTGCTACTCTGATTGCGGAATATCTCGGCGCGTTTTCTTGGTAGTAAGTAGATTCATGCTCCTCGTCCACAATAATCAGCCCGATATCACTTAGCGGTGCAAACAGAGCTGATCTTGGGCCAATTACTACTTTAGGTGTCTCTGAGCCGAGCAGAGAATTAAAAACCAGGTGCCTCTCGGCTTCTGTCTGCCGTGAATGCATCACCACCACCTTTTCGCCAAAAAACTCAGTAAAAACCTGCACCAATTGGCTAGTTAAAGCTATTTCCGGCACCAAAAGTATAGTGGATTTTTGCCGTTTAAGGGCATTTAGAGCCTCTGTGAGGTATATATTAGTCTTACCACTACCAGTAACGCCAAACAGTAGTTTCGTCGCTCCTGGAGCCTTCTGGAGGCCTTCTAAGGCCTTTTTTTGGTGGGGATTAAGGGGCACGGAAGCCGATTTTGCAGGGGATGAAACATCACCGAACATTTGTTCGGTTTTTCGCCTCTTCTTCTCAACCCCATTGGGCAACACCAGAGACACCGTAGAGCCCATAGGTACTAAGTAGTATTTATGTATAAAATCCATCACTGCCAGCAAGTGTCGCGGTAGCGGCTTTGAATACAAAACTTTCAAAATGGACTTCGTTTTAAATTCTGGTTGTGCAACTTTTTTAATAACTACACCCGGCACTACTCGTCGTGCCAAAGGCACCAACACGATTTGCCCCGGCAACAAGAGAAAATCGCTATATTCATAAGTCAGAGTCTCCACCTTTCCCTCCGGTACAACCTCGTAATACATGTATATATTATACAAAATAGGGTAGGGGGTTGCAAATTCTTTAAATCTATAATAGTATCCGGTACAGGCGATTTTCGAGCGAAGAAAGGAGTAAAATTACCTTTATAATCTGGTGGTGGAAAGGAGAGATGGTTGGATGACGTTCACTGTTAAGCTGGGGCGATTACACCTCAAATTAACAATCGCCCTCAGAAGAAGGCGACGTTAAAAAACCTTCTTAAATTTTAACCCATAGGCTTTTAAAAGTCAAGTTCGAAAATTGCCTAATCCATCAGATAGCCGCCCAGTGACGACAATGTCAGACCTGGGCGGTTTCCATTTGTGATGAAACGTAGCGACTTAATCGTTGTAATTTTTACCTAAAACGTGCTATAATAGGGGAAATTAAGCGAGGTAATATGTTAGATTTATTTGTTTCGTCACGCGTGCGCCGTAAAATCATTGTAGTTTTTGCAAAGTACCCAGATTTTAAAACTCACGCTAGAGGTCTAGCCAAGTTAATCAAGGAAGATCCTGGCAACATCCAGAGGGAATTAAACCGTATGGCGGACGGTAATTTCCTTATTGTTACCAAAAGAGGCAAAACTAAAATTTACCAAACCAATAAACAGTACCCGATCTTGAAGGAGCTCCAGAGCATTGTTATCAAGAGCCAGAAGGGTAGTAAACCTAGCAAAACTATTGGCTAACAGGGGTAAGAAGTGAATAAACTTTTTGTTCAATTAGTACAAAAACGCCACCTGGGCGACAGTTTTTTACACCCAAAATACGAAGATTCCATAGATCCGTTCATCTTGCCAGATGTGGAAAAAGCCGTTAAGCGAATTGCTACCGCCATCAAAAACCAGGAAAAAATCCTTATTTATGGCGACTATGATGTAGATGGCGTTACTGCCAGCACTGTAATGGAAAACGCCCTAAAACTGGCCGGAGCCAAAAAAATAGATATCATGTTACCAGATAGATTTGTGGATGGCTACGGCATGAGCCCGCGTCTTATTACTCGCGCCAAAGATGGCAACACCGACCTAATCATCACCGTAGATTGCGGCTCTCGTAATCACGACATCATCAGCGAATTAAATATCCTCAAAATAGATACTATCGTTACGGATCATCACGAATGTGGCGACACGCTGCCGGAGGCTATTGCGGTGGTTAACCCCAAGCGCAAAGATTACGAAGCTCCAGATGATCTAAAAGATATCGCTGGTGTAGGTGTAGCTTTTAAATTAGCCCAAGGCCTCGTCAAAAAAGGTCTGATCCCGTCCGGCCAGGAAAAATGGCTCCTCGATCTAGTTCTTATTGGTACTATTTGCGACAACATGACGCTAACCGGCGAAAATCGCATTCTTGGCTACTACGGCACTAAGGTTTTAGAAAAAACTCGCCGCCCAGGGTTAAAAGAGCTCATGCGCATCGCCGGAGTTAAAAAAATTACCTCCGAATCTATCGGCTTCCAGATTGGCCCTCGGCTCAATGCTGCTGGTCGCCTAGATACGGCTGATTTGTCGTTAAAACTTCTTTGTACCGATTCTGGTACCGAAGCTGCCACTATCGCCGCCAAACTGGAAGATCTTAACAAAAAACGCCGCACTGAACAACGTGCTGCTACCAAAGAAATATCAGATCGTGGCGCCAAAGACACCCCAGTAATTATCGAAACCGGGAACTGGCACGAAGGAATCTTGGGTATCGTGGCTGGTCGTTTGGTGGAAGAATATCACAAGCCATCCTTCGTTCTAACTGAGCTAGAAGGAAATATCTTCAAAGGTTCTGGGCGCAGCTTTGGTGACTTTAATCTTGCGGAAGCTATTAATCAGGTCAAAGATATTATTATTAGTGGTGGCGGCCACGCTGGCGCTGCCGGTGTGTCGGTTTCGCGCGAACATCTTTATGCTTTTCGTGAGAGAATCAACGAATATTATCTCAACCTACATCTTGCTGATCAAGAAAAATACCTAAAAAGCCAAGCGGATATCACGACCTCAGATCTCAAAGATCTCTCTTTAGACCTCATAGAAGATTTGAAACAGCTCGAACCATTTGGTGCTGGAAATGAAGAACCAATTTTTCGCATCAGCGGTGCTCAGATTCTCGAAACTAAGCGCATGGGCGGCGACGGTCAGCATCTCCGCGTAGATATTAGGGGTCAAGACGGCGGCATCATTAAATGCGTAGCTTTTTTTGCGCCAGAGGAGTGGTTTCAGCTAGATATAGATAGCGAATATGAATTTCTTATTAAATTGGTAGAAAACGAATGGAATGGTGTTCGTTCCGCAGAGGCTCGCTTAATTGACATAAATATGTTATAATTAGCTTATGAAAAAAGTTATCCTAAAATGCAAACTAAGCAGTCGTGACAAATTTGAAGACAAATTATCCGACATTGATTTGGATTTCGGCGCTATTTATTGGCAGCACGATCGCATTTATGTGCCGCGCGGCTACAAAAAAGGTATGAACCTTCCGCGCCTCGTGATGCGTACGACAATGAGTGCCATAGATGAACCACCAAAATACAGCCTTATTTTGCGTCGCCATATTGAGGATTCTGGAGTAGATATTATTGAAGAAACGCCTGTCACAGACTATGTTAATATGGTAAATATTATTTTCCAGTTAGGCTTCAAACAGGTCGGAGAAATATCTCGACGTCGCCAAGATCTCGATATGGGCGAGGGGACTATGATCTATCTTGATGAAATAGATGGTCGCGACGGTGAAGTTTACGCCAAAATCGAATCAACTCTAACCCCAGATGATTCTGTCACTGAGGCCAGAGAAGATCTTAAGAAAACTTTTGAAACTCTTGGCGAAACAAACTTTATCGAGTCTACTTACTTTGAACTATAATTTTATCCACGTGGTGGCTCGCCGTCTGGCTCGCCGAGTAATTTTTTGGACTTAATTTCGTATCGCTTGCCATTTACTGGCGATACATAATAATCTTCGTTCAACAAATTCACAAACATAGTCAAATCTTTATCATCCATGATGATGATCGAGCCGTCATCGTCGGTCATCAGCTCTAATTGCATTTCATCTGCATATTCTAGTAACTTATCTTGTGGCATCTCCTCGGCAATATCCATCGCCTGTACCTTTTTGAGTAAAGGTTTTTTGTCGGCAAGAAGCGCGTCGAGCGTCAAACCTTCAGCAAAAGACAATTTATACTTTTCGCAAATCTCTTTAGCCTTAGCCTCAGCTAGTACCTGAGACTTAAAATCGTACTGGAACAAATTCTCGAATTTAGCTTGGTTAAACACGATAATCGTACCGTCTACGATTGCCACCTGATTATCATCTGGCATTTTTAGTGCAATCTCCGCCGAAAATGGCTCGAAACTCTCACCGTTAATTTCCCAGCTCGTCGCACCTTTTAGTGCGGAAGAGGCCGGCAAGATCTTAGCAATGTAGAAAGTCTTCATGCCTTCTTCGCCAGGATAAGTAAATTTCGCAATGATGCCTTTTACTTTCTTAAAGTCATATTCATTTTCTGAAAAATAGTCAATATCTTTATATTCATTTTCGATCAAATGGATTAAAGTCTCTGCGCGCCCCACCTTAGAAAGGGAAGTACGATAAACCACTTTCTCTTCACCGTCAGCTTTTTCATACTCACGGCACTCAAGGCCCTTATCTGCTTCCTCGATAATATAGTGCACGGCCTCTTGCATAAACATAGACTTTACCGCACCGGTCAGTTTATCAGAATATTTTATCTTATATGGTGTGTAATTCTTGTTAAACAAAAACAACTCCGCCGAAACGTTATTTTTAATTTCATCTATCTCGTTTGCCCACAGGAATATATCAAACGGTTCTTCCATATTTTACCTCACTTATTTTATAGTATTATATCACATAGTCTTACGAGGCTAGATCCATTTCTTTCGAGACATTTTGCGACCAACGGGGAGCAAGTTAGCGAGGAGCCCCGTAACGACGGGCGCGACGAAGCGTGTCGAGAAAGGAATGGGCTAGTCTCTAGAGTGTGTTCGGTTTTAATACAATAATAGTTAAAAAAATCAACCGACTTTGTTCGGTAAATTAACAGGGAAGTTTTCCACATATGCGCAAAACTTTAGTTTAAAAAATGTTGAAAAAAGCTCTTGCATTTTATGAAAAATTATCATAAACTTAAATCAGCGAATAATTAAACAAAAACGCTAAACAAAAAGTCGTACATTAAAAAAGTTTGAGGCCGACCAACTAGGAGCTCTGGCGCGCATTAAATGTTAGCGAGATGCGAAACCAAAATCGTGCGTTCCTTCCTTCAACACACCTCCCAATAAAACTCTATAGGTCTGTGAGGGCCAAAACACAATAAGTCTCTCAACGGCTACAATTATGTGATTTGCTTCGGTAAATCAAATTGTGGTAGATTAATTGTGATTAAACAAAAATCAAACAGAAACAAAAACGCTGAAGTTTCTAGTTGAACGGTCTCAAACATTGTATAATATAGGTATGAAGAATCAACATATCCCTGTGTTATTATCGGAAGTAATGGCTACCCTAAAGCCAAATGTCGGTGAGGCATATTTAGACCTTACGGCTGGCTACGGAGGGCACGCCAAGTCAATTTTGGATGTAACACTGAATTATAAAGATTCGATTCTGGTAGATCGCGATAAATTCGCGGCAGATTATCTCAGCCAAAAATTTAACGATAGAATTACCATTATGAATACGGATTTTTACGACGCAGTGCTGCAGTTAATTGAGTGTGGAAAAACATTCGATATGATACTGGCGGATTTTGGGGTTTCTTCTCCGCAACTAGACAACGAGGAGCGTGGTTTTTCGTATAAAAACGACGGGCCTCTTGATATGCGCATGGATAAGCGACAAGATCTTACAGCTGGTGAGATAGTCAATCATTGGAGCGAGCGTGATCTAGTCAACATTTTTATCGACTACGGCGAAGAAAAGCCTGGTCGCGCAAAGATGTTGGCAAGAGAAATAGTCACTCACCGTCCAATCAAAACTACCAAAGAATTAGCCGACATCATCTTAAGTAAATCCCGTTACAGTAACACCCATCCGGCTAGCAAAATTTTCCAAGCCATTCGCATAGCGGTAAATGACGAGCTCGGAGAAATTGAAAAAACTCTCCCGCTCTTGCCTAAATTGCTCAACAAAAACGGTCGTCTCGCGATTATCACTTTTCATAGTCTCGAAGATCGTTTGGTAAAAAACTACTTCAAGGAAGCCACTTCCCATGGAGAAGAATCGGCACTTAGGATAGTCAACAAAAAACCACTAATTGCGGAACCAAATGAATTAGTTATCAACCCACGCGCCCGGAGTGCCAAACTGCGAGTGGCAGCGCGGAATTGATAAAAATAAAAACAATAAACAAAAAAAGGAGGCAATATGCCAAAGCAAATTTTAGTAGCGAATAAATCTCGCAAACAGACCATCAAGGTTAATTTTCGCTAAATAAAATCTCTCAAGCGGGGCTCCCACAGTAGCTCCGCTTGAGCCAAAATAGAAACTTTATAAAACTGCGACATGGACCATCTCGGTCCGCCAAATATAGAGTTTCACTGAGAGTGTGAAGTGTATGACCTTCCCGGGCAACGCTTGTAAGTCACTTATAGCTCTGCTTATCAAGCGACCCGGTCTAAGACATTGACACAGTGAAACAAAAACAAACATAAACCCAAGCGAGGAAATAAAACAAAATGATCAACCAAACAACTTACGTAACCAGGAGACAGGCCAGCGTCAGTTTCGTCAGAAATCGCAATACTGTCCGCCACTCAAAAAGAAGCTTAGGCTCTATTTCGCAAATTGTGATTATTGGTATGATTACTTTAGTTTTCGGTCTTATTTATGTCGCTGAAGGCACTAAAGCTACCGGTTTTGATTACGAGATCTCATCAGTAGAATCTGAAATTAGTGAAATGACCGCTCGTCGTGATGATTTGGCCGTAGAAAAAGCTCGTCTTACGTCTGTCGCTGCAGCAAAAAGTAGCACTGTTGCAGCCAACATGGAAAATGCTACAGTAACCGGATATGTCGCGGATTAAAATTTTAAAAAGTGTTACTTTTATAGCCCTAGCTATTATTGCTGTGCGGCTATTTTTTATCCAAATTATCGAACACGGCGAATGGGTAGCCAAGGCTAATGAGGCGCACACCTTGCTCGAGACTATTACGGCTAAGCGTGGCGAAATATATATGATGGATAATGGTGAACCAGTGCCAGTAGTTTTAAATCAGACTACCTATTCTGTAATCATTGATCCAGCGGTTACCGATAAAGAGGGCATCAAAAATGCTCTTGAAAAACATGCCAAATCCTATATCACTGCCGACATAGATCAAGTTTTTTCTACCGAAGGACTAAGATATTATATTATAGCTAAAAATATCCCTCACAAAATTGCCACAGCCATCGCAGACGAAAACGTCGGTGGCGTATGGTTCCAAAAAAGCAATCAACGAGTTTATCCAGAGGGTGAAACTGCATCGAGGCTCCTTGGCTTTGTAAACGCTGACGGCTTAGGCCAATACGGTGTAGAGGGTTCGCTCAACCACATCCTTTCTGGCACAGACGGTTTATTAAAAACTATCTCAGACGTTAATAATGTTGCATTATCTATTGGTAACGATAATGTCAAAATCCCTGCAGTAGACGGCAAAAACGTCGTGCTCTCTGTAGATCGCGGCCTGGAACGCGGTATAGAGGAGCTTATGCAGGCAGCTATCGATTCCACTCCGGCCACTAACGCTGCCGCCATTATTATGAACCCAAATACTGGCGAAGTTATCGCCATGGCAAACTTGCCAAATTATGACCCAGCCAACTACGGTCAAGTCCCAGATGCTTCCGCTTATTCCAATGAGGCTACCGAGATTCCGTACGAGCCAGCCTCAATTTGTAAAAATTTTGCTTTTTCGGCTGCCATTAACGAAGGTGTCATGACCAGTAGCAGCACTTATTATAATTTAGGCTACGAAATAGTAGACGGCTGGACTATCAAAAACGCTGAACAGCGTGCCACCTTAAATAATCACACTCTAGACATGAAGACTGCACTTTATTGGTCGCTCAATACCGGTAGTATCCATGCCCTAAAACTTCTTGGCGGTAATCCAGAAGAAATTACCCAGCAAGGTAGGGAAAAACTATATGATTATTATCATAATAAATTCCGCCTTGGTCGCGAAACCGGCATTGAGCTTATCGAAGCGGCTGGCTATATTGAAGATCCAAACGAAGGTTGGGGTAGGAACTCTACCTATGCCAATATGACCTTTGGTCAAAACCTCGGCGTTACGATGATTCAGACTGCCACCGCCTTTTCTGCGGTAGTAAATGGTGGCTATTATCGTACCCCTACGATCGTCAAAGGTACACTCGAAAATAATAAAATCACACCCATTTCTCGTGAAGGTGTAGTAGAGGATCAAATTTTAACCAACGATACTAGCGCTATGATGCGCGAAATGCTTATAAACAACCGCAATTACAAAGTGCGCGCCGGTATAGATAAGCCTGGCTACGATATCGGGGGTAAATCTGGTACCGCTCAGGTTATTGTAGACGGTGCCTACGACAACAGTATGAGCAACCTTGTGGGTTCTTATATTGGTTTTATCGGACCGAGCGGGGAAATGCCGCAATATGTTATTATGACCAAAATGTGGGGGGCTGGCCAGGCTCTATCTGGCAGTGAAGCCCAGGGCCTATTTGATACTCTTTCAAACTACGCGATCGATTACCTAAAAATTAAACCCAACAATTAATATGGTATAATTATGTTTATGAATATTAATGAAGAAATGTTTTACGGTCTCTTGTTGGCGCTTGCAGGCTTTTTGCTTTCAATGGGTCTGACCCCTATATATACATATTTTGCTTACAAATATCATTTTTGGAAAAAGCAGAAAAAAACCACAGTGGATGGCCAGGCGCTTCCAGTCATGACCAAGCTCCACGCTCACAAATTCAAGCACACTTTCCCGACTATGGCTGGCATGGTGGGCGTCGTGGCTATTACTTTAGTAACCTGGATTTTTAATTTGGATCGTGGGCAGACTTGGTTGCCGCTCTTTGGCTTTTTGGGCGGTTCGCTAGTCGGCGCAATTGACGACAGTATTAATATATTTGGCTCTGGCCGTGGCGCAGCAGGTTTGCGCGGTCCAGTGAAATTCACCTTGATTACCATTGTTGGTCTAGTGCTGGGTTGGTTCTTTGCCGTTAAGCTCGGCTGGACTACGATTTTGATCCCGTTTGTTGGCAATATCGAAATCGGCGTTATTGGCATGATTTTAGTTTTTGCTTTTGCTGTAGTTGCGACATCCAACGCGGTTAATATTACAGACGGTCTAGACGGTCTCTCTGGTGGCCTTGCCATGCTAGCCTATGGCGCATTTGGCATTATTGCCATGTTCCAGGGGAACATGCTATTATTTGGTTTTTGTATGACTGTAGTAGGTTGGTTGCTTTCTTATATTTGGTTCAATGTGCCGCCGGCTCGTTTTATGATGGGAGACACCGGCTCCTTTGCTCTCGGTGCTGGGCTTGGTGTAGTTGCCATGATGACTAACTCATTCCTACTTTTGCCAATTATTGGCCTCGTGTTCGCGGTAGAGACTGGCTCCAGCCTTATTCAATTAGCATCTAAAAAACTCTTTAAGAAAAAGATTTTCATTTCTGCGCCGCTTCATCACCATCTAGAGGCCAAAGGTTGGGGTGAAGCCAAGATCGTGATGCGTTTTTGGATTATCGCCGGCGTTTGTGCATTGGTGGGCGTTTATCTTGCAATGGTCGGCGGTGGCGTAGCATGAATCGTAAACATAAATCAGATCTTGTCATTCTATTCTCAACCTTGGGTTTGATGATTTTGGGCCTGATTGTAATTTATGCTATCGGGCCAATGCGAGCTAATGTTTTAAATTCTACCTATGGTGCAGACTATGATCAAAATTACTTTTTCCTAGGCCAGCTTCGCTCGGTTGCACTATCTATAGCTGCTTTTTTCATTGCTTTTAAATTCGTGCCATATAAATATATCAAAAAGTTTGCTAAACCAATGATGATAATAGCGTTGATTTTGTCGGGGTTACTTTGGCTGTTATCAATGACTGGCTCTTCGCTTGCCAAATGCGAGCTAGGCGAATGTCGTTGGTATAATCTCGGCGCTGTCAGCTTTCAGCCAGCCGAATTTCTTAAATTGGCCTTAGTAGTTTATTTGGCGGATTTTCTTTCTCGCAAGAGGGAAGAAGGTGCAATTGGTAGTTGGCGCGAATTTTGGCTACCGCTTCTGATAGTTTGCGGTCTTTCACTTTTCTTGGTGGTTGTCGCTCAAGGCGATCTTGGTACTGGTGTAGCTCTAATTTCAATTATTTTTGGCACACTTCTTGTTGCTGGGGTACCGGCCAAACAATACCTTATCATGCTAGCCCTGATTCTGGCCGTCGCAGTAGGTGCAGTCGCTACATCTTCTCATCGTATGGAGCGTATTCATGCCTGGCTTGATACTATATCTGGCGCGGCTAGTAGTGATTCTACTTACCATATCGAAAACGCCATGCTCGCTATTGGTACGGGTGGCTTTTTCGGCGTTGGCATTGGCAATTCTGTTCAAGCTACCGGTTATCTGCCAGAGTCTATTAACGACTCCGTTTTTGCGATCATGGGCGAGACATTTGGATTTGTTGGGCTGTTTCTAATTATCTTTGTTTTTGGCATTATGCTGTTTCGCATGCTCAAAGTCGCAGATCACACGGCAGACAACGATCACCGTATTTTTATCGTCGGCGTCTTTTCTTGGACTTTAGCTCAGGTTGTAGTTAATATTATGGCTATGACCGGCCTCGTGCCAGTCACGGGTATTACTTTGCCACTTTTATCTTATGGCGGCACCAGCATGGTCTTTATTGCTTTTGCTATTGGTCTCGTTTTGCAACTTTCATGCTATACTAGTAGAGAGGTAATAAAAAATGAAAATATTAGTAGTCGGCGGGGGGTCCGGGGGACACATTACACCAGCCGTCGCGGTCGTTCGTGAGATTTTAGAAAGTCGTCCACGTACCACCATAGAATTTTGGACAGACATCAAATATTACAAAAACGTCACTAAGCTTACCACAGAGCTAGGTGTTTCTTGGGCTGAAGGCAGGGAAAAGCGCAAAGGCTCTTTCATTCGCGTGCGTCGCATTCCAGCAGGCAAATTTCACCGTTATGCCGGCTGGAAGTTCAAAGATTATTTCACCCATTTTGATATCACTCTAAAAGATCTTATTTTTGGCAATATTTTTGGCTTTTTAGGCTTCATTGCTGGGATTATTACTAGCTTTTTCCGTCTTTTTAGTAAAGCTTCCCGTCCGGACGTCGTCTTTCTAAAAGGTGGTTATGTAGGTTTGCCCGTAGGGCTAATAGCGCGGCTTTTTCATATTCCTTATGTAATACATGAATCGGACGTAGTGGCTGGTTTGGCCAACCGTCTTCTCATGAGAAAAGCTAGCAAAGTTGCTTTTGGCATGCCGCCATCAGACGAAGTAATGGTAGCTCACCCAAACTATGTCTGGACTGGCATTCCAGTGGGCCCAGAGTTTAAGTCCGTTTCGCCCACTCGCGAAATGTCTCTCAAAAAAGCCTTTTCATTCAACCCAGAAAAGCCTCTAGTTGTGATCACCGGTGGTTCGCAGGGCTCCGAAAACCTCAATGAAGCCACTCGCACTATTTTACCAGAGCTTCTCAAATTTACTTCGGTAGCATTGGTTGCTGGCCGTAAGCATTACGAAGACATGGTGGATCTCAAGCGTTACGAAAACTGGGAAAACGCTAGCCTTGAGTCAAACTTCCGCATGTGGGAATTCAATACCACCATGAACGAGCTTATGGGCGCAGCCGATGTTGTGGTTTCGCGTGCTGGCGCCACCACTATCGCCGAACTCGCAGCCCTTAAAAAAGCCACTATTCTCGTGCCTTTTGAGCGCTTACCAGGCAGTCATCAAGTCCGCAACGCCGAACGTCTCGAAGCTGTAGACGCAGCTAAAGTTATCATAGATTCCGACATGATGGCAGACCCAAAGAAACTTCTCGACCTAATCCGTCACCTGGTAAAATCTCCACGCCTTTGTGCCGATATGGCAGACAATCTCCATAAAGAAGCTCGCTCCGATGCCGCCCGCCGTCTCGCTGAAATCATTCTAAAGGAGGCCGAGCATGCCAGATCCAGCTCCTAAATTAGCTCGCCGCAGCGCCAATCGCCACTCTTCAATTCGTTCAGGCCGCACTATTGGCGAGAGAAGAGAAAAGCTCGAAACCGCCTCTGAACGCGCCGCCGTCCATAAAAAGATTAAGAAAAAGCAAAACTTTCGCATCTTTGCTACGGTATTAAGTTTTATTTTGGTGGCAGCAGGACTATTTTATTTTGGCTCGCTCTTTTTTGGCGGGAGTGAAGAAGAGGTTGCGCAAGTTTCCACCACTATCACAGTGCCATACGCCCCCACTATTGAGGTTGTCGACGAAGACGCATCATCTACTGGTGTTACTGGTCGCATGAAAGAATATATCGGCCAAGCCGAAGCGGACTTGCGCGAGCTTGGCTATATCCCAACCAAAGCCGTCATTCCAGCAGGCACTATTCGCGAAGTAGATTTTTATTTAGACGGCTACACAGGTTTCATCAAATTTACTATAGATCGTGGCTCTGGTATATCGGCCGAAGATACTGATCGCATGCTACGCTATCTCGCCGACCGCGGTATTACAGAGTTCCAATACATAGATGTACGTATAGATGGCAAAGCCTACTGGAAATAGCCTCTATTATACTACTAAAAGTGTTGTAAAAAATACAACACTTTTTTGACAGCAAAATTCTAGTTATGCTATAATAAAAAGGCAATAACTAAGTATATTTAATAAAACGGTAAGCTTATTTTGTAAGTGAAGCAGGTATATGGCAATGGCATCGTAAGGTTTCTATGCATATCTGCTTCACCGTAAATATGCTTAGTTATTGCACCCCTTGCGGTGCCATTTTTGTGCATGATCCAAATAAATAAAATAAG
>R21__coassemble_1782_pt1 | contig 13760 bp, 7 predicted proteins | sample R21__metabat2_low_PE_075 | metagenome-assembled genome bin R21
AAGATATAGGACTAACTACTATTACTACCTTCTGTAATGATCCTAATGGCTATGCAATCTATGCTATAGGCTATACTGGTGGAGACACTGGAGTAGCTGCAGGAACTAACACAGTACTTCATAGTACAGCACTAGGATCTACCTATGATATAGTCACAGGCGTTGCTACTTCAGGAGACGTATCTAACTGGGCTATGAAAGTATCTAGTGTATCAGGTACCTATGCTCCTACTATAGAATCTGATACAGAAGGATCATTCTCAAACTATCATACAGTACCGCAAAGCTATACTAAGGTAGCATCATACAGTGCCAATACAGATCTAGATAACCCAGCTAGTACTAGACAAGGTTCAAATCTCACTACTACTTATGCAGTCTATATTAAACCAACTCAACCCTCCGGCACCTATGAAGGGCAAGTAAAGTATATACTATTACATCCGGCAAGTAACTTAGGCCCAGATACTTACTACATGCAGGATGTAGAAGACTGGGGTGGCACTATAGCCGTAGGTCAGGAAGTTACTGCTTATGATACTCGTGATAATAAATCCTATACCGTGCGCAGAATGTGTATGGAAGGTACTGGTTCTACTTGGCAGGATAAAGAAACCAATTGTACCAACTCTATGTTATGGATGACGCAGAATTTAGATTTAGACTTAAGCTCTTCTGTTGCGCTCAACTCCATAGACACGGATCTTAATGTGGTAGATTCGGGAGCATATATCGACGGGTATTTTATAGATAATAACGGAGTTATTTTCTGGACTCCGGATAAATCTACCATAACCGACATAAATACATCAGTTGGTAATTTTAATGGTTGGACAAATAACAATAATGTAGCTTACTCTGCAGATCCAGATGCGGGTAGTCAGAATAACTCCTGGTATTTTACTGACACTTATTTTCAGTCCAATCTATGTTATGCAAATAATAATAATCAGACTTGTAATTATCTAAAAAATGGCAATACGGTAGCTCCAATCTACTTCAGTCATACTCCATTCGCCGGCAATGGCGATCATGGCAAGATGGGTAACTACTATAACTGGTCTGCGGCTATAGCTTCTAATAACTCTAGTAGTTACAATACTAATACGCAAAGCAACATAGCAAACAACCCGCAGAACTCCATTTGCCCTAAAGGTTGGAGGCTACCGACCACCTCTAGTGTAGCCGCAAAGAATGAATTTAACCTCTTAAATGCTATATATAATAACATCCATGATGGTGACAAACTGGACCAAGGCCTGGTAGGCTCGCCCGTCTTTATGATTCGGGCCGGCATCGTGAACTACGGCTATCTTAACTTTGCGGGGTATTTTGGCTATTATTGGTCCAGTACAGTCGATAGTGCCAGTAAAGCTTTTAGCTTATATTTCTTTAGTACGGGTCTTTACCCTAGCAGTAGCTACAATAGAAGTGCTGGGTGGTCCATTCGCTGCGTCTCTGAGTACTAATCGGCAAAGAGCAGGGAATTGTTCGGTTTTTGTTCTACTACCATTCTCTGCTCTTCTGTTCGGTTTTTGTTCGGAAACATAATAGTTTATATGCGCCACAGTGCACGCAATCATCCCGGCAAACAGGGGAAATAACCAAAAAGAGAAACAAAAACGGGGAAATGTCAAATCCAAAAAAATCACCCGAAAAACCTCCAAAACCCCACATTTGACACAAATTTACGCTACATCAATGAACCGACATTGGCTACAGATGATCGATCTCGACGGACTCAGCGACCATTCGTATTTACTAATCGCCGTAAGTCGACTCATAAAAATCCCAGTTAAATTAGTAAACTTTATTATGGGTTTGTCGTATAGATTTAGAACTAAATTCATGCGCCCAGAACTACTCTATCCCGTAATTCCCGCCCGCCAGGAAAAACATATCCATTATAGACGATAGTTGAACCGTCTATAAAACATAACCTTAATGTCTTAAAATCTGTATTGTGCGACATTAAGACTATGGCAAAAAGCCGATTGCTAATGCGCCTCATTTTTGTATGATTTTGCGGGTTCTTTAATAATTGCTTTATTTTTAAGCTTTAATTCTATTTATGTACGAGTATTTATGTGATTTCGGCTATTTTTTATTAAAAGCCATAAACTAATGTTTTATAGACAAGAATCCGTCTACGGAGTTATCTTTAGAGACATAATCTTCTGGATCTTTGACAGGGGTAGATAGGGAAACAGGGGTATTATCGGGGGTGATTTTGGCTGCAGATTTCTCCTGATACTCTATTTTAGGGGTGAGGGCATTATGACGACCCTTTTTCTCTGGCTTCTTATTTCCCTTTTTGAAAAGATTTTTATTAGCTTTTCCCTTTTTTGGAGTCTGTTCTTCTAGTTTATCTCCCGCTACTTCGTTTACGAGTTTTGCCAAATCTTTTAGGCCTAACCGTTCTTTACCTTCGGCTGTATTTGGGCTTAGATTTTGCCTGCGGAATTCAGCCTGTGGCGTAGAAGGCTTTCTAAAGTTCGGTTTTTGTTCGGTAGAAGTCGCATTATTGCGAACAGGTGCAAACACCGGGGCGGCAGATTCTTGTCTACCAGAGTCCGACAGCTCTTTCTTATATTTTTCAGACTGTTCGATCGTCTCACGAATCTCTGCTTCCACATCCGCTCGTGGGCGTGCATAATTAGCCCTGGAATGCTCGATAATAGCCTCAAAATTGTCCTTTGGCGTGTCTGGTATAGAAAGAGTCGTGGCAGAAAACGCAGGCACTTTCTCGCCATTAATAATCATAGATATGATAAAGTGGCGGTTATTTAGTTGCAAAAGATCAGAGTCTTCAAATGTCGGCTCGAATTGTTTTGCTAGTATTGGCGCATCGTCTGCAGACACACGGAAGGATATAGTGGTACCTACGTTGCCAAATACCGCATCGCGCACTTGGTCGGTCATTTGTGCTACATATTGGTTTGCTACAGTAAGATTTAGGCCGTATTTACGTGCCTCAGACAAAATCACCGCAAAAGAATCCGTCGCGAAATTTTGGAACTCATCTACGTAAAGATAGAAAGGTCGCCTGTCTGCCACATCTGGGATATCAGACCTAGACATTGCTGCAAGCTGCACCTTAGTTACGAGGAACGCACCGAGTATGCCGGCATTATCTTCGCCGATCAAACCCTTGGACAAGTTTACTACTAAAATTTTTCCCTCGTCCATGATTTTGCGGATATCAAACGATGATTTAGACTGCCCAATAATGTTACGGATGATTGGGTTTGCCGTGAATGCACCTACCTTGTTAAGCACTGGAGCGATTGATTCGTTCACCTGTTTTTCGTTCCATTGCCCAAACTCATGTTTCCAGAACTGCAACACTGTCACGTCATTACAATAGCTAAGCGTCTCTTTGCGGAAATCTTTGTCAGTAAGCATACGAGAGATGTCTAGCAAAGTAGTTTCTGGTCTATCCAGTAGCGCTAAAAGGGTATAACGGAGAATATGTTCGAGCCTCGGGCCCCAAGAATCACCAAACATTCGCTTAAGCACACCGATCACCTCAGAGCAAATATTTGGTTTACGCGAAGGATCGGTGATCTCTAGTGGGTTAAATGCGATCGGATAAGCCGTATCGGCAGGGTTAAAGTATACTACATCTTTGATGCGTGATTCTGGTACGAATTTTAGATTATCTATCGCGAAGTCACCATGCGGGTCGATAATACAATATCCCTGATTATAAAATACGTCAGATAACGCCAGGAGCTCTAGCATACCGCTTTTTCCTGCTCCAGTCTGACCAATAATGTATACATGGCGAGAGCGATCACGCCTCAAAAGTCCAAACTGATGATTGATGCCGCGGAAATTTGTCAGGCCAAAGGCCGAGACGTTCTCATCCACCACTGGGTCGCCGGTCAGTACTGGTAATTTAGCTGGCGGCTCAGCCGTTTTAGAGGAAGCCCACACGATGTTTGGGGTTTCCACTGACGTGTGCGGTAAGTGATACACACTAGCAAGCTCCGAAATATTTAAAATAAATCCACGATCTGAGAATTGGCGCAGCTTATATGCATCTAAATCTGCTTTATTAAAACTTCCACCAAGCTGTTTAAAACCATTGAGATTTGTGGAATTAAACTGTTTAAATGTACCCACTAAAGCCTGCATATTTAGCTTTGCATCAATTTCGCTATTACCTAGATAAGCTAAACGGATTTTTACATCATAGCCAAGTTTGGTTGCTTTTTCCTCGGCCTTAGAAATTTGTGTCTTAGCTCGCTCAGATAGCTCAACTTTTGCATCTGATCCAGTCCCGCCGGCCGGTGGGCGAAACAGCGCACCGAGCACTTCTATGAGCCATGACCAATCTATACCAGTGCCCATAGATAAAACTTTGCGCCCAGACTTTATCTTGCGAATCCATTTATCCGTAGTATTTTTATGCCAATCATCTGGTATTGGACGAGCTAAAATCTGTATCCACATTTCTTCTGAACGATCTGGATTTAATTTTGCCAAAGTACCAGTAATGCCAGCCAAAGGATCTACCTCAAAACTATCGAACGTCTTGATCGGTAACGCATCCGGTTCGGTTAGTCCTAATTCTGCCGAGTAGTTTATTGGATATTTAGTCCTTGTATCCACATAATCCTCATTCATCTTGTAAATTTGCACCGTAGGATATTGTGAATAAATTTGCCCCTCTACAAAGCTCTGCAAAACTTTTGGCGTCCATACATAAAATCTAATTTGCCCTGCTGTGGATACGATCTCAAAAGATAAATGCTCTTGCACGCCGCCAGAATTTTTTAGCTCTTGTTTATCACGCAAAATACCATGCAAAGATGCAAAAAGCTGCTCCGCTGCGAGCTCTTTCTTGTCGTTCTCGCGCGGGATCTCAAGCATTAAAAGCACCGAATCTACATTCAGTACTTTAAGTTTATTTAATTTTTTATAATTTCTATAAGTAAGAAAAGCCAAGATTCCAACTGCCGGAATCCAGAAAATCGGCATTAAGATAAAATGTATGACTGCATCCATAGGATAATTATATCACATCACCAGGCGAAATTACGCTAATGTATATAGATTTTTGTCTACTTTCTTAAACAATTTTTTGTTCTGCAAATTCAATAGAACAGTAGTCTCTTTTACCTTGCGTACCTTTAATACCTGCTTCACAATTTCTTCGCGCGTGATCGGCTCACCGGCCTTCTCAATAATAGACACGATGATTTCCGAAATAGTTCCCTTCTTGTATCCCCAAGAAGAAAGCGCATAGATACCGCGTCCAATCAACACGAAACGCGGATCCTTGATCAGTTCATTGTGGATTGCTTGTACAGTCACATTCTTGCGTTTGAAATTAGAATCGGCGATCTCCTTAGCAATCTCAGAAAAATGCATCGGCTCTTTTCTGGTCTCGAGAATCACAAAAATCTTATCGCGGATATTTTTTGGGTTTACAGAAGGCCATTTTGCAAGGCCCCAGAGCCCGTTCAAAGAAGCAAGTAGCTTAGAAATTGACGCGATTGCTTTTATGTGGTCAGGATGCTCATAATCTAGCTTGCTGTCAAGTTCGTCTAGTGTCATCGGTTTTTTGTTTTCTTTGATCGTCTTAACGATTTCGTCTACCTTGGCACGAATTGTCTTGTCATCACCGTAATCTGCGATTCCTACGGCGGCATTGTATTTATCGTTCTCTTCTACTACGGTCAAACTTTTTGCAAATGTTGCGATAAAATAAATGCCCGTCTTATCGGACGCGGCAGAATCTGATCCATAAATTTTATCAGCTAAATCTGAAATTTTTGCTACGCGCCCCATCTCGGTGAGATTACGTATTATTAGTTTCTCGGCAGCTGCGAGTTCTGGTATTTGATTTTCTTCGGCGGAAATTCGAAGACGTATAAGAATTGCTTTTTCCAGCTGGCGTACGCGTTCTCGCGTGATGGATAACATTTCTCCGATTTGTTCAAGAGTTTCTTTGTTACCGTTTAGCCCAAAGCGACGTGTAATAATTTCTTTTTCACGATCTTGCTCGATGATTTTCAGGCTGCCGGATATTGCTTTTTTGAGGATTTCCGCATTTTGGTCCATCAGTAATTTTCCTTATAGCCCCCCTGTTAATATTGTTAATTGTGCTTATAATATCATAGTATTGGACGATTGTCAACTACGATTTTTAATGTTTCTTTGTAATATTGTAGCACAATTTTTACATTTGTGAAAAATAATTTTAAAACCATAATTGTCATGCTAAAATAACCCCTAATTTTAAATTAAGGGTTATTCATTTTTTAGTTTTAGTGGTAGCTTTCTTTTTCCCGCCTCTTGTTCCGCGCCGAGTTTTGGTGGTAGATTTTGGCTTATTGTCTAGCATCTTGCGCGCTTCTTCTAAGGTAATTTTTTTCGGGTCTACATCTTTTGGTACTTTTACGTGATTGCGCCTGCCAGGGCCTTTTACGTATGGCCCGTAAGCCCCATTTATAATCATTATTTCATCCCAATCCGCGATGATAGAATCAACTTTGGCCTGATACAAAGGTAAAGCCTCTTCTATAGTTACAGTGTATGGATCTAAATCTTTCATCGGTATATTATATTTACCACCTTTGAGATATGGGCCAAATGGACCATTGGCAGCAATCAGTTCCGCTCCGTCTGGTGCTTTGCCGAGTACTCTTGGTAAAGCAGGCAAAGCTAGTTGTTTCAAAGCTTGCTCTAGGCTTACGGTCTTTACGGATTTTCTCTTTGGCAAAGGCGCAAACCTTGGCTTTTCGCCAGATTCTTTTTCATTGTCGCCCAGCTGAATAAAGCCGCCATTTTTGCCAACTTTGGCGTAAATTGGTTTGCCGGTTTCTGGATGATGACCAAGCAAGCGCGCATTATTATAGCGCTCTGCTCCATTTGCTACCATTACGGTATCGTGGAACGGCCCATAAAAATCTCGGAGCATTTTTACGCGCTCTAATTTCGCATCAGCTACCAAGTCTAAGTCTTTTTCAATGTTTGCCGTAAACTTATAATCCACTATATTTTTAAAGTTATCTGTCAAAAATCCAGCCACCAACTCGCCAATCGGTGTAGGTACAAGTTTGCCCTTATTAGCGCCGAATTTTTCGGACACTAAATTCTCGGTGATTTTATTATCTTCAAGCTTTAATTCTGTTACTTTGCGCTCTTCCCCTTCGCTCTCGCCTTTTATCACATAACCACGCACTTGAATAGCAGACATAATAGAGGCATATGTGGATGGACGCCCAATGCCAAGTTCTTCCAATTTCTTTACTAGGGAGCCTTCAGTGTATCTGGCTGGCGGCTTAGCAAAAGTTTGTCTGGCGGTAATATTAATATAGTTTAATTTATCACCCTTGGTGAGATTTGGTAGCTCTGTGTCTTTGCTCTTGCCATATACCTTAAGAAAACCGTCAAAAACTACCACTTCGCCTTTTGCTTCAAAATCATGTGAAATATAAATAGTGGTTTTTGCTACTTTGGCGTTTTCCATTTGCGTAGCTAGCGTACGCGCCCAGATCAGCTGATACAAACGCTTCTCGTAATCGTTTTTACCGGCAGAGGTAAGCGCGATATTGGTGGGGCGAATTGCCTCGTGTGCTTCCTGAGCCGAAGCATCTTTGGTCTTAAAATGCCTTGTTTTTAAATAATTCTTGCCAAAATTAGCTTCAATATATTTCGCCATTGCAGATACAGCTTGCGCAGATAAATTCAGAGAGTCTGTTCGGTGATAGGTGATAAGACCAGCCTGGTATAGCCCTTGTGCAGCGCTCATCGTAGTACGTGAAGAAAATCCGAGCTTGGCATTTGCTTCAATTTGCAGAGCAGCAGTAGTAAATGGTGTAGGATTTGATTTACTCCCCTCAGTTTTTTCTATGTCGGTCACTACAAAGTTAGCTTTAGAAAACTCTTCAAGCAAATCGTGCGCAGATTTTTCATCTTCCGGAGCTTTACCTGTAAAATTAGCTGAAAATGTGGTTTCTTTACAAAATTCCCCAGCAATTTTATAAGTAAATTTATCTTCAAATTTTTCAATTGCTTTTTCGCGCTCCACGATTAGTCGCAAAGCTGGTGACTGTACGCGCCCAGCCGAAACTGCCCCAGGCACCTTTCGTCGTACTATGTCAGATAGGTCATACCCCACCAACATATCCAGAGTTTGTCTTGCCTGCTGTGAAGCCACCATATCCATATCTACCACACGTGGAGCCTTGATTGCCGCTTCGAGCGCCGGCTTAGTGATTTCGTGAAAAGTAATCCGCGCGGTGTCTTTTGGTAAATTCAATACCTCACATAGATGCCACGAAATAGATTCCCCTTCGCGGTCTTCGTCCGTCGCGAGCCAAATTTTGTCAGCCGCTTTAGCTTCTTTTTTGAGCTCAGTGATAATCGACTTATGTCCCGGATCTATTTCGTAGGTTACGTCAAAAGTAGATTTATCTACTTTTGTATCTTTACGAATATGTCCGACGGAAGCCAGTACCTTAAAATCCGATCCGAGATACTTCTCGATCGTATGCGCTTTCGCTGGGCTCTCTACTATCACCAAATTTTTAGACATAATATAATAATATCATATCGGTCAAGCATAAACACTAAGTATTTTTATTGGATACTTTTATTGTGATTGGTATTTATGAGTGAGTGTGATATAATAAAAATATTAGAAAAGCCCCTCTAGGAAGAGCTTTTCGTTTAGGGTTGGTTTGCTAAGCACTACTGCTTAGCAAATTTTTTCTTCGTACGATCACGTTTTGGAATAATGATACACAGAAGATTAATCTGTATAGTCATTTTCACTACTCCTTTCTGGCAATCTAATCATCCTAGAAAGATCGTTTAATGATCACCTCACACAGCACGAATATTCCTACTCCTGCAAACTAGGCCCACTAAACCTACGAAGCCAACCTGCCCAGTAATCTAGCACGCCCAGTAACAAATTACAACCCCCTACCATGAATTATATATTTCCTAGTTTCTCAATGCTAGTCACATACATCACTTCGCAAGCATGATCTCCTGCATCTTCTCTGGTTTCACTTGAGTCCAGCACAATACCATCATAACTAACGCGTACCAAATAACCCACAATCCTTACTTTATCACCTGCGCTTAACCCAAAAATTTGGCCACGAATTTCTGGCGTGCTAGAAATGAGGTGGTTATTTGAAAAAGTACTAATCCCAGTCATTTTCACACCCATTTTGCTGCGCGTTGTGAAAGTTTCCTCGTCGCTGAGTTCTACGCCATCTATTTTTGGCTTGCAATATCTATCTGCTTGAGAAAATTCCAACCCAGGGCTTGGGTAATTGTTTGCTAGATTCCCCCAAATTACACAAACATCTCTCGGCACCAGTGCATCGTAGGCATTAAAACCCCAGTAGTCATGCACACTTACTACTATGCCAGTAATATCGTAATAATCTTTAAAAGTAATATCAAGCTTCCGGCCTTTATATTCACCAGATTCACGATATCCATCCAATCTAATCTGGACTGGCCCACTTTCTATAGATGACGACATTTCTTTGCTATAATCTGGCACTCCGTCTGCGGTGATGGTGTTCTGAAAATAAAATCGCCAGTTTATATAAATCGCTGCCGGTATCGCAGAAACCAAAATTATGATGAATGAAATAATCCATGTTTTTGCGCCGAGCTTTTTATGCAGATTTATCGCCGATTGGCCGTACTCATAATTTCCATTAGTCATATTTTAATATTAACATAATTAAGCGAAAGAACTATGTAATACGCCTCAAAGATAAGCGTTATGTTTTTTCTCGTCTGCATGTTATAATATCGCCAGCGTGGGAGTAATTTAAAAACGGAGGTGATTTTATGTTGTTTGTCTCTCGCTATTTTAACAGCATTCCTTATGACGATGATACGTCTATCATCTGGCACTCAATCTTTGGGCGTCCTATGTTAGTTTCAAACTCACTTGCGGAAGCTCTAAACAAGGTAGACCCATCTTCATCGATTGGTATCTACGATATCTTCGGTCAAGAAATGTATCTAAAGAGAAAAGACTCAGACCTATCTAGATCATTGGACGATTTGACAGAAGCGCATATACTTCATTATTCGGATGACTTCGAAAAAATAGACATCGAAAAGTTATTTTACGAACATAATCCGCAACACATCAATAATCCACATGGGCATAGTAAGGTTAAAAGTCTGTCGCTTATTATGAGTGAAGAATGCCAATTTCGGTGTAAATACTGTATCCATTTTGCAAACTCTAAACATTACTACAATCCGCAGAAGTTTATGTTAAAAGAAGTTGCAAAAACCAGCATAGACCAGTATTTTAAGACGATCGTGAGAAATCGTGTTAAGGAAGCCTACATTAATTTCGGCGGAGGGGAGCCTCTGATAAACTGGGAATTAATAAAAGAACTCTTGCCCTACATCAGAAAACTTAGTAAAGATCTTGATATTCCGGTCAAAATGGGCATCAACACTAATTTAGGGCTTTTGACTCCAGATATCGCTCAAGTATTAATTGATTATGATGTTGAAATAGCTGCAAGTCTTGATGGTTCCAAAGAAAGTAATGATCTGGTGCGTTTAACCAAAGATTTAAAAGGCACATATGATCAAATCATGCGAGGCTTCAAAATCATGCGAGATTTAGGTCGTCCACTAGATGGTTTCGCGATGACTGTAACGGAAGATAATTTCTTTGGCGTCAACGAATCGCTCATTGATTGGGCCGCTTCTCTTGGTATGAAAGAAGTCCGTATCGATATTGATGTTGTTGGTATGGTCAATGTCCCAGTTGACGATATCGTCACGCGTCTAATAAGCATCCGTCGATATGCCAAATCAAAAGGTATTTCGGTGATTGGTTTCTGGTCGCGCCCAGCCGAGAATATGGGTCTTGTACCAGAAAACGAAGACATAGGCTTCTGCGGTGGCGAACGCGGCAATTCCCTATGCGTTGCGCCAAGTGGTCAAGTTTTTCCTTGCGGGTATAGCAATTACGAGATTGGTAAATATGACGAAATTACTGATATTTATAAAAGTCCAGCCTATCTCGATTTAATTAAACGCCGCAATCTTTTACGAAATGTGGAATGCCAAGATTGCCCAATCCTCGGTTTTTGTCGTGGCGGTTGCATGATTACTCGTGAAGCCGGTGGCGGCAAAGAAAAAATTTCTCGTATGTGTGAGCTCTATACCAAGATGACTTACGAAATTCTACGTGAGTCGGTCGAAGACTGAGCTTTTCACATAAATCTTTAGAAAGGAGAAGTTCGACATGAAAAAATCTCAGAAAGCAGTTGTCATCAAGAAGCTGAAAATGCCTATAGTTTCGATGACCTGCAAGAACCCTAGTAACTGTCATTAGGTCGGTTAATACCAAATGGCAAGACGGCTAGAATTCTTGCGCACCTTGTCCCTAGGTTGGGACCGGGCGGTTCTTTACGAACCGCCCTATTTTTTATATGATATTAATTATGGATCGAAAAATCATCGAAATACTAGAAAAAATTAAATTAAAATATCAAGATATCGATACTATTTTACTTTTTGGCTCCGCCACCACTAGCGACTGGACGCCAGAGTCAGACATAGATATATTCTTAATCGACGACAAATTCTACGACTCCCGTGAAGATTTAATTATAGACGGTATACAAATCGAAATCCAACAAGATAATTTCAGCAACATAACCAAAGATATCGAAAACGAGCGCGGCCGTCTCAGAAACCGCAATGTCGCCACTATGATAGATGGGTCCATCATCATCAAGACTAACTCTGAAAATAATATACAAGATCTCAAATCTCTCGCAGAGTCCGTCCTGCAATCCACCCCGATATTCACTGACGAAGACGTCAAAATGTGGCGCTATTCTATTGATGATTATCTCTCCAAAGCCGAAAAAGATTTAAAGCGCGGCGACGCAATCGCTTTCTATTTTGATGCTAATTACGTGATCCAAAACGCCACTGAGCTAACCTTAGCTACTCACGGCGCATATTTTCCTCAACCCAAGCATCTAGCCGCCCTGCTTCAACAAATCGTTCCAGAATTACACGATATCCTCCAATCTTTCACGACCGAGCCAAACTTGGATAACAAACTACAAATCCTACGAAAACTCAAAGCCTTGTAAAAAATGCATCAAAAAACCCTCAGGTAAGGGTGGGCATCACCTGAGGGTATTTTGGCCCTCTAACTCTTCACTACTATACCGGGTGAACCCCGGAAGCGTAACCCACCTCACACAAATTTGGGGCCCGCCGGTTAGAGGGATTGCTATGCCTTCGAAATGATCCTTTCAAAGTGGAGGTAATACTTATAACTTTAAACCATGAAGAAATTTAAAGCTCGAAAGGGTTTCAAAAGCACGCAATTTCTGCTAGACTTAAATAAGTATAGCTGAAATTATAACTTATTTAGGTGCGGTGTAGAGCACTTTTTGTGCTCTAACTGTCCTCATTATATCACACAGGAGAAATTATGTCAACACTTTTTTCACACTTTTTTGAAAAAATCAACCAAATCTCACCCCTAGAGCACAATTTTACAGAGGTGTTAGACTCTATTGCGCTTAAGCCTAAAACATTGTATTTTCGTGGTAAAATACCGGAAAATGTGCTAAAAAATGGTCAAAAGATTCGCCCTAAAACCGTCGCCATTGTCGGTTCTCGGCATAATACTAAATATGGCGAAGAAGTGGCTTATAAGCTCGCGTATGAGCTTGGTAAAAGAGGCGTAGTAGTTGTTTCTGGTCTCGCTTATGGTATAGATAGCATCGGTCACCGCGGCTGCCTAGATGCCGGCGGCATCACCGTAGCCGTACTTGGCACCCCAATAGATCAAATCTATCCCAGAAATCATACTTTCCTTGCTAGAGAAATTATCGAAAAAGACGGCGCGATCATTAGTGAATATGCTCCTGGGGCTCAAATTTATACCAAGGCAAGTTTCCTCGAACGTAACCGCATCATCTCTGGGCTAGCGGATATCGTGGTGGTAGTAGAGGCGGCGGAAAAATCCGGCTCTCTTAATACGGCTACCCATGCCATCAATCAGGGTAAGGAAGTCTTCGCCGTGCCGGGCAACATCACAAACCCATATTCCCAAGGTTGTAATAAATTAATCAAACAAGGCGCCATCCCCTACACTGAGCCGGACGATGTCCTGCGCGAGCTTTTTCCTGAGGATTTTGCCAAGAAATATCACAAACTAAAACAGGCTAAACTTTTCGGCGATACGGATGCTGAAACGGCTATTTTGAGGGCTATTGCTACCGGTGCTAGAAGCGGTGATGAGATTATGAAAATTTCCCTGCTGCCACCAGAAGTATTTAACCAAACTATCACTCTTCTTGAAATCAAATCCCGCGTCCGCTCCCTCGGCATGAATAATTGGGGGCTGATGTAGGTGTGCGTTGAAATATCTTGTCAAATCAAAATGGTTGTGGTACAATGAGGGTGCTATAAGTTGATATTATAAAGATGCTCAGGCGTTTTTATATTGAGTTATATCGTAAGTAATCACGGCACCGTAAGGGAAGTCGAATCACTCACGATATAACTCTGAGCTTGATATCAACTTATAGCACCCCTTGCGGTGCCATTTTTGTGCATGATCCAAATAAATAAAATAAGTGGCACCGCAAGGGGGATTAGTAAACACTGGGGGTAGCCAGGGCCATGGCTAAGTAGAGTGTGGGGGAAATAACAACATTAAGTGAGGTAGCCACATGAAGATCAAGCATAAAATATTAATATACAATGTAGCA
>R21__coassemble_1788_pt1 | contig 13734 bp, 16 predicted proteins | sample R21__metabat2_low_PE_075 | metagenome-assembled genome bin R21
ACGTACTCGTACGAATGCACGTACTCGTAAGGGTAAGGCGATCGCGGTCGGTGGTGCACAACCTAAAGCAGCAAGTAAGACTTAAGGAGTAAAAATGGCAGAAGAAGAAGTAAAAAACACGACTGTCGCTGAGGCTGTGGAAGCTCAGGCTCCAAAGACGAAAGCGGCTAAAAAAGGTAAAAGAATTGTAAACAGCGGTGCTGTACATATTCAAGCTACCTTTAATAATACTATTATCAGCGTTACCGACAAAACTGGTGGCGTGCTTTCTGCGTCTTCGGCTGGAGCTAATGGCTTCCGCGGATCGAAGAAGGGTACGGCATTTGCTGCTGGTGTAGCGGCTGAAAAAGCTCTCGAGATTGCAAAGAAAAATCATGCTCTAAATTCTGTGGATGTTTATGTTTCCGGAATTGGTTTGGGGCGTGATGCAGCAGTACGTGCGATTTCGACCGTAGGTATCAAGATTGATAGTATTACTGATGTAACCCCGATTGCACACGGTGGTGTGCGTCCTAAGGGAGAAAGGAAACCGTAATGGCACGTGATAATTCTCCAATTGTAAAACAAAGTCGACGTGAGGGTTATGCTTTAGCGCCAAAAGCTCACAAAGTTATGGCCAAAAAGTCTGGAATTCCAGGCGAGCATGGTGATATGCGTGTGAGAGGCGGAAGCTTGTATCTTACACAGCTTCGCGAAAAGCAAAAAGTGCGTCGTATGTATGGGCTTCTTGAGAAGCAATTTGCTAAATTGATGAAAGAAGCACAGAAAGCTGATGGTCTAACTGGTGAGAAGCTCCTAGAGTTTCTTGAGAGAAGGGCAGACAACGTGGTATTCCGCGCTGGTTTTGCTACGACTCGTCGTCAGGCAAGACAATTAGTATCGCATGGACATTTTCTATTGAATGGTAGAAGGATTGATATTCCATCGATTCGTTTGAACCCGGGTGATGTTCTAGAAGTTCGTCCAAAATCAGGAAAGACAGAATATTTCAAGAATCTCCCGAATGTGATGGGGGCAGCAAACGCAGTGCCTCTTTCATGGCTCAAGGTCGACGGAAAGAAGATGAAAATTGAAGTTGCAGGGCTTCCAAAGCGTGAAGAAGCGGAAGCTGGCATTAATGAACAACTAATCGTTGAGTACTACTCACGTTAAGGAGACTTAAATGACTACAAAAAATATTCACGAAGCAAATCTTGCTGAAGTAAAAGAACTTAGCGAAACGCAAGCCGAGTTTGTGATTAAGCCACTTTATTATGGCTATGGCAATACGCTTGGTAATTCACTTCGTCGCGTACTTCTCTCTAGCGTGAAAGGTGCAGCAATTACGGCCTTTTCTATTGAGGGGACAAGTCACGAGTTCACATCGATCCCTGGGATTCGCGAAGATGTAGTTGACATAATGCTAAATCTTAAAAACATTCGTTTTAAGATGCATACTGATGCTCCTGTAGAACTTTCATTAGAGATTAAGGGCGACAAGCAGTCCGAGAAGGATGGTGATAAGAGAGTTGTTGCTGGCGACATTAAATTACCGGCAGAAGTTGAAATTGCCAACCCAAATCAGGTGATTTGTCACATTGATGATCCAAAGTATACGCTCAAAATGCAATTTGTAGTTGAGACTGGTAGAGGATATCTTACGATTGAGCATGCCAGCGAAGAGCGTTTACATTCGGATATGATTGCGATTGACGCTGTGTTTACTCCTGTACTTCGTGTTCGCTACAAAGTAGAGAATACTCGCGTTGGTCAGGATACAAACTTGCAACAGCTAACTCTTACAATAGATACTGATGGCACTATTACGCCAAAAGAAGCTTTTGAAGAAGCAGCTGCTATTCTCGTAAATCAATACACTGCACTAGCTGGTAGCACAAAGGTGGAATCTGTACCAGCACCAGGTGTAAATACTGAGGAAGATGATTCTGGACTCTTACTCCCTATTGAAGAGTTGGATTTGTCTGCTCGTACGGCTAATGCTCTCCTTAATAATGATATTAAGACCGTGCGTGATCTTGTAACTCTTTCCGAGAGTGATCTCAAAGATTTGAAAGGTTTTGGCACTAAGGCATTAGACGAAGTTAAAGAAAAGTTAACGGAGTTAAATATTTAATATGCATCGCCACGGATATAAAGGCCGCAAATTCGGCCGTGAAACCGACCAGAGATTGGCACTCACACGTGGGTTGATGTGCTCTCTGATCAAATATCAAACTATAACTACAACTCTCGCGCGTGCGAAAGAAATTCGTCGCTCCACTGAGAAGCTAATCACGATGGCTAAAAAAGGTGGTTTGCATAACCGTCGTTTGATTATTGCTCGCCTCAATGATCTTGAAGCTGCAACTATTTTGATTGACATGATTGCGCCACAGATTAAGCGTGATTCCGGCTATCTTAGGATTGAGCATGCTGGGTATCGCCGCGGAGATAATTCTGAGATGGGTACGATTAGCTTTGTAGACGATCTTTCGTTTGACGAAGCTCCTGTCAAGGAAGAAAAAGCAGAAAAGGCTGAGAAAACGATAAAAGCTGAGAAACCAGCCAAAGCCGCCAAAACTGCGAAAAAGGAGGATAAATAATGAAAACTTATTCTCAAAAATCTAGCGAAATTAAGCGTGAATGGTGGGTAATTGACGCATCGACTTTGCCTCTTGGTAAATTGGCAGTAGTGATTGCTGACAAGTTGATGGGCAAGTCTAAAGTAACTTACACTCCACATATCGACAATGGCGACTATGTGGTAGTAGTAAACGCCAAGGATATTAAGGTAACTGGTGACAAGATGGTACAGAAAAAGTATTACCGTCACAGTGGATTTCCTGGTGGTTTGACCGAGCTTAAGCTCGAGGAAGTAATTGAGAAGAATCCTAGCATCGTGATTCGCGAGGCGGTTAAGGGTATGCTTCCAAAGAATAAATTAGCAGCTGACAGGTTAGCTCGTCTTCGTGTATTTGACGGAGCAGAACACGCTCATGCGGCACAAAATCCAAAGGAGATTAAGTAATGGTTGCTACGAAAAAATATATCTACGGTTTGGGGCGTCGTAAAGCTGCTACGGCTACAGCACGTCTCTACAAGGGCAAAGGTGAGATTACCATCAATGGTAAGCCAGCTTTAGAATATCTTTCAAACAACAAGACTTTTCTTGCAGAGATTACTGATCCGCTAGCTATCGCCGAGAAGCAAAAAGAGTATGATATTACTATTTTGGCAAAAGGCGGTGGTCTAGCTGGTCAAGTAGACGCAATTAAGCTTGCTATTTCGAAAGCTCTCGTTTTAGAGGCGCCAGATCTTCGTCCAGTACTAAAGAAGGCTGGAATGATGAAGCGTGATCCACGTGAGAAAGAACGCAAGAAATATGGTCTTCGTTCTGCTCGTAAGCGCGAACAGTTCTCAAAGCGTTAAGCCTAGCAAGAATAGCCCAAAGGGGCTATTTTTGTTGTAAGAAAAAGCCCGACTGTAAGCTGGGCTGAGTGTTATTTGTAGGGATTTTCTGCTATATTCTGGTGGTCGTACCAGATTTTGTAGTCTCCAGCGTTCCCTAAACCGCCGGATGACCATTTGTAGAATCGGTTGTGTCGTCCGGTTCCGTCTGCTACAAAGAATAAATAATCTTTTGGCAGAGTACGGCCGACATTTTGCTCGCCGCATTTTTCACGTTGCCAGCGTTTAGCGACGTCGTCGACTAAGTTTAGATTAGCTTCTGTTATTGGATTATTTTCTCTGTATCCATTGAATTGTTTTTGATTTGTAGTAATACCTTCTATGGTACCACCAAACCAGCGTGATTGAGCACTATCTAAACGATTTAGTACACACCAGATCACCATGGATCTTTCGGCTTCTGGTACTACGTCGTCGTTTGCTTCTCCGTAGAGAAGCTTGGCTAGAACCTCGCGTTCTCTTTGAGTGAGAACGGGGGTTTCTGTAGCCGTTTCTTCAGCGATTTCTATGGCGATTTTGGGGATCTCCACAGAATTGCTTGCTGTTGCAACGGATGGCGAAGACGATTTTGATGATATAATCGTCATTATTGTCGCACATATAATTACGGTAGTGATGAAGGCTATTCTTCTTTTTGCTCTTCTTTTTGCCTTCCTTCTTGCTATTCTTCTTTCTAGCGAATTCATCGCTACACCTCCTCTTTAGTAAAGAACGATCACTTAACTCTATTATATCACAAAATGCTAAAAAAGTCAATGCCGAGGGTGGTTTGCAAACAAAAATACCTCTATAAAAGAGGCATAAAACAGTGGTGGAGTATGCGGGACTTAAACCCGCGACCTCCGCAATGCGAATGCGGCGCTCTATCAGCTGAGCTAATACCCCAACACTGTATATTATATCATATTTTAGATTCCTGGGACAGGGAATTTGAGGGCGAGATCGCGAACTTCTTTTTTGATGGTTTCGAGTTCGGCGGAATATTCATAAAGATTATCTTCGGAGCCGGCTTCTTTACAAATATCAGCGACTTTTTTCATCCATTTGGCGAGGGTTTTCATTTCCTCTACGCCGAGACCACGTGTAGTGATGGCTGGAGTACCAAGACGTACGCCAGAAGGACGGAAAGCACCGCCTTTATCGGTGGGGAGAGAGTTGGCGTTTAGGGTGAGCCCAACTTTATCGAGGGCTTTTTCGTAGATTTTGCCGTCGAATCCGAAGCTTTCTTTAACGTTGACGAGGATCAAGTGGTTTTCGGTACCATTACCTTGTAAAACAAAGTCGTATTTTTTGAGTTCTTCGGCTAAAGTTTTGGCATTTTCAACGATTCTGGCGGCGTAATCTTTAAATTCTGGCTTCAAATCTTCGCCAAAAGCGACGGCTTTGGCCGCAATTACATGTTCGAGCGGGCCACCTTGGGTGCCGGGGAATACGGCGCGATCAATTAGAATAGGAATATTCTCGATAGTTTTTTCGGGTTTTTTCAGAGGTGAAGCGACATTGCCTTTAGATAGGATCAAGCCACCACGTGGGCCGCGGAGAGTTTTGTGGGTAGTGGTGGTCATGACGTTAAAACCGAAATCAAGAGGATTTGGGTGAACTCCGCCGGCGATGAGACCAGCTACGTGGGCCATGTCTGCCATCAAGAGACAATTTGGGATATTTTTGGCGATTTTGGCGATTCGTTTAAAATTAGGGATTTTCATAAAGGCGGAGTAGCCTACGAGGATGATCTTGGGCTGTTCGGCTATGGCTTTAGCCTCAAGCTCTTCGTAATCAATATCGCCATTTTTGGTGACACCGTAAGAAATGAAGTTGTAAATTTTGGCGGAGCGAGTGACTGGCGAGCCATGGGTGAGATGCCCACCGGCCGGTAGGCTCATAGCGAGAATTTTGTCGCCAGGGTTGCACCAGGCGAAATAAACAGCTTCGTTGGCATTGGCGCCAGAGTGAGGCTGTACATTGGCGTGGTCGGCATGGAAAAGTCGACAAGCGCGATCTATGCAGAGGCGTTCGATGCGGTCGATGTTTTCTTGGCCGCCATAATAGCGGTAGTTTGGTAAAATTTGTTTAGCAATTTCGGCTTCGCTCCATTCGCCTTCGATGTCTCCTATACCATCAAAATGGGGATAACCTTCGGAATATTTGTTAGTTAAAATTGAGCCCATAGCTTCTAAGACTGCAGGGGAAACATAGTTTTCGCTTGGAATGAGTTCTAGGCCTTCGCTTTGGCGCTTTTTTTCGCTGTCGATTAAATCAAATACTAAATCTTTCATGAATTTCTCCTTAATGTTTAATGTATTTTACAATGGAAAAATCTAGACCATTTTCGGAACCTTTCTTTAGAATTTCTGTTGAATATTCAGTTTTGTTGAATTGAGGGAAAAAGACGTCGGCATCTTTTGCGGAGGTGTCAACCTCGGTAAGATAGAGATATTTGGCGTAAGGTAAAAATTCTTTGTAAATAGTGGCACCACCGATGATGAAAATTTCTGTATCGGAATCTTTGTACTTTGAAATGTAGGCTGGAAGATCAGAGATGATAGCGTCGGCCCCCGTGATTTTATGTCGAGAGACTACGATGTTTTCGCGATCTTTGAGTTTGCCAGGTAAAGATTCCCAAGTTTTGCGTCCCATGATAACCGGATGGCCGGTGGTGGTTTCGCGGAAAAATTTCATATCTTCTTTGATGTGAAAAACGAGCTGATTGTTTTTGCCGAGTTCGTTGTTTTTGCCGATTGCTGCTATTATGCTAAACATATTTACTCCGTAACTGGCATTTTGATGACGCCGAGGTGTTCGTAGTTTTCTAGTTTGATATCTTTTAATTCGCGAGAGTTGTCAAATTTATAAAAATCGGTAATTTCTGGATTGATCCATAGTTTGGGTGTTGGTGGTAAGGTACCGGATTTTTTTGCTGCGTCGTAGCGGCTGATTTGTTCGCGAATGCCGTCGATTTGATTTTCGTAAATATGGGCATCGTTGGTGATGAAAGTGAGTTGCCCGGGGCGGACGCCGACAGATTGCGCTATGAGGTGACAAAGTACGGCATATTGGACGACATTAAAAGGTAAGCCTAGTGGGACGTCGGAAGAGCGAGAAGTGACCAAAACATTAAGTCGGCCATCGATAAGATTCCATTGCGAATTCCAGACACAGCTTGGAAGAGCGGCGGTTTCAAGCCATTCGTTTTGCCAGAGAGAAAGAATCATGCGACGGTTGCCAGGATTAGCTTTTAAAGTTTCGATGAGGTTTTCAATGAGGTGGTAGCGATTGACAATCCAGCCGTAGGCGGTGCCAATGGTGTGAGCAAAGTTTTGAGCTGGTTCGCTAGGATGTTTGTCGGCAAAAATTTGGTTGATATTGCGACCCTGATATTCGCCGGTTTCGGAAATTTCCCATTCATCCCAAATTTTAACGTTGCGTTCTTTGAGCCACTTTACATCGTTTGAGGCGACTTGGTAGATCCAAAGCATTTCGAGGACGGCGGTTTTGAAGCCAACTTTTTTTGATACTAAGATTGGGAATTCTTCGGATAAATCAAATTGCAAAACTTGATGAGGTAAACGAATGGTGCTAGCACTGGAAGCACCTTGGGCGGCGTGGTCTGGAATGGCCGAGGCTACGGTGCTGCTTCTATTGTCGGACTTTTTGTAATTGGTGATCTTCTCACCGTGATCAAGGATGCGACGGCATAGGTCGATATATTGATCGTCGAATTTACTCACTTTACCTCCTCTTTTCTTTATTCTAGCATGAAAAAGCCCCGCCTTGCAAGAATAGCGGGACTTTAACTAGAAGGATTTGAGATTAGCTAAAATAATCTTTTTCGCGCCAAGTGTACCAGTGTCCCTTTACTATAAGGGTGTACATGACAATAATTGCGGTGAAGAAGTTGTCTTTGTCGAGCTCGTTGAATTTGCGAAGTTTGAAATAATCTATCGCCCACATTTCGCTAGCTCTATACCAACCATCTTCTCCTGATCCACAGATCTTCATCTCTTCGACATCACGTTTTGAAAGGTTTGGGTTGTCGATGTGTAGCATTGGTGGTTGGCCGATACTATCATAACAGAGAGTAATGATTAGGGCGGCGGCTTTGTCGGCAGCCTTAAGTAGATCACCGGTGCGATACTTACGAGTATCCATATTGGCAACTAATTTAAGGGCTTTGTCGTTGCTTGGAAAACGGTTTTCATAATCTGGATATAACGTCTTGAATGATTGCAGGAAATCTTGCTCAAGCGCAGCTTTTTTGTTACGATCGAGCGAACCGTTGTCGGGCCAATCGCCGATTTGGTTTTCGGGCAAATCGTGAAGACGTACCGCTTCCATGATATCGCGATAACTAAAACCATCAATGGTACACGGATATCCTGCATTAGTACCGCCAAAATCTGGGCCGTAAGTAGAAATGAGCGCGCGGTCCATGAGGGCGGAAACTAAGTTAGTATGCCCGCCAACAGATTCATAGGCAATGGCGTTGTCGCTTAAGTTGTAGATTTTATTGTACGAGCGCGACAGTAGTGAAGATTTTGCCACTTCGGCGATTTGCATGGTATATCCATATATGGCATTAGCATCCGAAATAACGTGCTGCAACATCCAGAAATTATCGTATGTTGTATCAATAGACTTTATCTTCAGTTCTTCTTTTATAATGCGGCTATATTCTTGTAAAATATGGTTTTTATCCACATTTTTCACCTCCTAGCTTTTAATGTACATCCCTCTAGATGAGGCAATTATATTATAGATTGACTTTTTTGGCAAAGTGTGATATAATATAGGGATAAATCTATAAAAACGAGTGTGTGAGATGAAGAAGTTTTTATTGATATTTTTTTCTAGTTTTATTGGGATCATGGCAAACCCTGAGATTTTGATGGCGTCTGACTCGGTATCCGTGCATGGGTTGAGTAATGCCGGTGTTGTGGAGACCGTGCTACCACCAGAACCGGAACCGGAGCCCGTAATAGTTCCAACATATGTGGCGCCAGTATATGTAGCCCCAGCAAATAACATTCAAATAGCGGGGCGAGTGATTGAAATAGTGGATGTGGCTTCTACTGAGGTAAATGCCGGGAATCATGTAAATAAATATGGTGAGAAGTTTTTATATGGCCATAACAGTGCTGGAGTTTTTGGCGGATTATATAATGTTGGAGCAGGGAGTGTTTTTGCGATGAGCTATGGTGGGACTACTCGAAATTATCAGGTGATGCAGGTGGTAGTGTTTAAAAAAAATGACGGTATGCTCCAGCTTGAAGGCGAGGGTAACTATATGGGTGCGGTGTCGAGAGCAAGGTATGCTGGCGTGAACTATGATTTATCTATGATGACTTGCTACGGTACTATGTATAGTGGCGGTGACGCTTCACATCGACTAGTTTTGTTTGCTAATGCAATATAACCCGTGCTAAAATAGACGTATGAAAAAATGGAAATGGTTTGGCATTTCTGTTGTTATTGTTGGTCTTGTTACGACTTCATTTTTGTTGTATTTTAAGCCGTGGGAAGTTCGGGCGGAGCCTGGAGAATTAGAGGTTAGTTTGCCAAGAATAGATATTATTTTGAATGGCGTGACTTTGGAAGAAATTAATGCTGGAGAAAAGGGCGTGGTGTATGAGGGGGAAAGTTTATCTATTACAATAAACGAAATAACGAGCCAATATGAAGATGTAAGTATCAAAGGTAGAGGTAATTCAACCTGGTCGCAGGCGAAAAAGCCTTATCAGATAAAATTAGACAGTAAGAATGATCTGCTGGGATTGGGTAAGTCTAGAAATTGGATTTTGCTTACGAATATTTTTGACGACTCTGTCTTAAGGAACGATACGGCGTTTTTTATAGAGAAGATGCTTGACGAGCGGTATGCGTTAAATGGCGAATATGTTGAATTGTATGTTGATAATGAATATGTTGGCTTATATTATTTGACGCCAAAAGTTGAGATAGGTAAGGATAGAGTGGATTTACGTGATCCGCTAGGAGTGGTTGTGGAATTGGATAATCTGTATAACGTCAATAAGAAATGTTACAGATCTTTAGGCGGGAATTGTTTTATGGCAAGCGATTTGGTATCAAAAGACAATGAGTTTGCGGCGATGGATTTATTTGTGGGTGAGATAAATCAGTTGGAGATGGCGATTTTTGATGGCGATTTTGAAAAGGTAAAAACAATTATAGACGTAGAATCTTTTGCTCAATATTATCTGATTTCTGAGTTTACAATTAATCCTGATGCTTACGCAACAAGTTACTTTTTTTATAAGGATGGCGAGGATGATTTAATTCATGCTGGTCCGGGCTGGGATTTTGATTTTGCTTTGGGAAATAAGCAATGGGGATTTGGCTATACGGAGGATTTCTACTCTCCGTATAATACTAGATATCAGGAGCGATATGCTTTTGGTGGAAAAGTGTTGAATATAGAGAGTAATGAATACGAGGACACTGAAGCAGACTTAAAAATTTCGCGTTTGATTTATAAACTTTTGGATTTTTCGGATTTTAAGGAAAAAGTAGATGCGATTTTTAGGGAAAAAATGAGTGGACGAAAAGATGAGTTGCTTAATTATATAGATGATAGAGCAGATTTTGTGCGCGAAGCAGTACGAGCGGATAGTGAAAAATGGGGAAAGGGAAATTTTGAAGAAGAAGTGGAGTATTTGAAAGATTGGGTATCGAGACGTTTTGACCATTTTGAATATGAATATGGCGGGTGGAAAGATTTAAGTAGATTCATGGTAGAAATCTAATTTTGCTTATGTTATAATAAAGTAAAGCAAAAAAGGGAGGAAATATGTGCACAGGTGTGCGATTTAGCGACGATAAAGGTAATATGTATTTTGGGCGCAATTTGGATTGGTCCACGCCATATGGTCAAAAAGTAGTAGTGACTCCGCGTGGGTTTTCTTATAATTCAGCGTTTCTTGGTGAAATGAAGCCGAAGCACGGTGCAATTATTGGTATGGCGATTGTAGCGGAGAATATTCCTCTGTATTTTGACTGTGCAAATGAAGCAGGCCTTGCGATTGCGGGTTTGAATTTCCCGGGTTATGCAAGTTATGCGCCTGATGCGATTGATGGCAAGACAAATGTGGCGGCTTATGAGTTTCCGTTTTGGGTAGTATTGAATTTTCAGAGTGTAGATGAAGTGGAGGAGGCTCTGAAAAATGCTGCGATTGTGGCAAAGCCGGTAAATGGTCAATACCCAGTGTCGGAGTTGCATTTTATCATCGGCGATGCGAAGCGTTCTATTGTAGTAGAATATACAGATAAAGGTATGGAAATTTTCCATAATGATGTTGATATTTTGACGAATCAGCCAGGTTATGGTTGGCACAAAGAGAATTTGCGTAATTATATGAATTTGTTCCCACAAATGCCGAAGGAAGTTAAATGGCGCGATGCGTCGCTTACTGCGTTTGGGTCGGGGTCTTTGATGCGTGGCATTCCGGGAGATTATTATTCTCCGTCACGTTTTGTAAGAGTGGCATATCTTAATACGCATTATCCGGTAAAGTCTACTGAAGAAGATAACGTTTCAAGATTGTTCCACACATTGACTGGCGTAGCGATGATTGACGGTGCGGCCGAGATGGCAGACGGTAAGAGTGAGCTCACTATTTATACTGGTGGCTATTCTTCTGCTGCAAAGACTTACTATTATAGCACTTACGAAGATCCGGCGATCCAAAAAGTAGCGATGACGGATTATGATCTCGACAGCGCAGAATTAGTGCAAGTTTAGTATATCTATAACTATTCCAAAATTGCCAGGAAGTATGTTATCATAAGATTATGAAAACGATTTTAACTGGCATTAGATCAAATAGTGTATTAACTTTGGGTAATTATCTTGGGGCATTGCTTCCTATGGTGCGACTAGCGAATGCCCATTCAAAGGATTCGCATGTAAATATTTTTGTGCCGGATTTGCATTCGATTATTTCCGATGTAGATGGAGATTTGAGACAAAATACTTTGCGGACGCTCAAGTATTATCTTGCGGCTGGTTTAGAAGTAAATGAAAATGTGCATATTTATCGACAAAGCTATGTGCCGGCCCATTCGGAACTTTGCTGGATTTTAAACTGCATTGCGACAATGGGCGAAGCGTCGCGTATGACTCAATATAAGGAAAAATCAAAGGGGCAGGAATCTTGCAACGTGGGGATTTTTGACTATCCGATTTTAATGGCGGCAGATATTTTGCTTTACGATGCCACGTATGTACCGATTGGTGAGGACCAGTTCCAACATATTGAACTCACGCGTAATCTCGCTACAAGATTCAATAATCGTTTTGGTGAGATTTTTACGGTGCCCGCAAAGACTGCCGATCAGGTGAAGTTTATGGGGATGTCTGATGGTGTTAGGATTCGTGATCTTTTGAATCCGGAGAAGAAAATGAGTAAGTCTACTAAGGCTGAGAATTCAAAGATTATGCTTGATGATGATCCGGCGAAGGCCGCGAAGAAGATAATGTCTGCTACGACAGATTCCTTTGGCAAAGTAAAGTTTGATATGTGGAGCCAGCCGGGGATTTCGAACTTACTCCAGATAGAAGCTTTGGTAAATGATGTGCCTTTGCAGGATGTGATTTCTACTTGGGCGGGTGAGACACAATACGGTGAACTTAAGAAAAAGGTCGCTTCGAGTGTTTCTGAGATGTTGACTATTTTCCAGGAAAAGCTTGCGGGCATATCGGATGGGGAAGTGTTTGCTTTGCTAGAATCTGGCGAGAAATATGCCAATGAGGTGGCGAATGCTAAATTGTTTGAGGTGCAGAAAGCTTTCCATTTACGATAGAGGTAAAGTTGACTTTTTAACATAAGTGTGATATAATATAAGGATATGCTAGTTACCGGTAAAAAATTCTCAAAACCAGAATTGTCGCGGATTATTAATGGCGACAAACGACTTACCGAGGAAGTAGAGGCTATCCCAAAAACTCGGTTGGATATTTTGTTGGTAAATAAATATAAAAGTTACAATCGTTCTACTCTGCAAAAATTTATTCAGAATGGTTTTGTGACGGTGGATGGTGTAGTAGCAAAAAAGCCGAACCAAAAATTTGAAGAGGGGGTTAAGTTGGAATTAAATGTGCCAGAAGATTTGAAAAATGCTGACTTGAAGCCAGAAGTGATTTATGAAGACGAAAATGTCATAGTTTTAGATAAACCGGCGGGGCTTCTTAGTATGGCAAAAGGTGAATATTGCCCAGAAAAAACTCTTGAAGATTATGGACTTTTGGTGCATAGACTGGATCGTGATACTAGCGGTGTAGTGATTTTGGCGAAGAATCCTGAGGTACAGAAGTTTTTGCGTAAACAATTTCAAGATCGCAAGACGCACAAGACTTATTATGCGGTGGTGACTGGACGCCCAAAATTGGATGCAGCAAGAGTAGATTTACCGATTGCGCGTGATTTGAAGCGTCCTACGACCTTTCGGGTAGATCCTAATGGCAAGGCTTCGGAAACTTATTACAGGGTAGTGAAGTCTGATGATAAGCATTCTCTATTAGAGCTTAAGCCGACCACTGGCCGCACCCATCAGTTGCGCGTGCATATGAAATATTTAGGACATCCAATTATTGGCGATGTTGTGTATGGTGACGAGAAGGCTGATAGGCTGTTTTTGCACGCAAAATCTTTAGAGATTACTTTACCGGGTGGCGAACGTCGGGTTTTTGAGGCGCCTTTGCCGCGGGAATTTACAGATGTTTTTTGATGATGTTTCTAGTATAGAGAATATTGCTCTTCGGAGTGGTTGTACGATTCTTGTCTTGCCGGAGGGCACGGAAATTAATATTCGAGGTGCTTTGGTTTTGGCGCCAGATAGTAAGGTAAATATTACGATTGAACAAGTGCGCGAAGCGATAAAAGATTTGAGCACAAAGCAATTCAATGATAGATTTATTATAATTCGTCCAGCAGAGAAGCTTGGTGAGGAAGCTGCTAACGCGCTTCTCAAAAATTTGGAGGAGCCTAAAGAAAAAGTACATTTTGTTTTGATTACGGATAGCGCATCTAAGATTTTGCCGACGATTTTGAGTCGTTCGGCGATGTATTTTTTGAGAGATATTCGTCCGATAGATGGTGATATTGAGGCAGATGCGAAAATAATTAATTTAGCAAAGCGTTTTATCGTGGCAAAACCAGCAGATTTGCCTGCACTGGCAGAAGAAATTGCTAAGAAAAAAGATTCGGTGCGGAATTATGCACTCGAGGTTTTGGCGGTGTCTATAGAAATGCTTTATAAATCTTATTATAAGAC
>R21__coassemble_2005_pt1 | contig 12528 bp, 14 predicted proteins | sample R21__metabat2_low_PE_075 | metagenome-assembled genome bin R21
AAAAATACCTCATTAAGGGGTATTTTTGTTGCCATATGATATAATATACTTATGATTTTAATCGTGGGCAATGTCTTAAAAGACGTTTATCTTAATCTAGACACCAAGAACGAACCATTTGAAACCGACAAAAACGGTACCAAATGGCTAGATTTCAGTTTCAATGCCTCCGAACATCATTTTTTCAATCGTCATAGTAGCTTCGGCGGCGCTGCGGTTTCTCTAGAAGTTTTGCAAAAACTTGGGCTTTCTGCCACCATTACAGATTCAGATTTTTCTTTTGACGAAAGCGGTCCCGCTAAGTCTACCCCTGCCGATTCTTACAGATATATTTTAATTTCCGACGACGGAGTCAGTTATCTCACTCCAAATAAACTCCAGACTACTGAGTTTATCGCCCCAAATTCTTCAGTAGACTACATTTACATAGACCGCTCCGCCAATCTCCCCAAATCTGCAACCGACAAACTCTTAAATTACTTAGAAAATCACCCTTCCACAAAACTAATTTTATATATCAAAGATCTAAAAATAGAGCACGTCAATACACTAAAAAATCATGCTTCCCTCATTTTTTCAGAAGTAGAATCCATCGATTTCGAAAAAACTGTTTACCTTACCGAAAATTCACTCACTTTTAAAAACATTACTGAGCCCATTACTGTTGACCGTATAGATAAACTCACCCACTTATCCTTCTATTCTATCGCCGCTGCCACTATACTGGGTAGTTTTATTCTCGGTAAAACTATCGAAAAAAGTCTCAAGATTGCTCGTGCCAATCTCGAAAATTCATATCTTGATTCCACCCTTGCTCTTGCCGAGTTGCAAGATATTTCCTCTCGTGAAAATGACGATTTGGAGCTAATAGCCGCCAGCCTAGTTTACCCAGGTAAAGGTATACTTGCAGCGGATGAATCAGGTGGCTCCATCAAAAAGAAATTTGCCGAGTTAAATATACCGGACACCTTCGAAAATCGTCACAGTTATCGCGACATCTTCCTCTCAACGCCAGATATTGAAAATTATCTCAGTGGCATTATCCTTTTTGATGAAACCGCTCGCGACCACACCAATGCTGGCGAGACTTACGTAGATCATCTCACTTCCCGCAGAATTATCCCTGGTATCAAAGTAGATCAAGGCCTCGAAAAATTCAAGGGCTCTGACGAAACTTACACCAAAGGCCTAGATAATCTCCCCCGTCGCCTCCGTGAATATTATGAAATGGGGCTCCGTTTCGCCAAATGGCGCGCTGCTTTCAACATCACTTCATCAGAAAACGGAGAAATCATCACCCCATCAGACAATGCTATCGAAGAAAACTGTCGTATTCTAGCCGAATATGCCCGCGCTTGCCAATCTGCCGGCTTAGTCCCTATTGTAGAACCAGAAGTAGTTTACCAAGGTAATTATAATATTGATACTTGCGCCAAAATTACCGCCAAAGTTCTCGATACACTATTCAAAGAATTAGAAAATTTCGGAATAAATCTACGCGCTTGCATCCTAAAATGCAATATGATTTTAGCTGGAAAAGATTATCTACCCAGCTCTACACCAGAAGAAGTAGGCCAAAAGACTGCTGAAATCCTCAAAGATCACGTACCAGAAGATTTAGCCGGCATTGTATTTTTGTCCGGTGGTCAAACCCCAGAACAGGCCACCGATAATCTAGCTGCTGTTCTAAAAAACGGACCTTTCCCATGGCCTATCACTTTTTCATTTGCTCGCGCCATCCAAGATCCAGCCCTCTTCTCATGGAGCGGAGACAACAATAACATCGAAAAAGCCCGTCAAGCTTTCCTTGACAGGCTTATCGCTAATAAGACTGTGTTAGAAGATTAAGCTTCTGCGTTTTCTTCAGGCTTTGCACCATTATCAGCCGGCACATCTGCCGCATCCATCTCTGGAGCTTCGCTTTCAGCTTCACGTGCCGCAGCTTCAGCCGCTGGATCATACAAAGAAGCCACTACCTGCTCATGGTCAAGCTCTTTGTCAGCGAGCTCTACGCCCTTTGGCAATTTAAGATCTGCAATTGTCAATTTATCTTCTACATCTTTCAAAGCCGATGCGTCAATTTCGAGATCTTTTGGCAAATCAGATGGCTTAGCCTTTACTTCTAATTCCTCAATTGATTGGGTCAAAGCAAAGTGATAAATCTTCGATGCTTCTGATTCTTCAAAGTTCACAATCACGATCGGAGTCGTAGCTTCTACTACCTCATTCGCCGAGATAGCCTGAAATTCTATATTTACAATCTTTCTGGATACTGGATCTACATGTACATCTTTTACAATAGCCATGTGTTTCTTTCCGGCCATATCTAAATCAATTGGTGAATGATATCCGGCTTTTTCAAGTACCTTTTCGGTAGCCACATATTCAGAAGCCAACAATACCGGCTCCTTGCCGCCATAAACCACGGACGGGATCAACCCCTTCGCTCTCAAATCTTTAGTCTTTTTACCAGTTATTTCGCGCTTCTCAAGCGTCAACTTATATTCAGCCATTTTAATTCCTTTTTCTACTATTTAATACATTTTATCATTTTCGCAGCAAAATGTAAAGGCAGTGTCCCTGTTCTACCTAAAACTTTTTCACCTTTACCATCGCCGGTCTGAGTATTTCACCACCATACACATAACCAGAACGCAATGTCTCCGCCACCACTTCTTTCTCCCCATCACCCTCTACCATTACCGCATCATGTAAATCTGGATTAAATTCTATACCCTCATCAGAAACAATTTTCACAAGTTCTAAGTCTTTCAAAGTTTTATCTAAAGATTTTTCCAAAGGCTTTAGCTCATCATAACTCGCTATCGCCCTATCTATATCATCCAACAATGGCAACAACTTATAAACCGTCGCTAGCTTTGCTGCTTTCTTTTCGTTCTCTTTCTGCAAATCTACTTGTTTGCGAAAATTTTCAAAATCAGCTCTCGTCCGCTGCAAATCCCCCACCAATTCCGCAATTTGTGTTTCATCCTTCTGCTTTGCCTTTTCCTGAGCTTTCACCTTTTCTCCTTTCATTATAAAATCTCCTCCAACATACTCCCCGCACGCTTTACTAGCGCCATTACTCTTGAATAATTCTGCCTAGTTGGCCCCAATACGCCAATATAACTCTTATCTGAAAAAGGCGAACGGAATTTTGATATGATCAAAGACACCTCCGAATTTTTACCTATTGGATTTTCATGCCCTATAAATATATTCAAAGCCTCACCTGGTGCCGCCTCACGCAACCATGGTTCTAAATTATCAAGCAATTTCGCTACAGATTGTACTCTACGTGTATCCATAAACTCCGGTTGCGTAAAAAGTCTCGATATCCCAGATAGATACAGTTGCCCACCGATCGTCGCAAGACCAAGATTGCCAGTAAGTTCCACCAATGTATCCACCGCACCCCTAATAGCCGCATCCGCTTGCGACTGCGACGATACTCTACGATGAAGTGCATGCATGCCACGGCTAATCCCCCCGTCCTCTATTACGTAAGTCGCATCCGTCTCGTAAAATTCATCTTGCAAACTATTTTCCAAATTATTTACATAAAATCTATATCCTGCATCAGTAGGCACCCTACCAGCAGAAGTATGCGGTTGCGCTATCATTCCTAAAGCTTCCAATCTTGCCATCTCGGCCCGAATCGTAGCTGGCGACACATCAAAAAGCTTTGCAAGCGTCACGCTCCCCACCGGAGAAGCCGTCTCTGCATATTCCTCTATAATTTGGCAAAGTATTTCCTTCTGCCTAGGAGTTATTTCCATACCACAATTATATAAAATTAGCACTAAAAATGCAAGAGTGCTAATCGCCACCTTCCTTTTAACTTTACAAACACTACATCATATGATATAGTTAAACTACCTTGGTAAATCTTATCCACTGCTAAGGGTTTAGGCCGGAGAATTTCTCCGGTAGCACATTTTTAGGAGGGCTATTTATATGGCAAAAAGTAAAAAAGCAAAAAATTTCGACCACAAAGGAGTTACCTACGTAGGTTCATTAAGAGCCAACAAAGTAACTGTACGCGTAGAACGTACCGCACGCGGACAAAATTGCGTAGTGGGCATCTACGACGTAACTAATAAAAACTGGCATAATGTCAAAAATTTACCAAAGACAGCCAGAGAATACTTCGAAAAAATATTTACCGACTCACCCGATTAAATAAAACCCCCTATTGCCCCAGTGTGCACGCTGGGGCTTTTTTATATGCTATAATCAAAATATGGAAGAGAAAATCACTGCTATTAAGAATTGGCTCGGTACCGGATCTATCAATGTTTTTGGCCTGCCAATGTCTGGCAAGGACACACAAGGCATTCGTTTAGCTGAAGCTCTAAACGCTAAGTTTTTATCTTCTGGTCTCATCATTCGCGCCAGAGAAGCCGAGACTAGACAGAATTATTCCGATAACGGAGCACTAATCCCTACTAATGTTTTTTACGAATGGGTTTTGCCTTACTTTGAACGCAAAGATCTCTTTGAATATCCTTTAATTCTATCCTCCATTGGCCGATGGCAAGGCGAAGAAGATCAAGTCATGTCTGTCGCCGCCGGAGCTGGCCACCCCATTAAAGCCGTCATCTTACTAAACATTTCCGAGGCCGATGTCGAATCTCGTTTCGAAGCCGCCAAAACCCTTGGTGACCGCGGCGAACGCAACGACGACAAAGATATTGAAACCTTCCGCGTCCGCTTACAAGAATTCCGCACAAAGACTTTCCCAGTTTTACAACATTATAAGGAGCTTGGACTATTAATCAATGTTAATGGCGATCAACTTCGCGACGCAGTATTTAACGAAATCGTCGAAAAACTTTACCAAAAAACTTTATAATTTCCCGCCGAAATTCATAAATTAAATACACTAACCCTACACCAATCACGCCAATTACCGCATAAAGCGCTACAAAAGACGATTTCTCTTCGTAATTTTCTGGTTCCAAATTATACTGAGCTCCTTTATTTTCAACTATTTTCTTACACCTACCAGTTTCCTCGTTTAAATAATACCCCTCCCTACAAACCTTCTCTGCCGCCACTTCTATCTTCTTACATCTCCCAGTCAGAGGATTTAAATATTGTCCCTCCGGACAAATCTTTTCTGTCATCGTCGTCACTTTTACACAATTCCCTGTTTTTTCATTAATTACTTTACCCTCCTCGCAAGTCTTAAATTCCTGATAATTATTCGGTTCACCCGGAGTTACCGCATAAGTCACCCGCCAAATTTCTTTACCCACACTATCATACCCAATAAATGCATACGAAGCTCCTCTTCTCTGCCCATTTGGATATTCTAGTTTATCTAAAACTTCACCATTCGCGTCAATTATCTCAAGTATATTCGAATTTGTCGGATTCTTAGTCAAACTAAAATCATTTAAATACATCGCTACATAATTCTCTGGCTTTAAAATTCCACTTAATGCATAATATTTATTTTTATATTTTATCTGGCACCCATCCATCAAAATCTGTTCTGAGCCGACATTATAAAATTCAACAAACTGTTCAGATTGCGAAGTATCATAATAACTTAAAATTTCCGAAAACACCAATCCTTTGCACTGCGAAACCGCAGCCCCCTTCCCGCTTTCATCATCTATCTCATCTTTTAAATAATAATTCTCTTTTTGATATATGGGCACATAGTCTATCTTATGTTCAAACTCTCCTGTTTCCAAATTTCTCACTAGAGTCGTAGGATTTGCTGCCGTAAACACCGCTGCGCAATCTCCTTTCCCAACCCAACACACAGAATCCAATATCTCCTCTCCACGTTTTAACTCTAAAGGCCCAGCCTTCATAGCCAAAGTTTTTGCATAATCCATATTGGCTAGCTCACTATCTGGCGAGCTAGCCAACCTAAGGAGGATAGACTCGCCAGCCATCATACTGTTCTCGGGAAACTCTACTATAGTAGTATAATTCCCGCTTGAATTAGTATAGCCTACAGTGAGGCCGGCGAGCGAAATCGGTGCGTCGGAGTCTTTTCTGCCTATTTCTATTATCTCTCCAACATTGCTTACCCCGTCTATCGTATATCCAGGATTTAAAGCTTTTATATATATTTCTGGTATCGTCTCAGCAATTTTAACTTCCACTTCTTCAGCTTTTGCACTAAAAGCAAGCAACCCACACATTATTATTGCCAAAACATTAAATAATAAAAATTTTTTCATAACCCACACGCTAACAGATTCGTGCTAGAATTACAACCCCCCACATGATATAATTTAAACATGGGCATTTTCACCTCAGTAATAATTCTCATTTTAGTTCTGGTTATCATAGCTTTCATGCAGCTCACACCGGGCACTTTCGCCCTTTTTTACCATTACGCTCTTGGCAAATACTCCGCCAAAAAAACCGACGATCTTAGTCTCAGTTTTATTCTCGGCGCAGAAGCTTTTTCTGCTATTATGATTCTAATTACCTATTTTGTTATTTTTACCATTCTCGTCAGCCAACCGCTTTTTATCCAAAACATCTTTTCCTGGATTATGGCCGGCATCTTTCTTGGTGAAGCATTCGCTGTATTTTTCTGTTATTTTCGTAAAGGTAAATCTACAGCCCTTTTTATTTCGCGCCGCATCGCTCATGGCACAAAGTCCTGTATTAGTCACGTCAAATCCCATCGAGACGCTTTCATTTTAGGCGCCACTTCAAGCGTAGCCGAACTCATCTTTACCATTCCACTATATATTATATTTACTACCGAATTAATGAAATTTTCCACTAACGTCAGAGTCATAGTCGCCACTTTGTTTATCCTTGCCACCATCCTACCACTCTTCCTAATTCGCGGTTTCTATCGTGCCGGCAATAATCTCGCTGAAATCCAACGTCTTCGCGTGCACCTCAAACCACTTGTTCGCATCGTTATCAGTCTTGGCTTCATTTTTCTATCCCTTGCTATTATTAATTGCGGAATATTTTATTATGGATGACGCAACGTTAAAATCACTTACCCGCTCACTCAAACGCCACGCTCACGCTATTGGCTTACCAGAAGGTGCCGCTGAAACATTTATAGAAAAATCCCTCGCCGATGTTACAAAAAAACTACAAAACAAAACTATCATCACTGAAGAAGATCTCACCCGGGCTATCGTCAAAGAACTCAAAAAATACAATCCTGATTTTGCTTATGTTTATCAAAATCGTGATAAAATAATATAAAAGGAGTAGGATGGGCAAAAAATATAATTTTGATTATATTATTATTGGCAGCGGTCCCGCCGGTAGTACGGCTGCGCTTACACTTGCCAAGTCAAAAAAACACATAGCCATTATTGAACAACAAAATTTTGGCGGAAATCATTTAAATTCTCGCGATATACCATACAAAGTTAGTCTTGGTTTTTCACACACTTTTTCTCACCTCTCCAATCGCCCAGAAATCAGTGGTCAAGAATTACATTATAATTTTCCCACCATTGTCTCTCATCAATCCTTCATTACTTCTACCCTCAGCGACGATCGTAAAAAAGAATTAGAAAATGCTGGCGTTACCTGCATTAACGGCTATGCAAATTTTCTAGATAAGCATACTGTCGCCGTTGGTGACCAAAAATATACTGCCGACTATTTTATCCTTGCTACCGGCAGCGAATTAAAAACCAGTGAAATCGCCGGCCTTGATACAGTTAACTACCTCACTCCTTCTACCGCCATCAAAGTTCGTCGTTTACCAAAATTTGTCTTTGTCATAGGTGGCGGCCCTTCCGGTTGCGAAATCGCTGAATATTTCGCCGAACTTGGCGCCAAAGTCCTTATCATGGAACGCGCCGGTCGTATCCTTCCTCATGAAGATAAAGAAGTTAGTAGCACTATCAAAGATTATTTCACAAACGAACTTGGCATTATGGTTGTACCGAGTGCGAGAGTTGTTGCCGTTTCTCAAGACGGCCCAATTAAACGTGTAATCTTTAACATTAACGGCCAAGAAAAAATGGTGCGCGTAGACTGCATCGTACTTGCCACCGGTTCTTCCCCTATCACCGACTATGGCCTAGAAAACGCTGGCGTCAAATATAAGCGCACTGGTATTGGTGCAGATAGTTCATTCCGCACCTCTCAAAAACACATCTTCGCTATTGGCGATGCTTTGGGTGGACCTTCGTCTACCGAACGTGCAGAATACCAAGCTTCTATTCTTGCTAACAACATCCTCAGAAAATCCAAAAACCCAATTAACTACACTGGCTTCATCCGCATAACTAACACTTGTCCAGAAATCGCCACAGTGGGATCAAACGAGCTAGAGTTATCCAAACAAAAGAAAAAATTCAAAAAGTCTATTGTGTATCTAAACGAACTATTGCCTTGTAAAGCCGGTCAACTTGACTATGGCTTCGTAAAAATCTTAGCCGATCGTTCCGGACATATACTAGGCGCTACAATCGTTGCCCCAAACGCCGGACTTATGGCGGAAGAAATAGCCATGGCTATTCGCCATCATCTTACTGCACTAGAAATTGCTAGCACTCCACATATCTCTGATAGTCCAAACTACGCTATTAAACTCGCTGCCAAAAAACTTATCAAATAAAAATCAGCCTAAGTTAGGGGGATAACTTAGGCTGATTTTTGCCCTAAAAACTTTAGAACTTGGTGGCGGGGAGTGGATTTGAACCACTGACCTTTTGGTTATGAGCCAAACGAGCTACCAGGCTGCTCTACCCCGCGATATAGCACCCTTATAATTACATTATACCCCCAACACCAATTTTTGTCAACTAGTCACCCCAAAAAACGTATCTTTAACAATTACTACTCCATCCATTATAAAAATTATTCTCGCACGTCACTGTTAATTCTTTCTTAATAGCATAACTGCTCGTCTCTTTATTTAGCCCCTCTAATGCGTAAAACTGATAAGGGAATGACGTGTCCGAAGCTTCTAGCCTAGCTTCTATTCTTCTATACAAATCATTTGCGCGCCCAGTTGAATCTATCATTACCTGTACATCTTTCACATTGGCAGCGCTAAACGACGTACCATTTTCAGCCGTTCTAGTTTCACAATCTGCAACACCGCTTTTACATAAAAATTCTACCGAAAAATCCGCATCAGGCTGGCCATAAGGCATATTTACTGCTAACATAAAGGTATCATTGCTACGTTCTCCACCAATCGGTTCCGGCAATTCAATTTCAGCCGTACACGCAAATTCATTAGTACTCGACGGGTCGCAATACACCACATAAGGCAAATTCTTCTGCAGATTATTCGTACTCGCCACCTGGCTAGATCCAACTATATTTTTATTACTACTTATATTCCATGCTCCATTATAATTATTTGCAATATTTTTCCCAGCACTCGTCTTGTCTCCAGCCGGCACTAAGTATACTGTAGCCCGATCAGTTTCGTTACCTTGTGTCTCCTTAAAAAGATCCTCCATTTTAAATTTTTCTGCTGTCTGCACTAGCTGCACAGCAATGGTCGGAGGAGTCGCCGCCCTAAATGTACTTATCTGCCGGAAAGCCACTTTTTTAGTGCTAGAATCAAAATTATTATAATTATATTTCTCACCCCCAGGATTAGAATACCAGCTAATCCTTATACCACCAATACTTGCCGCAGAAACACTATCTAATTCTACTTTTATTATTTTAGTTGGGTTGCTAGAGCTTAAACTGGCCCTATAATCACTTAATGTAGTTTTTATCAACACACAAGTATAAGCTTGCTTCAAATTATTACCATCAGAACCGGAGCTCGACTCGCTTACCAGTACTTCACTGCTCTCGTTTTTGCCAATTCTACCAAGTATATGCGCCACCATATCACAATCTGGATGCGCCATCCAATACATAATATCTTCACATGTTATATTATTATTCATCAAGTCTACTCCAGCCGGCGCTCCAACCCCAGACTCTGCACACCGTTGATAATTTGCATAAGCCAATTTTGCATCTTCCACCCCAGCCAATGCCGAATCATAAGCCGATTGAGACAAATCATCATTGGACGTTCTAGTTACTTCAGAAATAATCACCGACGCAAAACTTACCGCTAGTATCACTAAAATCAATGTCGAAAACGCCACAATATAAAAAGATGCTGCCCCATTTTTTAACCTTCCAGTTAGTCTTCTGCTCATTTCTTAACTCCCGTTTGCCTGCGCGGCAAAATTAAATTTGTTAATTGCACAATAATCAAAGTTGCTATTATATTCCTCTGGCGCCGCACAGGATTTACCATGCGCCCTAATATTAATTCCTCCTTGCATAGTGCCCAAAATGAATGAAACTGAATAGAATAAATTACCTTGCACGTTACTTTCTGCCGGTGTCGCCACCGATATATCATACAGCGCCAAATCATTTTCGCCATTCTTCGCCAAAAGATCTACTGGATCCTCTTCGACAACGCTATAGCTTGTCATGTCAAAAACATTGCTTATGTCATCATTATCCGGCAAATCATATTTATTTTCGCCAACTACACCGGTGCTGCTAGAATGACTACCCATTACCGCCGAAGCGCAAACCCCCCTAGAATCATCCTGTACTTTGAGCAATCTAAAATATGTTGCGTTCGTATCACCTATAGTAACGATGTTCCCATTTTCTTTCTTATATCTCAACGCCGCCCTATATACATTATATTCATTTGAATTTACTTTACCAATTGTTTCACTATCATCAGACCAAAAATATCCACTATTCCATATATAAGAATAGCTACCGGTACAAAATGCTCCAAATATAGGTACTATTATTGAATCGCTTACGCCTTTTAATTTCACTTTCGCCTGTCTGGTAACTGTCACAAAACTTCTACCACCTTTACTGATGCATGTATCATAATCACTGCCAGCCCCGCCATAATACCTACTACAATCATTCATCGGAGTCATCGTTGACGAATTCTGTACTGCCGTACGCATATCATCCACTAAATCCATGCCCACGGTATTTACTTGATTTAGCGTCAATCCCCTTCTGTATGAAGCTATCGTACTATTTATTATCAACGCTATAGCGAGAGATAAAACCCCAATAAAAACTATAGATAACGAAAGCTCTATCAACGTAAAACCAACTTTGTATCTTCTATTCTTTACATTGATTATCATATTTGCCACTTTCATTTTTGCCATCACCAACTATAACGACACCTGAAGCATTGTGGGCTCCAGACAGTAATCTGACATTTCTCCTATTTTCATCTTGTACATTATCACCATACGGATTAATACAAAAGTTCACTTCAGATTGAGAAAATCCGCCCAAATTCGCCTTTAAAATACTTTCCGCAACACCAACATTCTTTTCAGCAACTGCTTGATTAATATTTAAAACAGTTGGGCTTACAAAAGTATTTACTGTACCAGATCTTGGATTTCTCACTATCAAAATAGAACCCTCGTACAAATCATTACCTGTATTTTGTATGACCGCAGTCCACCTAGGAATATAACTCTCCGCCATACCAGCAAAACTCATAGTCACAGTTCCCGCCTCATTCTTAGAAACTACTACCTTCGGATCCAAACTTCCTAACAAACTTATGGTATCGCCAGTCCCATTACTTTCGGCATCCCCAACTACATCATACACAAAAACCTCCTGTTCGCCAGATTGTACAGCCTCACCACTCAACTGGTATCCTTGCCCAAACGAAATCAGCTTACCATAGATTGCTTTGTCACTTCTCCCACCAGTCGTGCCAGCGCCCTGCGGATTAGACACTTGCGAATATACCGTCTTTAAAAATTCTGCAAAACTTTGCACCGAATCATTCACTCTTTGCTGCCACACCGAGTTCTGTACCCCAGCTGCAATTCCAATAAACAATAGCCCCGACACCGACAAAAACAAAGCTACTTCCACCAAAGTAAAACCTCTTCGGACTCTCTTCATACCACCATTATACCATAAGCTTTTCATAAACTATTAACGATTTGGGAATAAAAATCTCATCCATTTCTCAATATTAGAATACTCTTCCCCCTCATCCTGTACCACTATTTCAATATTTTGATGCTTATTCTTTGCCGCTTCACTATTTTCCGGCAAATATACCATATTTTCACCGGATAATTTCTTATTATTTAATTTCCTCGCCGCCAACTCCTGATATTCCTCAGTCTTATAATAATCATTCTCAAGTTCAGCCGCCTCCACTTCTATCTCAAGAAGTTGCAAATTCTTCTTTTCCGCATTCAACCTCTCCGTAAGTTCCCAATTCCTAGTCATCGCCACTACGGATTGATAAGTCCATACTAAACACATAGCCACCGCTACTGCCAACACAATATTTTCTACAGCCAAAAAATCATGCTTCAGCTTATACTTAATTCGCCTAAGCTTATTTCCCATATATATCATTATAACAAAAAATAAACCAGATTCCCTGATTTATCTTCAATATACATGGTAGGGGTGCCTGGACTCGATTCGAAGAACGAGTCCAGTAGTTATAATTAAACTACTACATGGTAGGGGTGCCTGGACTCGATTCGAAGAACGAGTCCAGTAGTTATAATT
>R21__coassemble_2096_pt1 | contig 12032 bp, 14 predicted proteins | sample R21__metabat2_low_PE_075 | metagenome-assembled genome bin R21
AGATAAGCGCTGAAAGCATATTAAGCGCGAAGCCCACTCCAAGATAAGAATTCCCAAGGAGACTCCAGAAAGAAGATCTGGTTGATAGGCTTTAAGTGGAAGCATGGTAACATGTGGAGCTGAGAAGTACTAATAGGTCCATCGCCTTTTTATGTTCCATGTTCTCATTATAACTATGTGCCTTTGCGGCGACGCGGCGGGTAGTTTACGGCGAGAACATGGGAGACATGGCTAGCAACCGACGTTTAATGCAAACGTCGCGACGTCATTAAAATCATTAAAGCATCTTATGGACATCAATAGTAATAATATTGACGTGTTATTACGATTTGGTGCCCATAGCGCTGGGGAAATACCTGTTCCCATTCCGAACACAGAAGTCAAGCCCAGTCGCGCCGATTATACTGCTCTGCGGGAAACTAGGAAGGTGCCAAATTATGGAGAAACCACTCTTTACGGAGTGGTTTTTTCTTGTCCACAGGGGCGGTATATTGACTTTTTGGCATAAGTGTGATATAATGATGATATATCCTAAAAATTTATTAAGGGGGAATAAAAATGAGTACTTTAACAGTGTGGATTATGTTGGTGTTTTTGGCTGCAGTAGCGGCAATAGTGGCGGGCCTTTGTCATCCTTGCATATCGCAGGATACTAAGGATAAGCTAAAATGGCTTGAGACCGAAAGGGGTTATGAGGGGGATATTATATATCGGAATAATCCTGTTGTAGAGATAACGGAGAGATATAGCTTAAAAGTGAACTGTATAATTGTAGCCGTTTTTATGCTTACGGCGTGGACTGTATTTGTCGTTGGAGGACTTTTGACTACGGTTTCTTCAGAGATTTTTGGAGAGTGCTCTTTCTGGCAGATGTTTGGGGTGGCCGTTGTGTCTCTGTTAGCACATGCGATTGTTTGGATAATGCTATCTATACACTCTGTTTGTATATCTGGGTCGAGGTTTATGACACTAAAGAAATATTATAAACATCGTCGGGCTAGGGTAGAGATAATAACGTCGGTTGATATACCTATTTTAAATCAGATTCATTGGCGCCAACATTAACTAATCACACAAAAAATCCCCGCTTGAAGCGGGGATTTTTCCATGCTTTCGCAATGAGATGATTACTCTTCTTCGGTTTCTTCCAAAGCAGAGAGGAGTGAATCTTCAACGTTTTGTTTCTTTTTCTTCGGGGTAGATTTGACTAGCTCGATGTCAATATCGTAACCGGTGAGTTTAGAAGCAAGGCGAACATTTTGGCCTTGTTTGCCAATAGCGATAGATTGTTGATCTTCGGATACTGAAACTTTGGCTTTTTTACCGTCTATTTCGACTTTATTGATTTCAGCTGGAGAGAGCGCTTCTCTGATATACTCGGATGGATTGTCGCTCCAGGTGACGATGTCGATTTTTTCACGATCGCCGATTTCGTTCATGACGGCCTGGACGCGGATGCCGCGGCCGCCTACGAAGGTGCCAACTGGGTCTACGCCTGGCACGGTGCTAGTAACGGCGATTTTGGTGCGGCGACCAGCTTCGCGGGCGATACCCTTGATCTCTACGGTGCCGTTTTCGAGTTCAGGGACTTCTTGACGGAAGAGATATTCGACGAATTCTGCGCAACCACGAGATAAAATAAGTTGTGCGCCACGGTCGTTGCGCTCAATATTTTTGATGTAAACTTTAATGCGGCTACCTACAGTGTAATATTCGCCGTCGATTTGTTCGGAACGCGGCATGATGCCATTGGCACGACCAAGGTCGATGCGGACTAGTTTAGGCTCAACACGGGAAACCATACCGGTAACTACGGTGCCGAGTTTGTCTTCAAATGCAGTAAGGACTGCATTGTTTTCAGCTTCGCGGAGACGCTGGATGACAACTTGTTTAGCGGTTTGTGCTGCAACGCGACCAAATTCTTTGACTTTGAATTTTTCTTCTACGATGTCGCCGAGTTTAGCGTCTTTACCTGCTTCGGACTGAGGAATTTCGGTGGATGGGTTGTATGCTAGGCCATCTTCGATTACTTCACGAGCTACGAAAACGTCAGCGTCGCCGGTCTTGGTGTTTAATACGGCGCGAACATTCATTTCGCGATCGCCATTATCTTTGCGCCAAGCGGCAGCGATGGCTTGTTCGATGACGTCAATGACGGTATCTTTTGGTAAGCCTTTTTCTTCGGCGATGATGTCTACCATGGTGGACATCTGCTTCAAATCTAGATTTTCCATTTTACTCCTTATATTAAAATAACCGTCTCTCTTCGAGCCGGTCAATTATGTATAGTCTTATTATAGCAAATGGGTTGAAAAAATGCAAGAATTTTGCTATAATAGAGGTAACGAATTTACTTGTAATAATAAAAAAGGAAACTTATGAATTTAAGAGAGGAAGAGCGTCGTGCGCGGCTTTTACAGTCTAGGGCTGAGCGCTTACCAGATATAAAAAGGCAGTTTGAAGAAGCGCAAAAACGGAATTTTAACTCAAATTTTGCCCCTGGAGGCAAGGATGCGAAATTGGTGGCTAGTAAGCCTAGTCAAGCCAAAAACGCTGGAAAAGCGGTAAAAAATGCCTCTAATGGCAAAAAGGCTGCAGGCAAAAGTGCAAAAGCCACAAAGGAGGGTGCAAAAAAGGAGGCTGAAAAGAGAAAGGTGAATCTATCTGTATCAGTGAAAAAAGGCGATATGGTACATCACCAGAGAATGTTGTCTCAAGATGTAAATGCGCAGGCTACGCAGCACATTATAGGAGTGCCGGTAAATAAATCTCGCTACAATGGCTATGGTGGTGAGCAAGTGACTAATGCTAAGTTGAAGCAGATGCGTCCGGATCCGGAAGCGGTGAGGGTTATTCCGATCGGTGGCGTGGGCGAGTTTGGTATTGGTAAAAATATGACCATTATAGAATATAAGTCAGAGATGATAGTGGTAGATATGGGAGTGTTGTTTGCGGGGGAAGATTACCCTGGCGTAAATTACATGATACCTGATATTAAATATCTTGAAGATAACCGTGATAAGGTGAAAGCGATCTGTTTTACGCATGCGCACCTTGATCATATTGGGGCTTGTAGACATCTTTTGCCGAAATTTTCGCACTTGACGCCGATTTATGCGACTGATTTTACGATTGGAATGATTAAGAAGCAGATGAGTGAGCTTGAGGATGTGTCGGAAATGAATTATCAGGTGGTAGATCCGTTTAAACATGAAAAAATCCAGGTTTCCGAACATTTATCAGTGGAATTTATTCATACTTTACACTCTATCCCTGGAAATGCGGCGATAGTGGTGAGGACACCAAATGGCTTGATTTATCTTTCTGGCGACTGGCGTCATGAGGAAAAGCCAATGGGAATTCAGACTGATTACGCCAGGATAGATGAAATTGTGGCAAAAGAAGGTGTAGATTTGATGTTGAATGAGTCTACTAATATTGATTCGCCTGGGCGACATCCGCATTCTGAGTATGATGTAGGCGAAAATTTAGGTCGCGTGATGGACCATTATGTAAATGGCAGAGTAATTATTTCGTGCTTTTCTTCGCAAATTTTGCGTATTGAGTTGATTCTGAAAGAGGCGGCCGCTAGGGGGCGTAAAGTGGCATTTTCAGGATTCTCGATGATTAATAACGTGGAAGTGGCTTTGCGTGCGAAGTCCATTAAAGTGCCAAAAGACACGATTATGAAAATGGAAGATATTATTAAACTTCCGGATGATAAGGTTTGCATTGTGTGTACTGGGTCCCAGGGCGAGCTGAATGCAGTTTTAAATAGAATGGTGACAGGGGCGCATAAGTATATAAAGATAAAATCTACGGATACGATAGTGTTTTCGTCTAACCCAATTCCTGGTAATGAACCACATGTGGTCTCGACGGTAGATGGATTGCTTCGCGAGGGCGCACAGGTGATCCAAAACGGCAAGACGCATCTTACGAACATTGGACCTTTGCATCTTTCGGGACATGCTTACTATGAGGATCATGTGGAATTTGTCACTAGATTGCACCCGACTAATTATATGCCTTATCACGGTGAGTTTTACATGCTCGAACACAATGCCGAGATGGCGGAAAATGTGTTGGGCATACCGAGGGAGAGGATCTTGGTGTCTGATGATGGTGATATCGTGGAACTTATGCCAAATAAGACTATCCGTAAGAGTGGGCGAATCCAAGTGGGGAATAAATTATATGATGATGCCGACCAGTTAGTGCATGAAGCAGTGGTAAAAGATAGGATCCATATTTCGCGTGAAGGCATTTTTGTGATTGTCTTAACTTTAAATAAGAAAACTGGGCATTTGATGAAGACACCAGATATCGTGTCGCGCGCATTTATTTATCTAGATAATTCTGAGGAGTTGATTGGGAAGATTCGTCATTATCTCAGACAAAAGACGGACAAGTCTATTTCTACTGATCCGGAGATGAAGGTGTTGAAGGAGGAGATTAAAGAGGATATTACGCACATTCTCTTTGACGCCACTGGTCATACGCCAATTGTGATACCGGTAATCAATAAAGTATAAAAAGAGCGGAGCTCTCTGCTCCGCTTTAAAAGCACTTCATTAATTAAAATTATTTACAGTAAAGACGGACTTCTTTGCGGATATCACCTCCCCAGTTGAAGTAGGTAATTTCGGTTTCATCTCTGCCGACTCCTGTGCCACGGATGACGGCTATGTCGTCAAGTGGCCGACCTAATTTAGCAAGTCTATCGACTGTTTCTCTCTTGAGTATATAAAATATTTCCAATAAGGCATCTTTGTTGTTTGGCTCTTCTGGTAGCTTCTTCATTTTTGGATTGAGCGTAATAATATCTCCAGAAGATTCATCATATACATTGATGACTTTTTCGGTCGTATTAATTAGCTTATTAGCTGTTTTAATGTTTTTTAATATATGCATATCTTTTTGTGTACCCCCTAATAATGTGCAATTTTTGAAGTGCTGTTTATAATTATATTATAAAAAGAGAAAAAATGTAAGTCTTATTGTAAAAAGTGAGTTTTTGAGGGATAATTATAGTTATAAAGAGGAACAATTATGGTAAAAAATGTATATGATTTTAGCGTAAATGCACGTGATGGATCGAAGGTTGATCTAGCTAGCCTGAAGGGGAAAGTTTTGCTAATTGTAAACACGGCGACGGGTTGCGGATTTACCCCTCAATATGAAGGGCTGGAGAAGTTGTATGCGGAATACCATACTAAAGGGCTAGAGATTTTGGATTTTCCCTGTAATCAGTTTGGCCATCAGGCGCCTGGTACGGATGCGGAAATTCATGAGTTTTGTACTGCAAAATATAAAACTACCTTTGACCAGTTGGCTAAAGTGGAGGTAAATGGCGATAGAGCAGATCCGCTTTTTGTTTATCTGAAGGAGGCTATGCCGGATGATCCAGAGCCAAAAGGTATGAAGAATAAGCTTGCAATGAAGGCTATTGCTAAAATTCCTGGCGTGAGCAAAGAAAAAGGGTTTATTAAATGGAATTTTACAAAGTTTTTGGTGGACAGAAATGGTAAAGTAATGGGGCGCTTTGGGCCTACTGATGAGCCAAAGGATTTTGAAGATAAAGTAAAGGAGTTGTTATAATGGGTATGGTTTTAAAAGATTTTTATGCAGATTGGTGTGGGCCATGTAAGATGATGAAGCCTGTAGTAGAAGAGTTTCGGGCGGCGCATCCTGAGGTGGACGTACAGGCTATTAATATTGATGATGAAGAAGAGCTGGCGGAGAAATGTGAGGTTTCTACGATACCTTGTTTTGTGTTGGAGAGAGATGGCAAGGAAGTGGCGCGCGAGGTAGGCGTAATGCCTCTGAGGAAACTTGAAAAAATGATGGAGAAATAGATGAGCTATGATGTGATTATTATCGGGGCGGGAATTGCCGGGATGACAGCGGCGATTTATGTAAAAAGAGCGAATAAGACCGTGCTGGTGTTAGAAGAGAAAATGCATGGCGGACAAATCATAAATACACTCGGTATCGAGAATTGGCCGGCTGAGCCGGGTATATCAGGAGCAGAATTGTCTCAAAAAATATATCACCAAGTGAATAATTTAGGTGTAGAAATTAACTATGAAAAGGTATTAAGTGTTAACGAGATAGAGAGAAACGGTCGTAAAAAAGAGTTTTTAGTGAAAACTGATGAGTCGGATTATTCGTGCGGTGCGATAATCATTGCTACTGGTACGGAGCCGAGAAGGTTGAGTGAAAAGCAAATGAAAGATGTGGGTAAGAGACCGATTTCGTATTGCGCAACTTGTGACGGGGCTCTTTATAAAGATAAGCCAGTAGTTGTGGTGGGGAGTGGCAATACGGCAAAACATGAGATGCGATATTTGGAGAATATTGCTTCGAAAGTTTATCATATTCACCATGATGATCCGGTGCCAGAGGATGCGGCAGGAATTTTTGTAGCAATTGGGCGGATACCGAACACGACGGCTTTTGACAAATTAATAGAGCTTGATTCTGAAGGTTACGTAAAGGCTGGAGAGGATTGTCATACTTCTCGAGCCGGCGTGTTTGTGGCGGGAGATTGCAGAACGAAAGAAGTGCGTCAACTAGTGACAGCGGCGGCGGATGGTGCAGTTGCGGCGGAGGGGGCGGTGAAATATTTGGGGTAAAGTGATGGGAAATTTAACAGAAGAAGACTTGAAGGGTGAAGAATATAAGAAGCAGGAACGAATAAAAGAGGAACGTGAAAAGGCTGCACGAGCGATAGAAGAAGAGGATAAAAAACAAGCAAGATTAAATTTGGCTTATTTGGATTTTTCTGGTATGCCAAAAATTAAAGGGTTTAGCCGGGGGCCAGAGGCGATGCGTCAGAGTTGCGAGCGATTGGCGAATTTTAGTTCGGTAATGGCGGTGGCTGGGATATTGATTGATTTTTTGGGTAAAATGGTGGATGTGCGGGGGTTGGGAACGTCTGGTGCTATGATGATAGGATTGATTGGTGGACTAGGTTCGGTGATGGTGATAGTGGCGATATTTGTGGCGATTTTTGCGGTGGGAGCAGTGATTTGGACAAATAGAAAATATCAGATAAGAGCAAAAGATGCGTTGAGATCTGCGATTGTAGCGCTTGTCGTGGGTGGAGGCTATGAAATAATCTGGTTAGTGATAGGCCTTTCGGGAAGAATGTGATATAATAAAAGTGTGCCCGAGTGGCGGAATTGGTATACGCGTTCGACTTAAAATCGAATGGTGAAAACCATATGGGTTCAAGTCCCATCTCGGGCACCACTGGATTTTGTATGAATATATTATATTGCGGTGATGAAGGGATTAAGCGTGGTGTGTTGGTTTCCATTTTGTCCCTAGTTGAAAATAACAACAAGCCGTTAAATATTTATATTTTGACAATAAATTATGGTAATACGCGGGCTTTTACAAAAAAGTCGGCGGATTTTTTGAATAAATTAGTGAAAGAAAAAAATGCGAAGAGTTTCGTGAAACTGATTGATGCGACAGATGCGTTTGTGGAGAATTTGCCGAAGAAAAATATGGGTTCGTATTTTACGCCTTGCTCAATGCTGAGACTTTATGCGGATAAAATACCAGAATTGGCGAAATTAGATAGAGTATTGTATTTGGATTACGACGTAGTGTGCCGCAAAGATTTGTCAGAGTTTTATGAGATGGATTTAGATGGAATTGAAGCGGCGGGAGTACTCGATATCTATGGGAAGAATTTTTATCATTACAATGGATTATTTAATTTTGATTATATGAATTCTGGCGTGATGTTATTTAATATGCAAGAATGTAAAAAAACGAAGATGTTTGAAAAAGCGGTGAGGCTTTGCGCTAAAAGGTGGATGATGTTGGCAGATCAGGCAGCGCTTAATAAAACTATTAAAAAGCGTAAATTGATGCCAAGAAAATATAATGAGCAAGGCGAGCGACCAAGGTATGATACGGTGCTTCATCATTTCTCAAATAATTTTAAGTTTTGGCCATATTTTAGAGTGCAAAAAGTAAAACCATTTGAAGTGGAGAAGATTCATGAAATATTGAAAATTACTGAATATGATAATATATTAAATGAATATAATAATTTAAAAGATAATTTATAATGGCAAAAGCAGAATTATTTCAAAAAGACATACCTAAGGATGAGCGAGTATTTTATTATGAGTCTGAAGAGGATGACCCGATAAAAACTAGTGAGCAAGAAAATAAAAAAGAGGTTGGATTACCGGATGGCTATGAATTTATTCCAAGGAATATTTTTATGCGGATGTATTCATCGGTATTATATCGGGCTTTTAAATTATTTGGGCAATATTATGAACGAGGGTATTGGCAGGTAAAAGTTTATGGGCGTGAGAAATTGAAGAAAGCCAAAGGTAAAGGGTATGTGATTTATGCCAATCATACAAATCCATTTCATGACGTATTCGGGCCGGCGATTGCGGCGGATCGCAGGATTTTTACAATTATTAACCCGGTGAATTTGAAAGTGCCTGGGATTGGGAAATTTTTGCCATTAATTGGCGGAATGCCGCTTGGTAAAACCAAGGAAGAGAAGAGGGCTTTTAATGATGCTATAGATAAAAGGTTGAAGCAGAAGAATTGTTTAGTGATTTACCCGGAGGCGCATGTGTGGCCGTACGCGACGAAAGCGCGAAAGTTTCCAGCGGGCGACAGGTCGTTTAAATATGCCGTGCGGAATAATTTACCGATTTTTACGATGATTACCACATATCATAAACGTAAAGACAAGAAACATGGTGATTTGCCGAGGATGGATATTTATATAGATGGACCTTTTTATCCTGATGCTGGGCTTGACGAAGATAAATGCAGGGCAAAATTAGCCAAAGAAGCTTATGATTCTATGGTAAAATATAGTAAGAAAAATAGTTACGAATATTTTCAGTATAAAAAGAAAGAGAAAAAATGAGTATTTTTGCAACGGGGAATCCGTTAAATAAATATACAAAAGTAGTACCGGTGTTTCTTGCCATAAATAACGAATATGTTCCTTACGCGGCGGCAGCGATTCATTCATTGACGAGGAAAGTGGATCCGAATAGGTATTATCGTGTGATAATTTTACACGACGGGATGAATTTGCCAAATAGAATTAGGCTAAGGAGTTTAGTGACAAATAATGTCGCTTTACAATTTAGGAAAATTAGTAATAATTTGTATCTAAAAGCGGTGATAAAATACTGCTCTCGGCGGCGAGGCATGGGTGATTTCTTTTCGGCGGCAGTGTATTATTATAGATTTTTTATTCCGCGACTTTTCCCAATGTATGAAAAGGCTGTGTATATAGATAGTGACACAATTTTGTTGGGCGATATCGGTGAATTATTTGATACTGAGCTTGGTGAAAAAGTGGTAGCAGCGATGGTGGACCCGAAAGTGACGGTGGTGCCAGAGTTTCGTGATTATGTAGATAATGCAGTGGGCGTGTCACATGACGAATATGTTAATTCTGGTGTGATAGTAATGGATCTTAAGAAAATGCGCAAAATGCATTATTTGTCTACTATGGTTGAGTTGATCGACAAATACGACGCGGATTTAGTGGCGCCAGATCAGGATTATCTGAATGTGATTTTAAAAGGGCAGATAAAACATCTTTCTAAATGGTGGAATATGGAGCCGGTGGATGGTGAATTGCCAAAAGAAGCTAAATTGATACACTTTAATTTGTTTAATAAGCCGTGGCGGTACACGGATGTTCCGTGTGAAAAATTGTTTTGGAATGCGGCTAGAGGTACTGGTTTTTATGGTGATTTGAAGCGTCAACAACAGGCTTTTGATGAGAAAAAGCAAGACGAAGATCATGCAAAGGTGGATGCTCTGATCAAAAAAGCGGCAAAGTTAGCTAAAACTAAGAAGCCGCTAATACAATTATAATTTTCGCAGAAAAAATGGAGGTGCCTACCGGAATTGAACCGGTGTACGCGGTTTTGCAGACCGCTGCGTAACCACTCCGCCAAAGCACCACCTGGGATTATTATAACACAGAATATCTTACATTTGCATCAAAACGATACCAACTACTACGATTACGGTGGCAATGAGATGAACAAGGACGGTTTTTTTGTCGAGCTTTTCTCGCCCAAACTTTGGCCATATAAGAGTAAGAACGATGCCCATAAAGAAAATCACAATCGGTTCGACTGAATCTGAGGCGGCGGAAGCTAAAGCGACAGCTGGGGCGGCAATGAGCGCCATGCGGTAGGCAAAAGTTTTGATAACACCAACTACTAAGCTGGCGCTAAGCGGGACGAGGACTTTGTTTTTGCTGGCTTTTTGAACATGGAGATAGCGTTTGCGCCATTTGGGAAAGATTATGTACATAATGATAAGATCCATGATGCCAACACCAAAGACTACGATGGCGATTTCTTCTATTAAAATGTCGGTTTCGAGTCTGCCAGCATTGACGCTGGTGAATAATAGGTTACCTATGACACTGATTAGCACGTAAAGAAAAGCTAGAAAAATGGCGTGCATTTTGACTTTACGGCTACGCTTGCGCGAAGTAAGAACTATAAGAATTGGCGCGACGAGAATGATGGCGATAGCTATAAGCTGAATAAGTGAAAAGGTTTCGCCAAGGAAGAGCCAGCCAAGTATGAGATAAAAAATCGGTGCGAGTTGGATGAAAATGCCCAAGTTGGTGGAATTTTCGATACCAAGGGCTACGTAGTATGGGATTTCGGCAATACTGGAAAGCACGCCGGACAGGAATAACAAAAACATGGTTAGTGGATCGAATTGACTAAAATTAAAGCCAACAGCGATTAAGATTATGATACCAATGATTGTTTTGGCGTAGGCGGAAAATAGTTTTTGGGCAGCGACTTCGCGACCTTTATAATAAACATCTGAAATGTAGTTGTCAATAAAAATACGAAAGACATCGAATAGTACTGCGACACCAACTAATATGAGCCAGTTCATGCGATAGCTCCGTAAATGATAAAGCCATAATATAGGGCAAAGATAGCCAACATGAGGAGACCGTTTGAACGGGAAATTTTATGATCGTGACGAGTGAGGGTAAAAAGTAGAATTGATGAGAAAACCAACATAAATAAATCGATCATTTGAAAACTTTCGGGTGTGATAGTGCCAAAAATAGCAACTGGTAACCCCATGACAATGCAAATGTTGAAAATATTACTGCCGATAATGTCACCCACGATGAGATCGGTTTCTTTGCGGCGGGCGGCTACGATGGTCGTGACTAACTCTGGTAAGGATGTACCGAGAGCTATGACGGTGAGTGAGATAATGCGCTCCGATACGCCAATGCTAGATGCTATAAATGAAGCACTGTTGACGACGAATTGGCTGCCGATGACAAGACCAACTAGGCCGATAATTGTAATAAGGAAAGATTTACCGAGTTTGTATTTTGGTTTTTCGGTTTTTTTAGATTTGGCATCACGATTTCTTTTGGCCATGACGATGAGGTAATAAAGAAAGATACAGAAGAATAACAAACAAATAATAGCATCGCCGCGGGTGATTTCGTTTGTAATACCGTTAGCTAGAGAAATATCTAGGAATAATACAACCAGTGCGGTGGAAATAAGGAGCAAGATGGGCAATTCTTTTTTGACGGTGTCTTTACTGACTTTGATCGGACAAATGAGTGCCGCGACACCAATTAGGAGTAGGACATTTATAATGTTGCTACCGATGACGTTGCCGAGAAGCATATCGGTAGAGCCAGAAGCGAGCGAGCTGATAGATACGGCAAGTTCTGGGGCGCTAGTGCCAAAGGCTACGACAGTGAGGCCGATAAGAGTTTTTGAAACTTTAAAATTTGTAGCGATAGACGAAGCTCCGGACACGAGCCAATTGGCACCTTTAATCAAAAGTGCAAATCCGACGATAAGTAACAAGATTTGTAAAAATATGTCCATATGTTTATTTTGGTTAAGTTTATAAAATTATTATATTATTTTTTTCAAAAAATGTAAATATATGATATAATTAGGGTACGTGCGAATGTAGCTCAGTTGTTTAGAGCGCTTCCTTGCCAA
>R21__coassemble_2255_pt1 | contig 11333 bp, 9 predicted proteins | sample R21__metabat2_low_PE_075 | metagenome-assembled genome bin R21
TTTTTGTTATTTTTGTATGCTATAATTTATATATAAGTTAAGGAGTTATTTATGTTTGACACTAAAGAAGATCGCAAGAAAATGGAAGAAGTAGTCCAAAGATTTCAGGAAGAGATGAAAAAAGTGCGGACCGGCCGGGCGCACCCAGATATGCTTTCTAGCATCAAGGTTGAAGCTTACGGGCAGTTTATGCCGCTAAACCAAGTAGCGAATGTTACAGCGGCGGATGCGACTTTGCTTGTGATTACTCCGTTTGATCCATCCACAATTCAGGCGATCGCGACAGCGATTAGAGCAGATCAATCCCTAGGACTTAACCCAGCAGATGATGGCCGCGTAGTACGTGTGCCAATTCCAGCTCTTACCGAAGAGCGCCGCAAAGAGATTGTAAAAAATGCGTCGGCAAAAGTGGAAAACGCCAAGGTAGCGCTTAGGAATGTGCGCGAAGATGCCCGCAAAGCAATTAAAGTTGCCGAAGAAATGGGCGAGGATGTAAAGAAACGTGCCGAGAAAGAAATCGACGATCTTACTAAAGAATTCAGTGACAAGATTGATGCTGAATTCAAAAATAAATCTGATGAAATAATGAAGATATAATTATGACATTAACACACCTTGGAATTATCGCCGACGGCAATCGCCGTTGGGCTAAAGAACGCGGTTTGCCATCCGTCGAGGGACACAAAAAAGGCCTCGATGTAATTGGCGATTTAGTAAAAGCCGCTAGTAAAACGGACATCAAATATTTGACTTTCTACGTTTTCTCAACTGAAAACTGGGGCAGAAGCGCCGACGAAGTATCTTATATTATGAAGCTCGCCGAAGGTCGGATTTTGAAATATGCCGAGAAATTAGCGAGAAATAATGCTCGGTTGCTAGTGCTGGGCTCAAAAAATAAACTCTCGCCAATGCTTGCCAGTATGATCGAAAAGGCTGAAAAAATTACTGCAGAATGTACTGGAATCACAGTGTGTTTTTGCTTTAATTATGGCGGGGAGCAGGAAATTGCCGATGCAGCAACGATAGCAGCCGATGAGGGAGAAATCACACCTGAAAGTATCCGCAAACACTTATATCATCCCGAAGTGCCGGATTTGGATATGATCGTACGAACCAGCGGCGAGGAAAGAATTAGTGGCTTCATGTTGTGGCGCGCAGCTTATAGTGAATTTATGTTCATGAAAAAGTATTTCCCGGAGATGGAGGCTGAGGATATTAAAAAAATAATAGACGAATACGAGAATCGAAATCGCAGATTCGGTAAATAATGTTATAATAGGCTTATGGATATTTTTATTGGTATTGTGGTGGGGCTATTGGTACTGATGTTTCTGGTGACAGTACATGAATTTGGGCATTTTATAATGGCCCGGCGCAATGGCGTGAAAGTGCTGGAATTTGGTATAGGCTTCCCGCCGAGGGCGATAGCTTGGATCAAAGATCCAAAAACACATAAGTGGCGCAGATTTAAAAAAGACGAAAAAACCGACGGCATGATTTTTAGTCTGAACTGGATACCGATCGGTGGTTTTTGCCAAATGGATGGAGAATCTGCCGCGGATGAGAGAGCAGGCACGTTTGGTCATGCGAATTTTTGGAAGAAAACCAAAATTTTGTTTGGCGGCGTAGCAATGAACTGGCTGGTGGCTTTTGTGATTTTGACAATCTTGGCATGGACTGGAATGCCGGTATTTTTGGAAAATCAATTTACAGTGGGGTCCGATACCACCACCACTGGTGCCAAAGTAGCAGTAGCTCAAGTGGTGGAAAATTCACCGGCGGATGAGGCGGGGTTTGAAGCAGATGATATTATTTTATCAGTGGACGGAAACGAAGTGTCTTATTCTTCGGAAATCAATGATTACAACCGCGAGCACGCAGGCGGAGAGGTGACCTACCGAGTTTCGAGGGTCGTAGACTGTGGCGAGGTAGATTGGGGAGAATATAAAGAATGCGGATATAATACACTTGTAATACATGATCAACAAATTGAGCGTAATTTAACGGCGAAACTTAATGAATCCGATTCGGAATATTTGCTAGGGATCGCAATGTCTTCGTCGCAAGAATTCAGACATTCTACCTGGTCGGCACCAATTGTGGGGGCGGGGATCACTTTGCAGATTACTGGAGAAACTTTTAAGGGGCTTGGGGAATTGGTTTGGAATTTGTTTTCTGGGGTAGGGCGAATGTTTAGTCCAGATTCTAGCGTACGAGAAAGCGGTCAAGCAGCGCTAAGCACAGTGGGAGATTCGGTATCCGGACCAGTAGGGATTATCGGCGTGATATTTCCAAGCTTCGCTTCATCGGGCCCAGCGAATTTAGCCTTTCTTGCGGCACTGATTTCAATTTCTTTGGCGTGTATGAACGTACTCCCAATCCCGGCACTTGATGGTGGTAGGTGGTTCTTGATTGGTTTCTATAAGCTGAGGCATAAGAAACTCACCAAAGAAACTGAGCAAAAAATTGTATCAAGGGCGATGCTAGTATTACTTGCACTGATGGCGATTGTGACAATCATAGATATTACGAGGTTTTTCTAAATGAAAAAAAGCGTCAAGGTTAAGACAAAGTGGTGGAAAATGTGCTTAGTAATACTGGCGCTATGCGCTTGGGTACTGATTTCTGTGATTGCAGCGCAAGTAGTAGTAGGTAACTTATTAATACTAATCCTTGGGGCAGACGAATTAAGCAAACCAGTATGGACAGCGGTTTTCTCAGCATTAGTTTATTTGCTGGCTATGACATTAATTATATTCATACCGCCAAAACTAATCAAAAAAATAAATTTAAAGACTAGTCGCAGAGAATTGGGCCTGACGGAGACGCCTACATGGACTGATATCGGTTTGGCACCGGTGGGATTTGTGGTGTCTTTGATTTTGGCGGCCGGATTAGTAGCGATTTTTAGTCTATTTCCGTGGTTTGATGCAGAAGAAGCGCAAGATGTAGGGTTTAATTTATTTATGTCTGGCGGCGACAAGGTTATCGCGTTTTTGACTTTGGTAGTGGTGGCACCGATCGCGGAGGAGATAATCTTTCGCGGCTGGTTATATGGCAAAATTCGTGAATATTTACACTTGAGAGTACCAGAGAAAGTCGGAGTGAGTGTTTCGATACTGGTCGTATCAGCACTGTTTGGCCTGGTGCATTTTCAGTGGAATGTGGGCGTGAATGTCTTTGCGCTCTCGGTAGTACTGTGCGCAATGCGTGAAGTTACTGGCACGATTTATGCCGGGATTTTGACGCACATGATAAAAAACGGCATAGCATTTTATCTGCTTTATGTGATCGGGATTATGTAGAAAGTAAAAACCCGCGGCCTTAACCGCGGGAATTTATTATTGGTTTTTCCAGTGCTTGATAGCTTCCTTTGTGAAGCTATAGTGCGAATTTTGACGACGAATTTGATCTTTATAAAGAGCTTCCGGGATCGGGATACGCGCGTTGGCACGCGAAGTTTGACGGAGATCATTCAAATTAGCTCCGTAGGCAAATCGCATGGCCGTCTGGATGTCCAATTCAAGCATTTGCTTATCCGATAGCTCCTCTTTAGTTGGGTTGTCAAGGCCTAGTTCTTGCCCCTGATAAAGACAAACCGCATCAATATTTTTGGAGAACATTTGCAACGTAATCCAATCTTTATTAGCGCAATTTTCCAGGCTAAATCTTGGGCTATCATGTGATTCTAATTCGCACATGTAACCTCCAACTTTGGACATCTTACGCAAACGTTCGTCAAACACGTTAGAGCGCATGGATTTTCCACCGCCGTCTTTTACACTTACATTAAGAATGTAGTCAACTTCGGTTTCATCCCACCATTTTGCTGAAATTTCGCCAAAGGTTGGATCAAAGATTTCGGCAATAATGAGGCTTTTTGTGTCATGCTCAAAAATCGCATTGACCACATCCATGGCCTTTTCGCCATAAAGCAAGTCTTCAAATTCTAGTGTCTGCTTACTGAAATCCTTATTGATAGCCTGCGGCGCATCAATACGGAAGCCGTCTACACCAAAATCTTTCCAAAATGCCACAATGTCGCGATATTCCTGAACTAAATCCCAATTCAAACAATCATCATGGTTTGGATACCAATTCAAATCAGCCTGATTATAATGGAATAGGTGCAGGTAACTGCTGTGATTTTCCAATACATATTGCCAAGCAGACTTACCGGTAAATAGACTTTTCCAGCCCAAACAATAGGTTGGGTCGTCGCTCCAAATATAATATTGTGGTTTTTCTTCGAACCAAGGGTGATCGGTAGAAGTGTGATTAATCACTAAATCTATCAATACGCGAATGCCGCAGCTGTGTGCCGCTTTGATGAAATGCTCGAAGTCTTCCATTTCGCCATATCTGGGATCAACCAGGCAATGATCACTAACATCGTAACCATGATCAAACCACGGAGACTTGAGTAAACCACTCAGCCACACACAGTTTGCTCCTAAATGCGAAGCGCGAAACATCTGCTTCTCCATCGCCTTTAGATTGGGCCAACTCGGAGCCCAAATTTCATAAACCAATAATTTATCTTTTGCCATAAAAGACATCTCCTCTTTATTGTTTTTGGCAAAATATTTTTAAAAAAGTACCAGGTTGTTTTTCTATTATAGCACAAAAAGTTTATAAAGTCAATGTCTACCTCTGTAAATCGTAGTGTGGTATAATGGTTTTATTATGAGATTATCACAGACTTTTATCAAAACTTTAAGGGAAGCGCCAAAGGATGAAACGGCGCGAAATGGGGCGCTTTTGGTGCGAGCTGGCTATATTCATAAGGAGATGGCCGGAGTGTATGATTATTTGCCTTTGGGCCTTAGAGTTATTGAAAATATTAAGAAAATTATTAGAGAAGAGCTGAACAAACTTGGGTGCGAAGAAATCTCGATGTCCGCACTGCAAAATCCAGAACCTTGGGAAAAAACTGGTAGATTTAGCGATCAGGAAGTGGATATTTGGTTCAAAACTGAGGTGTCTTCTGGTGGAGAGCTGGGCTTAGCGCCAACTCACGAAGAGCCGATTACTAATATGTTAAAGACTTATATCACGAGCTATAAGGATTTGCCTTTGTATGTCTACCAATTTCAGACAAAATTTCGCAATGAGTTAAGAGCTAAGTCTGGGATTTTGCGTGGGCGCGAGTTTTTGATGAAAGATCTCTACAGTTTTCATACCTCCGAGGAGGATTTGGATAGATTTTACGGCGAAGTAGAAAAAGCTTATGCGAAGATTTTTGATAGGCTCGGAATTGGTGGTGATACTTATGAGACTTTTGCGAGTGGTGGAATTTTCTCAAAATATTCGCATGAATATCAGACTTTTTTGCCGGTTGGCGAAGATACTGTATATTATAATGGCGACAAATCAGTGGTCTTAAATGATGAAGTATTAAATGACGAGACATTGGAAGACCTGGGCGTAAAGCGAGAGGATTTGGTCGCCACGACAGCTGCTGAGGTGGGTAATATTTTCAAGTTGAAGACTAAATATTCTGAGCCACTTGGCCTTAAGTTTACCGACCAAAATAATGAATTAAAAACTGTATATATGGGCTGCTATGGGATTGGCGTTTCGCGCGTGATGGGTGTGATTGCAGAAAAATTTGCCGACGATAAAGGTTTGGTTTGGCCGGAAGCGGTGGCGCCATATAAATATCATTTAGTGGGGATTGGCGAAGACGGCATGGAGGCAGCAGGAAAATTTTATGCTGAGCATCCGGGTGAAGTTTTGTTTGATGATCGCGACATTAGGCCAGGTGAAAAGTTTGCCGACGCCGAACTAATGGGTTTGCCTTACCGTGTGGTGATTTCAGCAAAAACTCTGGCCGAAGAGTCCGCCGAAATTACCGAAAGGATCACCGGCGAAACAAAGCTCGTAAAACTATCTGATTTAAAATAGTTGGTTACTATTGACACAAGGCTTTTGGTACTGTAAACTATACTGAGATAAAGTTGGAGTTATACTTATGATTAAGAAGAGTATTAGCCTCACTGCTGAGGGCAAAAAAGAGTTGGAAAAAGAATTGGACGAATTGATAAAAGGGCGTCCAGAGATTGCAGAGCGTATCGCTACCGCAAGAGCTTTTGGCGATTTGTCAGAAAACGAAGAGTACAGCTCGGCGCGCAATGAGCAAAAGATAGCCGAAGGTAGAATTTTGGAGATCCAAGATATTTTGAAGAATGCAAAAATCATCCGTGGCGGTAATAAAAATTCAGTGACTCTAGGCGTGACCGTGCTACTAAATATGGGCGGTAAAAAAGTAGAATATACCCTAGTAGGGCCGACCGAAGCTAACCCACTTGAGGGGAAAATTTCAAATGAATCACCGATCGGGAAAGCAATTTTTGGTCGCAAACCTGGCGAGAGTTTTGATTTTAACGGCAAAAAAGTCACAATTGACGAGATAAAATAAAGAATTGTTAACTAAGCAGAGGTGCCTGGCGACGGGCGCTTTTTGTATGCGCGATTTTATGATATAATATATGGTATGTTATTAGAAGATTATCGCAACGAAAGATTAAAAAAATTAGAAGAGTTGAAAGCGCGTGGGATAGATCCATACCCAGCGAAGAGCTATCGCAATACAAAGATTGCTGACGTGGTAAATCATTTTGATGAAAAGCAAGGTCAGGAAGTGACGATTGCTGGGCGCGTTGTGGCGATCCGATCTTTTGGAAAATTAGTCTTTTTGAAGTTGCGTGATTATTCTGGCGAAGTACAGATCTTTATGAAAGCCGAAGGCGAAGCACCTGAGAAGGATTTGCTTGGCGCAAAAGACGTAAAGCTACTGGACCTTGGGGATTTTGTTGAGGCAAAAGGAATTGTTGATAAATCCCAAACTGGAGAGATATCGGTATTTTCTAACTTCGTAAGGCTTTTAACTAAATCGCTAAGGCCGCTACCAGAGAAATTCACCAATAAAGAAGAGCGCTACCGTAGGCGCTACGTAGATATGAACGTCAACCCAGAGGTACGCGAAAGGTTAGTGCGTCGAAGCAAGTTTTGGCAAGCAACGCGCGATTTTATGAATGCGCATGGGTTTATCGAAATCAATATACCAGTGCTTGAGCACACAACCGGTGGCGCGGACGCTACACCATTTACTACACACATGAATGCTTTAGATGAAGATTTTTATCTACGTATTTCACATGAGTTGCCTCTTAAGAGACTCCTCGGTGGCGGTTTTGAAAAAGTTTATGATATCGGGCCGAGATTTCGTAATGAGGGTGTAGACGACGAGCATTTGCCAGAACATATTGCTTTTGAATCTTACGCGGCGTACGAAAATTACGAAGACGGCATGAAGCTTTACGAAGAAATGATTAAATATGTCGCAAAAGAAACTTGGGGAACTTTGAAATTTCACGTCGGTGGCTTTGATATCGACCTAGATTGCGAGTGGCCACGCGTAAAGTACGCAGATTTGTTGAAAGAAAAATTTGATGTAGACGTATTCAACCCAGACCATGAACAACTCGTAAGGATCTTGAAAGAAAATGGTGTCGAGACGAACTTTGACGTAAGTGATGCAAGGCTAATTGACCATGTATGGAAATTGATTCGCAAAACTTCCGCGGGGCCATACTGGTTAGTTGAAGAGCCACTAAGCTTGTCGCCGCTCGCGAAAAAATCTGCTGCAAATCCGTTAGTGACTGAAAGATTCCATCCAATTATCGCGGGGACCGAAATGGGCAATGGCTTCTCGGAATTAAACGACCCATTAGACCAGTTGGGACGCTTTGAAGAACAGCAAGCAGCGCGCGATGCCGGTGACGAAGAAGCCCAGATGCTTGATATGGATTTTGTAGAAATGCTGGAGTACGGTATGCCGCCGGCTTGTGGTTGGGGCAATTCGGAACGAAACTTCTGGCTACTTGAGGGCGTACCGGGTCGTGAAGCCGTGCCGTTTCCGACAATGAAACGCGCCGAAAAATAGGGTGGTTTGGCATGGCAAAGTTTGAGCTAGTGTCGAAATATCAGCCGACTGGGGATCAGCCGAAGGCTATCAAGCAGCTGACAGACGGAGTTCTTGGTGGTAAAAAGGAGCAGACTTTGCTTGGCGTAACTGGCTCCGGCAAGACTTTTACGATGGCAAATATCATCCAAAATGTCCAGCGGCCAACTTTGATCTTGGCGCACAACAAAACTTTGGCGGCGCAACTTTATTCTGAATTTAGAGACTTTTTTCCAAACAACGAAGTGCACTATTTTGTGTCGTATTTTGATTATTATCAACCGGAAGCCTATATAGCTTCTACCGATACTTACATTGAGAAAGATTCGGCGATCAATGATGAAATTGATAGATTAAGACACAGCGCGACGGAAGCGCTTCTGACGAGACGCGATGTAATCGTGGTGGCGTCAGTATCATGTATTTATGGCATCGGAGCGCCGGAACATTATCTTGCGATGTCATTTGAAATATCTAAAAATACTAGTTTTTCACAATTAGATTTTATTAAAAAATTAGTGTCCATCCAGTACCACCGAAATGACCTTGCTTTTGAACGAGGAAATTTCCGAGTAATGGGCGACACCATAGACCTTTATCCGGCAAACGGTGAATATGCGTATAGGTTTGAGTTTGGATTTGATACTTTGGAAGAAATCAAAATCGTAGATCCTCTGACTTTTGAAGTGAGAGAAAGGCCCGAAAGTGTGCATATTTTTCCAAATACACATTATGCTACACCAAAGGATCAACTCGAAAGAGCCTTAAAAACCATCCGAGCGGAGTTTGATGAGAGGCTGCTATATTTTAATAAGCATGAAAAATACCTTGAAGCGGAAAGATTGAGCCAGCGTACTAAATATGATCTCGAAATGCTAAAGGAGACTGGATTTGTAAAGGGAATTGAAAATTATTCTAGACACCTAGACGGGAGAAAACCTGGCCAGCCGCCTGCGACACTTTTAGACTTCTTCCCAGACGATTTTCTGTTGATAGTAGACGAGTCGCATATGACTTTGCCGCAAGTAAGGGGGATGTATAATGGCGATCATGCCCGAAAATTGAATTTGGTAGATTATGGTTTTCGTTTGCCCAGTGCATTAGACAATAGGCCGCTGACTTTTGGTGAATTTGAATCAAAAATCAACCAAGCGATATTCGTATCGGCCACACCAGGAGCTTATGAATTAGAGCATTCACCAGCACCGGCCGAACAGGTAATTCGCCCAACCGGCTTACTTGACCCGGAAATAGAAGTCAGAAGCTCAGATGGGCAAATTGATGACCTAATGGAAGAAATCGACAAACGCATCGCTAATGGCCAGAGGACGCTCATTACTACACTCACGAAACGCATGGCGGAAGATTTGACAGATCATTTGAAAGAGCGCGGCGTAAAGACGGCTTATATACACTCCGATATAGATACTTTGGAGAGGGGAGATATCTTGAGAGATCTCCGCGAGGGCGTTTATGATGTATTGGTGGGGATTAATTTACTACGTGAAGGGCTGGACTTACCTGAAGTATCACTAGTGGCAATTTTAGACGCAGATAAGGAAGGGTTCTTGCGCTCTGAGTCGGCTCTGATTCAGACGATCGGGCGTGCCGCTCGGCATGTAGAAGGCAAAGTGATCATGTATGCGAATTTTATTACCGAAAGTATGGAAAAGGCGATTAGCGAGACAAACCGCCGGCGCGAAATTCAGAAACAATATAATTTTAAGCACAATATCACACCAACTTCGATCAAAAAGGAGGTCGGGATGGGGCTACGCGCTATTATTCCGGAAAAACAGGTAGAGAATAAGCTAGATATTAAGCGTATACCGAAGGATGAGCTACCTGGGCTGATAAAACAACTGTCTTCCGAAATGCAGCTTGCCGCCGCAAACTTGGAGTTTGAAAGAGCGGCGTTACTGCGAGATGAAATCGAGAAGATTAAGGCTTTTATTGATGGGAAGAAGGGTTAGACTAAGGGGACAGATTTAATAATCTGACACGCAGCGCACTGACCTCCCATAGATCCTATTATTGACAAGAGCGGGAGAAACGAGATTACCGCGGAAGAGAAAGTAGAACGCGTCGTAAGCAGTGCTTACTGTACTAGACCAGTAGTAGCCGCTGTATCCTGCTTCATTAAGGGCACCATTATTGATGGTGCCGGACCATACCATATAAACGGGGCTCCTTACAAAGTCGTGGCCATTGGATGCAGAATTACCATTATATACATCGTTAAGCTGGGCAAACTCGCTCTTAATAGCTATACTAGATATGGTGGGAAGCCTCCATCCTCTAGGGCAAATAGAGTTCTGTGGATTATTAGCTACGTTATTATATGTAGAAGAAGTAAGACTACTAGAATTATTAGAGGCTATGGCTGCGGACCAGTTGTAGTAGTTACCTACCTCACCATGACTGCCGTTGGCTGTAAATGGGGCTCTTTGGAAGAGTTCATGAGCTGTAGCATTATTGGCGACTAGGTAATTACAGGCTTGGTTATTATTGTATAGACATTTGTTATCGTAGGTATTCGGATCACCAGTGGCATACCATGTACTATCTGGGCTCCCGGCATCTGGATCAGCGGAGTAAGCGACGTTGTTATTATTTGTCCAACCATTAAATCTACCATAGTAAGTGTCAATACTGGTAATAGTTGTTGTGGCGGGTGTCCAGTGGATTACGCCATTATCATCAATGGAATAGCCATTAGTATATGCTCTGGAAGTTATGTCATTAAGATCCGTGTCCACAGAATTAAGCGAAGTGGAAGAACTTAGGTCTAGGTCTAAATTTTGCGTCATCCACAGCATAGAACTGGTACAGTTGGCTTCCTTCTCTTGCCAAGTACTACCAGTACCTTCCATGCACATTCTTCTTACACTGTAAGACTTTCCGTCTCTAAGATCATCCGCGGTGACTTCCTCGCCTATGGCAATGGTTGGGCCCCACTCGTCTACATTTTGCATGTTGAAGTTCGGACTGAGACTGTTACTAGGATGCACTAATACATACTTCACTTGCCCCTCATAAGTTCCTGCTGGCTGAGTAGAACTAATGTATGTGGCATAAGTAGTAGTTAAGGATGATCCTATAGTAGCATCAGTGCTAGTATTGAATTTAGCTACTTTAGTATAGCTACTTGGTACTGTATGATAGTTTGAGAATGATCCTTCTATATCAGATTCTATAGTAGGAGCATAGGTACCTGATACACTAGATACTTTCATGGCCCAGTTAGATACGTCTCCTGATGTGGCAATACCAGTGACTATATCATAGTTAGATCCTAGTGCATTACTATGTAGTACTGTATTAGTTCCTGCAGCTACTCCTGCATCTTCTCCAGTATAGCCTATAG
>R21__coassemble_2977_pt1 | contig 8934 bp, 7 predicted proteins | sample R21__metabat2_low_PE_075 | metagenome-assembled genome bin R21
ATCAAAAAGAGGTAGATTTAGTATTTCTAACATTAGTTACTATATGTTCAATATAGGGTTTTATTTCGTCATCTATAGAGTTCCAAAATTTTTCAACATCTACGCCGTCAGTTTTTAGGAATTTTAATATATCGGTCATAAACCCGCCACCATAGAGAATCGTATCTCTATCATTTTCAAAACTCATTTTCGCGACAGCTTCTCCATATATGTCATACTCCGGATCCAAGTTATGTATTGTGTCAAAACTACGGATTTTTCCCATTGGCGGCATCGATTCGACAATTTTTCTATAATCCAAACCAGCCCCGTGTTCATTCAACATTTCAATATTAGCTAATATATCTTCTGGCCAAATATTTTCCGCCACAGTTTTAGCATCAGCTCCATTCTGTAATAATGACTCCAAATTTCTTGCGGTATCTCGTTTGCTTAATCTAGGCATTATTTGTTCCATATTGACACCAGCAGCCATAAATTCACCAATATTAGCACCCAAAAAGTCACTTCCGACCCGATCCATGATCTCATCCAAACTTACATTTACACTAATTAGTCTGTCGAAGTTTTCCATTACGCTTAGAGGTGACATAGCAGAAAGGATATCCTTTACTGGGGCGCCAAGCCTCGCCAAGCCTTCCAAGTTTTTTAGTGTGTTTTCTTCATTCACGGACGCATCTATGTTGCCACTCAAGACCGACTGTATCAAATCGTCTTTGTCTACGCCCATGGCCACGGCGGTCTCTATGTCGTATCTGGACTTTAATTGAGCTAAATGTGGTTCAAGAGAGCAGTGTTTTTCAAGTTTAGGTATTTTATGGTCTAGTTCATATACAAATTCTAGATCCTCCTTACCTAATTCGTCTTCCTGTCTGCAAAGCTCTATGAGCCTTACTCTATCTTCAAAAGCTTGGCGATATTTTTCACCACCGGGCATTGATAATACCTTTTTTCCAACCGTTACGACCAGCGCGTCTTCCAGCATCTGGCCGGATCCTGGCCTGCGACCGGATATCTCTGCGACTTCGCCATCTTCCATGCGGATAGAAGCGCAAGCATGATAATCAGGCTCGCCATCTTTTAGTGGATTTTCTAAATGCAAAAATACGAAGCTAGCATCGTTCTTTTCCAAATATTCTTTTGCTTTGGTGGGGGATACTATACACCAGCCAGTACCATTGGCAGCCCTAGCTACTTTATCTTCATTACCAAGTTTATATTCTGTCCAGGCTCCTCTAATTTCCTCACCATACTCTGGCGTTGGAACGGTATTTTTTGTGAAGAAATGAGAGTAAATTGCATTAAAATTATATCTCTGTAAATCTTTCATGTCCACGCCGTCGGTTTCAAAATCTTCAGTTTTACCATCTGCTTGTCCAAGATATTTACTCACTATATCATAAGTAGACTCTAAGGCTTCTTTATCTAGTGGAGGGTAAGTATGAATAGTGCCTTTGCTACGTTTATCGAAAGTTTTATTCTTCGTGTTGTATCCGCCTAATTGGGTCATACCACTCCATGCCCACATTTTAAACCATGTTGGCAATTCGCATTTGTCCTCACTCAGATAATCTCTCCAATCTTCCAATTGGTCCAACAAGTTCTGTTTTATGTGCTCCGGCGCATCACTGATATTTTTTTGGGTCGACCTATCCATGAAGTTATATAACTTTTCTCGCTTACTACCATCATCAGCTTCAATATCCTTCAAAAACGCATCCACTCTCCGCTCGGCGGGATTTTTGCCTTCAAGTTTTGTACCTTCGCTACGGGCTTTATCAAACACCGGTTCCACTTCATCTTTATACGCCACTTGAAAATTCACACCGGCTAGAATCATCCTATCTCGGCTCTGTTGTATTTTCCGTTCTTCCTCAACTGTCTGTTCTGGGTTCCCGACGGAATCCCATTCTGTATTGATGGGCTCATTATTGTCGTTGAGTTTTTCCATAAGAATATTATATCATGCTACAATACAGGTATGGCAGAAGAAATTTTAGACATTTTCACTAGAGATGGAAGACATATCGGAACAAAAACCAGGGAAGAGTGTCATCAAAATAACCCAGGCTATTATCATAAACCGGTATGGATTTGGGTAATAAATAATAGTGACGAGATTCTCGTGCAAAAAAGATCAGCCAAGAAAAAATCCTTCCAAGGTTATTGGGACATTCCTAGCGCTGGCCATGTAGATACCGGCGAAAGCATCATTGAGGGCGCTATCCGTGAGACTAAGGAAGAGCTAGGCTTAGATACCGATGCTGAAGATTATCAATTTGTTGGTGAGTATATATCCGATACCACTTGGGAACTAGGCCAGGTGTACATTCTGAAAATTGACAAAAAAGTAGAGGACATGTCTCTTCAGGAAGAAGAGGTTGAGGAGGTTAAATGGCTCCCATTTGATAAGTTTAAGGAATTACTTTACTCGGATTTATTTATTCCATACGACGATGAATTTAAAAAAATGTCCATTGAAACATTAAAAAAGTACATAGGCCTGTAAATTTTTCACAAAAAATGGAGCCGTTTGCCCCTTGGGACGCTCCGGCGACATTTTTCACAAAAAATGGAGCCGATGGCAGGGTTCGAACCTGTGACCTGCTCGTTACGAATGAGCTGCTCTACCAACTGAGCTACATCGGCACCCCGCGTTAGCATGCCAGAGGCAAGCTAACACTTGCTACATTATAGCATATTTATGTTATAATTGTAACAATAAAGGAGAAAACTATGTCTAAGGTGGAAATCATCAAGCACCCTGTCGAGAAGGTTGGCTGGAGTCTTAAAAAATCCGCATGGTCAGCAGCCATCGAATCACTTATCGTTATGATTTTTGGCATCTTTCTGGTTACTTGGCCAGACGTCACGGTTTTAGTTATTTCTAATGTCCTCGGTGCTATTTTTATCATAGCTGGTATTTACAAAATAATTAATTACTTCGTTGCTAAAGGGCAAGAAGATTTCTTTAATAATGATTTACTCTCTGGCGTACTTGCTTTACTTGTCGGTATAGCTGCTATTATCATCGGGGAAGACATCGCTAATATTTTCCGCATCGTTATTGGTATCTGGATGATTTACGAATCATTAGTACGCGTGAATACCGCGATTAAGCTCCAGTCAGCTGGCATAAAAGTCTGGAGTTATATCCTAATCATTGCCCTTATCATGCTTGCACTTGGCATTTTCGTTACCTTTAACAACGGTGCAATTATGCAGCTCATTGGCTGGATGCTAATCCTAACCGGAATTATCGGCATCGTTGGCGATGCTATGTTTATTCAGCAAATTAACGTTGTCGTAGATAAACTTACCAAAAAATAATATGAAAAATTTTCTCAAAGACCTCAAACAAATCTATATCAGTGAACGACTAACTCTGGTCATGATGATTATAAATCTTCTTGGCTCTATCGCACTTTTAATTTTTAGCATTGTCAGCCTTAGCCCAGGTAGTGCCGTAGTGAAAGTTGGCTACGGAGATATCGGCGGTTACCGCGATGGTTCTTGGGCGGATATGTTAGCTTTTCCGCTCCTAGCTATCATTTTTGGGGTTTTTCATAACCTCATTGCGCTTCGTATCTTTAGAAAACGTGGCGCTGGCATGGCTAAATTTTTCATCCTCACCACCACGGCACTCATCATCGGCACATTTATCGTTTTAATCAGGCTTTCAAAGGAAGGTTAATGCGCAAAAATCTTGAAATCCCCCAGGGCAAACGTACTAAACTGTATCGTTTTTTTGAAATTTTGCCAGGGGTGATTTCGTATGGTGCCATAATATTATTATTTGTCTTATCTTGGCTAGATCCAGTACTGGGAGCAATTTATCTGTTTATATTGATTGCTTCTACTTTAGTCAAAGCTATAGGCGTAGCCTATCGCACTGTCCAGGGTTATGAAGTGATCAAGCGCGCCGAACGTGTAGATTGGCGTAAGCGTATGGAAGATTTATCGGACCCTCACGCGGCTTACGAACGTTTGCATAATGACAATTCTAAAAGTTATCATTTCGAAGAACATGTTGAAAATCTCAAACTCATGGCGACCATGCCTAGCGAATATCCAAAGCCAGACAAAATTTATCACGTAGTGATTGTCGCGGCCTATAATGAGGGAATTGAAGTTTTGGAGCCATCCATAGATTCCATTAATAAAAATACTTTTCCAAACGACCATACTATTGTTGCGCTCGCTTATGAGGCACGGGGCGGGGAAGCCATGGAAAATACCGCAAAAGAACTGCACGCTAAGTTTAAGGGCGTATTCAAAGATTTCTTGTTGATCAAACATCCAGACGGTTTACCAGGAGAAGTCGTCGGCAAAGGCCCCAACCTTACTTATGCTGGAGAATTTATCGCAGACTATATAGATAAAAAACACATCCCGGCAGAGAATGTCATTATTACTTCTTTAGATAGCGACAATCATATGGCGCCAAAATACTTAGATTCCGTAGCTTATGAATTTATTGTTCATCCCAATCGCCAACGCCTCAGCTATCAGCCGGTGTCATTATTTACTAACAACATCTGGGATGCACCGGCTCCTACTCGCGTGATTGCTATCTCAAACTCATTCTTTAATGTCATTTCTACTATGCGTCCACACGTTCTGCGCAATTTCGCTTCCCACTCGCAACCACTCCAGGCGTTAAAAGCTATGCATTTTTGGAGCAAACGCACTATCGTAGAAGACGGTCATCAATATTGGCGCAGCCTATTCTTTTTCGAGGGGGATTATTCGGTACTGCCAATCCGTATACCAATTTATCAGGATGCTGTAATAGATGAAACTTTCTGTAAAACCGTCAAAGCGCAGTTTATCCAGGTGCGTCGCTGGTACTATGGCGCATCGGATGTTGCTTATGTTGGCACTAGATTATTCGTGCGCAAAGATAAGCGTCTTGTGCCATTCTGGCAACTATTTCCTAAGTTTTGGCGGCTCCTAGATGGTCATGTTACGCTTGCCATTATGGCCCCGCTTATCACGTTTGGCGGTTGGGTACCAATGATCATGAATACTTCTTCTCACGCAATCATTGCTTATAATCTGCCAAATATCGTGAGTGTCGTAGAAACTTTTGCTATGATAGGTCTTATTATTACGGTTTTGATTTCTTTCAGGATTTTGCCGGAACGCCCAGCCAAATATCGCAAATCCCGCAATGCTTTGATGCTTTTGCAGTGGATTCTTATGCCAATTACGTCCATTTTTTACCAATCGATCGCTGCTTATTATGCTCAAACTCGCCTTATGCTAGGGAAATACATGGAAAAATTTGACGTCACCAAAAAAGTCGTCAAAAAATAAACATTTTTATTCACAAAATCCACAAGCGTGTTATAATAAAGGTGCAATATATTAATTATCATTAGGACAGCAAAGTATTTTGCGTTTTCCTACAGAACGATACAAATGGCATCGTAAGGCTTATTAATCGTTGTGTAGGCAACTTTGCTGAAGATAATTAATATATTGCACCCCTTGCGGTGCCATTTTTGTGCATGATCCAAATAAATAAAATAAGTGGCACCGCAAGGGGGATTGGGGGCATTAGGATACTAGTCAGAGCCATGGCTAAGTAGAGTGTGGGGGAAATCAAGGGGATATGGGGGAATATAACAATACTAAGTGAGGTAGCCACATGAAGATCAAGCATAGTTATCAACCATTAACCTATATTACTTATAGTATAGTAGGTATTACAGTATTAGCTGGTATATTATTATCATGTAATATGCCTATCTTCCCAGGCATAAGTGTTAATGGTTCTACTTTAGCTACCACTCAACCTCAAACCACTTCCACTAATGCCGCAATAAGAGTTAGATCCACCTGTTCTATGACTGCTACTATAGATTCTGGTAATGAACATACAGCTACTATGATCAATGGACAATATAAAGAAGATATAGGACTAACTACTATACAAACATTCTGCAATGATCCTAATGGCTATGCAATCTATGCTATAGGCTATACTGGAGAAGATGCAGGAGTAGCAAATGGTACTAATACAGTACTACATAGCAATGTATTAGGTAGTAGTTATGATATTATCACTGGCACTAGCACTAATGGATTAGATAATAATGATACTTCTAACTGGTCTATGAAACTAACTGCCCTAGGTACTACTGATACATATAGACCAGATATTCTAAATGGTTATAATAACTTCTCACTAGTACCACAGAACTATACTAAAGTAGCTTCTTATAATACTGCTACAGACCTAGATAATCCTGCCAGTACTAGACTCGGCTCAAACCTCACTACTACCTATGCAGCCTATATCTCCAATACTCAACCAGCCGGAACGTATGAAGGAGCGGTTAAATACATATTGGTACATCCGGGCAGCATAGACCACTATCCGTATCTAATGCAGGATGTAGACGAATGGGGTCCATCTATCGCGGTGGGGCAAGAGATTACCGTAATTGATAGTAGGGATAATAGATCCTACACTGTAGGACGCATGTGCATGGGTAAGACTCTTAATGCTGGCGAAGGTAATGTTGGGGCTTGTCCCATGGAAGACTCCGCGCTTTGGATGACGCAAAATTTAGATTTGTGTATTGGCTGCAGTGGCACGAACGCCCTGACTTCCGAGAATACCAATATAACAGAATACCAAAAAAATGGAGTTAACTTTGCCGACTACACTATAGATGCCTTTGGGATTGTTACTTGGGCGCCTACGGCTAGCACTATGACTGGCGACCCATCTACCCTTACCGATCAGTATACAAACCAAGGTTTTCAAATACTATCTAAAAATACATGGAATGATTATGGCCCGGCTATGGTGGAAAGTGGGGATACATATTTCGTTCAAGGAACTAGATATAATTCGATAGAGGCCTGTAAAAACGCTGGTCATACTGCTGCGGAATGTGCCCACTATCACGTCGGCAACTACTATAACTGGTCCGCAGCTGTAGCTATGAGTGATACTTCCAACTATACAACTAATTATACTATAATGCCAAACTCCATCTGCCCAAAAGGTTGGAGACTGCCAAATGGTCCTACTAAAGATCAAGATAATAATTTAGTTCAATCTGATTTCTACAAACTATTATCTGCATACAATATCGTTAACGAGATAACCACGGGAACTTCAGAAACCGAAAATGTAGGCTGGAAGAATAGTAGTGGCTTTACCGATGTCGGCCTCTCTCCGTTTTATTTTGTTCGTCAAGGTTATGTATTGGGTGATCAGTTGCGCTATTATACATCAAACGCCTATTACCACTCCTCTACGGTTGGTGGTGGAAGTAATGCTTACTTTTTAGACTATAATCAACCTTCTATACGTCTAGCAGCTAATGATAATCGCATAGGCGGAAGGGCCGTCCGTTGCGTCTCAGACTACTAAATTTAAGCCTTATTTTCAATATCCTGCAACTCAAAACGATACTTTTGTTTAACTTTTGGATACTTTTTATGATCCACTTCATCTAGAAACATACTATATGGTCGCACCCAAAGTTTACTATCGCCATACAGTGCTCTATAGAGTACTAACGATTCGCCAGTTTCGCTGTGACAAACCACATCTTCTACAATATACGAATCACCCTTGAAATGCTTATATATACCATGTATCTTAATCTCGCCCTTACTCTGTTTAGCTTGAACAACTTTTTTACTCTCTGGTTTTGGGAATATAAAGCCAGTGCATAGCCACCAAGCCAAGAATGCCCCCGCGAAATTGCCAGCCGCACACAAAAAAACTGACCAATCAAATGTCATTGCCGCCCCCATTGTAATAACATTTGCAATAGAATGCTGAAAACCACAGAATATAAATAGCGGCACGCCGATCAAAATGCCGAGCACCGAACCTTTCCTATAGATCGCCACGGCAATATACATGATTATGCCACATAGTACAGATTTCAAAAAGAACTCACCAGAGATGCTCCAATTGGCCACTTTGGCTTCCGCTGCTGCAAAGACGCCATCATCGATCATACCAAAAACCACACCAATCATATAACCAAAGATCAAATTTACGGCCAAAATTAAGGCTAGGTCTACGAGCTTTATGTTATCTTCAAGCCAAAAACCGCATTTGCCGGTAAAGAGATTTAGCCCCAAGACACAAACCCCCAAAAGTCCAAGAGAAAACAGGAATGGTCCAAATGGCTCCCCAATCTTAAGTAGTACAAAATCTCCCATCCCAATTAATAAACTAGCGCCAGCAGCTAATCTCGCCACCCGCGCGTATCCTTTTAATTTCATTTTTACCTCCGTTTGATTTATTATACCATTTTTTCTTAAGATGTGGTATAATAAAATAACGGGTGATTAGCTCAGTTGGCTAGAGCGTCTCGTTTACACCGAGAAGGTCGGGGGTTCGAGCCCCTCATCACCCACCATAGGACAATTTTCGGGGTTTAGAGCCCCCATTTTTGTTGTTTTTGAAAAATAGCCCTAAAATGTCATTTTCATTTGCCTCTGTTATTTTCCAACAATTTTTTGAGTTTTACTACATTTGTAGCAAAACTTTAGAATCCAAAAATTTAAGCCCAGAGGTCCGTGCTACAATCAAGAAAGCGGAGGAAGAAAGGTTATTTTTATGCTCAAAATTGTAGTTTTTGACAGTGGTTATGGCGGTGAGCTCTTCGCCGATTATCTAGAGGCTGAGCTGCCAGTTGTTAATGTCATTAGAGTCATCGACTGGCGTAGCGCCGAAATTATTCAGCAAGATGCCAGACAGGCTCGTGCTATCGCCGAACGCGCCATTAGACCATACATCGGTAAGGCTGACCTCATTATTTTTGCTAACTATTTAATTTCTATTACTAGTCTCAAACACTTTCAACGCAAATATAAAAATCAGCAATTCTTAGGCATCCAACTTTATCATCCAGGCAACTTTAAGCAACGTACTGCCATTTTTACTACCAAAGC
>R21__coassemble_4923_pt1 | contig 5924 bp, 3 predicted proteins | sample R21__metabat2_low_PE_075 | metagenome-assembled genome bin R21
CTTATTTTATTTATTTGGATCATGCACAAAAATGGCACCGCAAGGGGTGCAATATTCAATTATTCACACTGGTTAAACCCGAGAACAATGGAAAACCTTACGGCGCCATTACTATTCTCGGAATCAATATAATACGATATAAAAAGTGCCAGTGTTAACTCTAATAATTGAATATTGCATTACCATTATAATATGAAGCTAAATTCTGTGCAAGAATATTTTAAAAGAATTTAATATTGGCTGTGATATAATTTAAGCATGAGCAGTGTGGGCATCAGAGAAATCGACACAATTCGGCGCCGAATTCGCGCGTGCGATTATATGTCAGTAGCTCAGCTATATTTGATGAGTAATTTTTTGCTTGAAAATCCCTTGAGTCAAGACGACATAAAACCACGTCTGCTTGGGCACTGGGGGACTTGCCACGGAATTAATGTAGCTTACGCAAATTTCAAAGCTTATTTTGGCGATGACCCGGACTTTATGTTTGTACTTGGACCAGGACATGGCTTTCCTGCACTTAATGCGAACCTGTTTCTAGACGGTGAATTGCTAAAGGTGGACCCTAGAGCCACACTAGATTACGATGGGTTATCGTATATATGTAAAAGCTTTTCTTGGCCTGATGGTTTTCCGTCACACGCTAGTCCGTTTACGCCTGACATTATTACTGAAGGCGGAGAACTAGGCTATGCATTAGCTAATGCTTACGGTATAGCATTGGGGCATCCAGAAAAAACCTTAGCGGTATTAATTGGTGATGGTGAGCTCGAAACAGCCACCGCGATAGATTCTTTGAATCTTAGGAATTTGTTACGCGGCGCCAAAAATGGCCGGGTGCTACCAATACTACATCTTAATGGCTATAAAATATCGGCGCCGTCAATTTATGCCAGAAAGTCAGAACGTGAACTAAATGAATTAATTCGTGGGTTTGGATTCACGCCGATATGGATTAATGGCGAAGATCCAGAATCGTTCCAGGATGCCTTGAGAGCCGAAGTAGAATCCCCATTCTACATATTAAAGACTGAGAAGGGCGAGGGTGGGCCAAATCGTCACCATGATGCGCACCAAATACCACTCAAAAATCCGGCCAGTGACCCTGACGAATTATCGGCTCTGGAGGATTGGCTAAGATCATATCATTTTGAAGAATTATTTGATGAAAGGGAAGGATTTAAGTTATGATAGAGCGTGTTGAAAACCCTGGCGCTGAAAGTTTTTCTCCAGCGCGCAAGATTGGAGAATTACTTAGACGCGAACTTGAAAATGATCCTTACTTTTATTTCTTTTCACCCGATGAAACAACTTCAAATAGATTTGATGAAATTTTTGAAGTAGCGAGTCGTGCCTGGGGAGATTTGCCACAGAGAAAATGGGATCTTCCGGAAAGTAGCGATGGGCATATCGTGGAGATGCTCTCGGAAAATGTATTATTTAGCGTAATGACCGGGCATCTCAATAATGGCGAGCAAGCCATGATGGGGAGTTATGAAGCATTTTTCCCAATTATCACATCGCAACTTTTGCAGCAAATAAAATTTATTAAACAAAGCAAGCAGGTAGCCTGGCGCGAGCCAATGCCGGCTGTGAATTTATTATCCACTTCTACTTGTTGGAGGCAAGACCATAATGGCTTTACGCATCAATCACCAGCTTTGATATCTACTTTGCTTAGTTTGCCATCAAACTTGGCTAACTGTATATTCCCAGTAGACAACGTGGCGGCGGAGGAGGCTTTTGATTTTATGTTGGATTCACGCGATGTCGTAAACCTTACAACGTTTAATAAAAATCCTTTGCCCAGATATATTGATTCTCATCATGCAAAGTTTTTGTTCGACAATGGTGGAGCATCTATCTATCAATTTGCGTCTGACGAAGACCCAGATTTTGTGTTTACAGCGGCAGGCGATATCCCGACGCGAGAAGTTTTGAAGGCAATGAAAATATTAAGGCGAGATTTACCAGATGTGAGGATGCGATTCGTAGGTATTAATGCGCTTTCTTATCGCGCGATAGGGACTACAGAAAATAAATTGTCGCGTGAAAAATTTTACGAATTATTTACTAAGAAGTGCCCGATCATTGCTAATTTCCATGGTTATCCAGAGACTTTGGAAAATATCTTGGAAAACTATACGGAGCGACGAAGATTGCGCGTTCATGGCTTCAATGAAGAGGGGTCTACTACTACACCGTTTGAAATGTTGAGGAGAAACAGGGCTTCGCGTTATGATATCGCAATGGATGTGGCGGAAGTTTTGGGAAGAAAAGATCTAGTAGAAAAATATCAAGATGTTTTAAAACAAAATCATGAGCACGCCGTAAAGTACGGTGAAGATTTGGTGAAATAATTAAAATTTGTTAAAATACCATTATTATGGAATTATTTATTTTATTATTAACGCTTGGCATATTTGCCGAGACAACAATATTAGTATTTAGAAAATATAGACCAACGATCGGTAACAAACGCAAAATCTATGTGGACACTTCGGCGCTTATAGACGGTAGAATATTAAACGTGGCAAAAAGTGGTTTTCTTGACGGCGACTTAATAATATTAAAAAGTGTTTTACTAGAATTACAGCTACTGGCTGACGGTAAAGATTCAGAAAAACGCACACGAGCAAGAGCTGGGCTTACTTTGGCTGCAGAATTAGAGCGCGTAGTAAATGTTAATACGGAAATCGTGGACGACGGCGAGGGGCACAAAAAAGTTGATGAGGAATTATTAAAACACGCAAAAGAAACTCGTGGAGCGATTTTGACATTAGATTATAATTTGATCAAAGTTGCGGAAGCGGAAAAGATCGAAACTTTGAATATAAATAATCTAGCGTTAGCTGTTAGAAGTGAATTCTTGCCCGGCGAAAAAATCAAATTAAGAATTCTTGAAAAAGGCTCAAATCGTGGGCAGGGCGTAGGTCATTTGGATGACGGCACTATGGTAGTAGTAGATAATGCCGCCAACAAAATCGGCAAAGAACTAATTGTTGAATTTGTAAAATTTTATGAAACTCCTGCCGGAAAAATGATTTTTGCAAAGATTGCTAGAAACAGAAAATAAGTTTTATTCCTCTGTACTAGACTGAGACGAAGCGGAATTGGTATTTGTGGGCGTGAGTGGGATTTCACTTGAAGCAGAGAACCCAGCGGTGTCTGTGACGACAATCTTAACTGAAGTCTCGGTGCCGTCTATGGCGTAGTTTGTAATGGCGCCATTAGCGCCGATAGAAGCGCCACCTTTTTCTACACCGTTTACGTAGAGCGTGTAGCTAGCAATATCATAAGTACCCTTACTCGTCGTTACAAACAATGTACTGCCGCTCCTAGATAGAGAAACCTGCGGTCCAACAAAATCACAAGTATCGCTATTCTCGCGATCATATGGTTCTGGCACACTGTAGACATCTTTACCAGTCATCGGGTCGGTAACCTTAGTAACTTCAACTTCAATTTTGTATTCTTCTGGAGTACAGCTTGAAGCAAGAAGATGGTTATATTTGTTAAATGCCAAAGTCTCTTTTGCTACGCCGGAGTTCTTGGACGCATTGAACCAGCTTGGCCAAATATCAGTTTTGCCGTTTACGGATAGAGTCTGAATGCCGGCTGGCTTGACTGGCTGGTCACCATAGTGCCATTTGCCTTCTGGTTCGTAGACCTCTTTATGGACGCGTTCCATATAGGTACCAACAGTGAAACGAACTACGTCATTCGTATTTGAACTAAGCCCCGCCCCATCATGATTTCCGTTCCAGACGAAGGTCGAGAGAGCCGTAGAATAGCTTTCAATGAGAGAATCTTTCGTCACTGCAGAGTTTGTCGTCGTGGTTGTACCAGTCTTGGTGGCTGTCCAAACATTAGGGACTACAAACCCTTCATTATTAAACCAGCGCGCGCTGCGATCGCTTAAGATATCTGAAATCATGTAGGCGACTTGTTCGTCTACTACTGGAGTAGCCGGAGAATCGGTCCATGATTCAACGACGTCACCAGTTGAATTTTTAACTTCCAAAACATAGGCAAGGTCTTTATATGAGCCGCCACGAGCAAGCGAGGCATAAGCATTGGCATGCTCTACCATCTTCACACCACAACCAGAGCCAATAGCGATAGATAGACCATATCCGTCGCGACCCTCACAATATGAAACGTCGCCAAGCGAGTGTGCTACCTCCAAAGAATTATCTATGCCATTGATATATAGCGCCTTAACTGCAGCAATATTTAAGGAGTGACCTAGAGAGAAACGAATAGTAACATTACCATAGAAAGTACCGGTCGCATTGCCAAGGGAACAACTACCACTATAGCCGGCACAATAAAGGGAGTTGATGTTTTCGTCTTTGAGAATAGACCCGGGGCCATAATTGATGCCTTCACGTTGCATAAAGAGCGGTGAATAATCTAGTATCGGCTTAATGGAAGAACCTGGCTCTATTAGCGAGTCTGTGGTAACATTAAGCTCGCCATAAGTAGGGTTAGTAAAATCAGCTGAACCAACCATAGCGACGACTTGCGAAGTTTCGACATCTACTGAAACTAGTGCTATGTTATCGCTTTTATTTTTGTAAGTATGTGTCATACCCACTGCCACAGCATCCTCTGCGATCTGCTGCGCACGATAGTCCAAAGTAGTAGTAATAGTCCAGCCGCCAGCGCGCATCGTAGAAATGCCATATTTTTCTTCAAGTTGAGAACGTACTTCGAGCACAAAATGCGGCGCGAGCATGTCAGAATATTGAGTAGATTCTGGCCTAATTGTGTCTAGGATGGCTACTTCCTTAGCAGAATCGGCCTCTTCTTGTGTGATATATCCCATTTCCGCCATTACATCCAACGTATATTGTTGACGCTTAATAAGCTGGTCATGCCCATATTCATTATAAGGATTAAGAACGGCCGGGTTATTTGGAATAGCAGCAAGAAGTGCGGACTCAGCCAATGTTAAATCCTTGGCCGATTTGCCAAAATATGTTTGCGCAGCAGACTCTACACCATTACGGCGGCCACCATATGGCGATTGATTAAGATACATCGTAATGATCTGCTCTTTGTCATACATACGTTCAAGCTCTATGGCTAAAATAAGCTCTTTAATCTTACGACTGAGGCCACCGCGATCTTCACTTTGCGCCTCATCGGAGAAATAAACTTGTTTAATGAGTTGCTGAGTGAGGGTGGATCCGCCCTGCACGCCCTGGCCAGTGAGAGTAGAGATAGTGGCACGTAGTAATGCGCCCAAATCTACACCCATATGGCTATAGAAGTTGCGATCCTCAATAGCAATAGTAGCTTGATACATATATGGCGAAATGTCTTCAGACTTCACGGTGAGCCAATAATTATCGCCGCCAGTATCTTTCCAGAGAACTACACCATTACGATCTAGATAAGTATTTACCGTATCGGAGATTTTTATCTCCTCCAAGCGCATCTCTTCAAGATCTTTCCTATAATAAAGGAACAGACCGCCTATGAAAATCACGAGAAGTAAAAACATTATACCAATAGTTTTTAAAATGGTAATTTGGCCACGCTTAGAGAACCACCATTTAAACACGCGCTTTGGATGAAGACGCGCAAAAAATCTCTTGATTGGCTCCTTTGGCAAAGTAGCCAAATCTTCGGCGCGACGACGGGCTTCGGCCTCTTTTTTCGCCTTACGTTTATAACTCAAATTCGTATACAAATTCATACCTTTTTTGGTAATTTTCGCAGTTTTTTTGGTGCGTTTTGCCATTTTTGGAGCCTCTTTTTCGTTATCATTTATATTAGTTTCGTTGGGAGTAGTAAAACTTTCCTCCGGCTCTTTATCAGGCAAAATCACTTCGGATTTTGATTTAACCATATAAACATTATAGCACGTGTTATAATAATAAATATGAAAAAGTTTAAGTTCCGGTCGGTTGTGC
>R21__coassemble_4946_pt1 | contig 5897 bp, 5 predicted proteins | sample R21__metabat2_low_PE_075 | metagenome-assembled genome bin R21
AATCTAACCAGCGAACTATCCAGGCGCCATTATGCGACGATAATAAAATCGAGTGAATTTCATACCATCACTTCCTTTCAAAAGTGCTCTAGCAACTATAGCTAGGTTTACCTACATTAGCATATTACCTCTAAAAAGTCAATTCAAAATCGGTATTGACAGTATCGCTCTCTTAATGCTACAATACCCATACGACAGTTTTGTGTGAGTGTGTGGCTATGGTTAAATCCGTCACGATACGACGTACGAACTGTTAGTTCTTTAGAAAGGAGGAGATTCCGTGTTTTCATATGCTTTTACTATTTTGTTTATTTTGCTTATAGTAATGATATGCTTACAGGACAAGGTACCTATGTATCGTCTTGTTCCCCGTCGTGCCGCCAACAATGCGCAGTCTACTAGCGCATCAGTCTACCAGGGCATGTCGGAGAGCTTGTTTTATGAGGATACATTAGAGTCCTTTGCACCAGTTTAGCTTCGCCGGCGGTCTGAGCCAGACCTTTGACGTAGAGAGCGGTATAGTAGACATACTTCGTCTAAGAAGGTCTTAAATAGCTCTAGCTACACGTGGGGGCAACGTTGTTATCGTAGGATAACGTAAAAGGGCGACCCCCTCACCTAAGTTGGAAAACTATAACATAATAAACATAATAAAAACAATCTTTCAATGTAGAATATCTATATTAAATAGCATGTTCATGATATGAGACTAAGAAGAACTCTTTTGTAAACATAACCCCGCGTTTGACGCGGGGTTTTTCATGTATTTATTTTATGATAATTTCTTTCTCAGAATTTCTTGCACTGCGCTCGGATTGGCTTTGCCATGAGACTCCTTCATCACCTGACCCACCAAGAATCCAATTACTTTTTCTTCTCCGGCTCGGAAATCGTCCTGCGCTTTCTTAGTTTCTGGTTTCGCTAGTACCGTATCTACGATCGCTTCGAGCGCCCCAAGATCATTTTCCTGGATCAGCCCTAGTTCTTTTGCAATTGTCTTGGCGCCACGCTCCTTCATCTGCGGGTCAAATAATCTGAGGAATACTTCCTTAGTCGCCGTAGAACTTAATTCTTTCTTCACATTCATCTCGGCAAGCTCATTCAAATCTTTAGCGGACGGCAAATCGTTCAAATATTCTGCCGACTTCTCCTCTGCAAGCAGCACTGAGGTGAACAAATTAGCAATTGTTTTTACATATTTCTCGTCAATTTCGTTTGTTTTTTGCATCAATTCTGGATAATCCAGTAAAATCTCAAGGATATCATTAGGTAAGACACTGCTAAACTTCGCGCGATAATCCGCTGGCATCATCGGCAACTTTGCAGCCTCCGCTTCAATAAATTCAGCCGACAAATTAATTGGCGGAATATCTGGCTCTGGCATATAACGATAATCTTTGGCCTCTTCCTTTGACCTTTGCCCAGTCGTCTTGCCAGTTGCGTCATTCCAGCCACGAGTCTCTTGAACTACTTCTTCACCAGCTTCAAGTACTTTAGTTTGTCTCTCGATCTCGTATTCTACTGCACGCTCTACGCTTCTAAAGGAGTTCAAATTTTTTACTTCTGTCCTAGTGCCAAGTTTGTCTGATCCTTCCGGCGCAACTGACGTATTTATATCAAACCGCATATTACCATCGTAAAGATCGCCATAAGTCACGCCGGCATAACACATCAGTCTCCACAACTCTTTGCAATAATCATGTGCATCTTTGGCAGAATGAATATCTGGCATTGATACAATCTCAATCAACGGCGTGTCTACACGATTAAGATCCACCAGTGAATATGTATCAAAATGAGTTAACTTGCCAGCATCACCTTCAAGATGCGCATGTTCGATCCTTATTTTTGTACCAGACGGCAATTCTACAAACCCAGCACCAATGATCGGATGATAAAATTGCGTGATCTGATAGCCCTTCGGTGAATCTGGATAAAAATAATGTTTACGATCAAATCTAGACTGTGCGTTGATTTCGCAGTTCATTGCGCGCCCAGCTAAGATTGCTAGTCGTATCGCTTCTCCGTTTAATCTTGGTAGCATCCCGGGCAATGCGTAATCTACTGGCGACACGCAAGAGTTCGGCTCTTTGCCTCTAGCATCGTTATCTACTTCCGAAAATAATTTCGTTTTCGTAGATAACTGTACGTGACATTCGATACCTATAGTTGGAATATATTTCATTAGATAGCTCCCAAATCTTTTAATGCCTGTTTATAAATCAACAACGCCGAAGCCGCTTGGCGATAGGTAATTTCCAAATCATCTTCATGGGCGATTGCATTGCGCAATTTATGCGCTCGCCACACAGCATCTATATTCGTGAATCTTCCACCAGCTTTCTTTAGCCGATCGCCCATAGTTTTTCCCGGTATACCAGCTTCATGCATTGCCCTGTCAAGTAATTTGTCTGCATTAATAATAGATAGTGCGAAAGTAGCAGAGTTATTCTTATTCAATCTATTCTCAATTCTTAAAAATCTAGTCTGATACTCTTCTATATTAAATTTATGATTGCGTTTGCCAGTTAATTTAATTGCTAAAAGTAGCATCACTGCCACAATTAATACTGCCACCACAAAAATTACTACGCCATTTTCCATTAGATTAACTCCTTTGAAAACTCTATCAAGGCTTTGTCGCTACGGCGTGGTCCGACTAGCTGCAATCCTAATGCTAATCCATCTTTGGTTTTTCCAGCCGGAATTGCCAATCCTGGCACGCCAGCCAAGTTTAGTGACACGCTCATCATATCTTCAAGATACATAGCTACTGGGTCTCCTACCTTTTCACCAAGCTTAAAAGCTGGGTTTGGCGATACTGGTGTCAAAATGAAATCGCATTTTAAAAAGGCGTCTGCATACTCTTTTACAATTAGCGTACGCGCCTTTGCTGCTTTTAAGAAGTATGCATCATAAAAACCACTAGATAGCACAAAGTTCCCGATCATAATCCGGCGCTTGTTTTCCGGCATAAAACCTTCGCTGCGCGTATTTTTATAAAGCGCATTCAAATCTTGCGAATCGCCGGCTCTAAAACCGTATCGTACCCCATCATACCTCGATAAATTCGACGCAATTTCTGCCGGTACAATAATATAATATGCCGCCAGAGCATATTTTAATGCTGGCATCTCTAGCTCGACGATTTCGTGCCCTTTTACTTTTAGCTCTTCACACTTCTTCTTTAGCGCTTCTCGTATTCCGATATCTACTGACTCATTGTCAAAATCTTTGATGATACCAATCTTTAAGCTGGATCCTTTAGGTGTGCTTTCTTTATAATAATCCGGTAAAGTCGTCATATCTTTCGGGTCTTGCCCTGCCGTAATTTCCATCAAAAGATTCATATCGTCGGGAGTCTTGGCAAAAAAACCAATACAATCAGTAGAGGATGCCATCGCTACTACGCCATAGCGGCTAATCGTACCGTAAGTTGGTTTTAACCCATATACGCCATTAAATGATGCTGGCTGCCGAATTGATCCACCAGTGTCGGTGCCAGTCGCAAACTCTACAATGTCAAGAGCTACCGCTACTGCCGATCCACCAGAAGAGCCGCCCGCCACTCGCTCTTTGTCAAAAGCGTTTCTCGTTGGGCCAAAATATGAATTTTCCGTAGAGGATCCATGTGCAAAAGCATCCATGTTGGTGCGCCCAATCATAATAGCGTCCTCGGCTTCTAATTTAGCTACTGCAGTTGCTGTAACTGGCGAAGAAAATCCTTCCAAAATATGCGCCGAAGCAGTCGTTTCTCCTTCCGGGCTCAAAAAATTATCTTTCAATGCATAAGTTACGCCAGCTAGTCTTCCTACTTTTTCTCCACGCGCTATTTTTGCGTCTATCTCAGCAGCTTTTTTTAGTGCCCCCTCCTCATTTATGAAGGTAAAAATATTATAATCTTCAAAATGTTTTACCTTTGCGAGCGCATCTTTCACCAATCTAGTTGCAGTTACGGTTCTATTTGCAGTTTTCATCATAATACCTTAGGTACCTTTATCTGATTATCTTTTTCTTCTTTGGTCAATGCAAGGAGCTGCTCACGAGTAGCATCTTGTGGCAAAATTTCATCTTCACGCCAGATATTTTCCATTTCAAAAACTTGATATGTCGGCTCAATGTTCTCAGTATTAAGTTCATCAAGCTGAGAAATATATGTAATAATCCCCTGTAAATCTTTTCCCAGACTTTCGATCTCGTCGTTTTCTAAAGAAAAATCCGACAAATCAGCCAAATGAACAATATCCTCGCGTTTTATTTCCATATCTTAAATTATACCATTATTTTGCGTTTCTAAACAAAATTTTCTTCATATAATCTATGATAGGTTTTACTTCCTCAAGATTCAAGAAGAAACTCGCAATAATATATGACAAAGATGATAGCGCCGCAATTAAGGCAAATTTCGGGATTGTAATCACCAAAGATGAGTCCGTCGCCATTAATGGGATAAATTTCGTTAATGAAAACGCTACGCAGCCAGTTATTAAGGTTGCGAACAGCATCCTACAAAAAGCTTTCCAAAATTCTTTGTCTAGAATTTTGTAATCGGAACGTTTTTGTAATATGAAAAGTAAAATTATAATCTCGATCATCGCACCAAGTGATTGCGCTAAACCAAGCCCATCAACTCCCCAATTCATAAAGTAAAACAACACTGACAGGCCAATAGTCAGCCCGATTGCCACTACTGACACGCGAAAAGGCGTCTTTGTGTCCTGATATGCATAAAATCCACGCGATGCAATATGGAAGACGGAGCGTGCGAAAATTGCTACACATAAAGTACCGAGAACCGAAGAAATTGTGCCGTTGCTATCATTATTTCCGATATTGGAAATGAAGCTTGTTACATATCCTCGTCCAAAAAACGCAATGATCGCCACCGGCAAAGAAATCCATATAATTGTCCTCAAAGCTTTTCGAAATGTATTATAAAATTCTGTTCTTTCGCCGTCCCCCAATTCCTCGGTCAGTTTTGGGAAGAAAGCCGTCGAAATTGCAACTCCAACTAAGCTTACCGGTACGGTATGGAGCGTAGTCGCTTGGTCGAAAGACCTAACTGCGCCCGCCCCCATTCTTGAAGACAAGTTTGTGCTGACAAGTGAATTTACGTAATCGATTCCTTGATCTAGCGAACGTGGTGGCAAAAGCTTTAAGATTGTACGAAATCCCTGATTTTTCCAATTAATTTTAAATTCGTAATCGAACCCAAGCCCAAATAATCCGATCAAAGCCACGATTAGTTGCATAATTGCACCCAAAATCACACCAAGAGCTACCCCCATGATACCACCTTCGAATATTTGTATCCCAAATAAATTAATTCCTCCGGTGAAGCATGTAATACCGATAATGATACCTATATTATATATAGCCGGCGCTACAGCATAAAACACAAATCTTCCTACCGCTTGTTGCATTGAGGTTAATACTGTGGCGATACTGAACAAAAACGGATTGATCGCTATTACTCTAGTCATGTTAATTGCCAAGATCATGCCAGATTCGTCAAGCCCTGGGCTTACAATGTACCGAATTAAAGGATCTGCAAAGATAATAATTAATATACTCGTTACAAAAGTTAATAGAGCCAATAGATTGAGTAGACTTGATGATAATTCCCAGGCGGATTTTTTATTTCCAGAAGCCAAACGTTGATTAAATACAGGAATAAACGACACTGCAAGCGCGCCACTGGTTAAAATAAAAAACATAAAATCTGGTATCGTAAATGCTGCTGTGTAAGCATCTATACCAGTTGGGTAGGTACCAAGATAATAAGAGTTTAAAAGACGATCACGAAAAAGTCCGAGTAGCGCCGAAACTAAGGTAGAGCTTGCCAAAACAATTGCTGCTGACTTCACTGACAGCTTTATATTTGCGAGCTGCACAAC
>R21__coassemble_8132_pt1 | contig 3888 bp, 3 predicted proteins | sample R21__metabat2_low_PE_075 | metagenome-assembled genome bin R21
AAGGAAACGTAGCAAACAACCCACAAAACTCCATTTGTCCTAAAGGTTGGAGACTACCTACAGTATCTAGTGTAGCCGCCAAGAGTGAGTTCGCTAGGCTAAACAATGTATATAATGGTGGCAATACAGGTAATGGTAATAAGCTAGTCCAAAGCCCTCTTTACTTGGTCCGGTCCGGCAACGTGAACGGTGGCTCCCTTAACGACGCAGGGTACAACGGCAACTACTGGTCTAGTACGGTCGATAATGCTATCAACGCTTACGGCCTGAACTTCCGTAGTGACTACGTTTACCCTGCCAGCAACAACGGCAGGTACGGCGGAAGGTCAGTGCGCTGCGTCTCTGAGTACTAAAACCATATCTAATCTATACTCTTCACAAAAACAACAATCTGTGATATAATATACAAAGTTAACAAAGGATTAATATGAAAAAAGCAGTTATCCTCGTTGGCGGGAAACAATATCTCGTTGAGGAAAAAGAGACCCTACGGGTGGACCTCCTCCCGGCAGGCACCAAAGAGCTCGAGACTGATGCTTTGCTCGTAATCGATGGCGATAAAACCACCGTCGGTACTCCTACAGTAAAAGGCGTAAAGGTTTCAGCAAAAGTTATCACCGAAGAGGTGAAGGGCGACAAAGTTCGCGTGATCCGCTATCATTCAAAGAAGCGTGTCCACAAAGAGACCGGTCATCGCCAGAAATACAGCGAAATCGAAATTACGAAAATCGCTTAAACAAAATAAACCCGAAAGGGTTTATTTTGTTTTTACTGTATTTGTGTTATAATCATAACTAATATGAGTGCGAAGGTAATATGTGTAACAAACCAAAAGGGCGGCGTCGGTAAGACCACTACCGCTGTCAACCTCAGCTATTACCTCGCAAAAGACAAATTCAGAACTCTCCTAGTTGATTTTGACCCCCAGGGCAATGCCACCTCTGGCCTCGGCATTGAAAAAAACGACAAAAAAGCTCTTGGCATCACTATGACAGAAGTCGTTCTCGGCACCGCCAAAATGGCACAAGCTATTCAGCCCACCAAGTATAAACACTTTGACCTTGCTCCAGTTACTCCAGAGCTTGCTAATGCCGAGGTAGAGATCACTAACATGAACAAAAAATTTGTTCGCTTGCGTGACGCCATCCGTACCGTGGCGGACAATTACGACTATATTATTATTGATCTCCCGCCGTCACTGTCGCTCCTTACTGTCAATGGCATGATCGCTTCAAATTACGTCCTCCTCCCAGTCCAGACCGAATTCTATGCCCTAGAAGGAGTGGCTCAGTTACTCGAATCCATGAAGCTCGTCATGAAGCAGGCCAACCCCAACCTTAAACTTCTCGGTGTCCTCGCTACTATGTACGACAAACGCACTTCTTTATCTACCCAGGTACTCAGAGAAATCAAAAAATATTTCAAAAAACTCACTTTCAACACTACTATTCCTAGAAACGTTCGTGTTGCCGAAGCTCCAAGCCATGGCGTGCCGGTCGGCGCATATGATAAATTTAGCAAAGGCGCCAAAGCCTACAAAGAATTTACTAAAGAAGTAGAGGAGAGAACAAAATGACAGCAAAAGGTTTAGGCAGAGGATTTGAATCACTTATCCCTACAGATTTAGTTGATGAAGAGTTTGATCTTACTGCTACTGAGGACAAAGATTCCAGCGAACTAAAACAACTAAAAATCAGTGATATTATCCGTGATGAAGGTCAACCTCGTCGTGAGTTCGACGAAGGCGCCATAGAGGCTCTAGCCGCCTCTATCAAAGAGCACGGCGTATTGCAGCCCATTGTTGTTACTAAAGAAGACGGCAAGTATAAAATCGTTGCCGGCGAACGTCGTTGGCGTGCCAGCAAGCTTGCTGGTCTAGACAAAATCCCAGCCATTATTCGTACGCTAGATTCACAAAATCGTCTCGAGCTCTCTATTATCGAGAACGCTCAGCGTGAAGATCTCAACGCTATCGAGCTTGCTACTGCCTACGCTAAACTCAAGACTCAGTTCAATCTTTCTACCGAAGAAATCGCTGCCAAAGTAGGGAAGTCTGAATCTTCTATCCAGGGTACCATGCGTCTTCTAAATCTCCCAGACGAAGCTAAAAAAATCATGGTCAAAGAAAAACTCACCGAAGGTGTCATGCGTCCGCTAACCACTGCCGATGAGGCCACTATCAAAAAAGTCCTCCCCAAGATTGTCAAAGAAGGTTGGACTGCCCGCAAAGTTGAACGTTACTTCCAAGACAACAAGAAAAAATCCAGCACTGCACTAGTCAAGGCGCATTTAAACCACAAAGAAGAAGATGCTCTCTCTGCCAAATATGGCGTCAATGTCATAATTTCTGGCAAATCTATCACTTTCAAATGCAAAACTGAAGCCGAATTGAAAGATCTTATCAAAAAGTTATAGCGCATCGCCCCAATAAAACATCCGTGCTATAATATTCTTATGAAGAAAGAACCTACTCGCGTAGAAAAAGCTGTCGAAGTCGCTACTAGAGCCCATGAGGGTCAATTTCGCAAAACTGGCGAACCCTATATTGTACATCCATTGGCTGTCAAAAAAATTCTCGAAGAATGGGGTATGGACGAAGATACCGTTATCGCCGGCGTTCTTCATGACACGGTAGAAGACACCAGCCTCACTTTGGACGATATTCGCAAAGATTTTGGCGAGTCGGTCGCTTTTCTTGTCGATGGCGTCACTAAACTTTCCACTGCTCGCACCGGTATGCGCGACATCGATACCTATCTCCCAGAAACCAAAGATAACTTCTTGCGCCTTCTTATCGCACTAGGTGATGATATTCGTGTTCTCATCATTAAATTAGCCGATAGACTTCATAATTTACGCACTCTTTCTGCACTCCCGCCGGACAAACAGCGCAAAATCGCCAAGGAATCTCTAGAAATTTTTGCCCCACTCGCAGACCGTCTTAATATGGGGCTTCTCCGCGTCGAAATGGCTGACCTTGCCTTTAAGTATGTAGACCCGCGTCGCTACGAAGAGCTAAAAAATGTTATCGAAAAATCCAACAAATCTGCCGCCAAATCTCTCAAAAAAATCGAACAGGAAGTCTCCGAAGCTCTAAAAAAAGAGAAAATCAACTTCGAAATTTCTGGTCGCGTCAAATCTGTATATTCTCTTCACAAAAAACTCGCCAAGCACAATCAAAACATCAACGAAATTTATGATCTTACAGCTTTGAGGGTTATCGTAGATGATGTTACCAGTTGTTATCTTGCTCTGGGTATTATTCATTCGCTTTACACGCCAATGGGCGGGCGCATCAAAGATTACATTGCCATGCCAAAACAAAATGGCTACCAATCTCTTCATACTACGGTTATTACAAAAGACAAACATGTCGTTGAATTTCAAATTCGCACTCGCGAAATGCATGAATATGCCGAGCGTGGTCTTGCGGCTAGCTTTTATTACAACGAACAAAAATTAACCGAAAATTACAAAAAAGGGAAGATCGAACACCTCCCTACCAATCTTTTATGGATTACTGAGCTTCAAATGACCGCCGCCAAACTTCGTGAAGGCAAAAAAGTAGATCTCAAAAAACTCAAACTCAATCTTTTCGCTGACAAGATTTTTGTTTATACTCCGAAAGGCGATATTATAGATTTGCCAAATGGCGCACTTCCGCTAGATTTTGCTTACCGTCTTCACACCGAAATCGGCGACCATGTAGTTGGAGTAAAGATCAACGGCAAAATGAGCAACATGAACAAAAAATTAGAGCAGGGAGATATTGTAGAGATCTTAACTTCCAAAAATCAAACGCCGAAATCTTCTTGGCTTGGCAGGATTATTACCCCTCATGCCCGCCAAAAACTTACTCGTGCCCTCAGAATCAAAGATGATAATGCC
>R21__coassemble_8502_pt1 | contig 3762 bp, 1 predicted proteins | sample R21__metabat2_low_PE_075 | metagenome-assembled genome bin R21
CCTGTTCTATGACTGCTACTATAGATTCTGGTAATGAACATACAGCTACTATGATTAATGGACAATATAAGGAAGATATAGGACTAACTACTATTACTACCTTCTGCAATGATCCTAATGGCTATGCAATCTATGCTATAGGCTATACTGGAGAAGATGCAGGAGTAGCTGCAGGAACTAATACAGTACTTCATAGTACAGCACTAGGATCTAACTATGATATAGTAACAGGTATTGCTCAATCAGGAGACACTTCTAACTGGGCTATGAAACTAACAAGTGTAGATGGTACATATAAACCAGATATTCTAAGTGATGACAGCGGGTCATTCAGTGATTATCATATAGTACCACAAAGCTATACTAAGGTAGCTAGCTTCAATACTAATACAGACCTAGATAACCCAGCCAGTACTAGACAAGGATCAAAACTTACCACCACTTATGCTGCATATATTAGCCCTACCCAAGAGGCTGGTACTTATGAAGGGGCGGTTAAGTATGTGTTAGTAAACCCAAGCAATATTGATACCTTCCCATACTATATGCAAACTGTAGATGAATGGGGCCAAACCATTGCTATAGGCCAGGAGGTCACCGCTTATGACATTCGTGACAATAAGTCCTATACAGTAAGGAGGATGTGTATGGACGGGAATGGTTCTACCTGGCAAGAGAAGGAAGCTAATTGTGCTGTGACAAATTCTATGCTTTGGATGACGCAGAACCTAGATTTGGACTTAAATAAGAATATGGGGCTAACCTCAGAAGATACAGATCTGAATGTGGTGGATGACAAAGCTTACAAAAATGGTTACAGCAAGGATCCATCAGGCATGATCAGCTGGGTGCCAATCTCTTCAACTAACGCAAACGTCAACTCGTCCACTGGTGCTTTTTATAATTGGACGTATAGCAATGTCGCATCTGCAGACCCAGACGCTGACGACCCGAATAATCCATGGTATACTACTGGTGAAGTATATAACTCTAATTTGTGCTATGTAAGTTCTGATACCCGAACCTGTAACTATCTCAACAACAACAACACGGTAGCTCCAATCTACTTTAGCCATACACCATTCACTGGCAATGGTAATCACGGTAAGATAGGTAACTATTATGACTGGGGTGCTGCTATTGCCTCTAACGACGCCGGCTTTGGCGGTTTTACGTCGTCCACATACAATGATGTTAGGAATAATCCGCAAAACTCTATTTGCCCTAAAGGTTGGAGATTGCCAAGGATATCTTCACAGAGGGGTTATGCTGATTTTGGTAGATTAGCTGGAGTCTACAACAGCAATGGCAGCACCAGCAGCGGTACCGGACTTATCAATAGTCCTATTTATATGGTCCGGTCTGGTTTTGTGCGCGATGCCGTCCTTTATTATTCTGGCTATAGTGGTTTTTATTGGTCTAGCACCGTTTATGATATGGCAAATGCTTATAACCTGTATTTTCGTAGTGATAATGTCATATATGGAGGTGGTGGCGATAAGGGTAGGTTATTATCAGTGCGCTGCGTCTCGGATTATTAAAGTTCATCAAACCAATAAAACAGGCTTCTGACCGAGGCCTGTTTTTGTATCTTTTGCGCGTGTTATAATTAGTAATAATGGATTTATTTACTAGTGTAGAAAATTTGAAGGGAATTGGCCCAAAAACAGCTGAAACACTGAAAAAAGCTGGTATCAAGACGGTGCGGGACTTTTTTTACAATTTGCCAAGAGATTATGAGAGCTACCAGGCGGCTACCTCTATAGCCGCTATGCGCCCAGGCAAGGTAGTGATTAGAGGTAAGATCGAGAATTTAACTAGCCGAAAAGCCAGGAAACGCAATTTATCAATTACTGAAGGAGTGATAAGAGATAATACTGGCTCAATAAAAGTAGTATGGTTTAACCAGAGTTACCGACTTAGACAGTTTGCTCCAGATAAGGAATATTATTTTACCGGAACCTACGAGCTAAAAAATGGCCGTTTTCAGCTGACTTCGCCGTCTGCCGCCTTGGTATCCGATATCGACCCCTTGTCGGCGCTAAACCCTATCTACGTGGCCCACGGGGCGATTCGTTCGGTAGATTTTAAGAGGTTGGTTAATAATTCGCGCGATAAATTTACAGAAATACCCGATCTTTTACCCACCGTGAGGACTGGAGTAAGAAAAGAGGCTCTATTTAGGGCACATTTCCCAAATTCCTTGAAGTCTGCCGAAAATGCACGAGATTATTTGGCTTATGAGGAATTATTTGAGCTGATTTTGGCGGCAAAACTCAACCGGCGCGAAAATGAAAAATTAAAAGCTACTCCGGTGCCTTTTGACGCTACAAAGGTGAAAAAATTTGTGGGGGCTTTGCCTTTTAGGCTAACTAACGCTCAGAGGTTGGCGGCTTGGGAAATTTTCCAAAATATGGCACTAGACACCCCGATGAATCGTTTACTTCAGGGAGATGTAGGGTCTGGCAAGACGATGGTGGCAGCACTTGCGGCCTATGAAGCTATTATGGAACAAAAACAGGTGGCCTTGCTCGCGCCGACGGCAATACTAGCTTCGCAACATTATGAGAGTATGGGGCCACTACTTGGGAAATTTGGCGTAAAGACAGCTCTTCTTACTGGGGCGACGAAAGGTAAGATGCAGCTCAAAAAGCAGATTTCCTCTGGAGAAGTTGATTTGATTATTGGGACGCATGCACTGCTCACCGACGATACAGAGTTTAAAAATCTGACGCTAGTGATCATTGATGAGCAACACCGTTTCGGAGTGGAACAGCGGCAAAAATTAGCGCTAAAATCACCTGATGGGCTGGCACCACATCTTCTAGCTATGACGGCTACGCCGATACCGAGGTCTTTACAGCTTACAATTTTTGGCGATCTTGACGTGTCGATATTAAATGAATTGCCAAAAGGGCGGCAACCGATTGAAACCTTTATTTTGCCAGAAATTGAGTCAAAAGCTAAATTATATCCTAAAATCTGTGAGACAGTGGCAAAAAAACAACAAGTTTATTGGATTTGTAAGGCGATAGATGATAACCCGCGCACCGAAACTACCTCTGTAAAAATGCGCGCAGAAAAGTTAAAAGCAATGTTGCCAAAATTTAAAATAGAATTCTTACACGGGCGGATGAAGGCAGCCGAAAAAGATGAAATTATGGAGAGATTTTCTTCTGGCAAGATTGACATTTTGGTGTCTACTACGGTGGTAGAAGTAGGGGTAGATGTACCGAATGCCACGCTAATGGTGATAGAAAATGCTGAAGGATACGGCCTGGCGCAATTACATCAGTTAAGAGGGCGCGTGGGGCGTGGCACGGCAAAATCTTATTGCTACCTTATGACCACTGGGGATGCTCAGCCGTCGCGGAGACTAAAAGAGTTGGAAAAATCGTGCGACGGATTTTATCTTGCTGAAGTGGATCTGAAATTACGCGGGCCAGGTGAAATTTATGGTGCCCTGCAACACGGGGCGCTAGATCTTAGAATCGCATCGCTCTCTGACACAAAACTTATTCACCGTGCACAGGTGGATGTGGGTAAATTTTTACAAAATGACGAAAATATGTTAAAATATAAGGAATTAATGCGAATTATTTCGAAATATCAACAAATTACGACTTTAAATTAATATGGAAATAGTTAGAATTACATCTGGAGAATATCGGGGAAGGGCGCTAAAAACGCCTGGTGGAACCACGCACCCGATGGGAGCAAGGGAAAAATTGGCACTATTTAATATGATTTCTGGGTATGTGC
>R21__coassemble_25836_pt1 | contig 1691 bp, 2 predicted proteins | sample R21__metabat2_low_PE_075 | metagenome-assembled genome bin R21
ACTTATTTTATTTATTTGGATCATGCACAAAAATGGCACCGCAAGGGGTGCAATACCACAATTATGTCCCAAACTTGGTTCACAAATATGATGCCTTACGATGCCATGTATCTTGTGAACCAAATAAAAATAGTTTGGTTTTTTAATTGTAGTATTGCATTTTAAGTATAACCTAATTCAATAATCCTGGCAAGACTTGATTTTTTTGATAAACCGTGATATAATGGAGTCATATATTAATTTAATGAAACACTCTTGGGAGGATTTCCTGTTAGCGAGGTTCCCGAGAGATAAGAGAAAGGAAATCATATGACAGTGAATGTCGATATGAAGGCTCTGCTCGAAGCTGGTGCTCATTTTGGACACAAAACGAGCCGCTGGCACCCAAAAATGGCGCCATACATCCATAGCAAGCGTCAGGATGCACACATTATTAACCTTGAAAAGACCGTCGAGGGATTAGAGGCAGCTTTGCCAAAAATCACTGAGATTGCCAAAAATGGCAAAAAAGTACTTTTTGTAGGCACCAAGAAACAGATGAAGGAAGCCGTAAAAGAGGCAGCCGAAGCCGCAGAGATGCCATACGTCACCGTGCGTTGGGTTGGCGGTACGCTCACTAATGTAGAGACGGTAAATCGCCAGATCAAAAAACTTAAAGATTTGGAGCGCCGCATGGCTTCTGGCGAGCTCGAGAACCGCTACTCAAAGCTTGAGGTTCAGAGATTCCAAGAAGAAATCGACTTACTCAATGAGCGCTACGGCGGCATCAAGGATATGACCGAGCAGCCAGCTGCAATCATTGTAACGGACGCTATTGAGGACAAGAACGCTATTAAAGAGGCAAATGTACTTAACATCCCAGTATTTGCTTTCACCGATACAAATGTTGATCCTACGAACATCAACTACGTAATTCCGATGAATGATGATGCGATCAAAGCAACCAAACTCGTGCTTAGCTACTTTGTAGAAGCTATCAAAGAAGGTAAAAAATAATTTAGGAGGCAAAAATGGCAGAAATTTCTGTAGAACAAATCAAAAAATTGAAAGAGCTTTCTGGTGCAGGTTTAACCGATGCTAAAAAAGCTTTGGTAGAAGCAGATGGTGATTTTGACAAAGCACTTGAAGCGATGCGCAAAAAAGGTTTGACCAAGGCTGAAAAGCGTGGTGACCGCGAAACTCGCGAAGGTTTGGTGGATGCTTATATTCACGACGGTCGTCTCGGCGCAATCGTAGAAGTAAACTGCGAAACTTCTTTCGTGGCTAAGACCGATGAATTTAAGACTTTGGCACATCAGATTGCAATGCAAGTAGCTTCAATGAACCCACTTTACGTATCTGAAGAAGATATTCCAGAAGATGTACGTAATGCCAAAATCAAGGAGCTTGAAGCAAACTTCAAAGGCCCAGAAAATATGAAGGAGAAAATCCTTGAAGGTCAAATGAAGAAAGCTTTTGCTGACAAGGTTTTGATGAATCAACCTTACATTTTGGATGACACTAAAACCGTTGAGCAATTCATCAAGGAAGCGATTGCTAAAACAGGTGAGAATATCACTGTAAGGCAATTTAAGCGTATTGAACTCGGCGTAACAGAGTAATCTAACAAAAATATACCTTTTCGGGGACGGGTCGCTCGCTCCCGTCGTTACGGGGCTCGCGCCCTTGATCCTCTGTCGTAACCTCCGGAC